>Ga0308167_1003676_pt1 | contig 11963 bp, 11 predicted proteins | sample PhyCR1_2_FD_202138 | JGI IMG/M metagenome (GOLD analysis project Ga0308167, IMG submission 202138) | Phyllosphere microbial communities from UC Gill Tract Community Farm, Albany, California, United States - DLSLRC.R1 | ecosystem: Host-associated > Plants > Phyllosphere > Unclassified | place... | reverse complement strand
CGAAAACAGGGTGTCATTTGGCGTGGATTCTAGCCACTCTCAGTGGACTGCTATGGACACAAAAAAACCCGCAAAGCTTTCACCTTGCGGGCTTTCAGGACTTCGATGATGGTTCTGGTAACCATCAACCAAGAATTTTGGGGCTGGCGGAATCTGAATAAATCTCGCAATCCAATGTATTTAATGGTTTTTATCTAATTCAACTTTGTTGCGTGTACCTAAACGTGTACCAATTATTGGATCTTATACCCCGGAACGACTGCGTTAGGATACCGAATGCTCGGCGCTAAATCCAAAATAAAATGATTTTAGGGGAAAGTGTTCACACTGTTCACATTTGATTTTTATTCAAAAAATTCATTCTATTAGTTAGTGAATGGTTTTAGACAAGATGTACAAAAGTGTGCACTAGGGGTGATCACCTCGACGAATGAAACAAAACGCTCGAAACTGGTGAGCGTGGAGGGATGTTAAAATGTGCCGCGTGCTGGCGATTTTCATCTCTGTGTCCTCAGCTGCTCACCACTAACCCCATGACATTCTTATTTACTTGCACTAGTTTATATTCGCTGGCATTTTTGTGTGATTATTATAAAATAACTTAATTAACTTCTTTAAAGTGCACCATTTTAGATGGTGCACTTTTTTTTAATGTTAAAAGCTGTTTATTATGTGATCAGCCAATTTATCATATTCATCAGCCATCTCATTCATGAGATCAATTTGGTTAATCGCCCATTGCCCTCTGCCACGTAGAGCATTTGTGGGTCTAACTCGAGACAGATAGCGAATGGGAATATTCTGGATAATACTATCAGGAGCCATAACATTGAGGTCCTCAATCTTTCCAACTGGTTCATAATCAGTAAAATCTGGAACCGCTTCGTATGATGAAATCCGTGAAAGCTGTGGGATCATATTTTCTTCGATAGCTTTTCTTATTGAGCGATGATGAACGGCGTCTGCACCAACTTCTTGTTTGATACCATTTTGCTTTCTCGTATCAAAGCCATTGAATATCCAACCACCAAATTTTGGCATTCCTTTTTGAGACACCATGTTATCGCGAGGATTGCCAGCTAAATATCTTTCCTTACCCTGTTCCCAATCACGTATAAATGATGGCAACATTTCACCAATCAGCCCTACACAATATGAAGAGAATAAATCAGGTGTGCATGGAACTAAGAAGTAGTCCGAGCAGTATAAGGATGATCTGACGAGTGTATTAAATGAGGGAGGTAAATCAATTAAGACATAATCATAATTAACTTCATTTCTTTCTGATGCTTTTTGAGTTATCAATGCTGGTAAAATAAAACGATATAAGCCTGCGCCACTTATAACATCAGTACCGACGTTCAAAATGTCGGAAAATGTATTAAGCCAGAAATCACCAGGAACAATATGCAAAACACCTGCATCTGTCTTAGTTTTTGGCTCGGTTGTATATACTTCACCTATAGTATTCTGTTGTATGTAAGGTAATGCGAATGCTTTGACTGTTTTTCCAAAAGGAAAATCATCAGAAGAAACTAATAATTCAGAAAACTCTTCATCGCCAATACATGCAATAGAAAGATTGCATTGTGGATCGAAGTCTATTAATAAAACACTTTTTCCTTTATCTGCTAACGATACAGCAAGATTCCAAATTATAGTGGTTTTACCAACACCACCTTTGTTATTGAAAACTGATATGGTTTTTGTCATTTGTAGTCCTTATCTTATTTGAATAATATTTCATTTTTGGGTATGGTTTATGAAAATCAGCACGATTCTTTAGTTGTAAAAATGAAAGTATATTTTCAGGCTAGCACAAAGTTTTTGATCATTTGTTGGAATTTTGAAACAATAGTATGATTATTAATTCACTTGAGTTGTGCAAACTTTGCGTATGTATAGTTAAATGCCGCTTCTCATTTATTGAGGATATTGCGGCGCAAGTCTCTTCTACTCTTTCATAATCGGAATTTGTTAATAAGTATATATTTTTTCATTAAGCTTGTTGTTTCAGTTTCGAACCTGAACTAGTCGATGGATTTTTCCATTTATATGCTTCAAAGCATAAGGCTTCAAAATGGCATATCTTGGTCAAATCTAGGCTGCTCAATATCAGACTTGAATGCAGTCTGTACTAGAGCAGATTTTTCTATTACATTAACATCATCAATTAAAACTTTACTATCTTCATTAATACCATCCATGTCTTGCTGCTCTGAAATCTCTTCCGGATCTAGATCAACAAATGAATCACCCATCATCATTCGGTAATGCGCATCATGCTTAGCCGCCTTAAATATCTTGAAGAAAATTTTCAGATAGCTCGCTGCCATATTGTCACTAATGGCTACATAAAGCTCATCAGGAGCGTAATGCGATCCATCATTCACCCAACTCATCAAGGACTGGCACTGTGTCTTTTCAATGCCTTCAAACTTATCGACCAAGTGGTACGTATCGACACCACCTAAAATTTTGAAATAGTTCTCCAAAATCCGTCGCATTGTATTCTGCAACGTCAGGACTGGCATCGGTGTCTTATTCAGCTCAGCCCAAAGTAGTTGATAAGAATTCTTGATTGGATTGCTAGGATGGAACTCAATTACCGAATGTTCATTAGGTTTGCGGACAATCCAAAATGTCTCGTCAGCAAGAGATGTATTAGCGTTACGGCGCTGATCGTATGCGACCTCTTTGTGGAAATGCACGTTGTGAGTAAGTACCACAACTTGTTTAAGATGGCTACCATGTTTTCTAACCTCAGTAAAAAGCTCCTTGATCAAACTACTTACGATAAATAACACATCACTATCAAGGCTAGAAACAGGATCATCGATGACCACAATCCGATCGGCGGTGATACCGGAAGTCGTAATACTTCCTCTAAGAAGGTGATAGAAATAAAGGAAAGTTACAAATGTCTTTTCACCTTCGCTCAATGTTTGCTTTGCATTCCTCCCATCCGCCCGAATGATTCTATAAGAATTATCCGCACATGCAGGATCCAAAGAAAAACTGAGAAATCCAAAATTCTTTAAAATTTTATTTATAGCAATTACTGTCGGTTTTACGCTTGTAAGTTCCGCCTCAATCTTATTGATTTCGACATCAGCAGCGTTAATATCTTCCGTGGCTTTATCTCGGCTCAATGTGATGCCAGAAATAGATTTTTGTAACTTACTTTTATCAGTGGTGTAATCAGTCAACGTGTTTTTTAGTTCGGCATCGATAATATATTTCCACACTTCTGCAGTAAGCTTCCGTTGCTCAGCGGTGAAGCTTGAAACCAGGCGGTTTTTTTCGCTTATTTTTGCATTGGCTAATTTAATAATAGAAGAAATGTCTGCCTGAATATCCTCAAGCCCCTCAAGAGATACCTCAACGCTCGGAGTGGTGATTTTATTCTCCATTCGCCCTTTATTAACAAGTACAATAGCATCCAGTGCTGAAATTTTAGAATTAAGTTTTTCCTTATCTAGTTCAATGCAATTCAATTCTAACAAAGCATGTGCCTGTTCCAAAATATCCCCAGAAATTTGGAAGTAATTATTACGCAGGGTAAAGACAGCCTTCGAATCAGCCTCAAAAGTCTCGTCGAAGTAGTCAGTAAGTTCCTTCTCGAAGTCGTGGGGAAGATTTTGCTGACAGAACGGACATTGTTCGTCCGTATGCTCCAAAAATCTCATACCATGCCTAACCCAGTCACTATTACCTAATCGCTGAATAATCGCGGATATACTGACATCGTTTTTACCTACCACTTTCTTAACTAATACCGGACTTTTCTCGAATGCTATCAGTCGCGACAGATCCAAGGGCGAAACAAGATCTATTTTTGAAGGTTGTTCGCCATATAAAATTTCAGCTCTAGCCTTAAGATCAAACAAATCAACCAAAGGGGATTCGTTATTATCAAGTTCCTGAAGGACCCTTGCTTTGAATGCTTCTTTATTATTCCTTAAGCCTGTGAATGCCCCTTTGAAATACTCATCATGCTTTACTTTTTGTTCCCAGCACCTGCTTACTAGCTTTGTTTCCAAAGAATTCAACTCAGCATTTTTTCCGGGCTTTCCATCTTCACCATCAAGAGTGGTGATTAACTTTGCCCTCAACTGTTCATAGCGTTTTTTTTCATCTTTAAGAGCTTTTAAGCGATCGAGTTGAACTTTCTCAGCTTTACCAAGTGTAAATACTCCCTGAAACTCTTTGGATTCTGAAAAGTTGGCAGTGATGAAGTCATTATTATAAATCATTGCTGGCATTGGCATATTTCTGAGCCATGTAATGCTTGAGTCAATGGAAAGGCTAGGCTTATCTATAAGTCGGCTGATGGTGGTCTTGCCCGCTCCATTTGCGCCATAAATGAAATTAATCTTTTTCAGATTAATAACTTCTGATTTATCAGCACGGTAAGTAGCGATGTTGGAGAGACTAATTGATTCGATCATAGCGGGTCATCCCTACGCGCAACGTCTCTAAATTGGCCGCTGCTAAGTAAAATTTTGAAGGTATAGGTAAATAACACTACCTAAACATTTTACTATCTTATGAATGCTATTGGCTTGATAAACATATACGGCATGGTGATTTATGTAAAGGCCTGCGTTAGTAGGGAACTAAAATTGGTGTGGTATTGCCTACGCTACAGTTTAAGGATTATATAAATATTCCTGCAAATTTCTCATACCCTTATAGGGCTTAACCGCGCTGCGTAGTCATTGTCAGTGTCTTGCTCTGTAGCTGAGGTTGCAGGCTATTTGTAGGGGTAATTATACAAAACCGGCCTAAGCCGGTTTACGTGGAATGATGTTTTCAGACGCTACACGCTGGTAGCCAATCTGCCTCGCTGTCCTCATGTAACGTTAGGTTAGTTTGTATGCCGTTATTGGTGCGGCGCTTGAGCAGCACGCGCTCATACTCTTTCAACGTCTGAGGCACCGCCTGACCGAAGGCTGTAAGGCTGAGCGGGTGCTGATGGCCGCGCGATTCCATAAACGACAAATAAGCATGGTAAAGATAGCGCTTCGGGTTTATGGGGCGAATATTGGCATTACCTATGAACAGCCCGTTCGGGGTGCTTAAAGGCATCAGGTAGCCACAGAAATCAACCAGCGGATCCGCTTGTCGCTTGATTTCAAGCGCTTCGCCGGATGACTGCTGCGCCTGCAAAAGCTCGCGCGCTTCATCGGGTGACGCGAAGCGCTGCATCAGGTGGCGCACAATGACGGCCAGCTCGGCGCTGATTTTGTCCAGCAACTCTGGATCGCGCTCTTTGGCCGGTATCACCTCCGGGAAGGTCAGGATTACCCGGCGACGCGAAACACCACCGCTGCGATCGCTGAAACGCATTGGGTTGTTATTCACCGCCAGAATCACCGCCGGTATTTGAGTTGAGTAGGGATCGCGATACTTGGGATCGATGGCGACCACATCGCCGCCTGTAATCGCCTTAATCCCCGCGCCGTCGCCGCTCCACTTCTCTTGATCGGGCAGAATAATCAGCGAGAACCCGACCACGCTGGCGCGTTCCCGTGATGATTCCAGCGTATCAATGGTGGCAGACGTGGTGTTATCGTGGCCAGCGAGCAGCGTGGCGATCGACGCTAAAACACTTTTCCCGCTTCCACCTGGACCAGTTACCTCTAGGAACATCTGCCAGTCGTAGCGGTTTGCCAGTACCATAAATAACGCCGCGAGGATGCGATCCTGCTTGTCGTTATTATGTCCGGCCGCCCGCGTTAACCAGTGGTAAAAGTGGGGCGCGTGGTCTGCGAGATTTTCGCCGGGACGCGGCGCAGAGAAGTCCACACTGTTGACCGTGCGCAGCCAGTTCTCGCGGCGGTGCGGGCAGAATGTGCCGTTAATCGTATCGAAAACGCCGTTACGAAAACCAATCAGGCGTCGCGGCGGTTCGCCCATCTGTGGCACCATCAGCTTAAGCGTATCGAGTACGCTGCCGATTCCGGCTGCTGAGAATGGTGCGCGCACCTTCTGAAACAGCGCGGCGATTTCGCGGCGCAGCATCTGCACCGGCATCACCTGCCACGCGCCGTTCTCATAGCGACAAATTTCCTCCCCGACGGGCGGAACGGCCAGCGCCTGTCCGTAGTGAGCGACCAGCAGCTCCGCCTTTTCACTGGCGCTCATGGCTTTAAGGTCTGCCTCGCTTACGGACTCAAACGGGCTTGGTTTATGGGGCTGAGTATAGGCAGTGAGAAGCGCCTGCGTCGTGATGTCGCCATGTGCCTGCCAGACGTCGTTCCAATCGCCGGATTCTGGCGGTAAAGCGGCTTTGCCTTTGCAGGCTTTCGCGGCTTCCTCTGCCTTTAACTGGCCTGTGCCGTTGTCGTCGCGATCGGCTGCAATCAGTATCAGAGCATCTGGATTTGCTTTACGCAGCAGTGCGGCAAGTGACGTCAGATTATTTGCGCTGAGCGCAACATAAACCGGTTGCCCGGTGAGACGCTGAACCGTCAGGCCGGTTGCATAACCTTCGGTGAGCCACAGCGTTTTGCTGTCAGGTTCGCCCGCAAGGTGATAAGCGCCTTTCACCTGCCCGCCGGGCAGGGTGCGCTTGTCGCCAGCCGCGCTAATAAGCTGGATGTTAACGGTGTTACCGCTTTCGTCGGTCAGTGGCACAAGCAGATCGCCAACTGCAAAACTGATACCGCCACAGCGCAGACCGGCAGCCAGCGTTAACGCGTGGGTGCTGTGCAGCCCTTTTGACAATAAGTAGGCGTTATCCGTGCGGCTGACGGCGGCGGCGATCAGTTTCTGCGCCCGTGCGGCGGCGTCGGATTGCGCAACGGCATTCATTTCTGTCTTCACCGGTACAACTTTTGATGTCGGTGGCAGTGCGCCGAGCAAATCGGCAATTTTGAGCGCCGCCTCTTTGGCGCTGACGTCGAACGCCTTTTCTACCAGATTCAGGCCGTCACCGGCTCCGCACTGGTTGCAGTGCCACGTCCCGCGCCCGTCCTGATTGTCAAAACGGAAGCGATCTTTGCCGCCGCAAACCGGGCATGCGCCGTGTCTGCCGCTGGCGTGAATGCTGATGCCGAGCGCGGGCAGCAGTTGCGGCCAGAATCCGGCGGCCGCTTTTACCGTGTCAGAGACAATGTGTTTCACCTGCTGGATCTCCCTTAGTGCAACGTGGCGCGGCGAGTCGCGGCAAGCTGGCTGCAAAACAGTTCATCCATCATGGTTGCGCCAAGTCGTGTCAGGCGCGGCGGCGCGGTCAGCAGGTCAGGCTCAAGCATATCGCCCAGCATGGTGCAGGCCATCTCCATGCCCGCATCGGGGCCGTGACGGCGTAAATAGAAGCTTTCCAGCTCAAGGGCAATGGTCATCTGCAACTCATCAAGCGTGGCGGAGACTGTGATGCCGAGGCTTTTACATGCGTTCAGGTAGCCCTGCGCCAGCGCGCGGCGGTAAACGGCGGTGCGTATCTCAACGGGCAGGCAGGAGTGATTAACGGTCATCATGGCGGGCCTCCGTGGCTAACATGCGAGATTCACAGGTTTCAACGACTTTACCGAGCTGGTCGGTGAGCAGGGCGACGACCGAGGCCAGCGCGGCGCTGTCTGGTACGCAGCTTTGAGCGCTGAGGCAATGAACGGAATCGAACATATCAAGCACTGTTACACCGACGGAATGAGCATGTAGCAGACGCAGATAATCGGCGTGTGGAATTGAATAGGTGCTGTTGCTGCGAGCGGCAAGAGTATTCATGCAGCCACCGCCATTACCGGCACGCGGCCAGCAAAGCATAGAACATAATCACGAATGAAATTGGCGCGAGCTGTGCGCTCGTCTTCTGCCGCATAGCGCAGCATGCAGGGACGGGCAGCGCGATCGGTGCGGTGCACGGCGGCGAAAATAAAGGTGAATTGGGGATGAGCGGTGTCAGTAACCGTAGCCAAGATGGCAGTCTCCTTGAAGTAGCTGTAATAACTACCACCGGAGTTCCTACACTCTATGGTGGTAGCCCAGACGGGGGTAGGAATACCGGCCTTCAAGGACACCGGCCAGCCCGAAGGCTGCCCCGCCTGAGCCACCATTGCCTGATAGGCATGACGATTCACAGACCGCCACGCTGAAAGCTGGTGCACTAAGGCAACGACATAAAAAAACACGCATGGCGCGTGTATTGTCGCCTTGAAGTAACTCGGGTTCCTACGCCCGGCTGCCGATTTTGCTGCAGCGCGAAAACTGTATAACGATCGCTCGCCAGAGAAAAGGCTTTTTTCACACATCGGGGCGTTTTCCTCAGCAATCGGTCAGGACGTGATCGGATTGTTGCGGATTTGATCGGAATTCACCGTCCTCTTTCTTTGCGCTTCGCTTTGCAGGCTTCGCTTTCTGACTCAGCACGGAAATATGACCATGCATCTCGCTGGTGAAAGCCGGTGCCGTGGCGGGTTTGCCGCTCACCGCTGCCGTCAGGCTTTCCGCGACAAAGGCGGCTTCTTCGCGGGTGAGGGGGTAAGTTTTCGTGCCGAAATTAAGCGTAATCATGCTGCATCTCCAGCACGCTGCGCGATGCGGGCCTGCATCCAGCCGTCAATCTCTGATGCCAGCCAGGCGACGTTCTTACCGCCAAGTGAAATCTGCGAGGGGAACTGCTCCCGGCTGATTAAATCGTAAATGGTCGAACGTGACAGGCCGCAGGTGCTGATGACTTCCGGCAGACGCATAAAGCGATCACGTGGATAAACGGTATCGCGGGTTACCGGGATGGCGAGGGCCGGTACAGATGAAAATGTATGCATGGTATTACCTCATTATGAGTCCGGCCGGTGCTGTCCGGTTACGGTAGTGTCTTCAGGTAACCACCTATTTTGAGAATATTTTTTGCTGTGTAAACAACCCTGTTTTGGCTTGTGACCACTTAAGTTAGCCTGAAAAATAAGCAGTTTGTTTAATTTGGTGCAGTGTGATGCAGTGAAGTGCAGTCAGTAAAAGTTAAAGAGGTACGGAACTATCAAAATTCCATCATTAAAAGGAAATAACGTTGAATAACGCTCGCCAAAAAAAACTTATTACTGAGCGAATGTGAACACCGGTGAATACTCCGTGAATACTTATTTTTAAAGTGTTCACTGCCTTAACTACTGTATTTATTATCTTTTTTATCTCAGTGAATACCAGTGAACAGTTATATAAGAAATATAATCTCTTAAGGGGCTGTTTCGCACCGGTTGTGCCCTTGTCTGTTCATCGACAGGCGGAAAGCAATGAAATGCACTGTCCTGTGGTAAACGACAGAATGGCCTCATCCTTTACAGAAGATGAGAGACAACCATGACCATGCCTGAACAGAAACCTGTATCACTGGAACGCTTCGAGAAAGCTCGCGCCGAACATACCGAAAGGATGAAAGCCTATAACGGCATCTGCGCCGATATTGCCCGCTGTGAAAAAGAGCAGCAGGCAGCCATCAAGGCTGGAAAGGAAGCCGAGAGCAACTGGCGCACGAGCTTCCGTAACCTGCGAGGCAATCTCACTGACGAGCTGCGCGCCGAACATTCTCAGCGCATCGCCAGCCGTGAACTGGCCGATGAGTTCGGCGGGCTGCTTAAAGAGCTGGCTCTGGATAAGCAGGAGGCGATGCTGAAATGCTGCGGAAGTGGTAAAGAGTATGTTGAATCGCACCGGGAGGCTTTTACCGGGTTCGCGGATGCGAACTGGCAGTCAGCCCTGCGTAACGTAAGTCCGTCGCTGCTGTGGGCCATTAAGATGCGTCTCCGTCGTGAAGAGCTTTCCCCGACGTTTGCCGGAGACGACCGGGATAGTATTAAGGACGTGGCTTATCTGGTCGGTGAAGCGCTGACGCGGGCGGCTGCTGCTCTGCCAGACAGCATACTAATTGAGGCTCCGCTGCTGGAGAATATTGGTCTATATCGCCCGCCGCTTACGGGTATTGATATGGAGCTTTACCGCCATCCTATGCGCCGGCAGAAGCTGGCTGAATCAATCCGGACGCAGCGTGCAAAACTTCAGGAGGGCAGCCAGAAATGATGCACTGTCCCTGCTGTAAAAGCGCGGCACATACCAAATCGAGCCGCTATATGTCAGAGCAGGTAAAAGAGCGTTATCACCAGTGCACTAACCTCGACTGCTCCTGTACTTTCAAGACGAATGAGAGCATCACAAAGGTGATCACCGCACCGCCGCAGCCGGAAAAAATACCAGTACCATCACCGGAACCAGCAAGAAAACGCCAGACGCTGGGCCGCTATGGTTCTGCATTCCGCCAGATTCATTAATCCCTCACACTGCCGCTGCATATCCAGCGGCTTTTTTTATTCCTGTCTTTGTCTTACTGAAGCCTTTTTTCTGGCGAGCCGCTTTGTAAAGAGCCGTGCATGCATAGCGTGCATGGATCTCCATGCAAAATCATGTACCGCTTTCTCCCATTCTGGCCATACAGAGCGCGGCCCGGCCCATAGCATGCACCTGCATGAAAAGTGGTACATAAAGCGGGCAGGCGTGGCGGGGATAGCATTGCGCGCTGGCATCTTTGTGTGATTCCTGGGCGCAATTGGTTTCCCTTCATGTTGGGCTAACTTTTATAAGTGAATGTGCCCCACCAACTCATCATGTCTTTACGTTGTTCGAGATAAGTAGAACGGTTGTAGGCTCGCCTAACTTCGTTTTTATCGGTATGTGCAAGAGCTGACTCGATGACATCAGGGTTAAAGTTGGCTTCATTGAGCGCTGTACTTGCTATAGAACGGAGACCATGAGCAACCAACTTGCCGCCATAGCCTATGCGCTTTAATGCAGCATTCGCAGTTTGGCTATTCATTGGTTGTTTGGGATCGTTACGGCTTGGAAAAACATATTGCCGGTTAGCGCTTAGAGGCCGCATAACTTCGAGAATTTCCAACGCTTGTTTCGATAAAGGAACGATATGTTCGCGCTTAGCCTTCATGCGTTCTGCTGGAATAACCCAAAGTTTCAAATCAAAGTCGATTTCTGCCCACTCTGTTCCCGAGGCTTCAGACGGTCGTACAAGAGTGAGAAGTTGCCACTCGATTAAACAGCGAGTCGTAATTGAGAGATTGGACATCACTAATGAGCGCATTAGCTTTGGCAGTTCTTCCGGTCGTAACGTTGGCATGTTCTGTTTTTTTGGTCGTTCAAAAGCCATACCAACGCCCGAAGCAGGATTCGCATCAATCAACCCTGTGTTAACCGCAAAAATCATGATCTCGTTAATGCGCTGAACTAAGCGGCGAACTGTCTCAAGCGCCCCACGAGCTTTGATCGGCTCAAGCGCTTCAACGATCGTTCTAGCTTTAAGTAGTTGGACAGGAATTTCACCAATAGCGGGCAATACATCCTTTTCCAGCGATCGCCAAATATCCTTCGCGTAATCCTCAGTGACGCTTTTGCTTTTGAGCTGGAACCATCTCCCAGCCACAACTGAGAAAATGCTATCCAGCTCAATTTGCCGTTGCTCTGATACTTCCTCTTGCTGCTTCTGCGGGTCAATCCCTTGCGCAAGCAACGACAGGTACTGGTCACGCATTTGGCGTGCTACAGCGAGCGTTAAGGCGGGGTAAGAGCCCAGGCTGAGATTTGTGCGGCTACTGCTATTTGGCCGCTGGTAACGAAAACGCCACAGCTTCTTACCTGATGTTTTGATGAGCAGGTAAAGTCCGTCGCCATCGTGCAGCGTGAAGTCTTTCTCTTGGGGCTTAGCTTTAAGGATTTCGTTATTGGTGAGGGGGCGTGTCATCCGCGCCATGACTGGTTTCCGTCCATAATTGGTACACGTTTTTGGCCCACATTATAGCGTGTACCAATTCGTGTACCAATTATCTCTGGATTCAGGCGGATCATCTCGGAAGGTTACAGACACAAAAAAGCCCGCAGGGCTTGTGCCGTGCGGGCTTTCAGGACTTCTGCGGATGGCACTGGAACCATCTTTGAAGAATTTTGGTGGAGCTGGC
>Ga0308167_1003674_pt1 | contig 11964 bp, 15 predicted proteins | sample PhyCR1_2_FD_202138 | JGI IMG/M metagenome (GOLD analysis project Ga0308167, IMG submission 202138) | Phyllosphere microbial communities from UC Gill Tract Community Farm, Albany, California, United States - DLSLRC.R1 | ecosystem: Host-associated > Plants > Phyllosphere > Unclassified | place... | reverse complement strand
ACGGCCTGCCGGAATACCTCAGCGCGCTTAACTCCGCCTGGCTGAATGAGGCGGCAACGCTGTTCCGCCGCAAGTATTATCAGAACGGCGCGCACGCCGGTTACATCCTGTATATGACCGACGCGGCACAGAGCAGCAGCGACGTTGACCGGATGCGCCAGGCGATGCGCGACACGAAAGGGATTGGCAACTTCCGTAACCTGTTTATGTACGCACCGAACGGTAAGCCGGACGGCATCAAGATTCTTCCGCTCAGCGAGGTCGCGACGAAAGACGATTTCTTTAATATCAAGAAAGCCAGCCGTGACGACCTCTTAAGCGCGCACCGCGTGCCGCCGCAGATGATGGGGATTATCCCTGACAACTCCGGCGGATTTGGGGATGCGGTGAAGGCCGCGCAAGTGTTTGTGCGTAATGAACTCACACCGCTGCAGGAGAGGATGAAGGAGCTAAATCAATGGTTAGGGACAGAAGTTTTATCGTTTAGCCCTTACGAGTTAACTTAGTTACAAAGGGTAATTATGCTTAAGCTGCTCCACCTTGACCAGTTTGAGGTGGTGTAGTGTTCGCAGCAGCAGACATAGCCGCTTGTATTGCAGTAGCTGTAAATAGTGTTTGTGAACCACTGCCATTGTGATCGAAGACGGAAATTTCAGTAATCCTGCCAGATGTGACTCTGTGAAAAAAATCGACAAAAAACTGAGGGTCATCACTTACAGCAGTTACGCTAACAATAAAACCTTTAATATTCTCAATAAAATAATTCGCCGAAGCTGCTTGCACAGCATTCATAAAGGCATTGCCACCAGAAACTGGTCTTTTAAATACAATATAAGCAATCTTCAACTTAAAGAAATCTGCTCTTTTCATCGAAGTAAATTTTAGAGAGAAATGATAAAGAGTTACAATTCCCTCGTGAATTTTATTGCGAATATCCAGCTTATCAACCCTTCTTGGGTTACCTTCTTTAAACTCAACAAAGTAAAGAATGTCATTATGTAAAAACAATGCATCAGGTGATTTTTCATTACCATCAAAGCTGTATGCATTGGAACAGTTTTTTACTTCATCAAAGCTTAGTGCTAATTCAGGAGATACAATAAAGTCTCGAGCTCCGATTGTATTGCGACTAATTGTAGTTAACGGCAATACTTCGCTCGGATAGTTAGCACAAAGAGCATTATAAAGAACTGCCTCATTAGATAACTGCGGCATCTGACTCATCTGATTACTCCATGTCATCAAAATTAGATTCAGAGAAAATATCATCAACTGATTTTTTATTTAGTTCATGCATAGGTGCTGCCAATAAGTCTATTGCGTATGAAATGTTTTCTGAAATATCCGAAAACTCAGAAAACTTCACTCCATCTTTTTTATGAGCCAGATAAAATTGATGTTTAATTTTTTTCTTGACACTAAACTCTTTCAACGCATGTACAATATATGGGCTATGAGTGGTGACTATTAGGTCAACACCGCAACTCACTAATGCCGTTACAATTTCACAATAAACGACCTGCCATTTAGGATGAAGATTTACCTCTGGCTCATCCAAAAGCAACAGGCTGTTTTTCTTAGTATTGCCTCCTTTAATTAGGAGATCGAGCATGCCAATAGCTTTTATACCAGAAGCAATGTTTGTTGAGGATATAGAAATTCCATCTCTATTAAAGACAAAATCTTTTTTATCAACATCGTAATCTACACTACCATCCAACAAACCATTAATTTTTTTAGATAGCACTGCCATTTCTGAATCATCGAGAAACATTTCGAACTCAAAAAACCCGTACATCGAATCACTTAATTTTGATGACAAGTCTTTTAAATGCAAAGGGACGGATAGTCTATTAGATGATGTATCATCGAAAAGAGTTTTAGATGTCCTTACCATATTATTAAACTGGATAATAGCAGGGGAATCTACATAAGTAGCATCGCTGAAGCCTAGGTCCTCATTAGCTTGATACCTGATGGAACCGTCTCTGTTTAAACTGATATCAATAATATCACTTGCACCATCTTTAATAGATATGGTTGCAGCATTTTGAACATCAGAGCCTTTCTGTAATATTTCATTTTTGAACTCAGAATAAAATGCTTTCTTAATCGCACGATTAATGGCACCTTTTTTATCTTCCGGCTCATTGAGCACATACTCGATTTTTGTAAAGTTATACTCAACTAGCGAATAAAGCTCATTGGGTATTTCAATGCCTTTAGAACGTGCATTATCTAATACGTAGAGAGCCTCATCCTTAGCCATTCTATATTCGAGCCGAATTTGGTTTTGCAATCTCCTTGGCTGGAAGAAATCCCTAACTTCAATTTCATGAGTAATGTTTACAGCGCGCCTCACCGCAAAGTAAATCTCTTCCAAATAAGAAAGAATGGTGACTTCCTTACTTTCTTCTAAATCTTCTCTGTATCTAGCAAATGCTTTTACCAATGAAAATAAAATCTTTCCAACTGTACTTTTACCAGTATCGTTTTCGCCAGTAATTACAGTCAGGCCACCTATTTGAACCTCGGCTTTTTTAATAATACCAAAGTTATCGACTGTTAATTTCATTAATTTACCTATTAAATTTATGTGTAAGCATTAAGATGCTACTTATCATCTGCTCACGACATGTTATTATATCTTTGGTTCAGCCGCCATAGGACCTTGCTAACTTCAAGAAAAGGTTTAGGTTAGTGCATGGTTGCACTGCAGCCATGTTAGTCCTATAGACATGAAACTATTCGGCTTTAAGCTATAGTTTTCACAAGGTGCTCTTGCGATCAATTCGATGGAGAGATCTAGGCCACTTTGTTGCTTGAGCGTCTCCAGACAGCATGCGCGCAATGCTATCCCCGCCACGCCTGCCCGCTTTGTGCATCGCTTTTAATGCAGTTGCATGTACCTCGCAAAACAGCGCCATCACTGGCGCTGCAGGGTGTTACAGTGCTTCAGAAATCAATGCAAATCCATGCACGTTATGCATGCATGGCTCATTTACGGGTTACAGCACCCGAAAAATCGGAGGAAGCAGCGCTTCCATAGCTCAACTGATGTAGATAAATGATGCCTTCACGAAGGGAAACAGGGCGCGGTAACTAGAACATAAAAACAAAATCGTAAGTCCTTCCGAGCCAGAATCCTCCGCCAGCCTCTTTAGGACGCTGAAAAAATACCCAGCCGCCGGAATGGAAGTAATCAAGGTAATCCCCACGGTAAACTATCTGGTAATTAGTGTCTTTTCCGCCCATCTTCTAACGCCTCGCAATGCTCGTTGTTCAACCGAGCCAATGCCAAAATCAAGATTTTGGCATCAGCACGGTTATCAATGCAGCCAGCTGTCATCTTCCCAGACGTTCTGAAGTAGATCATTCAGCCTGCGCCGGTCTTCCTCAACTTTCACACCGGGCATTTCAATTTTGGTGTAGCTACCCTGCCGCACCTGTACCACTGCATCAGGAAACAGCGCAGTTACACGTTTACTCACTTCTTCCCGGAAAGCATCTGCCACCGACTGACTGATTTTCTGATTCTTATCGAGCATGATTTCAATGCGCATATCAACCCCTAGTCGGCAGCGTAAAAGATTTCCTCGCCAGCACCCTGGTGAGTCTCCGAGTTTGCCAATTCGGCAATAATGGTGAGTGCCAGTTTCAGGTCTGACGGCTTACAGTTTGCGATTAACGAAACCTCTGCAATGAACTGTACGCACGCCATTTTTTTATGTATTTGGTTTGATTCCTGAACCGTCATTTCCCCTCCCCCAACTAAACTGTGTATTTATACAGTAGCATAGCACTTATAAGTTGAGAAATGAAAAATATTTGGCTGATTTGTTTTTTATCTCATTGATATGCAACAGTTAAATCTAAGGGTTTTTTTAGAATCACTTGCTCATAAATCGTGGTAATCAGAACGACGGTCACCTGATTTCGTTACGCTAATGCAGGAATTACGGCCTTTTTTTACGGTTTTTTTCTGCTAATCGGTTAAATCGTTCTAATACGAAAGTCTTTTTCGGCTCCAGTTTTGGGCGGGCCAGTTCTCCATTAGGTAAGCTGCGGAAGACTTGACCAGCGATTATCGTCTGCGTGCCGCCAATCAGACGCACGGCCATCCCGCGGCTGATGGTTTCACCGCTTAAATCTCTCACTTGGCCGATAAGGTTGTCGCATGCAGCTTCGATTTTGTCCGACCGCCTCAGTTTCAGATGACGCTTTTCTGGCTTCTGCGCCCTTATCAGGCTTAAAAGCTGACGCCGCTCCTTCCTGCTCATGCCGTCCAGGTCAATTTTTTCGAAACTTTCCGGTGGATTTGAATCCTCAGATCTCAAACCTCCCGTACAGTTATTGACAGAACTCCGAGAGGACGCGGACGCGTCCTTAAATTCAAAACCCAAATCAACGGCACGTTTCGGAACAATCTTCCACTGCATCAGGCGGGTTAAGATCGGCGTATCGTCGCCAACTTCAGTTGCGTAAACACCTTTGATACGCACGGTTTCCTCTCCGTACTCGTTCATGTCTTCGCTTGCCTGATACCAGGTGCGCACAGCCAGCTCATCGCGACGCACAAACGGGCCACCCTGCGCGTTAACGTATCCGGCCCAGTCTCCTGCGTCGGCTGCGTCATGCGCGGCAGCAAACTCAACGCTCAGGCCGTGCGAGGTTTCGCTGTCTGCCATGCGGCGCAGTTCGCGGTAAACCGTGACAGGCGCACCGCCCACAAACTGAAATTGCCGGATATGCCAGCGTGCCGCCCAGGCGGAAACAGCCGAGGCGGTTTCTTTCAGATCTTTGCCGCTCTCGTCGTCTGTCTCGCCATCCAGTGCATAACCATCAATATTTTTGGAAATGTATTTAGCTACGTAACCCGTTGCGCTGCCTTTCTCCGGGTCGATAGCCTCGGCGTGAAAGCGGGCCTTACGGGCCTTGTCGGTTGTCAGCTCGCTGCCGTCTTCCTGCCAGGCGTAATCGCGCACAATCTCGCGCACGCGCTCAGCCTGCTCAGGGCGCATAAACATGAGCATGTGCCAGTGAGGGGTCGCATCATGATGAGGCTCAGCAACGCGGATCCCGAAGATGCGGATTTCTTCGCGGTGCAGCTTGGCGCGGATTTTCTGCCAGACGCTGCAGAGATAACGCTGCGTGTCGGCCGGGCTGGCACCATTCCATTTGCGGTTACGATGCCCGGTTTTGATTGTGGCGTGATAGCGCGCCGGGGCTGTCAGCGTGTAGAACTCACCGATATAGCCCATTTCATTGCAGATGTTTTCGAAGCCACGAATGCGGGTCATCAGCTCGCAGCGGCGGATCGCCGGGTTGGCCACACTGCCGTCATATTTCTCGATCAGGCTGATGCGGTTGCCTTCCTCGTCTTCCAGCTCCATTCCCTTCAGAAATTCACGGGTGCGGCGCTTCTGCTCGCGCCACTCTGAAACGGTCATGCTGCTGGCGTAGGGGGTGTGCTTTTTGCTGACGTTAGCCAGGGCGATTTGAAGATGTTCACGCCATGATGCAGCCACGCGGCGCAGTCGGCCCTTCCACCATTTTTCCGTCTGCATACGCATGATCGCCGGGGTCACTTCCTCCGGGTCAAACAGTCGTGACGTGACTTTATCCCATAATGGCGGCGTCTGGCTCAGCTCACGGGTGATGGTGGCGGCGGTCATATAAACGCGGTGCGTGTATTTGTAATCTGACTCATCGCTGGCCTGCTCGTGTGCCTGTACCAGCTCGGCGAGAATGAAATTAGCAACATCTCCGGCAAGCAAATCGACGTCGGCGCGAGCCATATCTGGCAGGCGGTTAAAGCGGCGCATCAGTTCCCAAAGAGTGCCGCCCGCGCTGGCCGCGCCTGCCTGTTTAGTGGCATTGCCTGCCAGCAGGTTAAACGTGCCGTGACTCATTTCACCGAGGCGATATTGAGCGTTAACGGTTTCAACGCGTGGCAATGTGCGCTCAACGAAAGTTTTCGTTAAGTACGCATTGGCACGATCAATACCCTGTGTTTTTTCCAGCTCACTGACCCGGCGCTTTACATCGATCTGAATCAACGACGGCTGCTTTTCGAGTAGTTCCTGCGCACGCACTAAAGCCGCAATCATCTGACTGCGGCTGTGCATTTCCTCATAGGTGGGGTATGGGCTGGCGATGGCTTCCCGTGGAGCATTCCACGGGTAAGCGTATTCCTGAATCATGCGACAGCCTCGCCGGTCGCCAGAAGAAAGTGAGAAACAAAATCAGCAACAAGCTGGGGAACTATGGCGTTACCATATCCGCGCAAACGTCCCACCCGACGGGAAAGCCCATAAGCTGCCTGGCCATATCCGCGTGGTAGGCTTCTAACGATGCCATCTGCTCCCGTGTTGGGTTCCCATTCAGTCCAAAAGTGTGTAGCCACATCTGACGATAAAGCGTGTCGTTTCGCATTCTTCCGTCCTTCCGAAAGAATGATTTGCTTATGTCGCCCCTGTCCCGAAATGACCGAGCCGTGACTGTTGCCCAAGGCTGCACCGAATAAGATCCGCTCTCTTTTGTGCTTAGCGCCGATGCCTGCAGCAGGAAGTACGGCAAACCCGCTGGTGTAACCTTCCTCCGACAGCTCAATAAGTAAGGCGTCGAGCCAGTAATCTTTCTGTACTGCATTTTTAACCTGCTCACCAAAGACTCTTGCAGGCTTACATTCGCAGATGAGATTGAGAAAGGCTGGAGCCAGGTGACGTGGATCGGCTTTCCCGACACCCAATCCAGCCAGACTAAAAGGCTGGCACGGCGGACTTCCCGTCCACAGCGGGTAAGTGTCTGGCACTCCGGCGAGGCGCAGAGCGAGGCTCCATCCACCAATACCGGCGAAGAAATGACATTGTTTGAATCCGTTAAGGTCGGAAGCGTTAACATCTGTGATGCTCCTGTCATCCACGACGCCTGGCGCTATCAGATTCGCGTCGATAAGGTTGCGCAGCCATTGCACCGCAAAAGGATCAACCTCGTTGTAATAGGCTGTCATTGGTGTGCCCGGACTTCGCAAGAAGTGTCCAGCCCAGATGCCATATCCCAAGCGATCACAACTGGCGTATGTTGCGGTTTGCGTACAGCAATAATTTCTGAAGCGCGCTTACCCTTGCCTGCATCTACCCCAATCGAGCGGGCTACGCTGATGCTGGTGATATCAAAATCGCGAAGAATACTGCGCGTGTAGAGGGTATCGCTGTTTGAAACTACTACCGGGCAACGCTCCGAGGCGTCGAGCAACATGCTGACCAGATTGTGATGATCATCTTTGCCAAAACCTGCAGAGTGATAGTCCGAGAAAGTTCCGTCATACGGCGGATCGCAGTACACCACATCGCCAGCTTTAGTCAGGCGCAGTGTTTCGCGGAAGTCAGCACAGATGAACGTCGCGCGCTGCGCTTTCTTCGCGAATGCTTCTATCTCGGCCAGCGGAAAATAAGGGTCTGCATAGTTACCAAACGGGATATTAAACTCACCGCGCTTGTTATAGCGGCAAAGACCGCGATAGCCATTGCGATTCAGGTATAGGAAATAAGCGGCGCGCTCCAGCAAGGGCAGTGACGGATCATGATTAAATGCTTCACGCACAGCATAATAACTTTCGCCTGTCGTGTTCTGATTAAAGAGGCTGGCCGCCACAACGATAAACGGGCGGGCGTGCTCTTTAATCTGGCGATAGAGGTTGATGAGGTCAGGGTTTATATCCGCAACCAGATAGGCCGGGTAATCGGTGTTCATCATTACTGCGCAGGAGCCGGCAAAAGGCTCGACCAGGCGCGCACCTTCTGACAAGTGCCTCAGCAGCTCCGGCATAACGCGGGACTTGTTGCCCGCCCACTTTAGAATCGTGCTCATAACGCACCGCCTTTTGATGCTTTAGCGCGCAGCTCGGTCATGTCCTGGCAGCCGACACAACGAGTTACACCACGTACCGCGCGGCGGCGCTGCTCCGGGATTGGGGCATCGCAGTCTTCGCAGAATGAAGCCGCCACGCTGACCGGGCGGTTAACCACGCTGGCGATGTTACGCGCCAGCAGTTCGTCGGCGCGCTGCTGCGCCATGTCGATTGAATCAACCATCAATGCAGCTCCTGCGCCTGGTTCTCAAAGCGCTCGGCCTCTTTGTCCAGCAGTTCGATAATTTCTACTGCAGACATTTCTTTTTGGCGGGCATGAATTGCCAGTGCGGCCAGGCGGATTGAAACTGACAGAGCATCATCAGAACGTTGCTCGGTTTTGGCCTTACTCAGCATGGAGCTAAGTGCATCGTCATCAGCTTTAAATTTACGGATCTGGATATTTCGCATGTTGCTTTCTCCTGAATTTGGGCAAAAGAATGCCCGGCGGGTTAACGCCATTTATTTACATCGGGTTATTTAGTTAGAAAGGGTCATTCGCTTTGGAAATAAACTCACGACTGCTTTTAAATGATTCATTGCACAAATAAGCGCCTTTCGTTCATCAGTAGTCAGTTCACTAAAATCAGCGTCGTGCCTGTCTTTACCGATGTTAGCCAGGAAAAGAATTGCGCTCAGCGCGCGCTTATTGCTCTGGTAATTACTGTCTGTCACATCGCGCATTTCAGAGAAAAACCGAGCCATATCTTTTTCACAATTGCCGCCCATCAGCTGCGCGCGAATTAAAGCAACGTGATTCAGCGCCGAAACTCTCTGACCGGCAGTAAGTTCGACCAGCATTGAATCGCCCTCGATAGCCATGATTTACCTCTTTGCTCTTTTACCTGTACCTGCTGGCTTAATACCGGATGCCAGCGCCTGCCGTTCTCGCCCATAATCCAGCCATTGCCGTAGGACATTGACGGACTCTGGCGCTTGAGGTGTGCTGCAAATGAAATCATCGCGCGCCCTCAGCTAATGCCAATCGAAGCACCCAGCCCGCTGATAGCGTCCACGGTTGAGGCTAAGGTTGGGTTTGAGTGAACGCGGGCCTGCACGGTCAGCGCGGCCAGCATCATGCAGCGAATACCGGTGTTTGCGGCCTCCAGAATACTGCGGCGACATGTTGCAGTTATCCTCTCCGGGTTAGCGGCACTAGCGGCCATGCTTCCTACTTCAGCAGTCGCTTTCAGCACGTAGGACTGAAACTTTTCTTTTGCCAGCTCATTAACCGGCACGCATGGCAGGCATTGCAGCTGCGCTAACATCCCATCCATCAGCGTTGCATCTTCGGTCAGGTCGGTAAGTAACAGTACTTCTGGAGCGGTCAGCTGATGCGCCTGATCCGGGTTGAGCTTGTTACGCAAAGTTTGCACTTTCATGCCTGCACGCTGCGCCAGCTCAGCCATGTTGTGCGTAAGTGCGAACTTGCGGCAGGCGTCGTCATAGTGGTTATGGGTGGAAGTCTTAAAATCAAACATGGCCATTCCTTTGCTCAACTTAAATAATTAAGTTATTACGCTGCGATGTAGCGGCAATTTACACCTTGAGCGAGCAAACGCGCGCGAAAGGCAACCATGTTGATGCGAGCGGCTCCACCAATTTTTTTACGGGGCATAACAAGCAGATCACCGTCTTCAACCATCTGTTTCACGGTACGAAGGCTGTAGCCATAAGCCTGCGCGAATTGCTCATAGGTCATCAGATCGGGGCCGCTAGGTATTGTAATTTGATTGGTCATCGGGGATTATCTCCAGTTGGTAGCTTTTGTAGTGCATTGGCGTGCATTTTGGCTTACGGGGTGGATGATATGATCCAAATGAGTGATTGTAAAGTAACCCTAGTGGAATATTTGAGGGAAATATGTCTAACGCTTTAGGTGATGCAAAAGAGATTTTAGAAAGAATCCTTAGTTCTTATGGTGTTAGATCAAGACCTGAGCTTGCTGAACTTTTGCAAATCCCCTTACCAACTATCAATAACTGGGTTGCAAGAAGTAGCTTGCCCGGTGACTACATCATCCAATGCGCTATAGATACTGGCGCGGACTTGAAGTGGCTAATTTCAGGCGAGCTTGAAAATGTAAGATCTAAGGCAGCTCCGCATGGTTTTACAAAAGGTAAGGAATTGCACGAGCAGCTTTTAGCTAATGGCGGAAAGCAAGTGGTTCAAAGGATTCTGCATGCTTACGGGTTTACCATGCAGAAAGAACTTGGAGACTTGTTAGGGATTCCCTCCGGCACAATGAGTGCGTGGGTTCGTCGCGACTATTTCCCTGGCGACGTTGTCATAACCTGTGCGCTGGATACTGGCGTTTCTCTAAGATGGCTTGCTACTGGCATTGGTGAAATGATTGCGCGGAACAATCGTGAACAAATCTCATCCAGTGAAATTGTTACGATTGAAAAATACTCCCTCTTTAACGGTGAGCTAAACAAGACTGGTCTATGGGTATGCGACCCTAGTCTGATAGCAGAAACGGTGAATAACCCAGCGTTAGTGGAAAAGGGGAGCAATAAATGGATTGTAGATTTAGAAGTGAAAGCTATCGGTAATGGATTGTGGTTAATAAATATTGATGGGGTGAATGATGTTTATACAGTATCCCGAATTCCAGGAAACAAGATTAATATTAAAAATTCATCCTATAATTTTGATTGCAAGATAGAAGATGTTGAATGCGTCGGAATGGTCTATCTCACACTGATGGAAAATAACTAGGTTGATATGAAAACTAAAGTTGCCTTCTTAATCTGTTGTTATGCTGTCTTAGCTAATACTGCTTGGGCTGCTCCAGAAATGTTCAAAGACTCAATGGTTATGATGGAAAGTCATAACGATTACCCTCCTGAAAATGGCTCTTACAAAATTCTCAGCAAAAAACCGTTGCACATACAAATTTTGCCTACCATATTCAAAGGCGACGTTGAAAGAAATATTAACTACGAAACAAATAAAGCAGCCGTTTACGCTGCTTATAGAGTGCTATTCCAGACTCCAGCTAATTCGATTAAAGTAACTGTACTGCCTAGAGAGTTAGATCTTCAAACACACAAATACACGCCTAATTCTAAATATGGCTTCACTTTTTCTCTAAGCAGGGAAAAAGCGTTAAAACTCTCAAGCCAATATGCTGGCATCGACAATTCAGACGATTTATTCCAGAACGATGGTTATCAGTGGGCTGACTCATTCCGGGCTTGTTGCTATTCAGATAAAGGAAATCCCGGTTTAGCCGCATTTGTTCAAGAATTGAAAAGCAGCAGGTGATTAGGTGGCAATAAAGAAACTTGTTTCTGGCGAATGGCTTGCCGACTTCTATTTAGATGGACGTGGCAGCCGACGCATTCGCAAGTCTTTTGCAACCAAAGGCGAAGCTGTAGCTTACGAAAGCTACACACGCAGTGAAGCTGAAAACAAACCTTGGATAAAGGAAAAAGAGGATCGCCGTAAGCTGAGCGAGCTTATAAAGCTTTGGGATTCTCTTCACGGGCAATCACTTAAAGCGGTTAAGTCCCGTAAAGCTAAGCTGGATATTGTATGTAAGGGCTTAGGCGATCCGATAGCTTCCCAGCTTACTGCTAAAGATTGGGCTCATTACCGTGACCAGCGTTTGCAGGGGAAAATTTCCAATGGCTATCACGATGATGAATCAAAGTGGAAAGTAAAGCCTATCACGGTTAATAGAGAACAAAACTATCTTGCTGCTGTTTTCAATGAGCTGAAGAGGTTAGGGGAATGGTCATTACCTAACCCACTGGAAGGCGTCAGGACGTTCCGGGAAGATGAAAAGGAAATGTCCTGGCTTACCCTAAAGCAGATCACTGAACTTCTGGATGGTTGCGAACTTTACGGAAAGCCAGATTTAAAGATGATATGCAAAGTTTGCTTAGCCACTGGTGCGCGCTGGACTGAGGCAGAAACATTGACCCGCTCACAGTTATCACCTAACAAACTCTCATTCTTTAAAACTAAAGGTGGGAAAAATCGAACCGTTCCGATCCCGCAGTGGCTTTATGATGAACTGAAGGAACTGCAGGGCAGAATGTTTA
>Ga0308167_1003664_pt1 | contig 11988 bp, 11 predicted proteins | sample PhyCR1_2_FD_202138 | JGI IMG/M metagenome (GOLD analysis project Ga0308167, IMG submission 202138) | Phyllosphere microbial communities from UC Gill Tract Community Farm, Albany, California, United States - DLSLRC.R1 | ecosystem: Host-associated > Plants > Phyllosphere > Unclassified | place... | reverse complement strand
CAGTGAGGCTGCGAATTTCCGCATCAGGCAAGCGCTCCGCTTCCCAGGCCTTGCCCGTCGGGTTGAACCACACCGCGCGCAAGCCTGCCTGCTGCGCCCCGGCGATGTCATCACCGGGATGATCGCCGACATGCACCGCCGCTTCAGCACTTACGCCGCCCCGTTGCAAGGCTTCCTGGAACAGCCGCGCATCCGGTTTGGCGATGCCGATGTCTTCGGCGCACAAGGCGAACTTGAAGTAATCCGCCAGCCCCAGTCGACGCACGTCGGCATTGCCATTGGTGACCACGCCGAGGGCATAGTGATTGGCGAGCAGCTCCAGCAGCGGCTCGACTTCGGGGAACACTTCGATCTGATGCCGCGCATGCAAAAACACTTCAAAAGCCTTGTCAGCCAGCTCCGACGCCTCGCCGTGGGCATATCCGGCTTCTTCAAGCGCATGGAACAGCACACGTCGGCGCAGCGCGCTGATGCGGTGTTTGAGGCCCGGTTCGCCCGCCAGCACGCGCTCGCGGATCGACCACAAATGCTCCACCGGCACTGCGCCCAGATTCGACGCATGTTCGCTCAGCCATTCGCGCAACACGGTTTCGGCGCTGGCGATCACCGGCGCGGTATCCCACAAAGTGTCGTCGAGGTCGAAGGTGATCAACTGAATGCTCATGAATCATCGCCTTTCATGCGTTTGGCCCGGGGGTGGGCGCTGTCGTAGACCGCCGCCAGATGCTGGAAGTCGAGGTGGGTATAGATCTGTGTGGTTTTGATGTCGGAGTGGCCGAGCAATTCCTGCACCGCGCGCAGATCCTGCGAGGACTCGAGCAAATGGCTGGCGAACGAGTGCCGCAGCATGTGCGGATGCAGGTTCTGCCCCAGTTCACGCTCGCCCGCGAGTTTGACCCGCACCTGAATCGCGCGCGGGCCAAGGCGCCGACCTTGTTGGCTGACGAATACGGCATCGTCCGCCGGGTTGGTCATGGCGCGCAGCGGCAACCACTGTTCCAGTGCTTCGCGGGCCTTTTTACCCACCGGCAACAGCCGCGTCTTGCTGCCCTTGCCGAGCACCTGAACCATGCCGTCGGCGAGGTCGAGTTGATCTAGATTGAGCCCGGTCAGCTCGGACAGGCGCAGGCCGGAGGAATAGAACAGCTCAAGAATCGCCTGATCGCGTCGGGCGAGAAAATCGTCCTCGACTGCACCTTCCAGCAATTGCAGTGCGCGGTCGGTATCGAGGGTTTTCGGCAGGCGTCGTTCGCCTTTTGGTGGGGCCAGGCCGGTGGCCGGGTCGTGGTCGCACAGACCTTCGCGATTCAAGTAGTGATAGAGCCCGCGCACCGCTGAGAGCAGGCGGGCGAGGCTGCGCGAGGACTGGCCTTGCGCATGCAGTCGGGCGATCAGGCTGCGCAGGCGCTGGATGTCCAGCGCGGCCCAGCTGCCGATGTTCTGCTTGATGCACCAGCCAAGGACTTTATCGAGGTCGCGGCGATAAGCCGACAAGGTGTGCGGCGACACCTGTCGCTCACTGCGCAGATGTTCGCAGTAAGCGTCCAGTTGTCGTTCCATGGTCAGCGTACCGAGCGCAGCGAGCTGTTGACCCGTGGCAGCACGCGGCCCATGACCTCGGCGATGTAGCTGAGGAACAGGGTGCCGACCGAACTCTTGTAGTGCTGCGGGTCGCGGCTGGCGATGGCCAGAATGCCGTGAATGCCCTGATGGCTGACGGCAACCACGGCGGTCGAGCCGATCTGCTGGCGCTGTTCTTCACCAAAGAGGAAATCCAGCTCATGTTCACGCAGGCTGCCGCTGACGCTTTTGCCTTCGGTGAGCAGGCCGCCGATTGCGGTTTGCGCATCGGCGTGAGTCACCCAGCGGCCGACCGGTGCCGGGTTGTCGCCGAGCAGGATCAGGCTGACGAAGGGTACCTGAAAACCCTGACGCAGGCTGTCTTCAACGCTGATGACCACGTCTTCCAGAGTCGATGCATCCATCAGCGCGAGGATCAGGCGGCGGGTTTTTTCAAAGAGGCGATCGTTGTCGCGGGCCACGTCCATCAGATGCGAAAGGCGATGGCGCATCTCGATATTGCGGTCGCGCAGGATGGTCATCTGCCGCTCGACCAGCGACACGGTGTCGCCACGTCGGTGCGGGATGCGCAACGATGGCAGCAGCTCTTCGTGATCGACGAAGAAGTCCGGATGAGCCTCCAGGTACGCGGCAACCGCGGCTGCCTCAAGGCTCTCGGAAGCTGATTCGTCGACTGGTCGGGCGGGTACCTGTGGCTTGTCGGTCATGATTTCTGCTCGCTCAAAGACGCACTTGTCCTTCGTATACACGCACTGCCGGACCGGTCATCAACACCGGTTCGCCCGGGCCGGCCCACTCGATGGACAGACGCCCGCCGGGCAGGTCGATCAACAGCGGCGAATCCATCCACCCCTGACTGATGGCCGCCACCGCCGCCGCACAGGCGCCGGTGCCGCAGGCCTGGGTTTCCCCGGCGCCGCGCTCCCACACGCGCAGTTGCGCGCGGTGACGATCGATGACCTGAAGGAAGCCGACATTGACCCGCGCCGGGAAGCGTGGATGGTGTTCGATCTTCGGTCCCAGCTCATGCACCGGTGCGCTGTTGATGTCGTCCACGCGGATCACGGCATGGGGATTGCCCATCGACACGGCGGCCAGTTCGACCGTGGTGCCGTCGACGTCCAGCTGATAGCTGCTGGCCTGGGCTGGCGCCTGGAATGGAATGTCTGCCGGCACCAGGCGCGGCGCGCCCATGTTCACGCCGATCTGGCCGTCGTTACGCACGTCCAGCTCGATGATGCCGCCCTTGGTCTCGACGCGGATCTGCCGCTTGGCAGTCAGACGCTTGTCGAGCACGAAGCGGGCGAAGCAGCGCGCACCGTTGCCGCACTGTTCCACTTCCGAACCGTCGGAATTGAAGATCCGGTAGCGGAAATCCACGTCCGGGTTGCTCGGCGCTTCGACGATCAGCAACTGGTCGAAACCGATCCCAGTGTGGCGATCGCCCCATTGCTTGGCGTGTTTGGGCTGAATGTGCGCGTGCTGGCTGACCAGGTCGAGGACCATGAAGTCGTTGCCCAGTCCGTGCATTTTGGTAAAACGCAGCAGCATGGGTTACTCCGGCAGCAGGCTTTCGCCGGCAAACAGCTCGGCCACGGTTTCGCGGCGACGCACTTCAAAAACCTGATCCCCGTCCACCAGCACTTCAGCGGCACGGCCGCGGGTGTTGTAGTTGGAGCTCATGACGAAACCGTAGGCACCGGCCGAATGCACTGCCAGCAAGTCGCCTTCTTCCAGCGCCAGCTCGCGGTCCTTGGCGAGGAAGTCGCCGGTTTCGCAGATCGGGCCGACGATGTCGTACTTGCGTGCAGCACTGTCGCGCGGTTTCACTGCGGTGACGTCCATCCACGCCTGATACAGCGCCGGACGGATCAGGTCGTTCATCGCCGCGTCGACGATGGCGAAATCCTTGTGCTCGGTGTGCTTGAGGTATTCGACCTGGGTCAGCAACACGCCGCCATTGGCAACGATGAAGCGGCCCGGCTCGAACACCAGCGCCAGATCACGCCCGTCGAGGCGCTCGCGCACGGCTTTGATGTAGTCGGCAGCCAGCGGCGGCTCTTCATCGCGATAACGCACGCCCAGGCCGCCACCGAGATCGATGTGGCGCAGGTGAATGCCGCAGTCGCCGAGGCGATCGACCAGATCGAGCAGGCGATCCAGTGCATCGATGAACGGCGGCAGCGTGGTCAGTTGCGAACCGATGTGGCAGTCGACACCGACCACTTCCAGGTTCGGCAGACGCGCGGCGCGTACGTACACGTCTTCGGCGTCGGCAATGGCGATGCCGAACTTGTTCTCTTTGAGACCGGTAGAAATGTACGGGTGGGTGCCGGCATCGACGTCCGGGTTCACGCGCAACGAAACCGGGGCGCGAACACCCAGCTCGGCGGCGACCACTTGCAGGCGTTCGAGCTCGTCGGTGGATTCGACGTTGAAGCAGTGCACGCCGACTTCGAGGGCGCGACGCATGTCGTCACGGGTCTTGCCGACGCCGGAGAAAACGATCTTGTCGGCGCTGCCACCAGCGGCCAGTACGCGTTCCAGCTCGCCACGGGAAACGATGTCGAAACCGGCGCCGAGACGGGCCAGGACATTCAGTACACCGAGGTTGGAGTTGGCCTTGACCGCGAAGCAGACCAGATGCGGCATGCCGGCCAGCGCATCGGCGTAGGCCAGATATTGCGCTTGGATGTGCGCGCGCGAGTAGACATAGGTGGGTGTGCCGAAGCGGTCGGCGATGGCGGACAGCGCCACACCTTCCGCGAACAGCTCCCCGCCACGGTAGTTAAAAGCGTCCATGGCGATCCCTTATTGGTAGACGTCGTGCTTGTGAGCCTTGGATGGCTGCTTTTGCGAGGACTGGGCTTGTTCGGCCGGGTCCTGGTCGTCATCGGGCAGGTACAGCGGGCCTTTTTGGCCACAGGCCGAGACCAGGCAGGCAACCGCGACGAGCGCAGCAAGGGAAGAGATCAGGCGCTTCATGGCGAAATCCTTGAAAATGCGTTAATTGCGCCGGAGTATACCGGCCACCCGGCAGCTTGCCTATGCGAGGGGGTTCCCGTCCGGCGGGGCTCCTGAGAAGCGCATCATCCCTGTGGGAGCGAGCCTGCTCGCGAAGGCGTCGGCAAATTCAACAGGCTCGTTGCCTGACACACCGCTTTCGCGAGCAGGCTCGCTCCCACGGGGGCGGTGCTGGATGGGCCGACAGGTGCTTGGTCGTTAATCTTTGCAATCGGCCGGCAGCGTCCGTATCTTTCGGCGCTTGAGCCTGATCAGACATTTTTGAGGTTGCCGCAATGAGTTTGTCCGAAGCCCGTTTCCACGATCTGGTCGATGAAACCCAGGAAAAACTGGAAGACATATTTGACGAAAGCGATCTGGACATCGATCTGGAAAGCTCGGCCGGCGTGCTGACGGTCAAATTCGAAAACGGCAGCCAATTGATCTTCAGCCGCCAGGAACCCTTGCGTCAGCTGTGGTTGGCGGCCGTGTCTGGTGGTTTCCACTTCGATTACAACGAAGAAAGCGAGCGCTGGATGTGCGACAAGAGCGAAGAGCAACTCGGCGAAATGCTCGAACGCCTCGTCAAACAACAGGCTGGCGCCGAATTCGATTTCGAAGGTCTGTGATTCGTGTCTGATGCCGCGCCTGTTCGCCCGCCGAAACCGCTCTACAGCAACGTCAGCCCGGCGGTGCCTTCGCCCTGCACGGGCATCTGTCGACTGGACGAACAGAAAGTCTGCCTCGGCTGCGCGCGCCACGTTGAAGACATTCGCGAATGGCGCTCGGCCGATGACCAGCGGCGCCGGGTGATTTGCCAGCAGGCTGCCGCACGAAAATCCCAAGCCAGTTGATATCGTGGCGAGGGGATTTATCCCCGTTGGGTCGCGTAGCGGCCCCAAAATCTATACGGCTGCTGCGCAGCCGAACGGGGATAAATCCCCTCGCCACAAGGGTTTCACCCAGGCAAAAAAGGGCGTGACTTGTATATTTTTTGAGCTGTGATAGTGTCCGCGAACGCCTCAAACCACCGAGGCACGGTGAAAACCCCGTCTTTTTGGCGGGGTTTTGCTTTTTTTGTGCAGAAGAAAGGAGTCTGCCTGGATCATGACCGCACCTTCCATCACCCTTACCCGTCTGGACGTGCAACGTCTGGAGCGCCTGATCGACAACCTGAGCGAGAAAGACCAGGCTGCGCCGGGCGTGATTGCGCTGCAAACCGAGCTGGATCGCGCCGACACCGTGGTTGGCCACGATGAAGTGCCCGCCGATGTCGTGACCATGAATTCCCGTGTGCATTGCCGCGAAGAAGGCAGTGGCAAGGATTATCACCTGACCCTGGTCTACCCGAAGGACGCCAACGCCGACGAAGGCAAGATTTCCATTCTGGCGCCGGTCGGCAGCGCGCTGTTGGGTCTTAAGGTCGGTCAGCACATCGACTGGCCGGCTCCGGGTGGCAAGTCGCTGAAGCTGACCCTACTGGAAGTGGAATCGCAACCGGTCAACGGCGGCGCCTTCCCCGAGTAAATCCTCGCCTCAAACCTGTTCGAGCGCTTCATTCAACGAGCGCTCCAGGTCCGCCTTGTAGCGCAGATACAGATTGCTTGAACTGTGCCCGTCACCGAGCAGACCCGAGAGGTCGAGGTCGGTGATGTAGCAGCGATAGCGCTCGGTCTCGCGGCGCTGCTCGACGATCTCCCGGGCGACCACGCTGAACAATTGGTCGCCATGCTCCAGCTCGCTGAATTCCCGCTGATTGCAGTACAAGGTGACCTGTACTTCGCCGGGCGCGGCTTTGCCGATGATCGCCTGCACGTCATAGAACGGTTTGTTCACCGGCGTCTGCGGTGCCAGTCGGGTTTCGACTCGGCGCGAGCGGCCCGGACCTGACGGCAACAGTTGGTAATACAAAATCTCGGGGCTGCCCGCCGGGCCAGCGTCCATCGGCAATTGCGCCTCACGGCGGTACTGGATCGATTGCAGAAAACGCTGCAGCGGTACCAGCAGGCTTTGCTCGTCGTGGTACGGCAGTTGCTGTTGCCACAAGGCATTGAATTCATCCAGCACGTACAGCTCGGCCTGCTGCTCGCTGATGCGATAGAACACCTGAACGCATTCAGGCTGGCCCATCGGCAGGATCAGCGCGAGGTCGTGATCCTCCAGTGCCATCGGATCGAGGTGCAGTGGGCTGTAGCGCGGTTGTTCTTCGCCCAGATAGTCGAGCAGCGCCGGCAGGGTGGCGAGGGCAACATGGTTGACCTGACCCGGCACCAGCTCCAGCACGTGATAGTGCTGCTGCACCTGGATCAAATAGCGATGATTCAAATCACTGAGCAACAGTGTCTGCGCGGTATCGATGATTTCCTCGACGCGGCGGGCAATGAATTGCGCGCGGTTGTGGCAGAAGCAGCGCACTTTCAGCGACGGCTGCACCGGGCCGCGCGGCAGGTTGTTGAGGTAATCGCGCAGGCAATCGAGCAGCGCATGGGCGCCGTCGAAACGATTGACCAGCACTTCGTTCCAGCTGTTGAGCGTGACCTGATCGAGGGTCAGCACCAGGTTTTCGCGCACGCCGGCATAGCTCAGCGAGTCGGTGCGCTCGGTGGTCATCAGGATGTTCAGGTCGCGATGATGGCGCAGCGGGTCGATGCCAACGTTGACCAGCAACAGGATGTCGTCCGCCACGCTGGCACGCAGCAATGGCTCTTCGGCAACGGTGGGCAAGGGCAGGGCGATGCACTGCTGCAGGCTGCCGAGCAGGTTGAACAGCTCGAACTCGCTCAAGTCGCTGGTGCCTGGATGCAGGGCCAGGCGCGTGCTGCTGTCGATCACGCCGTTGCGGTGGCACCAGGTCAGCAGTTCAAGCAGCTCGCGACTGCGCTTGATAGGCGCGAAATGTTCCCACTCCAGCGCCGTCAGGCTGCCGTTGTACAGGCCCCACTGGGTCTGCCCCGGCTCCTTTTTGTTCGGCGACTGCACCAGGGTCAGGGTGTCTTCGGCCAGATCCGGGGCGATGCCCGGATTGATGAACTCGACCTTGTCGGCCTTGCGCTCGAACGCTGCATACAGGCGCCGACCAAGCACATTGAGGTCGCGCTTGTTGATCAGACTGACGGTCTGTTCGCTGCGGGCGAACTGCGTCAGAAAGCGATAGCTGTAATTGAGTTCGTTGACCAGCGCGCGGCGCTCGGCGCTGACCTGGCGCACTTTCCACTGACTGCGGCTGTCGAGCAGCGCCAGTTGCCGCTGATCCCAATGCCACTCGCCAGCCAGGCGTTCGAGCAGTGCGCGCTGCCAACCCTGGCTGCGGCTGTTGCCGGTGAGCTTGCGGTTGACCTTCAGATACAGCGCGCGGCGCACCAGCTCAAGGCGTTCCGGCTCGTTGCGGGCGAGCAGGTATTCCTCGATACGCCGGTACACGACCATGTACGGGTCGAGTTCATCCAGATCGAGCTGATTGGCGAACACGGCTTTCTTGAAGCGCAGGCTCAGGCACTGCACCTGCGGATGTTCGCTGGCGTACACCTCGGTCAGCAGCAGTTTGAGCACCGACTTGTAGGGCGACTCGATGCCTTTGAACAATTGCCACAACCCGGCGCCGATGAACTCGCCGGGCGGAATGGTCGCCATCGGCCCGAGATCGAGGGTTTCGTCGGCGCGAATAAAGCGCTTCGACAGTAGGGTGTGGGTGTAAGCGTCGTAGGCGGTTTCTTCATAGACCGGCACCAGCCACCAGATCGGTGTGCGCCCGGCCAGCCAGATTGCCGTGCGGTAAAACTCGTCGAGGAGCAGATAGTGCTGGGTGCTGCCGCAGTTTTCCGAGCTGAGCTGGGCATCACGTTCGCCTTTGACGAAGCGCGCCGGGTCGATCAGGAAGAAGTGCGCCTCGGCGCCCTGGCTGGCGGCCCAGGTTTCCAGCAACTGGCATTTCTTGCGCAGCTCGGCGAGTTCGCTTTCGCTCAGATCAGGGGCATGGCAGACCCACACGTCCATGTCGCTTTGGTCGGCCTGGGCCAGCGTGCCGAGGCTGCCCATCAGGAACAGACCGTGAATCGGTCGCGGCGGGTTACTGCCATGGCGCGGTTTGTAGGAGAACGAGCGAGTCAGGCGCTGCGCCTCGGTTAGCGCGCTGGCGTCCGGCTCATAATTGGACAAGCCGGCCGGCGTACTGCCCGAGACGTAGCCGGGCAGCAGCGGATGATTGACGTGGAAGAACAGCGGCAACAGCGTCAACACGCTTTGCTGGCGCGTCGACAATCCTTCGAGTGCACGGCCGAGGCGGCCTTCATTGAGTTTGAGAAAACGTGCGCGCAGCTGGCTGAGTACCTTGCGGTCAATGCCTTCGTCGAGGTCGGGGCGGATTTCGTGGGTGCGCGTCATGTCAGCTCAAACCGGCTTGCAGGCTCGGACGTAGAGGGTCTCGGAATGGCCGCAGTTTAGCCGCTGCGCGGCAGGACGTTTAAGCTGAATTTGTTTTTTGACGCCGGTTTTTTATCTGCAGCGATCGGGCAAGCCCGCGGAAATCCCGTGGCAGGAGTTCCCGTGGGCAAAGTCAGGGGGAAATCAGGCGGTTTCCTGCTCTCTCAGGATCGTCAGCACGGTCTGCACGTTTTGCGCGGCATCGCGACCAAGGCTGGTCAGATATCCGCCATCGGGCTGATCGGTGAGTTCTTTTTCAAAGAGGCGCTGGGCAGCAGCGATGTGTTTCGGGGCAGCGGTCTGATGAATTTTCAGACCTTCCTGGGAACTGTCCAGGTTGAAGAGTGCAAGGACTTCCAGTTCGGCAACCAACTCAGGGGTAAGCGACATAAGGACTCCAGACTTTCTAGGAATTGGACGACAGCGCCTCTAAGGTGAACCTGCTGGTGCGGCATGTCCAGTGCTCGGATCAGGGGATTTTGTCTTGAGGCGAATTCCAGTGTAGTCCGCATAAAAAAGATCGCAGCCTTCGGCAGCTCTTACAGGAGATCGGTGTAGAAGCTGCGAAGGCTGCGATCTTTTGATCTTAATGCTTTTCCGGTGGCAGCTCTGGCAAAGCGCGCAGTGCCGCTTCGTACCACTGGGTGTCGAACGGGCGATCTTCATCGAGCATCGCGTCAATCTCGTAGGCCAGCACGTGAGCCATCAGGTTGAGGATCTCCTCACGGTCCATGCCGACCAGTGTCAGCTTGTTGAACGTCGCCTTGGCCGCCGGCGGGTTGTCGCTTTCGATCTGGTTCTCGATGGCTTCGATCAGCGTCGCTTCGGTGAATGCTTCTTCGTCGTCATCGTTGACGATGTCTGTCGGCTCGCTCATGGCAGGCTCCTCAGGGAAAGGCGCCAGTTTACCCGCATTCAGCGGCGTGATGCTGCTGGCGGGAAACGTCGCGGCGATCTATAAACAGGCACTGCCCACCCCGCACGGCCTGGAGGCTCTGTAATGTTCAAGCTCTACGGATTCGCTGTCAGCAACTACTACAACATGGTCAAACTGGCACTGCTGGAAAAAGGCCTGCCCTTCGAAGAAGTGACTTTCTATCCGACGCAAACCTCGGACTCGCTGGCCATCAGCCCGCGTGGCAAGGTCCCGGTGCTGGGCGTGGACGCCGGTTACATCAACGAAACCGCGATCATCCTCGAATACCTCGAACAATCACAAAAGGCCACGCCGCTTTTGCCGAGCGATCCGTTTGAGCGTGCGCAGGTGCTCGCGATTGCCAAGGAGATTGAGTTGTACATCGAGTTGCCGGGGCGCGCCTGTTATGGCGAGGCGTTTTTCGGTGTGACGTTGCCGGAGGCGATCAAGGAGAAAACCCGGGCCGAGCTGCTGCTGGGCTTCGCGGCGCTGGGCCGTCACGGCAGGTTCGCCCCGTATGTGGCCGGTGACAGCCTGAGCATTGCCGATCTGTATTTCCTCTACAGCGTGCCGCTGGCCTGTGCGGTCGGGCAGAAGCTGTTCGGCATTGATCTGCTGGCCGAGATGCCGCAGGCGAAAGCGCTGCTGGAGCGGCTTGAGCAGAATCCGCACGTGCAGAAGATTGCGGCAGACAAGGACGCGGCGATGCCCGCATTCCTGGCGATGATTGCTGCCAAGAAGTGAATTTTTTGTAGCGCTCTGAAGGAAGCCTTCGCGAGCAGGCTCGCTCCCACATTGCATCGGTGGTGAACACAAATTTTGTGAACGTCCCGATTCCCTGTGGGAGCGAGCCTGCTCGCAAAGCTCTTGGCTATTAGCGGCTGGCGATCAGGGCCTGACCGCGCGCCACCGCAGCCTTGACCTGCGCCGGTGCAGTCCCGCCGATATGGTCGCGGGCATTCACCGAGCCTTCCAGGGTCAGCACGGCAAACACGTCCTGCTCGATCTGATCACTGAACTGACGCAGTTCTTCCAGGCTCATCTCGGCCAGATCCTTGCCGGTGTCGACGCCATACTTCACCGCGTGGCCAACGATTTCATGGCAATCACGGAACGGCAGGCCACGGCGCACCAGATAATCCGCCAGGTCGGTAGCGGTGGAGAAACCGCGCAGCGCCGCTTCCCGCATGATCGCGTGTTTCGGCTTGATCGCCGGGATCATGTCGGCAAATGCGCGCAGCGAATCGCGCAGGGTGTCGGCGGCGTCGAACAGCGGCTCCTTGTCTTCCTGATTGTCCTTGTTGTAGGCCAGTGGCTGGCCTTTCATCAGGGTCAACAGGCCCATCAGCGCGCCGAACACACGGCCGGTCTTGCCGCGCACCAGTTCGGGCACGTCGGGGTTTTTCTTCTGCGGCATGATCGAGCTGCCGGTGCAGAAACGGTCAGGCAGATCGATGAACTGGAACTGCGCGCTGGTCCACAGCACCAGCTCTTCGGAGAAACGCGACAGGTGCATCATCGCGATGCTCGCGGCCGAGCAGAATTCAATGGCGAAGTCGCGATCGGAAACATTGTCCAGCGAGTTGCCGCCGACGGCGTCGAAGCCGAGCAGTTGCGCGGTGTATTCGCGGTCGATCGGGTAAGTGGTGCCGGCCAGCGCGGCGCTGCCCAATGGCATGCGGTTGGTGCGCTTGCGGCAGTCGACCAGGCGCTCGTAGTCGCGGCTGAGCATTTCGAACCAGGCCAGCATGTGATGCCCGAAAGTCACTGGCTGCGCGGTCTGCAAGTGGGTGAAGCCCGGCATGATGCTCGCAGCCTCACGTTCGGCTTGCTCCAGCAGGCCTTTTTGCAGGCGGGTGATCTCGGCGAGGATCAGGTCGATTTCATCGCGCAGCCACAGGCGGATATCAGTGGCGACCTGGTCGTTGCGGCTGCGCCCGGTGTGCAGCTTTTTACCGGTGACGCCGATGCGGTCGGTCAGGCGCGCTTCGATGTTCATGTGCACGTCTTCGAGGTCGACGCGCCAGTCGAACTGGCCGGCCTCGATTTCGCCCTGAATGGTGTTCAGG
>Ga0308167_1003661_pt1 | contig 11996 bp, 9 predicted proteins | sample PhyCR1_2_FD_202138 | JGI IMG/M metagenome (GOLD analysis project Ga0308167, IMG submission 202138) | Phyllosphere microbial communities from UC Gill Tract Community Farm, Albany, California, United States - DLSLRC.R1 | ecosystem: Host-associated > Plants > Phyllosphere > Unclassified | place... | reverse complement strand
TTCTAATGAATTGAATCCTAGTAATTCTAGCTACTACAATTTGATGAATATTCTCTTAGATCAAGATGTACAACTCCTTATTGTTCAGTCGAATACTTTTGTATCAGACTATGAACAGCAAATACTCTCTGATATTGCAGCAACGGCTACTAAACTAAGAATGATCATTTTTTTAACTCATTCAGACGGACCTAAAATTCTGCCACTTTTAAATTTTGTCCAAATAAATAGCTTACCTATTATTGATGTTTTAAATTATCGAAATTCTTTTGAACAAAATTCTGCTCTTTTAGATCGGATGTACCAATCACTAATTTTTAACTATATGATATAAACGGAGGAATCAAATAAAGAAGGTGAGTAAATGGAACAACGAGAAATCGTCCATCGGTACTATATTATGGGGACAAATACACTAGATAAGACCCTTCAAACCCTTTCTCACCTATCTATGGATGGGTTGATGAAAATAAAAGATAGTCGTTTTCCGATGACTGGCGAAACCAATCTATATAAACTAATGAGTCGAAGTGATCCTCTTACTTCGGCTTTTTTAAATGAAAAAGTGAACCTTACCAAATTAAAGGAACACTTAGAAGCGCAAGGACTACCGTTCTCATTTAAAGAAACAACAGAGGGAACAAATTTATATTTTAGAGTAAAGGATAAGGAACTTGCTAAAAAGGCGTTAGAGCGCGTGATAACGGATATTAAGAAAGACCCTAAAATGATTTTAAAAAAGCCTGGAACGATGACGTTTGAAGAAAAAATCGCCTATGCGCAAAAGAATGCAAGCTACAAAGGAAAGATTCAACCAACAAAAGTGGTAACGAAAGGTCGTGGTATGTAAGTGCAGGCTTATAAAAAACAATTAAAGCCCTATATTATTTTAGCGTGTGCGCTGTTTATCTTAGGCTTTGCGATAGGGAATTTCTTTTCCTTGTTACCAGGCTACGATTACTATTCAAAAATGACGTTTTTATTTACTGAAGACCTTCTACCTTATGTAGACCGGTCTTTTTTTCTGTTCTTTATCACACCTAGCTTTTTATCTTTTGGATTAGGTGCCATTGGTTTTTTATCGGGATTGTTAATGTACGTGCATGATAATGACCATGGAACCTATAGGAACGGTGAGGAATATGGTTCCGCACGCTATGCAACAGTTCCAGAAATGAAAAAATACGAAGATCCTATTCCTGAAAACAATAAAATACTGAGTAAGAATGCGAAAGTTAGTTTATTTAATAAAAATCTACCGATTAAGTTACAGAAGAATAAAAATGACTTAGTAATAGGAGACTCTGGGGCTGCGAAAACTCTTGCTTACATTAAAACAAATATCATGCAACGGAATTGTTCATTCATAGTAACTGATCCTGATGGTGGAATAGTTCATGAAGTAGGTAACTTGTTGCTGGATGGTGACTACAACATTAAGATTCTTGATTTAAACACATTAAAAAATAGCGATTGTTTTAATGTGTTTCATTACATGAAGACGGAACTAGATGTAGACCGAGTATTAGATGCCATTACAGAAGCAACCAAAAAAAGTGATCAACAGGATATTGATTTTTGGCCTAAGGCAGAAGGCTTACTCATTCGCTCGTTACTCGCTTTTCTATGGTTTGACGGAAAAGATAATGATTATTTACCGCACATTGGGATGATTTCTGATATGTTGCGGTTCATTAAACGGAAAGATCCAAAAGTTCCTAGTCCTGTAGAGGAATGGTTCGAGGAACAAAATGAACGTCACCCGAACAATTATGCATACAAACAATGGTCATTGTTTAATGAATTGTTTGAAGCAGAAACTAGAGCCAGTGTATTGGGGATAGCGGCGGCACGCTACTCAGTATTTGATCATGAAGAAGTTGTTGACCTCATACGAAACGATACAATGGACATTGAGTCTTGGAATGAGGAAAAAACAGCCGTATTCGTTGCGATACCAGAAACCAACGACGCTTATAACTTCATTTCAGCCTTATTGATGGCGACAGTGGCTGAGCAGCTTAGAATGAAATCTGACAATGTTCGTTTAGGCAAAATGAAATTAGAGAAAGGCAAAAAATTATTGCACTTCCGCTTTCTTATTGATGAATTTGCGAATATTGGTAGAATTCCTCATTTTGAAAAATTACTGACGACCTTCCGTAAAAGAGAAATGTCTTTTGCTATTATTTTACAATCTCTCAACCAACTACAGGCAATGTATAAAACTAGTTGGGAGAATATAGTCAATGGCTGTGCTTCATTGCTTTTCTTAGGTGGTGACGAAGAAAAAACAGCAAAATATCTCTCAAATCGAATTGGAAAGCAAACGTTATCTATTAGAAAGCATAGTATTAGTAAAGGACGAACGGGTGGCGGTTCCGAGAACAGAGATAAAATTGGACGAGCTTTATTAGATGAAAGTGAAGTAACCAAAATCGGCGGAGACGAATGTTTAGTGTTTATCACGAAAGAACATGTCTTTAGGGATAAGAAATTTTATGCGTTTGACCATGAGTTAGCGCCACTTTTAGCGAATGGCCCTGAAGATTCCAACTGGTATACGTATAAGCGATACAAAAATGAAGTGGAGGAACTCCTAGACAAAGTGAGAAAAGAAGATATTGTCGATCATGGCACTATTGGAGATGCTGCGTAGCTCAATCACTTACCTTAGTTGGTAGGTGATTTTTATATTAAAAGGAGGAAAGAAATGGCACTTACACATGAACAACGTGTGGAGGCACAACAAAAAGCCGAAGCAAAAAACATTGTCGACGTTGCTCAGAGCTTAGGAATGGATTTAGTAAAAAATGGACGGAATTATACCTGGGCAGACCATGATAGTTTTGTCTTGAATACAAAAAAGAATCTCTTTTACTGGAACTCTCGTCAAAAAGGAGGGGGTGCTATTCAGTTGGTTCAGTTAATTAATGAATGTAGCTACAGCGAGGCAATCAATTACTTGTCCGGCATAGAGGTAGGGAAATTTGACGCTGTAAAAAGTAAGCCTGCGACGACATTTCATTATTACATGAAAGAACACAAAAATATGAATGTCACGGTTGACTATTTAACGAAAGAACGCAAGTTGTCGTTAGAAACAGCTAATCATTTCATTGATGCGGGTGTAATGGTTCAGTCGACCTATAAAGATAAAAGAAGTGGGGAAACGGAGCCCACAATTGTATTTAAGCATTATGCTCCAGACGGAAAAATAAAGAGTGTCTCACTAGATGGAATTTGGAGGAATAAAGAACGACATGGAAAACGTGAACGATTAAAACGAACGTGGGGCAACGGAATGTACGGACTAACTATGCGAGTAGGAGAGCCGCCTACAAAAGACACCATGACGAAGGAAAATCCGTTAAAAATCATTGCCTTTGAAGCGCCTATTGATCTCATGAGTTACTACGAATTGAAGAAAGAGACAATGGGGAATGCTATTTTACTCTGTATGAATGGCTTTGCAAAAGGGGCAATTTCCACCCTACTAGCGAATGAACTTGCCTCTCCCGTGTCAGAAGAGGAAAAAGAAACCGTTCTTGATGAACTTGAAAAAGGACGAAACAAAACGAATCTTGTGAAAATTGTTTTAGCTGTAGATAACGATAAAGCAGGTCGGAGATTTGTTGAAGAAAACTTCACTCAAAATTGGTGTGAGATTACTACAGACCTGCCGCCATTAAAAGAAGGGCAAGAAAAAAGTGACTGGAACGATGTGTTAAAAGAGAGCAAAAAAATTCACGCACAAGAAAAAGGAGAAGAGATCCCTATGGAACAGACAAAAACAAACGAAACGACTATTCCAATTCAACCAATGGACTACATGAAAGACTTTCAAGAGGCTTTAGAGCAATCCATTACAAAGATGGAGGTCAACGATCAGCCCACGCATTATATTACGGAACCGGAGCTTGCTTCTATTTTAGAGGCACAATTTTCAAAAATTGAAACCTTACTGTCAAATTTCCAAGCCTCTACAGAGCTTGTAGCAACACCAACAAAAGAAGCTGGGGAACAATTAAAAGAAGGCGTTGAACAAACAGTAGCAGCTGTTACAGCCGACACGAAACGCTCGCTTTCCAGTGTTCTTGCAGAATCAAAACAAGTCGCCATTACGAATATGAAAGACCATGCCAATCAACTTCGATTGACAATTAAAAATGGTTTTAATCAACGAATCCTTTCAATGAACGCGAAAATTCGTCGTTTGGTTGAAACAATTGAGAGAAAATTTGCACTTGAGCCAACACAAACAAACGACGCGCCAATTAGTGAAAAAGAGCCCACTCCTGAACCAGAACAAGAAGAACAAACGGAAGTAGTTGTTTCACCTTCCCCTCTTATCCGTGATGTTCAAACATTGATTCAATTAAAAGAAACGAATCAGCAATTGTTGACAAACATTCAAGAGGCCATTCAAAAAGATCCATTGGCCGATGTTCATTCGTTTCAACTAGAACTGAAAGAAAATCAGGAATCAATTGCAGCGGTTGAACAAAAAATTCATGAACATACTCCTTCTGTAAGTGAAACAGAAGAAGAGAAGACGTCGGAAATTGATCAATTGAGCGCCTTAGTAAAAGAGAAGGCGGACTTAGAATCAGCGCGTGAAGCAGTCGTAAGAACGCCTGAATTTTTACGTAAAGAAGGCTCCCTGGACGCATTTAATCAAGTCGACCAACAGTTAAATGTCGTCAATCAAAAAATCGAAGCCATTGAGCAAGGAACGTTTCCAAAACAAGAAGCCGAAACAAAAGAAACTGAAGCCCCTGATTTATTTGATGCAGTCGCTGCGACTAGTGTGAAACAAGTAGTTGAAGGTACAACGAAAGAACAGACACCTAAAAAAAATGAACAGCCTGTAAAAGAGGTGGATAAAAAAGTTTCTTCAATGGAACCTTATTATGATTCAACCACTATTCAAACATATCTAAAATCTGCGGTAAATTTTCATGACTACAGTGACAAAAATCAACAACTGATCCTGGAACAAGACCCACAAGCAACACAAGTGGCGAATGCGAAGAAATGGGAGACGTTAGGCTACACCTTGCGTGACGATGCCCAATCGATTAATATCTACCAACCTGTGTTTGTGGAAGGACAAAAGAAACCTGAGTACCAACTATCACCCGTATATGATGTTCGTCAAACGACAGAAGGTCGATTAAAAACGCCACTTACGTATGACTTAGAAACACGCGAAGCGTTCACGTCTGTTTATGAGTCCTTAAAAGAGGTCTCTAAAGCAACTGTTGTGGTTGCTCCTTTAAAAGACGGCACAAGTGAATATCAAGCAGACACAAATACAATTGTTATCAATGAAGGATTAGGAAGACAAGGAACGATGCAAGCCTATCTTCATGAAGCTGTCACACAAGCACAAACCAGTAAACAATCCGAACCACTACTTCAACAATTCGAGAAACAAGCGGTTGAATATATGGTTGCAACACATATCGGTATTGAATCAACTACACCGGATTTTTCTATTATTAATCAACTGAAAGATTCAGGGATTCCATTAAAAGAATTTAGCGACTCCGTGAAAAATAGTACAGCAACTGCTAAGTCAATGATTCAAAAAATGGACAAACACTATGCAGAATCATTAGATAAAACAGCAGCAAAAAATCCATTTGAAGAACGTGTTGCCAAAGCGAAAGTTGAAACAAAAGCGGTTGAACGTGCCTATCAAGCGAAAGAACAAACGGAAGAAAAAACTGCCGCTGTTCGTCGATAACAGGATACTCGTTCATAGAAGAAAGGAGACAAAGCATGATCGAGCAATCATTTGTACAAGAAAAAAAATCGCCTAAAAAATCACTGAATGAAATAATTAAAAAGAAAGACTACAAAGAATTATCTAAGCATTTAGAAGAAGGGATTCAGGAATATCTCAACAGTGATACCTTTCAAAATTATTTAGACTTTGTGGCTAGCTTTCCCAATTATTCACAAAAAAATGTTCGGTTACTTTTAGCGCAACAACCCTCGGCACGATACGTCAGAGGATTTCAAGCATGGAAAAAAGATGGGCGTACCGTTAAAAAAGGAAGTAAGGCACTCTATGTTTATGCGCCCTATTTCAAAGACAAAGTAGATGCAGAAGGAAACAAGGTAACAGATTCTAATGGAGAAATTGTCAAAGAAACACGGTTCTTTTTAACGCCTGTTTTTGACGTTAGTCAAACCACTGGAGAAGAGTTACCGAAGCCTGTCTATAATCTTTCAGAAGACATGGACGCCCCCCTTCAATTTGCGCAAACGTATAAAGCCTTGAACAGCCTTTCTCCTGTTGAAGTAGCTATTGACTCCATTCAAGGAGACGCGAATGGGTATTACGATAGAAAAAATAAACGAATTGTTTTGCGTGAAGGATTAGGAGAAGTCATGACGATTAAGGTGTTGTTACATGAACTCACGCACGCACTTTTACACTCCGATTCTCTTTCGCAATTTGGGGACGAGTCGTATCGCAAACAAGAATTTGAAGCAGAGTCCGTCGCGTATATTGTGTCCAATCATTTAGGATTAGACACAAGCGACTACTCGTTTGGCTATCTTTCTTCATGGACAAATCAGGGAAATGAGATAGAGGAGCTAACCGATTCTCTTGAAGCCATAACCACACAAGCACGGTCGTTGATCCAACGTGCTGATGAATTACTCACTACTGTTTATACACTTGAAGCGCCACGAAATAAATTTGAAGAAAGGGTCGCTGTTGCACGTGGAATGGTTCTTCCAGAAGAACGAAAGCCACGACAAACGTACACGGTAGAAGACCCAAAAGTACAACACCCCACCAAGACTCTTTGAGTCAGCGGTTTGGGGTGCAATCAAAAGAGCGAACGAAAGGAGCACCAACAAATGGAAGCAGTAACCGATGAAACGAAGTTTATTCTTGTCCAATTATTTCTTGATGATCCAACGAGTGAACGTCCACGCATTCACTCAAAGAAAAAAGAAAAGCGGAAAGGGACAGTGATCAAAGAACTGGAAACACTTGTCCATGATTTTGAAGAAGCAGAACTCGACATTGACTTAGAACCGTACAAAGATGCCTTAAAATTCCTTCGAAAATTGAAAGGAACGGATGCCTATTCAACTTTCGTGGATGAATTATTGGCTCCTTATCAAACAAGTTAATTGTAGACATAAAAACAAAGGTCAATAAAGGTCGAAATAAGAATAGGGGGATTGGGGGAACCCCAAAAATTTAAGAGACACTTACCCGAATTTTGGGTAGGTGTCTCTTAAAATATCGTTAATGGGGCCCCATTAACTATGCTCGCAAAAGGTGAAAACCGCCCAAAGCCTAAGCGACGGTGGTTGAGGAAAAAATTTGTTTTTCCTCAAAATAAATTTATAATTTTAGAAGTTGCTTTAGAGTATTCTGCGGAACAGACTTTTGGTAAAATGGAAAGAAAATTGATTTGTCTTTAGATTTTTATACTTCGTATTGCCCCCCTGTTAATTTTTTTAAACGTATTAAAACTATCAAAGAGAAAGCATTCCATTGACGGAATGCTTTCTCTTTTTTGGAGGTTATCTAATGTTAGATGAGAACAGAAAGCGTCCGATTACAAAAAAAGTTCGTTTTAATAAAGAAGAGTGGCTTTATTTAAAAAGCAAGATTGAACAGAGCCCATTCACAACCTTTCAAAATTATGCTCGAGTGTTGCTGATATCTGGGAAGGTTACTTTATATGATTATTCAACATTAGAAAATCTAAATAGAGAAGTAAAACGAATCGGTACTAATATCAACCAATTAACAAAACTTGCACATCAGTTTGATGAAATTTCTGAAATTGATATTCAAAATTTAACAAATGAGATTTCACGATTAAGTGACTTAGTTTGTTCTGAATTGAAGAAAGAATATAAACAAGAGAGGACTCTATAATGGTTTACACAAAACATTTTGTGATTCATAAAGTAAAGCACTTAAAGCAGTCTGAAGGATACATTGCTAATGCGAGTAAGACCCTAGTTAATAAGCAAGATACGAATATCTCTCATTTGGATAATCTATTTCCGTATATAATCAATGAAGATAAAACGCTCAGTAAGCAGTTAATATCAGGCTATGGAGTGATTGATATCCAAAATGCTTCTGAAGAATTTTTTGCTACAAAAGAGCGAGTAGCGCTTTCTAGAGGGACAACAATTATGTTTGATTCCGAAAAAAAGAAAATGATATTTAATAAAGCGAGTATTGAAAAGGGAAACGGACGAGGAAAAGCTGTTTTAGCCCACCATTTGATTCAATCTTTTTCTCCAGAGGATAACCTGACACCTGAACAAATTCATGAGATAGGAAGAAAAACGATATTGGAATTTACTGGAGGTGAGTATGAATTTGTGATGGCAACTCATATCGACAAGGCACATATCCATAACCATATCATTGTTAACTCTACAAATATGAACACAGGAAAATCCATGAAATGGAAAATCATTAAAGATAAAAATGGCAAAGATATTGATAAGACAAAGGAACTATTTGAAAAGGTTTCCGATAAAGTCTCCTCTGAATATGGGGCAAAGATTATAGAGAAGTCTCCAAAAAACACACACAAAAAATATACGATGTGGCAAACGGACTCGCTCTATAAACAAAAAATAAAATCAAGAGTTGATTTTTTACTTGAGCATAGTTCGTCCGTTGATGATTTCATTCAAAAGGCAAACGCATTGAATTTATCTATCAATTATTCCAAAAAATGGACAACCTATCGTCTCCTTGATGAACCTCAACTAAGAAATACGAGAAGTAGAAATTTATCAAAACGTACCCCTACAAAATATAATATAGAAGAAATTACCGAACGATTAAAAGAGAATACAGTCACTTATAGTGTAGATGAAGTCGTAGCTCGATATAAAGAAAAAGTTGCACGGAAAGAAGCAGATTTCGATTATCAGTTAACGATTGACGATTGGCAAATTTCTCACAAAACAGAACGAGGGTATTATTTGAATATAGATTTCGGCTATGGGAATCGGGGGAAGTTATTTATTGGTGCGTATAAAGTTGATCCATTGCCAGACGGTCAATATAACATTTACGTAAAAAGGAATGACTACTTTTATCTAATGAACGAAAAAGGTGCTGAACGGAATCGATACATGAGTGGCGAGACCCTAATTAAACAATTACGCTTATACAATGGCACTACACCCTTAAGAAAAGAACCAATCATGCGAACCATTGATGAACTCGTGGATGCCGTCAACTTCTTAGCGAAGAATGATATTGAAGATACGCGACAATTATCTACTTTAGAAAACAAATTAGAAGTTGCCTTTATTGAAGCAGAAGAAACACTCGATCAACTAGATGAGAAAATCATTGAGTTAAACAATGTAGCCAAAGTTTTATTAACACAAGACACAGAACAACAAAAAGAACTTCAACAACAATTGAGGAAATTACTTCCTGACGCACCTCTCTCTGAATTTACTTTAGAAGATATACAAGGAGAAATTGAAGCTATCACAACGAGTCAATCGTTATTGGAAACGAAACTGGAAACTACACGAAAAGAACTAAATAAACTTCATGAAATTCAAGCTGTTCAATCAGAGAGAGAAGAAAAAAACAAAGAAAATTATCCTAAGCTATAACAACTAAAGCTGAAATAATTACTCTTTTTAGGCAGTAGTTATCAAGACAAAAAGAAAGGGCTAGGGAAGCGTCCCTAGCCTATCTTCAACGCCACAGCAAGCAAAACGCCTGACTGCAACTTTCTTATTATAGCATAAGGAAGTGAAGAAAAGTGAGGCTTTTTGATATTGAAAAATATGAACTTCCTACAGTTGATCAAATAAACTGGAAGGATACAAAAGAAACTGTGGGTATCTTTTTGTCTGCTTATAAAACTTCTCGTGAACGTGTGGGTTTGCCTACTTTGCCCAAATTAACAACTGTTTACCACCTGTCTAATGAGGAAATTCGTTGCATTCAATCAAATGAATTTTTGAATGAATATGAAGAATACCGAAAAGAGTTTCTACGATTAAATAAATTATTTATTCTTGGCTATTCCTCTATTATGAACCCCTATCGTCCTGAAGTAACAGAACGTAGTCGAAGTGTATTCATGTTGCGCTATATGTATGGATTATCTGTTCCTTTGATTAGTGAACGAATTAATTATCAAAAAAATATTATTATCGATGATTCGAAGCAGTCGATGTTGCAATTTTCTCAGGCATTAAATCTAATGGTACCAAAAACCAACTTTTCTTAAACCTTTACACGATATAAAAGAGACTCTTTCCCAACTTGGCAACTGCTAAACTATGTTTATCAAGCGCTTGAAATAAAAACACATGTGGGAAAGAAATTAAATGAACGCTATAGAAGAAAAACAAACAATTGATACACGATTACCATTGATCAATACAACAATCAGAACAAAAGAATCTTTAACTTTTTTGGATCTATTTGCAGGCGTTGGTGGTTTTCGATTAGGTATGGAAAAAGCAGGGCATAAATGCATTGGTTTTTGCGAAATTGATAAGTTTGCTCGTCAAAGTTATAAAGCGATACACACTACAGATGGAGAGGTTGAAATGCATGATATCACAACAGTTACAGACGAATTTATCAAAGGAATTGGCTATGTCGACGTCTTGTGTGGCGGATTTCCATGCCAGGCTTTCAGTATTGCTGGAAAACGGAGAGGTTTCCAGGATACAAGAGGAACTTTATTCTTTGAAATCGCACGATTTGCTAAATTACTCCAACCTAAATACTTATTCCTTGAAAACGTCAAAGGGTTACTCAACCACGAGAAAGGATCTACCTTTGAGACAATCCTCAGAACGCTGGATGAATTGGGGTATGACTGTTCATGGGAACTGCTTAACTCTAAAGCTTATGTCCCGCAAAATAGAGAGCGAGTATACATTATCGGACGTCTTAGAGGAAAAGATACCCGAACAGTTTTTCCTCTCACAGGAAAAGACAGCCCAGTTGATTCTCAATCAAAAAAAATAAGGTTAGCTGGAACGACTCATAAGGATAACGACTGTTCAAGTAATACTAGAGAGAGAACCTTCTTTCCTGAAGGAATAGTGGGAACGTTGACAGCCACAGATTATAAGGGACCTAAACAAATTATTGTGGGAAATGTTAATCCTTCAGGTCGTGGGATGAATGGCACTGTCTACCACTCTGAAGGTCTATCACCTACACTGACAACAAATAAAGGAGAAGGAAGTAAAATTACTGTTCCAGTGTTGACGCCTGATCGATTGAACAAACGACAAAATGGACGACGATTTAAAAATGATGGAGAGGAAATGTTTACCATTACTGCTCAAGATAGACATGGTATCATGGAAGTTGGCAAGCTACCAGGAACCTATAGACAAAGTAGTAGTATCGTAAGTCCTGAAGGGATTTCTCCAACGTTAATGACGATGCAAGGTGGCAATCAAGAGCCGAAAATAGCTGTAAAAGAAGCGACAAAACAAGGGTATGCGTTGGCCACTCCAGGAGATAGTATCAATTTATCATTCCCTGGCTCTAACTACAGACGAGGACGTGTAGGTAAGAATATATCTAATACAATTTTAACGGGTAGTCAGCAAGGGGTTCTAACTGAAGAACTTAGAATACGTAAATTAACCCCGTTAGAATGTTGGCGGCTTCAAGCATTTCCTGATTGGGCTTTCCTTGCTGCTAAATTTGATAGTAAGAAAATAGCGTTAGAAATTATTAGTAAAGGATTAGATCATTACAACTGTGAATTTTCTCAAAAGCAGTCAAATAGTCAGCTGTATAAACAAGCAGGGAACAGCGTTACGACAAGTGTGGTCTATGAAATTGCCAAACGACTTTAAAAACAACCTTTTACAAACTTTTTCAATGCAATAATTGGACAATGAATCATCCGTTCCTTGTGTAAACTAAGCCTATCAAGACTTGAATATAAAATGATTTAGGCCTGAATCAGTCCAGGAGGAAC
>Ga0308167_1003658_pt1 | contig 11999 bp, 6 predicted proteins | sample PhyCR1_2_FD_202138 | JGI IMG/M metagenome (GOLD analysis project Ga0308167, IMG submission 202138) | Phyllosphere microbial communities from UC Gill Tract Community Farm, Albany, California, United States - DLSLRC.R1 | ecosystem: Host-associated > Plants > Phyllosphere > Unclassified | place... | reverse complement strand
CGTCGGGCGTGCCGTAGACCGCCGCGCTCGAGGAGAACACCGCCTTCGTCACACCGTTCTCGGCCATCGCGCGGAGCAGCGTCGTCATCCCGGTGACGTTCTGCTCGTAGGTGTGCAGCGGCCGCTCGACCGACACGCCGGCGTACTTGAACCCGGCGACGTGGACGACGCCCGAGACCTCGTGGTCGCGGAGGGTCCGTGCCACCAGGTCACCGTCCAGGACCGACCCCTCGACGAACGGCACGTCGTCCGGCACGAACGACCGGAACCCGCTCGACAGGTCGTCCAACGCGACCGTGTCGATGCCCGCCGCACCCAGCGCACGCACCACGTGGGACCCGATGTACCCGGCACCGCCGGTGACCAACCAACTCATGTCCGCCACGCTAGCGGACCCCTCCGGCCCGCACGGGGCCGGAGGGTGTGTGTTCACGCTCCGGTGGCGATGAAGACCGTGGACGTGAACCCGTCGGTGGCGTCGGCCTCGACCGTGACGTCGCCCTCGTCGGGCGTGATGTAGCAGGACTCTCCGCGACGCAGCAGGGTCGCGGAGGTCGCGCCGACGAGCGTCACGACGCCCTCGGTGCAGATGGCGATCGACGGACCCGAGAGCGGAGCGACGCCGCCGGTGCCGAGACCGACCGGGCGCCCGTCCCCCGTGACCCGGAGGAGTGCGAACCCGACGCCGTCCGGCGCGAAACGGTCGACGCCGGCCGCCACGTGCTCCGGCGCCAGGAGCGGTGCCGGGTGGGCCGTGAAGTCGAGCACCCGGAGCAGCTCCTCGACGTCGACGTGCTTGGGCGTCAGTCCGCCGCGCAGGACGTTGTCCGAGGGTGCCATCAGCTCGATGCCGAGGCCGTCGAGGTAGGCGTGCACGTTGCCGGCCGGCAGGTACATGGCCTCCCCCGCTGCCAGGGTCACCCGGTGCATCAGGAGCGACACCACGATGCCCGGGTCGCCCGGGTACGAGCCCGTCAGGTCGCGGACGGTCCGCGTGTTGGGCGTCTGGGCCTGCTCGTCGAGGACGGACGCCAGGTCACCGGCGGCCTGCACCACGGCGAGCGCCGACTCGTCGGCCGTCTCGAGCCAGCGCACGGTGTCCTCGAGCCCCTGCTGCAGGTGCGCCACGAGCGGCCCGAGCCGTCCGGTGCCGGCGTCGAGCAGCTCGACGTCCGCCAGCGTGGCGTCCACCGGCCGGAAGCCGCTCAGCGCTTCGAACCGCTCGCTCAGCGCCACGACGAGCTCGGGCTTCGGGAACGGGTCCTTGTAGTTCCGCGCCGGGTCGTCGATCGGGATGCCGGCTGCTTCCTCGCGCGCGAACCCCTCGCGCGCCTGCTCCGGCGTCGGGTGGGCCTGGAGCGAGAGGGGGGCCGCCGCCGCGAGCACCTTGAGCAGGAACGGCAGGCCGGTGCGGTCGCTGCCGAGTGCGGTGTCCGGTTCCGCGGCGATCCAGTCGCGCAGGGTGTCCGCGCCGCCGACCATCGCCGGGTTCACGACGACGCTGGGGCTGCCGGCGTGCGCACCGAGCCAGAGCTCCGCCTGCGGTGCGCCCGTGACCGTGCGGCCGAGGAGCTCCGGGATCGCGGTCGGGGAGCCCCACGCGTAGTCGCGCGGGGTGTTCGTGATGCCGAGGAACATGGGGCGAGCCTACCGGCGCTCCGCCCTAGACTCGGGTGCGATGGCAGTGAGCACGGCGGACACCGCGACCCGGCGTCCCCGGACCGGCCACGCGACCCGCTGGGACGTCCAGGCGCTCCGGGCTCTCGCCGTCTCCGCCGTCGTGCTGTACCACCTGTGGCCCGCGCGGTTGCCCGGGGGCTTCGTCGGCGTCGACGTCTTCTTCGTGATCTCGGGGTTCCTCATCACCGGGCACCTGCTCCGCGAGCTCGAGCGGACCGGGCGGATCGCGCTCGGGGCGTTCTGGGGGCGTCGTGCGAAGCGACTGCTGCCGGCGGCGTTCACGACGATCCTGGTGACCGGGGCGGCCGTGCTGCTCGTCGTTCCGGCGTCCCTCTGGTCCCAGTACGGGCGTGAGCTCATCGCATCGACCGTCTACCTCCAGAACTGGCAGCTGGCCGCCGACGCGGTGGACTACCTCGCACAGTCGAACGCTCCCTCGCCCTTCCAGCACTTCTGGTCCCTGTCCGTCGAGGAGCAGTTCTACATCGCGCTGCCCCTCCTGCTGCTCGGCGCGCTCGCGGTGGCCGGGCGGCGACGAGCGGCCGGGTTCCGAGTGGCCCGTGTGCTGCTCGTCACCGTCCTCGTCGTCTCGTTCGTGTGGTGCGTCGTCCAGACGGTGACGTCGCCGGGCGTCGCGTACTTCTCGACCGCGACCCGTGCGTGGGAGTTCGCGCTCGGCGGGCTCGCGTCGACCGTCCGACTGCCCGCCGTGCGGACCACGACGGCACGGACCGTCCGCGTCGTGGGTGCGTGGACGGGCGTGGCCGCGATCGCCGCGGCGCTGTTCGTGATCCGTCCGACGACACCGTTCCCCGGGTGGGCCGCGGCCCTGCCGGTCGTGGGTGCGTCCCTCGTCGTGCTGTTCGGCGGCGCGTCGGGACTGCAGCGCGTCGGACGCTGGGCACCGATCGCCTTCACGGGCCGGATCTCGTACGCGCTGTACCTCTGGCACTGGCCGGCGGTCGTCCTCGTCCCGATCGTCACCGGGCACCCGCTCACGGCGACGGAGAAGCTCGCCGTCCTCGTCGGGTCGGTCCTGCTCGCCACCGCGTCGACCCTGCTCGTCGAGGAGCCCCTGCGCGCGGCCCCGTGGCTCTCGGCGGCCCGACCCCGACGCGTCGGGGTCCTCGGTGTCGTCGGGACGGTCGTGGTCGTCGCACTCGGCGCGTCGACGCTCACGGCCGCGCACGTCGCCCAGGAACGCGCCGCCGCGGCCGCCGAGCGGATCGCGTCGGGGGACGTCGCGTGTTTCGGCGCCGCCGCGCGGATCGGCTTCCCCGATCCCTGCGTCAACCGGGACCTCGCCGACGTGCGTGTGCCGGGTCCGGCCGCGATCGGGGGCGACGACGCCAACGAGGCCGCGTGCTGGACGAACGCGTCGTCCGGCGACGCGTTCAAGTCCTGCCGGCTGGGGCCGGAGACGGGCTGGACGAAGCGCATCATCGCGATCGGCGACTCGCACAACAACGCGTTGATCGGTGTCTACCGGGCGATGGCCGAGCGGTACGGGTGGCGCATCGACGTCGCCGGTCACGCCCGGTGCTACCTGACCGACGGGACGCAGCAGGTGTCGTCCGCGGCGGAGCAGGCGTCCTGCGAGGGGTGGCGCCGGAACGCGTTCCGGTACATCGGGGAGCAGGCGGACCGCACCGACGCCGTGTTCGTGACGCACTCGACCGGGGACGCGACGGTGGACCCGGGCGCGTACGGGTCGGTGGAGGATGCGACGGTCGCGGGGCTCGCGGGGGCGTGGCGCAGGATCAACGACGTCGGAGTGCCCGTGATCGCGCTGCGGGACAACCCGGTGACCGCGTACGACGTCGTCACCTGCACGAGCAGGATGACCGGGCCGACCGACGGGTCGTGCGACGCGCCGCGTGCGGAGGCGCTCCGGTTCGACGGCTCGGCCGAGGCCGCCCGTCTCGTGCCGGACGCCACCGTCGTCGACCTGACGCGGTACATGTGCACGGACGACGTGTGCCCGGCCGTGATCGGCGGCGTCGTCGTGCACCGGGACAACTCACACCTCTCGGCCACGTTCGCCGCGACGCTCGCGCCCGCCCTCGGTCGGGCGGTCGACCGCGCACTCCAGGACGACGGCAGCGCGCGGCGCTGACCTGCCGGTACCCTGGCCCGGTGACGAACACCTGGCCGCTGGCCCGCGGGAACGTGCCCGAGCGCGAGGCGTTCGCCTTCGCCACGACCCTGTTCTTCGTCCTGTTCGCCGGTGACGCCGTCCCGAACACCCTGACCTGGGTCGGCGCCGGTGTGCTCTGGGCCGCGATCGCCGTCTGGGGTGTGACGGTGCTGGTCCGCGCTCGACCGCCCCTGACCCGGACGCCCCGGGCGCTCTGGTTCTTCCTGGCCTGGTGCCTGGTGTCGGTCGCGTGGTCGGCGTGGCGCCCGGCGACCCTGGCGAGCATCACGGTGCAGGTGATCTGCGCCGCCGTCGCCTTCGCGGTCGCCTCGACCCTGACGTGGCGCCGCATCACCGACGCCGTCAGCGCCGCACTGCGGTGGGTCGTGATGGGCTCGCTGCTGTTCGAGCTCGTGGTCGCCGTCGTCGTCCGGCACCCGATCGCCCCCGTCTGGACCGACTACGGCGACCGGGACGTGCCGGACGCGTTCTACTTCTCGCGCGCAGAGCTCCTGACGGGTGGCCGCATCCAGGGGCTGCCGGGCAACGCGAACCTGTTGGCGATGGTCGCGCTGCTCGCGGCGATCGCGATCGCGGTCCAGCTGGCCGAGGGCCGGATGGGCCGCAACCGCGCCGTCGGGTGGTTCGTCGTGGTCGGCGGGACCCTCCTCCTGACGCGCTCGTCGACCGTGCTCGCGGCGGCCGTCGTCGTCGTCGCGACGCTCGTGGTGGCGCTCTGGGTCCGGCGGACGCCCACCGAGCGCCGGACACCCCGCTACCTCGTCGTGCTCGCGGTCGCCGTCGTCGTGGGTGTCGGCGCGTTCCTCACCCGCGGCGCCGTGTCCGAGCTCCTGGGCAAGGGGTCGGACGCGACCGGTCGCGGGGAGATCTGGTCGGGCGTGCTCGGACTGATCGACCAGCACCCCGTCCTCGGTTGGGGCTGGATCGGCTACTGGTGGCCGGACATCCCGACGCTCGCCGGGCTGTTCGAGCGCAACGGCGTGACGTACCTGCAGGCGCACGACGCGTACCTGGACGTCTGGATGCAGACCGGGATCGTCGGGCTCGTCCTGTTCGCGCTGTACGTCCTGACCACGCTGTACCGCTCGTGGGCCTGCGCGACCAGGATCGGCTACGACGCCCGACTCCGGCCGCGGGCGTTCGACCCGGTGTCGCTGCTGCCCCTCCTCGTCGTGGTGGCCCTGCTGGTGCAGTCCGTCGCGGAGTCGCGCCTGCTCTACCAGGGCAACTGGGTCCTGCTCGCGGTGCTCGCGATCAAGTCCCGCATCGTCCTCACCGGCGAGGAGCCGGTGTCGACCGGGGACGGTCCCCGGACCCCGCGCGGCAAGCGCGAGTTCCTCGAACGCACCGCACGCTGAGGACGCACCGCACGCTGACCCCCGGCAGGGCCCTCCCTCAGGGCAGGCCGACGAGCATCGTGCAGGGCACCTGAGCGCTCCACGGCGCGGTCCGGACGTCCACCTCGACGAGCGTCGGGTCGGCCCGGCAGGCCGCCACCGCGGCGGGGATCTGCGCCGCCCACACCGGACCGTCGCTCCGCCGCGTCTCCTGGGGACCGGCCGCGCGGACCCCGGCCAGCACGACGAGCAGGACCAGGCACCCGCCGGCGAGCGCCCCGGCGACGCGGGCCCACCGCGGGCCACGGCGGGCGCCGCGGAGCGACCACCGCGCGCCGTCGACGAGGGCTCCGGCGGCGACGACGACGGATCCGAGGAGCAGCATGCCCGCCGCTGCCGCGTACCGCTGCGGGGGCAGGCCGGTCATCGCCGGGCTCGGGGTCGACCAGGGCTGCCCGGCGGACCCGTTCGCCACGAGCGCGGCGGTCCAGACCGCGATCGACGCACCGGCGAGCGCCACGACCATCCAGCGAGCGCGGAGGGGACCGACGACGACCGCGGCAGCGAGCAGGACGAGCAGCGCAGCCGCGGGGACCAGGAGCACCGCCCACCCGTGGTCGAGCACCGCCCCGACGGCGGCCCCGACGTCGGGGTCCCACGCGCCGGCCACCGGCTGCAGGAGGTACCCCGCCAGGACGTCCGACGGTGCGGGGCTGCCGGGGCGGGAGACCCGCTCGGTCACCAGGGCGGTCACCGCCTGGGCCGCACTGCCGAGGAGGGCCACGACCGTCACGGGCAGGGCGAGGCGGGCCGTGCCGTCTCGGCGGCGTGGGAACCAGGCGAGCAGCAGGAGCGGGAGGAACAGCACGGTCTGCGGTTCGCTGAGCACGACGAGCGCGGTGACCACGGCGAGCGGGCCCGCACTCCACCACGAACGCGGGCGGGCGACGTACAGCCACGGCGCCAGGAACAGCAGGTACCAGTGCAGGTTCGCGGCGTTCCCGCTGATCTCGTACGGCGCCAGGGGCAGCAGGACCGGGACGGCTGCGAGCAGCACACGGACCGCGACGGGCCGGACGACGTCACGGGCGAGGACGAACACCAGCGCGGCCACCGTCCCCACGACCGCGCACGACACCGCCGACACCACGTGCGCGTACCGGTCGACGGGGAGTGCCGCCGCGAGGTCGACCACCAGGCGCGGGACGAGGTGCAGGTACCCGGCGTAGGGCTGCAGGAGGTCCCAGGGGCCGAGCGCCAGACGCTCCCGCAGGAACACGCCGCCGTCCTCGGCCCAGACGGTCGATCGGGTGACCGGGCCCAGCCGGTACCAGGCCGCTGCGGTCGCGAGGACGCCGATCACGCCCGCGGCCACCGCCCGGGCGACGGCCCTGCCCCGCTCGTCCATCGAGGCTCGACCATAGCCGCTCCATAGCGGATCACGGATATCGACGCTCCGCTATCGCCGGACCCTGCCACCCGACGGGACACCGTCGTCAGCGACGTCGAGGCCGGATGCGCCAAGATGGGTGGGTGACGGACAGGCGGGCGACGAGACGTGTCCTGGCGCGTCGGTACCTCTCCGCCTGGATCGGGTTCTCCGCCGGCGGCCGCTTCAGCCAGGCCCTGACCACCGCGATCGTGCTGTTCGCGTTCGGGCAGCCGACGGTCGAGGCGCTCGTGGGCACCGCCGGTTCCTGGGCCGTGCTCGTCACGCTGGTCGTCCTCGCCGGCCTGAGCCTCGTCGGGCAGCGCTACCGCATCGAGTGGCACGGCGTGCTGCCCCTGTCGCTCCTGGCGTTCGTCGGGTACTGCGCCCTCAGCGTGCTGTGGAGCGAGTACTCCTGGGTGGCGCTGCGCGGCCTGGTCAGCACGGTGTGCTTCGTCGGCCTGGGCCTGTGGCTCGCGCTCGGCCGTGACCTCGTGCAGGTCATCCGCGCCTCCGGCGACGCCTTCCGCATCCTGCTCGTCACCGCGCTCGGCCTCGAGGTCCTCTCCGGCCTCGTGCTCGACGTCCCGTTCCCCGCGTTCGGGATCCGCGGCGACATCGCGTACGGCGGCCCGATCCAGGGCATCGGCGGCACCCGCAACTTCATGGGCTTCGTCGCCGCCGTGGCGCTCGTGACCTTCGTCGCCGAGTTCCTCACCCGGTCGATCACGGTCTGGCGGGCCGTGGCCTCGACCGCCGTCGCCGTGATCACCCTCATGCTCGTCCAGTCCCCCATCACCGGACTCGCCATGATCGCGCTGGCCGTGACCGCGCTCGCGCTGTGGTCGCTGCGACACGCGGGACCGGGCACGACGCCGGTGGTCAACGCCGTGCTCGGCGGCTTCGTGCTCGTGATCCTGGTGGTGGGCGTCCTCGCCCGCGGCCGGGTGCTCGCGGAGATCGGCGCGGCCGGCGGCACCGCCACCCGGATCTCGCTGTGGTCGCAGATGCGCGCCGTCATCGAGCAGTACCCGATCCAGGGCTGGGGATGGGTCGGCACCTGGCCGCACGAGGCGGTCGTGCCCTTCGTGGTCTTTCTGAACCCGAACGGGCAGCGCTACACCTCGGGCCTCAACGCCTTCATCGACGCGTGGCTCCAGATCGGTCTCGCCGGCACGATCATCCTCGTCGTCACCGCGCTGCTCGCGTTCGCACGCGCCTGGGTGACCGCCACCACGTTCCCCGGCGTCGCGTACGTGTGGCCGGCGGCCGTCCTCGTCCTGCTCGCCGTGACGAGCACCGCGGAGAGCTACCTGCTGCACGGCGCCGGCCTCATGCTCTTCGCCGCGGTCATCGTGATCGCAGCGCGCCGGCGCTCCTGGCGCCGCCACCTGCCCCGCGCCTGACCCGGACCGGGACGGACGGAAGGCACGGTGCCGGCCCGCACCGCGCCTCCCGTCCGACGGTGCGGACGTCCGGGGCCCGTGTGTCCCAGGACCCACCCCGGACCGGGGTGTCGACGGTGTCCGGGGGCCGCCCTAGACTGCGAGCGGCCGTCAGGGGGACGGCCGCTCGCACGAGAAGGACCTCCATGCGCCTGGCCCACCGGATCGCGATCATCCTGTCCGCCACGGCGGTCGCCGTCGGCGCCGTCGTCGCCGGCCCCGTCACCGCCGCCGAGGCCGCGGCCCCGACCACGGGCCGGTTCACCCCGCTCGACACCGTGCGCTCGTGGACGGGCACCGGCCGCACGACGCCGACGACGGTGCAGCTGGGCGGACGGACGGGCGTGCCGTCGTCCGCGACCGCCGTCGTCGTGAACGTCGAGGTCGAGCGGCCCACCGCCGCCGGCACCGTCCGGGTGACCCCGGCCGGTGTGTCCGCCGGTGTCACGACCCAGGCGTTCCGCAAGGGGCAGACGGTGTCGTCGCTGCAGACGGTCCGACTGGCCGGAGGGAAGGTGCAGGTCCAGCTCTCCGCCGGCACCGGCCGGATCTACCTCGACGTGTCGGGGTACTACGCGAACGGATCCGGTGCCACGTTCACCCCGCTCAACGCGACGCGGGTGTTCAACCAGCGCGTCGGGACGACCCCGAAGAAGGTCCCGCTCGCCGGTCGCGCCGGCATCCCGTCGAACGCGACCGCCGTGGCGCTCAACACCGAGGTCGGGACGCCGAGCGCGAACGGCTACGTCCGCGTCACACCGTCCGGCAAGGACGCGACCGTCGCCGCCCAGGTCTTCACGAAGAACACGACGATCTCGAACCTCGTGATCGTGAAGCTCGCCGGCGGCGCGGCACAGGTCAAGGTCTCGAGCGGGACGGCGACGGTCTTCATGGACGTCGCCGGGTACTACGCGAACACCTCGACCGGGTCGGTGTTCGTCCCGCTCGACCCGGTGCGCGCCACCTCGACCGGCCTGACCACCACCCCGAAGACCCTGCGACTGTCCGGGACCGCGGGCGTGCCCGGGACGGCCACCGCCATCGTGGCGACCGCGACGACCTCGCGGACGACCGCCGCGAGCTACCTCCGCTTCACCCCGTCCGGACAGGACCCGCAGGTCGCCACCCAGGTCCTCGGCGCCGGCCAGACCCTGAGCAACGCCGTGATGACGAAGCTGGTGGGTTCCAGCGTGGACCGCCGTGCGCAGGCGAAGGTCTCGCGGGGCACCGCGACGCTGACCGTGGACGTGGCGGGCTACTTCCTGGACGGCTCGAGCGGGTCCGGGTTCGGTGCGGACGTCTCGTGGCCGCAGTGCGGGAGCACGCTCCCGACCGGCCAGGCGTTCGGCGTGGTGGGGGCGAACGGCTCGCTCCCGAACCAGAGCAACCCCTGCATCGCGCAGCAGGTCCGGTGGGCCGCCACGAGCACCGGCGGGACGAACCAGCCCAAGGTGCAGGTGTACGCCCTGGCCGCCAACCCCGGCCGCGCCGCCGCCGTGTGGCCGACGACGAACACCGACCCCGCCGGGGGGCCGATCTCGAACCCCTACGGCACCTGCTCGGGCGGCTACGACCGGGCGTGCTCGTACGTGTACGGCTACACCCGTGCGTACGAGGCGTCGCACTCGCGCGGGGTCCCCACCCCGTCCGCGTACCGCTGGTGGATCGACGTCGAGACCGGCTTGTCCTGGCTCGGTCCGGCCGACGCGACCGACCACCAGGCGCAGAACCGCGCCGACGTCGAGGGCATGGTCGCTGCGCTGCGGGCGGCGAAGGTCTCGACCATCGGCATCTACTCGACGAAGTCGCAGTTCGGGACGATCGTCGGAACCGTCCCGGCCAGCTCACCGCTCACGGGTCTGCCGAGCTGGATCGCGGTCGGGACCGACGGAGTCCGTGCTGCCCAGGCGGCCTGCTCCGCCGGCGGACTGACCACCGGCAGCCGCGTGCAGATGACCCAGTACGTCGTCGGGAACCAGGACCGCAACGTCAGCTGCGTCTGAGCCGCGGGCGACGCGGGCGACCGACGCGACGAGAGCGCCCACCGGATGCGGTGGGCGCTCTCGTCGTGCTGCGGGTGTCCGCGCGGGTCAGCGGTTCTGCAGGCGGTGCTTGATCTTGCTCGCGACGCTGCGCGGCCCCTCGGTGCGGAAGTAGTGCACCGCGCGGCCCAGGTCGTGCCGGACGCCGTAGAGCTTCTTGCGGTCCGGCACACGGACGCGCATCTGGTGTGCCTCGACCGGCGCAGCGGTGTCCCGCACCGACTTGTCCGCGGCACGGACGGGGTTGCGGCAGAACTCGACGAGCGGCGCGAGGACGTTCTCCCACGTGAACTGCTCGCGCACCCGGTCGACGTTCGCGATGAACTCGGTGCGGGCCTTCTTGTCGAAGAGCGCCGTCTCGAGCGCCGCGGCGAGCCCGTCGACGTCCTGCTCGTGCACCGCGATGCCGAGCTTCTCCTCGGCGACGAGGTCACCGAAGGAGTCGCCCGCCGTGGTGACGATCGGCAGACGGGCCCACAGGTAGTCGAGGATGCGGGTGCGGAACGAGAACGTGGTCTCGAGGTGCTCGTAGTGCGTCGAGACGCCGGCGTCGGCCTCGAGCAGGTACGCGCCGCGCTCCTCGTACGGGATCCACGTGTCGTTGAAGAACACGTTCTTGCCCGTCAGACCGAGCGCGTCGGCCTCCGCGCGGACCTTCGCGACGATGTCCATCTCGGGCACGTCCGGGTTCGGGTGCTGCACGCCCATGAAGAAGAGCTTGACGCTCGGCTTCTTCGCCGCCAGCTGCCCGATCGCCCGGACCAGCGTGATGGGGTCGAACCAGTCGTAGATGCCGCCGCCCCAGACGACGAGCTTGTCGTTCTTGCCGATGCCCGGCACGACGCCCTTGACCCGCTGCACGTCGTGCACCGGCGGCGTCGACGACAGGCCGAACGGCACGACGCCGATGAGCGAGCGGAGGTCGGCGTCGCGCGAGTAGGTGCGGGCGTTCACGCGGCCGGAGCCGGCGAGCTGGCCGAGCCAGAACATGCGCTGCCGCTCGGACGCGCAGATGAAGTAGTCGCCGAGCTCGAGCTGGTGGTTGAGCGTGTCGGACGCGTCGAGGATCTGCCGGTTCCACTGGTCGACGTCGTCGCTGCGGCCCTGCTCCAGCTGCTCGAGGTGCAGCGGGTCGTAGACGTCCACGACCAGGATCTTGCGGGTCGACTCGAGCACCGGGAACAGGCGCAGCGCGTGCCCCTGCACGATGATGACGTCGGCCCAGGCCTCGTGCTCGACCATCTGGCGCGGGTGCCGGTGCGGCACGGTGACGACCTCGTACGACGGGTCGATCTGCGAGGACCGGGTCAGGCTGATCACGCGGACGTCGTGCTCGTTCGCGAGCTGCTTCGCCATCTGCGTCGCACGGATCGCCGGGCCGGCCATCTTCTCGCCGATGGAGTCGCCCGTGATGATGAGCACGCGACGGCGCGTCCCGACCTCGAGCACGCCGAGCGAGTGCACGATCTTGTCGTAGCCGGCCAGGTAGTTCTCGATCGGGTAGGCCGGCTCGTCGCGGTTGCCGAAGAGGCGCAGGAGCTCGCGGTCGCTGCGGACACGCGTCGCCTGGATCTCGCGACGGGACTCGGTCATCGACGGGAGCTGCTCGACGAACTGGTCGACGCCGTAGATGCCCGCCATGCTCGTCTTCGGGACCGGGATCGTCGGGACGCTGTCGTCGCCCGGGTTGCGCAGGTCGAGCTCGGTGGAGTCGAGTTCGCCCCGCCCGATGGCCCGGCGGACCACCAGGGCCAGCGAACCGGGCAGGGCGGCGGCCAGCTGCTCGTCGCCGAGGTTCTTGTACAGCGTGAAGAGGGCGTTCCGCTCGAGCAGGTAGGTCTCGCGGAAGTCGCCGAACTTGTTCATCGACGCGTGGTGCTTGTGGAACGCGACGGACTTCGGCTGGTA
>Ga0308167_1003653_pt1 | contig 12002 bp, 12 predicted proteins | sample PhyCR1_2_FD_202138 | JGI IMG/M metagenome (GOLD analysis project Ga0308167, IMG submission 202138) | Phyllosphere microbial communities from UC Gill Tract Community Farm, Albany, California, United States - DLSLRC.R1 | ecosystem: Host-associated > Plants > Phyllosphere > Unclassified | place... | reverse complement strand
TCAACGGGTGGAAGATCGCGAACCCGACGGTCCTCGCGCGCATCCCCGACGAGGACCTCACCGCCTACTTCCGCGGACTCGGCTACGACCCCATCGTCGTGGACTCCGGACGGGTGGACGACGACCCGTACGCCGTGCACGCGCTGTTCGACGGGGCGCTGCGCCGTGCCCTCGCGACGATCGACGACATCCAGGCCGCCGCCCGTGCCCAGGCACAGCGGGCAGCCGCCGGACAGCCTGCCGGTGCTGCCGACCTCCGACCGCGCTGGCCGATGATCGTCCTCCGCACCCCGAAGGGCTGGACCGGTCCGCAGGAGGTCGACGGCGAGCGCGTCGAGGGGACGTTCCGCGCGCACCAGGTGCCGATCCCCGCCGTGCGCGAGGACGCCGGCCACCGCGAGCAGCTCGAGGAGTGGATGCGGTCCTACCGTCCGGACGAGCTCTTCGACGCCGACGGCCAGCCCACCGGCATCCTCACGTCGATCCGCCCGCAGGGCGAGCACCGGATGAGCGCCACCCCGCACGCGAACGGCGGACGCATCCGGACCGCGCTCGACCGGCCACCGCTCGAGCCGTACGGCGTGCCCGTGGGCGAGGACGCCAGTGCGACCGCGACGCTCGGCCCGTGGCTCGCCGAACTGATGACGCGCAACGCCTCGACCTTCCGGCTGTTCGGTCCGGACGAGACCATCTCGAACAAGCTCGACGCGGTCTTCGACGTCACCTCACGCGTGTGGCGTGCCCGCCGGGGTCCGGGCGACGAGCACCTCGGTGCCCGCGGCCGGGTCATCGAGGTCCTGTCGGAGCACCTGCTCGAAGGCATGCTCGAGGGCTACGTGCTCACCGGGCGCCACGGACTCCTCAACACCTACGAGGCGTTCGCGCACATCATCGACTCGATGGTCGGGCAGTACGCAAAGTGGCTCGAGTCGTCGACGGACATCGACTGGCGTGCACCGGTGTCGAACCTGTCGATCCTGCTGTCGTCGCACGTGTGGCGGCAGGACCACAACGGGTTCTCGCACCAGGACCCGGGCTTCCTCGACGTCGTCGCCTCGAAGCAGCAGGACCTGGTCCGCATCAAGCTGCCGGCGGACGCCAACACCCTGCTCGCGGTCGCCGCGCACGCGTTCGAGACGACCGACCGCATCGAGGTCATCGTCGCCGGCAAGCACCCCGAGCCGGTGTTCCTGTCGCTCGAGGACGCCGTCGCCCACGCCGAGGCAGGCCTGGGAGTCTGGGACTGGGCGGGGACGGAGCAGACCGTGGGCCGCGCCGACGTCGTGCTCGCGAGCGCCGGGGACGTGCCGACGGTCGAAGCCGTGGCCGCCGCGGACATCATCCGGAAGCACGCGCCCGAGGTCGGTGTCCGCTTCGTCAACGTCGTGGACCTGCTCTCGCTCGGCGATCCGCGGAAGCACGAGCACCCGGTGAGCGACGAGCGGTACGACGAGGTCTTCCTGCCCGGCACGCCCGCAGTGTTCGCCTTCCACGGCTACCCGTCGCTCGTGCACAACCTGACCTACCGCCGGCACGGGCACGACGACCTGCACGTGCACGGCTTCCTCGAGCAGGGCACGACGACGTCACCGTTCGACATGCTCATGCGCAACGAGATGGACCGCTTCGCCCTGGCACACGACGCCCTGACGCGGGTCGACGCCGCGGCGCACGAGGGCCTGCTCACGAAGCTGACCGAGGCACGCGAGGCCGCGCGGACCTTCGCGTACACGCGGGGGGAGGACCACCCCGCGCTGTCCGGCTGGGAGTTCCGCGGCTGGCCGCAGGACGAGCCCACCGACGGCGGTACGGGCGGCGACCCGGGCGCCGGTGAGACCGAGGGCGCGGCCCCCGGCAACTGACGCCCGCCCCCGTTCCTCCTGCACAGCCGGGAGGCACGGCCCACCCTCCACAGGACCGGTCACGCCCCACGCGTGACCGGTCCTGTGTCGTCAGGCTGGCCGCATGGACGTCGGGTGGGTGAGCGCGGTGGTCGCGCTGGTCGGGGCGGCGGTCGCCGCCGCGAGCGTCGTCGTGACCGTGCTCGAGGGGCGGCGGATGCGGCGAAATGCGGAGTTCTCGGTGCACCGGGACCTCTGGTGGCAGCGTTGGTCATGGGTGGTCGAGCGCGCGCTCTCCGGCGATCCGCACGACCACGACGCCGCCGCACTCATGACGCATGCGCTGACCACCCGGTCGTGGGTCACCGAGGACGACGAATGGGTCCTGACCGCCCTCGAGCGCAACGAACGACGACGACGTGACCAGGACCCAGGAGAAGACGGATGAGGAGGAACCCGATGATCACCGACGAACCCGATGCCATGTTCAAGTTGCGTCTCAGGCGGGTGGAGCGTGCCTTCGAGCACCTGCTCGCCCACCCGCACTACGGCCCGCTCGTGATCGAGGAAGGCCGGCTCGAGCTGCTCGAGGACCTCCGGCAGGAGTGGCGGGAGCGCCAGGACCGCGCCCGGGCGCACCTGGCGCGCGACCTGCGCGAGGAGGCATCCCTGGCGGAGGGCTGACCGTGCGAGGCTGGGCGTGTGCAGGACCTCGTCATCGCCGCCCCGGACCTCGTCACGCTGCCGACCTCGACCGGTGGGCGCTTCCCCGTCCGCCGCGTGTACTGCGTCGGACGCAACTACGCCGCACACGCCCGCGAGATGGGGCACGACCCCGACCGCGAGCCGCCGTTCTTCTTCACGAAACCGGCGAGCGCCCTGGTCACCGACGGCGCGGACACCCCCTACCCGCCCGGCACGGACCGCCTCGAGCACGAGGTGGAACTCGTCGTCGCACTCGGCCGTGGCGGCACGGACGTCGCCGTCGCCGAGGCCCTCGACCTCGTCTGGGGCTACGGCGTCGGGCTCGACCTCACCCGACGCGACCTGCAGGCCGAGGCGAAGCGGCTCGGACGACCCTGGGACCTGGCGAAGGGGTTCGACGCGTCGGCCCCGGTCGGCACCCTCGTGCCGGCGGACCGCGTCGACGCGACGTCCGGGGCCGTCGAGCTCCGGATCGGCAGCGACACGGACCCGGTCGGCGCCGTCCGGCAGTCCGGCGACCTCGCCGACCAGATCTGGTCGGTGGCCGAGACCATCGCCGCGCTGTCCCGCTCCGTCACGCTCGCGCCGGGCGACCTGCTCTTCACCGGGACCCCGGACGGCGTCGGGCCGCTGCAGCGCGGGGACGTCCTGACCGGCACCGTCGCGGGTGTCGGGAGCGTGCGGACCCGGATCGTCCGACGAGTCGACCACGGACGGTGGGACCCGCTGTGAGCGTCCGCAGCACCGGGGCGTAGACCGATCCTGACGTCGGGGGATCACCGTCGTCACTTCACCGGGACACGAGGGGTGCACCCGACGTCTGACGCGTCGGACCCGCTCCGGGTGTCCGGACCGAGGAGGTGCGCCGTGCAGGAACACGACCTGCTCGCGACGTCCTGGACCTGGGCGGGCGACGCACCGATCGCCGACCGGGTCCGAGCCGTCGGGGACGCCGGGTTCGCCGGCCTGTCACTGTCGCTCGACGACCTCCACGAGGTGCGGGCGACCACGGGGTTCGCGGCGCTGCGCCGTGTCCTCGACCGAGCGGGGATCGTCTGGGTCCAGCTCGGCCCCCTCGACCGCTGGTGGTCCGACGACCGCCGCACGACCGACGACGACGCCGATCGCGGGGTCGTGCTCGAGGCCGCCGCGACCCTCAGCGCGTGGCAGGTCGTGGCGCGCGCGGACTCGAGCGTGGCACCGGCCTCCCCGTCCGCGATGACCGCCGACTGGGTGGACCTCGCCGCGCAGGCCGGACAGGTCGGTGCGCAGCTCGTGCTCGAACCGGAGCCGTGGTCGAACATCCCGACGATCGAACGGGCGTCGCGCTTCGTCGCCGCCGCCGGCCACCCGAACGGCGGGCTGCTCCTCGACGCCATGCACACGCTGCGCGGCGGCTCGACCCTGGCGTCGATCGCCCAGGGGGTCTCCCCCGCCGTGCTCGCCGCGGTGGAGCTCAGCGACGGCCTGCTGCACACGCCGTCCGGTCTCACGCTCGCGGAGGAGTCCCGTTCTGCGAGGCACCTCCCCGGTGCCGGCGCGTGGGATCTCCCCGGACTGGTCCACGTCGTGCGCGACCTCGGCTTCGACCAGCCCTGGGGCGTCGAGGTGCGGACCGCCGCACACCGGGCCTTGCCCCTCGCCGAGGCCCTCCGCACCGCGGCCGCAGCCACCCGCGCCGTGCTCGACGCGGCCGACGCGGTGCACGAGCCGGCCGCCCCGGTCATGCCGACCACGCCCGCCCCGACCTCCGCGGTCGACTTCGACCCGACGGTGGCGCCGCCTCGGCTGCACGCACCGTTCGCTCCGGCGGAACGCCGCGACGCCGGCACAGGAGCACCCGCGTAGCCTCGCGGGCATGACGGATCACACAGCAGACGACGACCTCCTGCGGCGTTCGCAGGAGTCCATCGACGAGGCCAAGGCCGCAGCGGCCGAGGTGGACCTCCCCGAGCAGGAGGAACTCGTCGACGAGGGCCTGCCCGCAGCCGACGGCGGCGCCCCGGCGGACGGGCCGGCACCGGCCGCCTGACCACGGGACGACGACCCCTCGGACCGCCCGGGAGCACCACGCTCCCGGGCGGTCCGTCGTGTCCGGGGTGCCGGTCACCCCTCGCGGACCACGTCCTCCGGGTCCTTGTCCGGACGCCACCCCCGCCACGAGGGCTGCCGCAGCCGGCCGTCGGCCGTCCACTCGGCGAACTCGACCTCGCCGACGCGTGCCGGGGTGACCCAGTGGGCATCGCGGGCGTCGGGTCGCGGGACGTCCACGAACGGCGACGTCGCCCGTTCGGCCTTCCCGAGCACCTCGGCGATCTCGTCGAGGTCACGGTCGCGGAACCCTGTGCCGACCTTGCCGACGTACTCGAGGCCGTCCGGGCCCGGGACGCCGAGGAGCAGCGACCCGATCCCGCCGGCCCGCCGCCCGTTGCCGGGCTTCCAGCCGCCCACCACGACCTCCTGCGCGGCGTGGTGCTTGATCTTCAACCAGGCCTCGGACCGGCGCCCCTCCGCGTAGCGCGAGGAGCGCTTCTTCGCGACGACGCCCTCGAGGCCCTGCGCTCGGGAGTCCGCGACGGCCCGGTCGAGGTCCCCGTCGACGGCGGGCGGCACGTCGATCGCGCCGCCGGGTTCGACGACGGTCGTCAGCGCCTCGCGCCTCGCCGTGTACCCGAGCCGGGTCAGGTCGTGGCCGTCGGCCTCGAGGACGTCGAACAGCAGCAGCCGTACCGGGGTGCGCTCCCGCGCGGCCTCGACCTCGCGCGGCTTCGTCAGGCCCATCCGGTCCTGCAGCAGCTGGAACGACGGCCGACCCTTGCCGTCGACGGCGACGACCTCCCCGTCGTAGACCCCGTCGACGCCGGCCCGCTCACCGAGCTCCTGGAGTTCCGGGTACTGCGCGGTCAGGTCGTGGTCGTTGCGGCTCCGCAGCGTCACCCGTCCGCCACGGACGGTGGCGAGTGCGCGGACGCCGTCCCACTTCATCTCGAAGGCCCAGTGCGCGGGATCAAGGTGGGCGTCGCCCGTCGCGAGCGTCGCCTGCATGGTCCGACGGTCCGTCGACGCGGTGTCCGACGTGGCGGCCGCGTCGATCCGTCGCTTCCCGGCCGGGCTGCCGGTCGACGGCCGGGAGGCGCGCTCCGCCCCCGCCCCGTCGCCACCGTCCGCCACCGGGTCCGGTTGGTCCTTGGTCCGGTGGATGAGCCAGTTCTTCTCGTCGCCCTCGCGCCCCTTGCCCCGTCCGCGGGTGTGCAGGAGCGCCAGCCGACGGACGCCGCCCGCCCGACCGTGCAGGGTGACGATGACCTCCTCGCCCTCCCGCCACTTCTCGAGCTCGTAGGTGCCGTCGTCCCACAGGGTGACCGTGCCGCCGCCGTACTCGGCGTGCGGGATGGTCCCCTCGAAGGACCCGTACTCGAGCGGGTGGTCCTCGGTCTGCACGGCCAGGTGGTTCTTCCCCGGGTCCGTCGGCTCGCCCTTCGGCAGCGCCCAGCTCACGAGCACGCCGTCGTGCTCGAGCCGGAAGTCGTAGTGGTCGCGCGTCGCGTGGTGCTCCTGGATGACGAACGTGGGCGTGCCGTCCTTGCGCACCGTCGGCGCCGCCACCGGCACCGGTTCCGGGGTGCGCGACGCGTCGCGCTTCGCGCGGTAGGCGGCGAGCCGGTCGCGGGCCGGCTGCTCCGCGTCGTTCGCACGCTGGGTCCGGTCGCTGTCCCAGTGACCGGAGTCGGGCCTCCCGACCGACAGCGAGGCGGAGGCGACCGGGTGCAGGAGGTCGCCGTGCGCCTCCAGGCGTTCCAGGACCTCGTCCATCGTGAGCTGCGCGAGGCCGCGCCCCCCGAGCTCGTCCCAGGTCCGGGGCGCCGCGACCGTCGGCCGGTCACGGCCGCGGAGCGAGTACGGGGCGATGGTCGTCTTGTTGCCGTTGTTCTGCGACCAGTCCACCAAGACCTTGCCCGTGCGCTCCGCCCGGCTCATCGACGACAGCACCAGGTCCGGGAGGTCCTGCTCGAGGGCCTTCGCCAGTTCGTGGGCGACGTCGGACACCTGGGCGGACGTCGCACGGCCGTCGAGTGCGGCGTACAGGTGGATCCCCTTCGACCCCGACGTCACCGGGAACGGGTCGAGACCCATGCCGTGCAGGAGCTCGCGTGCAGCGAGCGCCACCTCGACGCACTCCGGCAGCCCGACGCCCTCGCCGGGGTCGAGGTCGAGCACCAGCCGGTCCGGGGGCTGCTGGCCGCCACGCGGGCCGAAGCGCCACTGCGGCACGTGCAGTTCGAGCGCCGCCTGCTGCGCCATCCACACGAGCGTCGGCAGGTCGTCGACGATCGGGTACTCGGTGTCGTGCTCCTTGTGCGCGATGGTGTGGTGCCGGACCCAGTCGGGCGCGGAGTCGGGCAGGTTCTTCTCGAAGAAGACCCCGCCCTCGACGCCGTTCGCCCAGCGCTTCCGGGTGACCGGGCGGTCCTTGACGTGCGGGATCATCCACGGCGCGACGCGCTCGTAGTACGCGATGACCTGGCCCTTGGTCGTACCGGTCGCCGGCCAGAGCACCTTGTCGGTGTTCGTCAGCGCGATCCGTCGGTCACCGACCAGGACCGTCGTCCTCCGGGCCACCGGGCTCACAGCGCCACCCCGGTCGCTCCCGCCACGGTGAGGGTGCTGCCGGACGTGTACGACGACTCCGGACCGGCCAGGTACACGTAGGCGCTGCCGAGCTCCACGGGCTGCGCGGGGCGCCCGAGCGGGGTGTCCTGCCCGTAGGCCGCGATCTCGTCCCCGGGGTAGCTGATCGGCTGCAGCGGTGTCCAGACCGGGCCCGGCACGACCGTGTTCGCGCGGATGCCCTTCGCGGCGAGCTGTCGGGCGAGGCCGTTCGTGTACGTGATGATCGCGGACTTCGTCGCGGCGTAGTCGATCATGCGGTCCTGCGGTTGGTACGCCGACACCGAGCTCGTCGTGACGATCGCGCTGCCGGGCGCCATGTGCGGGACGGCCGCGCGGACGAGCCAGAACAACGAGTACAGGTTGACCTTCATCGTCCGGTCGAAGTCCTCGGTCGACTGCTGGGTGACGTCCTCGTGCACCTGCTGGTGACCGGCGACCAGGACGAGCGCGTCCAGTCCGCCGAGCTCGCTGACGGCGTCGCGCACGAGCGCCGCGCAGAACCCCTCGTCGGTGAGGTCACCCGGCAGCAGCACCGCCCTGCGGCCGAGGTCGCCGACGACGTCGCGGACCTGCTCGAGGTCCTCCTGTTCCTCGGGCAGGGCGTTCAGGGCGACGTCCGCGCCCTCCTTCGCCATCGCGATGGCCGCCGCGCGCCCGATGCCCGAGTCGGCGCCGGTCACGAGCACCCGGTAGCCGGGCATGCGACCGGTGCCGAGGTAGCTCGTCTCGCCGTGGTCCGGAGCGGGGTCCATGGCGCTCGCCAGACCGGACCCCTGCTGGGTCTGGGCCGGGAACGGCGGGCGGGCGTACTGGTCGCGCGGGTCCTGCTTGTCGAGCTGGCTCATGGGCCCATGCTGCTCGTGTGCGGTCGGGACGGTCCCAGCCCGGCGTCGGTCCGACGGACGGTCGTGCGTCAGCGCGTCGACGCCCCGCCTGTCGGTGTCGCGAGCAACCGCACGGCCGCGGTGCGCTCACCCCGGGACTGCACGAAGCGGGCCACCGCCACCGTCGCCCACACGAGTGCGAACCACCAGTCCGACGGCTCCTCCGTCACCGCCAGGACGGCCCAGAGGACCGCGAGGCCCGCTGCGACCCACACCACGACCGACCCACGGACGGCGTCGCCGGCGACCTGCTGCACCCGCGGCCGCCACACCGCGGCGGGCACGTCCGCGGGGACCTGCCCGGCACGCACCCACCGTCGGGTGGCCAGGACCGCCCGTCGACCGCCACGTCGCCACCAGTCGCGCAGTCGCGCCACCGGCATGACGACGGCGAGCGCCACCGAGAGTGCGACGACCATCACCCAGGGCGCTCGTGGTGCCCCCTGGGTGAGCAGGACGAGCGGGATCGCCGCACCGAGCACCGTGAGCCCTGCGAGCTGCCACCAGCCGGCGGCGTCCATCGAGTCGTCGTCCGTGTCGGCACCCGTCGTCGGTGTCCGGTCGGTCGTGGTCGCCATCGTCGTCTCCCCCGTCGTGCCCGCAGGGTACGCCCTCTCGCGTCGCTCCACACCTGCCGGATCGCCCAGAACTGAGGACGCGTCCGCACCACCGCGGGCATCATGTGCCCATGAGGTCGATCTGGAAGGGCTCCATCGCGTTCGGGCTCGTCAACGTGCCCATCAAGGTGTACGCGGCGACCGAGACCCACGACGTGTCCCTGCACCAGGTGCACGACCAGGACAAGGGCCGCATCCGGTACAAGCGCGTGTGCGAGCTCGGGCACGAGGTCGAGTACGCCGACATCCAGCGTGCCTACGACGACGGCGACAAGACCGTCGTGCTGACCCCGGACGACCTGAAGCAGCTCCCCCAGGAGCAGTCGCACGAGATCGAGGTGCTCGAGTTCGTGCCCGTCGACCAGGTCGACCCGATGATGTTCGAGAAGTCGTACTACCTCGAGCCCGACTCCCGGTCGCCCAAGGCGTACGTGCTGCTCCGCGAGACGCTGGCGAAGACCGACCGGCTGGCGATCGTGCAGTTCACGCTCCGGCAGAAGACCCGGCTCGGCGTCCTGCGGGTGGCCGACGACGTCATCCTGCTGCAGGGGCTGCTGTGGGGCGACGAGGTCCGTGCCGCGGACTTCACGAGCCTCGACGCCTCGGTGAAGGTCAGCGCGAACGAGCTGAAGATGTCGTCGTCGCTCGTCGAGAGCATGTCGACCGACTTCGACCCCGACCGCTACACCGACTCGTACCAGGAGGAGCTGCAGCAGCTCATCGACGCGAAGCTCGAGGCGGGCGACGACGTCGACACCGCCGACACCTTCGGCGAGCAGGCGGAGGACGAGGACGACGACGAGGGCGGGGACGTCATCGACCTGATGGCCGCCCTGCGGGCGTCCGTCGACAAGAAGCGGTCCGGCTCGTCCCGGTCTGGAGGCGCGGGGTCGCGGTCGTCGTCCGGGTCACGGTCGTCGTCGGCCCACGACGACGAGACCCCTGCGGAGGAGGCACCGGCGGAGAAGGCGCCCGCGAAGCGCACCACGACGAAGTCGACGACGGCGAAGAAGGCGCCGGCCGAGAAGGCCGCGGCGAAGAAGGCTCCAGCGAAGAAGACCCCCGCGAAGAAGGCTCCGGCGAAGAAGCAGGCCAGCTAGCCGTCGCGACCCGTCCGGCGCAGTGCGAACGGGATCGACACCCACAGCGCCGCGGTGCCCACGAAGACGACGACCCCGCCGACCACTCCGCCGACGTCGCCGATCACCACGTCGAACACGAACAGCACGGTGCCGGAGAACAACAGCGCGCTCGCCGCGAGCGCCGTGATGAGCAGGGCGTTCCCGGCCCGCACCAGGTCGTGCTTCTGCCGCTGCCGGAAGACCAGCCGGTGAGCCGACACCGCGGACAGCGCGACGACGGTGATCACGACCGCGAGCACCACGAGCACCAGGTAGACGACCTCCTCGCTCGGGCTGAGCATCGTGAAGCGCTGCTGGAACGGCAGGGTCAGCAGGAAGCCGGCCAGGATCTGCGTCCCGGTCTGCACGATGCGGAGCTCCTGCTGGATGTCCGACCAGTTGCGGTCCCACCGTTCGGTCGGGGTCTCGTGCCGACCACGCTCGGTGTCCCGTGCTGCACCGCTGACGTCGCTCATGTGCCGAACCTACTGCGCCGTCACGAACCGGAAACACGACTCCGCGAGACTGTCCCCATGACTCCACAAGAGCCAGGGAGCCTGCAGTCGTCATCCGTGACCGCCGGCCCGCCCGTCACCGTGTCCATCACCCGTCTCGTCGACCCCGACCGCATCCCCGACGCCACCGCGTGGGTGCAGTCCGGGGTGAACCTGGCGAACCGCTACCCGGGCTTCCTCGGCTCGGGGTGGGTCCGCTCGCACGCCACCAGCCGCGAGTGGCACGTGCTCTACCGCTTCGCCGACCACGAGCAGCTCGCGACCTGGGAGAACAGCGACGACCGGCTCCGCTGGCTCGACCTCGGACGCGACCTCGTGGTGGAGTCGCGCGTCGAGAAGCGCACCGGCATCGAGGGGTGGTTCGACGCCCCGCAGGACGCCCCGGCCTCGAGCGCCCCGCCACGGTGGAAGCAGGCCGTGAGCATCTGGCTCGGGTTCTTCCCCGTGAACCTGGCGTTCACCTACCTGGTCGGCTGGCTCGTCCCGGCCTTCGGCACGATCGCGGTGCTGCCGCGGGTGCTGGTCACGACCCTCGTGCTCACGCCGATCATGACGTTCTGGGTGCTGCCGTTCGTGACCGGGCTGATCCGACCCTGGCTGCTCGCCCCGCCGCGGCAGCGCTGACGCCCGGGCGCGACGGGGTCAGCCGAGCACCGACAGCTGGTCGAGCCGCTCGAGGATGACGCCCTCGCGGAGCGCCCACGGGCAGATCTCGAGCGCGGACAGGTCGAAGATGTCGAGGCACGCCTCGGCGACGAGCGCACCCGGCACCACCTGGTGCGCCCGGCTCGGTGAGACACCCGGCAGTGCGGCGAGCTCCGCGACCGACTTCGTCAGGAGCGACGGCAGCAGCCGCCGCAGTTCGGCGCCGTCCAGGACGCGCGGGACGAGCGGCCCGTCCCCCGACGGTGCCGCCCCGCAGATCCGCGCGATCGAACGGAAGGTCTTCGAGGTCGCCACCGCACGGTCCGGTCGACCGGAGCGCAGCAGCAGGCCGGCGTCGCGGGCGATGGCGACGCGGATCTCGTGCCGGATGCGGCGGACGTCGTCCTCGCTCGGTGTGCCGTCGGCGAAGTACGTGCGCGCGAGCCGGGCGGCGCCGATCGGCATCGACCACGCGACGTCCGGTGCCTCGTCCGCACCCCCGGCGATCTCGAGCGAGCCCCCGCCGATGTCGAACACCGCGAGTCGTCCCGCCGACCAGCCGAACCAGCGCCGGACGGCCAGGAAGGTCAAGCGCGCCTCGTCCCCACCGGAGAGGACGGCGAGCTCGACGCCGGTCTCCCGCTCCACGTGGGCGAGCACCGCGTCGGAGTTGACCGCGTCCCGCACCGCGGAGGTCGCGAAGGCGAGCATGTCCTCGCACCCGCGGTCCTCGGCGACCCGGACGGCGTCGGCCACGAACGCGGTGAGGGCGTCGATCCCCGCGGGCGTCACGGCGCCGGACTCGTCGAGGTGTTCGGCGAGCCGCAGCGGCAGCTTGAACGAGGAAGCCGGCAGCGGTGCCGCTCCGCCGTGGGCGTCCACCACGAGCAGGTGGCCGGTGTTGGACCCGATGTCGAGGACTCCCACGCGCATGCGCCAACGCTAGCGGCCCGAAGGTCTCGCAGGACGAGCGGACGGGAGGCGCGGGTCACGCCCGCAGGAA
>Ga0308167_1003650_pt1 | contig 12028 bp, 8 predicted proteins | sample PhyCR1_2_FD_202138 | JGI IMG/M metagenome (GOLD analysis project Ga0308167, IMG submission 202138) | Phyllosphere microbial communities from UC Gill Tract Community Farm, Albany, California, United States - DLSLRC.R1 | ecosystem: Host-associated > Plants > Phyllosphere > Unclassified | place... | reverse complement strand
TCGCGTCGATGACGATCCAGTCGTGCTGGACGTCTGCCGGCTTCGGGGAGAACGTACGAGTCACAGTGGTGCTGCTTTCGTGTCGAGGTGAGGAGTCCGTGAATCCCGCTCCGGTGGGTGTTCACGCGGGAGAACCTGGGTGAACGGCCCGGTGGAGGGCTCATCTGACTGTCCGGCGCACGGAGCGCGCAGACCAAGGTGAGAGCCTACCCGACGCAGGTGACGGCGGTCAAACGGAGACAGGACGGACGGGAGGCGCGGTGCCGGCTGGCACCGCGCCTCCCGTCCGGTGCAGCGAACGTCAGCCGAAGAGGCTCCGCAACCACGCGAGCAGGGCGGCGAGCGCCGCCAACGCGTCCGCGACCGGACCGCCGTGGTCCGGGTTCCCGCCGTGTCCGGGGTCACCGCCGTGGCCGGGGTTCCCCCCTCCGGGAGTGCCGACGCCCGGCAGGTCGATGCCGACCACGACCGGGTCGTGGTCGCTCGCCCGGTACACGTCGTCGCGGTACAGGTCCGTGACGTTGTAGTCGTACCGGCTGTACTCGAGGCCCACCGACTCGACCGAGTTGATGTTCCAGATGTCCACGCCGGTGACGGTCTCCAGCGCAGCGGGGGACGCGAACACGTGGTCGAGCGAGCCGCTCAGTCCGCCGAACACGTACGACCACTCGGCCGCGTCCTCGGTCGGGCCGAGGTCCGTGTAGCCGGCGTCCTCGAGGGCGACGACCGGGTCCTCCTCGCTGTAGGCGTTGAAGTCGCCGAGCATGAACACCTTGTCGGTCCGCGCCTGGCGCTGCATCGCGGTCGAGAACGTCACGAGCGCCTTCGCCTGCTCGACGCGCGAGTGGTTCGACGCGCCCTGCCCGTCGCCCTGGTCGGCGTCGACGCCCTCGCCGGAGCCCTTCGACTTGAAGTGGTTCGCGATGACCAGGAAGGTGTCCTTCGCACTCGGCTTCTGCGCACCCTTGCCCTTGCCGGGCTTCGCGACGACCGGGGCGAAGGCCTGCGCGAGCGGCTGGCGGGCGTTCGTGAACGCCGTCGAGTCGGTGAGGATCGTCGACGAGCCGACGGGCTGCACGCGGTCCTTCTTGTAGATGAGCGCGAGGCGGATGACGTCCTCGCTCGACGGGAGCTTCGACGGGGACTTCGCGTACGCCCAGGTGTCCTTGCCGGTCGCGGCGTTGAGCGCGGCCACGAGGGTCGCCACGGCCGCGTCGCGGTCCTGGCCGAAGCGCGCGGAGTTCTCGATCTCCTCGAGGGAGACGACGTCGGCGCCGAGGCCGTTGATCGCCTTGACGATCTTCACCTGCTGGCGGGCGAGGTCGTCGGCGTTCGCGGCACCGCGGGCGTCGCAGCCGCCCCGGACGGTCACGGGGTCGCCGTCGCGGTCGGTGTAGTAGGTGCAGCCGGTGAGCTGGTCGCCGGTCGTCGGGAAGTAGTTCAGGACGTTGAACCCGGCGAGGCGGATGTCACCGCCGACGTTCTCGGGCGCTGCGGTGCGGACGTCCGAGAACGACGCCGGCAGGTCGGCAGCCGGGGTGGCGCCGGTGATCGGCGACGTCGGCTGGAACTTCCACGAGTCGTTGCGGTAGTCGAGGACGACCGGCTCGCGGAAGGTCGCCGCGGCGCCGACCGTGACCGGGCCCTGGGTGAGCCACGACACCGGGATCGACTGGTTCGCCGCGCTGAGGAAGTTCGTGCTCGCACCGTCGTCGAGGACGACCTTGCGCGCCGCGTTGTCCGCGGTGACGGCGGCGGCCTCGGCACTGCCCGGACGGGCGACCTCGGTCGGCTGGAGCAGGCGCTGCTTCCCCGATGCCAGTACGACCTCGCCGTACTGGTTCGTCGTGTAGTTGTCCACGACGGTGTAGTCGCCCTGCGGCGCCACGAGCATGCTCTCGAGCGACTCGCGCTGTGCGTCGGTGCGCGGGAAGGTCAGTGTGGCCGGGACCGGCTGGACGACCCCCGCGGCGGGGAGCTTCGTCAGGCCGGACGCGGTGGGCACGGTCAGCTCGGTCAGGCCGTTGAACTCGGACACCGTGCCGGTGAGGCGCACCGCGTCCCCGATCGCCACGCTGCCGACGGTCGCCGACGAGTAGACGAAGACGGCGTCGGAGGCGGTGTGCTTCCCGAGGTCGAGCGCGCCGCCGGTGCCGGCGGTCTGGACCGTGTAGCCGTTGAAGCCGCCGGTGGCGTACACCGCGGTGACGACGCCGTCGGTCGTGACGGTCTTCCCGGCGTACGGCGAGGCGTCGCCGGTGCCCTGGAGCTGCGCGATCGTGACCCGTTCGGCCGGGGTCGTGCCGCCGTCACCGGGGTCGGTGGGGTCCGTGGGGTCGGTCGGGTCCGTCGGCTGCGTGGTCTCGCCCGCGGCGTTCTCCGGCGTGACGGTCGTCGTCACCCGGAAGTCGGCGGCGTTCGAGTCGGTGTCGGTCGTGCCCTGACGGGTGAGCGCGTCCGGGACGGCGTTCGCCGTGCCGGTCGGTGCGACCGCGGTCTCGAAGGTGTTCGACGTGCCGTAGCCGAGCAGGTCGACGACGCCGGGGGTGCCCGTCGTCACGGCGCCGGCGGGGAGTGTCAGCGCCGTCGCCTGGTCGGCGAGGACGAGGGTGCCGGTCGAGCCGGAGGGGTTCAGCCCGGTGACGGCGTCCGGCTCGGGCAGCGCCTCGCCGTTCGTGCCGTTCGAGCCCATCTGCACGAGGTAGGTGCCGTGTGCGGGCACGGAGCCGGCGAGCTTGCCGACCGAGGGCGCTCCGGTACCGGTCGCCGCGCGGTACTGCACCGACCAGCCGTCGACGCTGACGGGGCTGTCGGTGGGGTTGCCGAGTTCGACGAACTTGTTCGTGAAGGGCTGGTTCGCGCTGCCGCCCTTGAGGTAGGCCTCGGCGATGACGAGCCCGGTGCCCTGGGGGTTCGCGGTGGCCGTGGAGACGGAGACGAGCGGAGCGGCGACGAGCGCGGCTGCAGCGGCGGCGCACAGCAGAGTGCGCCCGACGGATCTGTGCATGGTCGCACGGTACCGACCTGCGGGGCCCCTCAGGTTTCCGGCGGGTGAACGATCCGTTCCACCCCTGATCGGGGTGCAGGCGGCGGTGCGCGGTGCCCGGGGATCAGGACCCGATCGGCCGCCAGGTGGACCCGACGCGGTGCACGGCCGGCCCGTGTCCGGGGAGCAGGACGTCCGGGATCGGCAGCGCCCGCGCGGACTCGAGCGCTCGTTCCTGGTCGGCCGTGAAGAACGACGTGATCATGCGCGGCCGCGGCTCCCACGACGACGGCTGCGTGTCGTGCCGGCTGACGACGGCGTCCCCGGTGACGATCGCGTTCGCGGCGGGCAGCAGGTAGGCCGTGGACCCGTCGGTGTGCCCGGTGGCCGGCAGCGGCGCGATCGCCCGGCCGACGAAGTCCGCACCCGTGAACGCGCGGGCGGTCGGCACCGCGGTGGGTCGCAGCGCGTCGGAGCGCACTGCGCGGGCGAGCCACCGGAGGACCCGGGGTGCGGCCAGCCGTCCACCGATCTCGGCCGGCGTCACCTGCTGCCGCGCGGGCCCGCGCACGTTGTCGAGCTCGTCGGCGTGGGCGAGCACCTCGACGTGCGGGTACCGCTCGAGGATGCCGGGGATGCCGCCGACGTGGTCGACGTGCCCGTGTGTGACGTACACCCGGCGCAGGTCGTCGAGCTCGTGGCCGGCGTACCGCACGGTGTCGAGCACGAGGTCGGTGTCGGCCGGGTAGCCGGCGTCGATCAGTGCGACACCGTCCTCCTCGGCGAGGACCACCCAGTTCGAGACGGGCCCCTCGACGAACACCACCCCGGGTGCGACGGACACGACGGAGCGGGGTTCGCGGGAGGTCATCCCCCGACGGTACCGCCGTCGCCGGGCGCTCCGCGTCGCGCGCGGGTCTGCGACGCCCGCGCCGCGAGGTCGTCGTCGGCCGGGTACCCGACCTCGGTCAGGGTGAGGCCCTTCGCCGGCGCGACCTTGAACTCGCTCGTCCGAGCCTCGGCGACCCGCAGCTCCTCGAGCCGGTCGGCGCCGAACCGGCCCTCGCCGACGGCGATCGTCGCCCCCACCATCGCGCGCACCATCGAGTGGCAGAAGGCGTCGGCCTGGAGGCGCGCCACCAGCACGCCGTCCGGCTCGCGGTCCCAGCGGAACTCCTGCAACGTCCGGATGGTCGTCGCCCCCTCGCGCGGCTTGCAGAACGTCGCGAAGTCGTGCAGCCCCAGCAGCCGCAGCGCACCGCGCTCCATCGCCGCCGGGTCCAACCGCGTCGGGTGCCAGACCGTGTGCCCCCGTCGACGTGGATCGCGCGGGGCGTCGGCGTCCGCGATCCGGTACGAGTAGCGGCGCCACAGCGGCGAGAACCGGGCGTCGAACCCCTCCGGCGCGACCGAGGCCCGGGTGACGACGACGTCCCCCTCCGGCGCCGCGATGCCGTTCACGCGCTTGACGAGCCCGTCCAACGGCGAGCGCCCCGACCCCCGCTTGGCGGCCAGCGCGTCCCACTGCGCCGGTGTGAGGTCGAGGTGGGCGACCTGCCCGGTGGCGTGCACGCCCGCGTCGGTGCGCCCGGCCACGGTGAGCAGCGGCGGCTCGCCCCACCGGGTGAAGACGGTGGCGAGCGCGGCCTCGAGCGCGCCCTGCACGGTCCGGAGACCCGGCTGCCGGGCCCACCCGGAGAACGCCGCACCGTCGTACGCGATGTCCAACCGCAGCCGCACGCCGCCACCGTCACCGCCGCCCTGCGGGCCCGCCGTCTCGTCCACCAGGCCACCGTACCGGGGCCGGACCGCGCCTCCTGGCCCCCGTGCTGACACGCGCCCCGCCCCGGTGTCAGTGCCACGTCAGTGCCGCGTGAGCGGGCCGCGGCACCATCGTCCTCGACATCGACGAACCACGTCGAGTCACCACGAAAGGACCTGCGCGAATGACCACCACACCGCTCGCGGTCGAGGCCACCGGCCTCGTGAAGACCTTCGGGACGAACCGCGCAGTGGACGGTGTCGACCTCCGCGTGGAGGCCGGCACGGTCTACGGCGTGCTCGGCCCCAACGGCGCCGGCAAGACCACCACCATCTCCATGCTCGCGACGCTGCTCAAGGCGGACGCCGGCGAGGCCCGCATCTTCGGACGGGACGTCCGCCGTGAGGCGCAGGCCGTCCGCTCCCTCATCGGCGTGACCGGCCAGTACGCGAGCGTCGACGAGACGCTCAGCGCGACCGAGAACCTCGTCATCTTCTCGCGCCTGCTCGGCCTGGGCCGCGCCGAGTCGAAGCGGAAGGCCGCCGAGCTGCTCGAGCGCTTCGGGCTGACCGAAGCTGCGTCGCGTCCGTTGAAGAACTTCTCCGGCGGCATGCGTCGTCGTCTCGACCTCGCCGCGAGCCTCATCGCACAGCCCCCGCTGCTGTTCCTGGACGAGCCCACGACGGGTCTCGACCCCCGCACCCGCGCCCAGATGTGGGACACGATCCGGGAGCTCGTCGCGACCGGCTCCACCGTCCTGCTGACGACGCAGTACCTCGACGAGGCCGACCAGCTGGCCGACCGCATCGCCGTGATCGACCACGGCCGCGTCGTCGCCGAGGGCACGGGCGACGAGCTGAAGGCGTCCATCGGGTCGAGCTCGCTCCAGCTCCGGCTGGCCGACCCGCTCCGGCTCGACGCCGCCCGCACCATCGTGCGGAACAGCCTCGGCGTCGACGCGGTGGCCAGCCCCGAGGGCTCGCGCCTCACCGCGCCGATGTCCGACCCGGACCGCGTGACCGACCTGCTCGTGTCGTTCCGCGACGCCGGCATCTCCCTCGCCGAGATGAGCGTGCAGAAGCCGACGCTCGACGAGGTGTTCCTGACCATCACGGGTGCCCCGGCCACCACCGACGACGACACCACGCGCGAGCTCGAAGGGAGCATCGCATGACCACCATCGCCCCCACCCCCACCTCGGCGCCACGGGTCGCCCCACGCCCCGGCATCGGCGGCTCCGGACTCGGCGCGACCGTCCGACAGTCCTTCACGATGGCGTACCGCGGCCTGGTGAAGGTCCGTCGCACGCCCGAGCAGCTGTTCGACGTGACGCTCATGCCGATCGTCTTCACCGTCATGTTCACGTACATCTTCGGCGGCGCGATCGCCGGCGACGTGTCCAGCTACCTGCCCGTCATCATCCCCGGCATCCTCGTGCAGACGAACATCACGTCCTCGATCGTCACCGGTGTCCAGCTCCGCGAGGACATGGACAAGGGCGTGTTCGACCGCTTCAAGTCCCTGCCGATCGCCCGCATCGCGCCGCTCGCCGGTGCGCTGCTCGCCGACACGGTCCGGTACGCGATCGCCACCGCCATCACGTTCACGGTCGGGATCATCATGGGCCTGCGTCCCGAGGGCGGTGCCGCGGCGGTCGTGCTGGCCGGCGTGCTCGTCATCGTCGTCGCCTGGTCGATCAGCTGGATCTTCGCCTACTTCGGCGTGGTCGCCCGCACCGCGTCGAGCGTCTCCGGCATCGCCAACCTGGTGCTCTTCCCGCTGACGTTCCTGTCGAACGCGTTCGTCCCCACGGACACCCTGCCCGGCTGGCTGCGCTGGTTCACCGAGGTCAACCCGATCTCGCACCTCATCACCGCCGTCCGCGAGCTGATCAACCACGGCGCCGTCACCGGTGACCTCTGGATCAGCCTGCTCGGTGCCGCCGTGGTGGTCGCCGTGTTCGCGCCGCTGACGGTCCGCGCCTACATGCGGAAGGCGTAGCGGAGGTCCTCCAGCAGCGTCCTCGCCCGCGCGACGGCCTCGGTCCGGTCCCATCCGGCCGAGGCCGTCTCGGCGTCCGCGACGCGGGCCGCGCCGAGCGCGTCGACGAGGAGCGGTCGGAGCCGTCCGTGGGCGAGCACCGCGAAGTCCTGCCGGGTGCCGAACCGCATCGCGGCACCCCAGCACCGGGCCGCCTCGGCCGGACGGTCGCTGCGCGCCGCCGCGACCGCGAGTCCCGCCAGCGTCGTGCCGATGACGGGCAGGTCGAGCCACCACGGGTGGACTCGGATCATCACGAGTGCGGCCTTCCGGATGCGGCGAGCGACCGCGCGTTCGTCGGCCTGGAGGCGCGGTGCGGCTCCGTCGGGCGCGCCGAGCGCCGCCTCGTCGACCGCTGCGATCCGCGCCGCGCCCGCCATCACGGTCCAGTGCGGTGTCGCCTTCCGGTGCGGCAGCACCCAGTCCCACGCGGCCGTGTACTGCGCGGCAGCGGCATCGAGGTCGCCCTCGAACCGGAGGCACTCCGCGCCGATCGCGACCGCGAGCACGCCGATCTGGGAGCGGTCGCCGTCGAAGCCGCCCCGCCCCGCGACCGGTCGGTGCTCCAGCTCGGCGGCGATCGACCGGGCGGTGTCCACGGCGCCGGTCGCGGCCGAGCAGAGCCCGACGGTCCAGCCGATCTCGTACAGGTCGTCCTCGGCGCCGAAGCGCTCGAGCTGCTCACGGGCGCGGTCGGCGTTCGCGAGGGCGTCCGCGTACCGGCCGGTCTGGGCGAGGAGCTGGGTCATGGTGACGGCCACGGTGCCGATCGTCCACGCGTCCGCGGTGCGCTCCGCGAGGGTCTGCGCCCGGGTGGCGTACCGGAGGGCCGCCGCGAACTCGCCGTCGTTCTCGGCGAGGGGCGCGCTGAGCATGTTGGCGGTGCCGGCCACGCCCTCGTCGGGATCGTCGCGGAGGCGCGCGAGGAGCGCGGTGCCCGCCGCCGGACGCCCGAGCGTCAGGAGCAGGGCCGCCTGTGCGTCGAGCACCGGGAACCCCGTCGTCCCGACACGGCGGAGGCGCCGGAGCGTGGAGATCGCCCAGGCGGCGGTCCGGCGGTCGTCGAACGCCGAGGACGCCCCGGCGACGACGAGTCCGACGTGCACCGCGGCGACGTCCTCGGCCGCGGGCGGACCCGAGCGCAGCACCGCGACCACGTCGGACGCGATCGCGGTGACCTCGCCGTGGGCACCCCGGAGCGTCCAGTAGGCCCCGAGGGCGGCGAAGACGTGCGCGGTCGCCGAGGCGTCGTCGGCGCGGAGGCTCCAGCGGAGCAGGGTCACGAGGTTGTCGGCCTCGCGCTGGACCTCGTGGAAGCGGTCGAGCTGCTCCGGACCGGTGAGCGTGAAGAGGTTCCTGGCGGCGGCGAAGTCCCGCCCCCAGCGGATCATCGCCGTGCGCACCGCCTCGGTGGCGCCGCGTTCGTCGAGCCGTGCGGCCCCGAACTCGCGGACGGTCTCGAGCAGGCGGTAACGGACCGGCTCCCCCTCGACCTCGACGAGCTGCACGAGGGACTGCTCGACGAGTTCGGCAAGGTCGTCGAGCGCATCGTCCCGGCGGTCCGGCGCGGCCACGGCCTCGACGGCGTCGACCGCCAGGCCGTCCGGGAACAGTGCCAGGCGGGTCAGGAGGTCCTGCGCGCCCGCGTCGAGCAGGCGCCAGCTCCACTCGATGACCGCCAGGAGCGTGCGGTGCCGCTCCGGCGCGCTGCGGTCGCCGCCCCGGAGCAGCGCGAAGCGGTCGTCGAGCCGGCGCTCGATCTCGTCGATGCTCATCCCCCGGATCCGCGCCGCGGCCAGCTCGATCGCGAGCGGCGACCCGTCGAGCCGCGTGCAGATGCGGCGGACGGTGTCCACGGGCAGCACGGCCCCGGGTCGGGCGGCCCGGGCGCGCTCGGTGAACAGCCGGACCGCGGCGCCGTCGGCCTCGACAGGGAGGGGCGCGAGGGGCGCCACGACCTCGCCGGCGATCGCGAGCGGTGCACGCGACGTCGTGAGGATCCGGAGGTCGGGGATGCTCGCGAGCAGGTCGGCGGCGAACCCGGCGACGTCGCCGACGAGGTGCTCGCAGTTGTCCAGGACGAGGATCGTCGGGGCCTCCCCGAGCGCCCGCCCCACCCGCGCACGCAGGTCGGCGACGACGACCTCCCGCAGCGCCCGGGCGGAGCGGAACTCGGCCACCCCGAGCAGGGCACCGAGCGCGGGGACGACGTCCTCGGCGGTGGCGATCGGCGCGAGCTCGAACACCACCACGCCGGTGGTCGGCGGCACACCGGCGGCGACCGCCTGCGCGAGGCGGGTCTTGCCGAGCCCACCCGCACCGAGGATCGTGACCAGCCGGTTGCGGGACAGGAGGTCCGTGACGGCGGCGAGGTCCTCCTGCCGTCCGACGAGCGTGTTCGGCGCGGCCCGCAGCCCGACCCGACGAGCACGACCGGAGTCGGCGGCGGACCGGCGGAGCAGATCGGCGTTCAGCCGCACCAGGTCGGCCGAGGGGTCCGCGCCGAGCTCGTCCGCGAGGCGGTCGCGGTGCGTCGCGAACGCGGCGAGCGCCTCGGCGTTCCGGCCGGCGGCGACCAGCGCGCGCATGCACCCGGCGACGGCGACCTCGTCGAACGGGTTCGCCTCGGACTCTGCGAGCCACAGCGCGGCCGCTTCCGCCGCGTCCCCGCGGTCGAGGAGGAGTTCGCCCAGCCGGCGTCGGAGCGCACGGCGGGCGCCGGCCGCGCGGTCGGCGAGCGTGGCGCCGAGGTCCCCGTCGACGTCCGCGCCGGGGTCGCCCCGCCAGCCGTCGAGCGCTGCCCGGACCACCGCGACGTCCTCGCTGGCAGCCGCGCGCTCGGCGGCCGTCAGGTCGACCGAGCCGGGGTCGACCCCGAGTGCGTACCCGGTGCTGGTCGACACGACGACACCGTCGGCCGTACTGCGCCGGAGCCGGGAGACGAGGGTCTGCAGCGCTGCACGGGCACCCCGCGGCTGGTCGTCGCCCCAGAGCTCGTCGATGAGCGCCTCGGTCGTCACGGCGTGTCCGCGCGCGAGCACCAGCGCGACGAGGAACGACCGCGAAAGGGCACCGGGCACCGCCGTCGGCGCTCCCGTCGGATCCGCGACGGTCACTGGCCCGAGGACGGCGACGCGAGAGTGGACGGGCACGTCCCGAGTCTAGGTCGAGCGTCGAGGGTCAGCCGCGGGCGTTCCGGAAGGCGGACGGCCCCGTGCGGGTGTCGAGGTCGTTCGTCGCCCGGCGCTCGGACTCCACGATGCCGCGCATCGCCACGAGTGCGGCGGACGTGACCGCGACGTGCGACGGGTCCTCGCGCGATGCGTCCAGCGCCCGCTCGACCTCGGCGATCGCGTCGTCGCCCGCTTCTTCGGGGCACTCGCCGCGGACCATGCACGCGAGCTCACGGAGGGCCGTCGCGAGCGGCTCGGCGAACTCGGGGTCCGGTCGCCCGAGCCCCTCCGACACCGGACCCGACCGGGCGACGAGCTCGGTGAGGTCCGTCGTGTACCAGGCGACCCGCTCGAGGGCACGGAAGCGGGCACCGTCCTGCTCGAGCCGTGCCCGGGACCCACGGAGTGCTCCGCGCGGGTTCAGTCGGCGGCTCTCGTGCGCGATCGACACCCGGGAGCGGACGTCGGCGATGGCACGGTCCAGTCGGTCCTGCTGACGGTCCCAGGCCTTCTCGTCGCGCTCGCCCCCTGCGAGGACCTCGGCGAGCCCGTCCAGGTGGTCTGCGAGCACCTGGTTGACCGCGTCGATCCGGTGCTCGGCGTCCCAGAAGCGCAGGGGCGGGAAGACGAGGAAGTTCACCAGGAGGCCCACCACGACCCCGACGGCCATCTGCACTAGGTACCCGAGCGAGTACCCCTCGGCGTGGGCGCCACCGACGAGCAGGACGAAGAGCGCGGCGGTGGACACCCAGGAGCTGCCCTCGCCGAGGACGCGGAACCCGCCCACGAGCACCCCGATGCCGACCGCCAGCGCGATCGCCAGGAAACCAGGGTCACCGACCCACATCGTGAACCCGGCGATGACGATGCCGAGCGCGATGCCGACGAGCGTCTGGACCCCGCTCCGGATGCCCGCGAACACCGTCGTCTGCATCGCCACGACGGCACCGAGCGGTGCGTAGTACGGGTACTCCGCCGCGACCCCGGGCATGTGTCGCGCGATGAACCACGCGAGGACCGCTGCGACGGCGGCCTTCGCGGCGTGGAGCAGGCGCGGTTGCGTCCCGGAGGTCCGGCTCCACCGCCAGACCCGGGTCCCCACACCCGCGATGTGCTCGAACTGCATCGGTCCCTCTCGTCGTGTCGGCCGGTCACGATACGGTGCCGCGCCTGTGAGACGGAGCCGGTCCGCGTTCTGCGGCTGGGCCGCCTGTGGGCCAGGAGGGACGTGGCGGGCCCGCACCGCGCCTCCAGGCCGCCGTCCGGTCACCCCCAGGACGCGACGAAGCCCCCGCAACGCGTGTTGCGGGGGCTTCGTCGTGGTGGGGCTGTGACTACTTGTCGTCCGACTTCTCGGCGGCGTCGGCCTCGACCTCGGCAGCTGCCTCGGTCTCGGTCTCCTCGGCGACGGGCGCGGACTCCTCGGTGGTCTCGGTCTCCTCGACCGGGGCCTCGTCGGTGGTGTCCTCGGCGGCGGGCTCCTCGACCGGAGCAGCAGCGGCCGGGGCGTCGCGCTTGACCGGGGCCGGCGTGCTCGACACCGGCTCGAGGACGAGCTCGATCGACGCGAGGGGAGCGTTGTCGCCCTTGCGGAAACCGAGCTTCGTGATGCGGGTGTAGCCGCCCTGACGGTCCTCGACCTGCGGGGCGATCTCGGTGAACAGCGTGTGCACGACGGACTTGTCGCGCAGGATGCTGATCACGCGACGACGCGCGTGCAGGTCGCCACGCTTCGCGAACGTGATGAGACGCTCGGCGACGGGACGGAGGCGCTTGGCCTTCGTCTCGGTGGTCGTGATGCGACCGTGCGTGAAGAGGGCGTTGGCGAGGTTGCTCAGGAGCAGGCGCTCGTGGGCGGGGCCGCCACCGAGGCGGGGGCCCTTGGTGGGCTTCGGCATGTCAGTTCTCCAGTGGTGAAAGTGTTGCGCGCTGCGTCAGCGGCGCGCGTGCGCGTCAGCGCGAGGTCAGTTGTTGGACTCGTCCTCGTCGTACCCGCTGTAGAAGTGGGCGCCGTCGAATCCGGGGACGGTGTCCTTGAGGGACAGGCCGAGCTCGGTGAGCTTGTCC
>Ga0308167_1003648_pt1 | contig 12030 bp, 10 predicted proteins | sample PhyCR1_2_FD_202138 | JGI IMG/M metagenome (GOLD analysis project Ga0308167, IMG submission 202138) | Phyllosphere microbial communities from UC Gill Tract Community Farm, Albany, California, United States - DLSLRC.R1 | ecosystem: Host-associated > Plants > Phyllosphere > Unclassified | place... | reverse complement strand
TCGCTCCCACATGAGATATTGGTGTTGCTGAAAGTTGTATGGGAATCTGGCCTGCCTTTGCACACTCAAGGACTGAATGTGACCACCCCACGCAACACCCACCTGATCGTGATCGCCCGGTTGATCTCCGATTTCGGCGCCTTCCTCAACATGGTCGCGCTCGCCACATACGTCTACCTGCTGAGCAACAGCGCCATGAGCGTCGGCATCTTCCTTGCCAGCCGCGTCGGTGGCGGGATTTTCGCCAGCCTGATCGGCACGCGCTTCTACCGGCGCTGGCAGGGCCGCGCGCCGCTGATTGCCTTCGATCTGTTGCGCGCCGCGCTGCTGGGGCTGCTGTTGATTACGCCGGCCAGTCAGCAGGCATGGCTGTTGCCGTTCATTGCCTTCGGCCTTGGCCTGGGCAATTCGATGTTCGCCATTGGTCTCAACAGCCAGTTGCCGCACTTGATCGAGCCGGCGCAGTTGCTCAAGGCCAATGCCTGGATCACTTCAGCTTCTTCAGCCGCTATGGTCGGCGGCAGTCTGGTGTCGGGGTTGCTGGTGGCTGCTTTTGGTTTCGAAACGGTCTTCGCCCTCAACGCGCTGACCTATTTGCTCGCGGCGCTGCTGATCGTGCCGCTGCGTTTCAAAAAAGCGGACATCAGCGAACAGCCGGAACGCGGTGAATGGTTTGCGCTGCGGCAAGGCCTGCGTTCGGTGCCAGTGGTCGCGGCCATGCTCGCGGTGACCATGGCCGACACCTTGGGCAGCGCCGCGCACAACGTCGGCTTCCCGATCATTTCGAAACTGCTCACGCCCGAGGCGGCGAGTACGACCTTGGGCCTGGCGCTTGCGGTATGGGCCAGCGGCAAACTGCTCGGCGCGCGCATCGCCAGTCACCTCAAAGGCTCGGAGAACAGCCACCTCGAAAGAAGATTTTTCTGCGGCGTGGCGCTGATGTCGTGCGGTTTCATTCTGATGTTCCAGCAGCAAAGCCTCGTGGGGTTGCTGCTGTTCGCCTTGCCGGCGGGGCTCGGCGACGGCGTGTCCGAAGTCAGCCTGATGTCTCGGCTGCAACGGGAACCTGCGGCGTTGCGCCTGCCGACTTTCAGCGTGCTGACCTTGCTGCAGATGAGCGGTTTCGGCATCGGCATGCTGGTCGCCGCGCCGTTCTATGCGTGGTGGACGCCGGGGGCCGTGGTCATGCTGTTCCACGGCATCCCGCTCGGCACCTTGGGCGTGGTGACGCTGTTGCGGATCAGGCGCGGGCGGGTTGCGCGCAGCAGCCCGACGCCAGTTCCTTGAGGATCGGGCAGTCCGGGCGATGGTCGCCGCTGCAGTGCTCGACCAGATCCTGCAGGGTGTCACGCAACTCGCCGAGCTCGCGGATCTTCTGATTCAGCTCGTCGATGTGCTGGCGCGCCAGGGCCTTCACGTCGGCGCTGGCGCGCTGGCGATCCTGCCAGAGGGTCAGCAGCTTGCCGACTTCCTCCAGGGAGAAACCCAGATCCCGCGAGCGCTTGATGAACGCCAGTGTGTGCAGGTCATCGCTGCCGTACACGCGGTAGCCGCTGTCGGTGCGATTGGCCGCTTTGAGCAAACCGATCGACTCGTAGTAACGAATCATTTTTGCACTCAGGCCACTCTGCCGGGCCGCTTGGCCGATGTTCATCGGTGTTCCTCCAGGTCCTTGGGTTTCCAGGTTTTCAACAGTAGCGCATTGCTCACCACGCTGACGCTCGACAGCGCCATCGCCGCACCGGCCAGCACCGGATTGAGGTAGCCGAACACCGCCAGCGGAATGCCGATCAGGTTGTAGACAAAGGCCCAGAACAGGTTCTGGCGAATCTTTGCGTAGGTCTTGCGGCTGATCTCCAGCGCCGCCGGCACCAGTCGCGGATCGCCGCGCATCAAGGTAATGCCGGCCGCGTGCATGGCGACGTCGGTGCCGCCGCCCATGGCGATGCCGATGTCGGCGGCGGCGAGGGCCGGGGCGTCGTTGATGCCATCGCCGATCATGGCGACCACGCCGGTTTTCTTCAGCTCGGCGACGGTCGCGGCTTTGTCGGCCGGCAGCACTTCGGCGTGGACATTTTGGATCCCCAGAGCCTCGGCCACCACCCGTGCGCTGCCACGGTTGTCGCCGGTCAGCAGGTGGCTGTGGATATCCCGCGCGGCGAGTTGTTGCACCGCTTGCAGAGCGCCGGGTTTCAACGTGTCACCGAAGGCGAACAGACCCAGCACGTGCGGCTGAGGACTTTGTTCAATCAGCCACGACAGAGTGCGACCTTCGCGTTCCCAAGCTTCGGCGGATGCGCTCAATTCACCGGCACTCAAAGCGCTTTCGTCGAGCATCCGCCGATTGCCCAGCGCCAGGCGCCGGCCATCCAGCGTGCCGGCGATACCGCGTCCGGTCAGCGCCTGGCTGTCGCTGACATCGGGCACGTTCAAGCCGCGTTCGGCGGCTGCATCCAGCACGGCTTTGGCCAAAGGATGCTCACTGCCGCGCTGCAAGGCACCGGCCAGTGTCAGCAGATTATTTTCGTCGCCATCGACCGCGCTGAAGTGCGCGATGCGCGGCGTACCCGAGGTCAGCGTGCCGGTCTTGTCGAACACCACACTGCTGACTTCGTGGGCGCGCTCCAGCGCTTCGGCGTCCTTGATCAGAATCCCATGACGCGCGGCGACGCCGGTGCCGGCCATGATTGCCGTCGGGGTGGCGAGGCCGAGGGCGCACGGGCAGGCGATCACCAGCACGGCGACGGCATTGATCACCGCAGTTTCCAGCGGCGCGCCATACAGCCACCAGCCGATCAGCGTGGCCAGGGCGATCAGCAGCACGGTCGGCACGAAGATCTGGCTGACCTTGTCCACCAGTTTCTGAATCGGCGCTTTCGCCGCTTGCGCGTCCTCGACCAAACGAATGATCCGGGCCAGCACCGTTTCTGCGCCGAGCGCCTGGGTGCGCACCAGCAAACGACCTTCGCCGTTGATCGCGCCGCCGGTGACCTTGTCGCCCGGTTGTTTCGGCACTGGCAGGCTTTCGCCGCTGATCAGCGCTTCGTCGGCGTGGCTCTGGCCTTCGACGACCTCGCCATCCACCGGGAAGCGTTCGCCGGGTTTCACCAGCACCAGATCTTCGAGGCGCAGGGCGCTGATCGCAACGTCCTGCTCACGCCCGTCGATGACTTGAATCGCCCGCTCCGGCCGCAACGCTTCGAGAGCGCGAATGGCGCTGGCGGTCTGGCGTTTGGCGCGGCTCTCAAGGTATTTGCCGAGCAGCACCAGGGCGATGACCACCGCCGAGGCCTCGAAATACAGATGCGGCATGCGTCCGGCGGCGCTGGCCCATTCATAGACACTCAAGCCATAACCGGCGCTGGTGCCGAGGGCGACGAGCAGGTCCATGTTGCCGGCGCCGGCGCGCACGGCTTTCCATGCCGCGACATAAAAGCGTGCGCCGAAGATAAATTGCACGGGGGTGGCGAGGGCGAATTGCGCCCAGGCCGGGAGCATCCAGTGAATGCCGAACGGTTGCAGCAACATCGGCAACACCAGCGGCAGGGCGAGGGCGATCGCACAGATCAATGCCCAACGCTCGCGCTGCAGGCGTTGTTGCTGGTCATCGGATTGTGGCCGTTCGGCTTGCCAGACGCTGGCCGCGTAACCGGCCTTGCTCACCGCGTCGAGCAGGGTTTGCGTATCGACCTGGCCGAGCAATTCGATGTGCGCACGTTCATTGGCCAGATTGACACTGACGCTGTTCACGCCGGGGACTTTGTTCAGGGCGCGCTCGACGCGACCGACGCAGGAGGCGCAGGTCATGCCGTCGATGCTCAATTCGACGGTTTGCCGGGGCACGCTGTAACCGGCGCGCTCCACGGCTTGCATCAGCGCCGGCAGGCTGTCGCCGGGCGCGTGCACCCGGGCCTGTTCGGTGGCGAGGTTGACGCTGACGGCACTGGTGCCGCTGACCTTGCGCAAGGCCCGTTCGACACGCCCGGCGCAACTGGCGCAGGTCATGCCGACAATCGGCAGATTGAAAGTAGTGGATTCGGACATCGGTCGCGCTCCCTGTAGTGGATGTCTACAGGATCAACCTTGCCATGCGGGCAAGGTCAAGCACCATTCTTGTGGGAGCGAGCCTGCTTGTTGATCGTTCCCACGCTCCGCGTGGGAATGCCTACTGTGACGCTCCGCGTCACGCTTCGGGACGCAGAGCGTCCATGGCTGCATTCCCACGCAGAGCGTGGTAACGATCGGCGACGGATCGGGTGTCTGCTCAGTAACCCAGGCCGGCCGGCTTCAGGTACACGCCTTCGGCATTCATCGCCAGGCGGAACTTCAGCACATCCCCGGCGTGCAGCACGACTTCCTGCGAACCCGGTGCGAGCATGCCGGGATTGCAACCCGGCGCCTGTCCTGGCAGCAGTTTCAAGCGCAGCGAAACCTTGCCCGGTGGCAGGTTGAACGAAGTGCTCTGCTCCTGGAACAGGCGCGCCGAGAGCTGGTCCTGGATGTACACGCCGATCTCGCACGAGGTCGCCACTTCGAGGCGCTCGCGGGAAATGATCAGTACCGCGTAGTCCTCACCGGCGGCTTGCACCTGCGGGACGGCGGCGAAGAGGCTGAGCAAGCCAAGCAGGCTCAAAGCTGACCAGCGCATGGCTGAATCTCCTGAATTCCAGTCATTGATACACGCAGCTTGGCCGAGCGCGACGCCGATTGCCAGCCCGGCAGTTTTGCGCAGAACTTGACCTTGCCATCGTGGCAAGCTCGAGACTGCCGGCAACCTCACTCAAAGGAGTCTTCCCATGCAAGTGTTCAACGTTCAAGGCATGTCCTGCGGTCATTGCGTCAAAGCCATTACCACTGCGGTGCAGGCGCTGGATCCGGCAGCCAGCGTGCGCGTCGATCTGGCGGCCAAGGAAGTCGGCGTCGAAAGTGCGCTTAGTGCCGATCAGGTGATCGAAGCGATCCGCGAAGAGGGATATGAGGTGAAGCTCGTCTGAAATTGATCGTTAGCGAGCTATCGGAATGTTCAAGGCGTCCGGGCGCGGCTAGACTGTCGGGCTGCGACTTGCCCACCTGGATGCCTGATGAATTTCCGCACGATTTTGATACTCGGCGCCTTGAGCGCCTTCGGTCCTTTGGCGATCGACTTCTATTTACCTGCCTTCCCAGCCATGGCGTCGGCGTTCGGCACCGATGAGCAGCATGTCCAGCTGACGCTGGCGGCGTACTTCCTCGGTCTGTCGCTGGGCCAACTGGCGTACGGGCCGATTTCCGATCGTTTCGGTCGACGGCTGCCGCTGCTCAGCGGCGTTGCCCTGTTCACCCTGGCGTCCTTGGCCTGCGCCTACGCGCCGAGCCTGGAATGGCTGATCGGCGCGCGTTTCGTCCAGGCATTGGGCGGTTGCGCGGGGATGGTGATTTCCCGTGCGGTGGTTGCCGACAAGTGCGACGCGGTCGGCTCGGCGAAGGTGTTTTCGCAACTGATGCTGGTGATGGGCCTGGCGCCGATTCTGGCGCCGATGCTCGGCGGTCTGCTGGTCAACACCACGGGTTGGCAGTCGATCTTTCTGGTGCTCACCGGGTTCAGTGCGGCGGCAGGTCTGGCGGTGGCATTGGGGCTGCCGGAAAGCATGCCGGCCCACGTCCCGCGCCAGCCGTTGTCCGGTGCGTTGCGCCAGTACGCGCGACTGGTCAAGGATTCGGTCTATCTGGGCCATGCCCTGACCGGCGGCATCGCGATTGCCGGGATGTTCGCCTACATCGCCGGCTCACCGTTTGTGTTCATCAAGCTCTACGGCGTACCCGCCGAGCATTTCGGCTGGCTGTTCGGCACCAACGCGGCGGGCTTCATTCTGGTGGCGCAGGTCAATGCGCGCCTGCTCGCCAAGCGCGGCCCGGCGTTTTTGCTGGTGCGCGCGGTGTGGGTGTATTTCCTCGCCGGACTGACATTGCTGGCGGTCAGCTCAATGCGTCCGGATGCGCTGTGGCCGTTGCTGATTCCGCTGTTCATTTGCATCGCCAGCCTCGGCTGCATCATTCCTAACGCCTCGGCTTGCGCGATGAACGGTCAGGGCGCACGCGCCGGCAGTGCGTCGGCGATGCTCGGTTGTCTGCAATTCAGCATCGCCGCCGGTGCCGCCGCCTTGGTGGGGGTGTTGCACGATGGCAGCGCCGTGCCGATGGCCATGGTCATCAGCCTGTGCGGTCTGCTGGTGGTGAGCGTCGCGCTGCTCACCCGGCGCTTGCAGAATGCCCGGGCGCTGGCGCTGGCCCAGGTCTGAGCGCTCGACTCTGGAGCTCAGCCAGCGGCGCGCTGCTGGCTGGGTTCGGGGATCCGGTGGGGCGCGCAGAGTCGCGCTTCGAGGGTGCGAGTGAAGGCCAGGGCCTCGGCTTCACTGCGAAAGGTCACGACATGCTGGTCCAGGCGCACCTGCCATTGGGACGTTGCCACTTCTTTTATCAGGATCTTCATTGCTGACCTCCCTTGCGTAAAAGATGTATCGCAGAGGCTTCGATTGTAGACCTCGATACCCACGTAATTGTGACAAGGGTCAGGCAACCGACTGACGGCAAAAAGCCCCGCAACCGCTCTGGCATCACCAGCGATTGCGAGGCTTTATTGTTTAGAAACCTTCTAAAACAATTTTCCCCTTGGCCTTGCCGCTTTCCAGCAATTCATGGGCGCGGCGCAGATTGGCGGCATTGATCACGCCGAAGTGCTCGCCCAGGGTGGTCTTCAAGGTGCCGGCGTCAATCAGCTCGGCAACGCGGTTGAGCAGCTTGTGCTGTTCGATCATGTCAGGCGTTTCGAACAGCGAGCGGGTGTACATGAACTCCCAGTGCAGCGACAGGCTCTTGCGCTTGAGCAGGCTGATGTCGAGGGACTTCGGATCGTCGATCAGCGCCAGCTTGCCTTGCGGCGCGAGGGCTTCGACCAGTTGCGCCAGATGCTGGTCGGTCTGGGTCAGGCTGGCGACGTGGGTCACGCTGGTGATGCCGGCGCGTTTCAATTCTTCGCTCAGCGGCTGGCTGTGATCGATGACCAGATCGGCACCGAGTGCGCTGACCCAGTCACGGGTTTGCGCACGGGAGGCAGTGCCGATGACTTTCAGGCCGGTCAATTGCTTGGCCAATTGAGTGAGGATCGAGCCCACGCCGCCCGCCGCACCAACGATCAGCAGGCTCTGGCCTTCATCGTTGCAGCCCTCGCTGATTTGCAGGCGCTCGAAAAGCAATTCCCACGCAGTGATCGCGGTCAGCGGCAGTGCGGCGGCTTCGGCAAAACCGAGGGACTTGGGCATGTGGCCGACAATGCGCTCATCAACCACGTGCAACTCGCTGTTGCCACCGGCCCGGGCGATCGAACCGGCGTAGAACACTTTGTCGCCCGCCTTGAACAGGGTGACGTCGCTGCCGACCGCCTTGACCACACCGGCAACATCCCAGCCCAGCACTTTTGCCGCGCCGTTTTCCGGTGCCGCGTTCTGCCGCACTTTGGTATCGACCGGATTGACCGAGATGGCTTTGACTTCCACCAACAGGTCGCGTGGGCCGGCGACCGGTTCTGGTAGTTCAATGTCCTGCAGAGACTTGGCGTCGCTGATCGGCAGAGAGGCGTAATAGGCGATGGCTTTCATGGATGGCTCCGTGCGGTTGATAGAAGAAGAAATCAGGATGAATTCGATGGAGGCCATCATTGGCTATTTCTCTGCGCGATAAAACCGGCTAAAAGAGTAGGCTCTTTCAATATTTTTTTGATAATCGAGGCTGCGCATGCTGCGTTTTGATGACCTGCAGTTGTTCGTCCGCGCTGCCGATCTGGGCAGCCTGTCGGCGGCCGCACGGGTGATGGACATGTCCGCCGCCGTGGCCAGCGCGGCACTCAAGCGCATCGAGCAGCAGCTCGGTGCGCGGCTGCTGGCGCGTTCGACCCGCAGCCTGCGCCTGACCGCCGAGGGCGAAGGCTTCCTTGAGTATGCCCGCGCCGCCCTGAGCAATCTCGACGAAGGGCGTCGTCTGCTCGCCAGCGGTCAGGACCAGGTCAGCGGGATTCTGCAGCTGTCGGCGCCTTCGGATTTCGGGCGCAATCTGCTGCTGCCGTGGCTTGATGCGTTCCAGCGTGAACATCCGAAACTGACCGTGCGGCTGTTGCTCGGCGATCGCATCGCCGACCTCTTCCGGCAACCGGTGGACATCGCCCTGCGCTATGGCGAGCCGGAAGATTCCAGCCTGATCGCCTTGCCCATTGCCCCGCACAATCGCCGCGTTTTGTGCGCCTCTCCAGATTATCTGGCCCGGCATGGCGAGCCGCGCCAGCTCGAGCAACTGGCCCAGCACAACTGTCTTTTATACATGCTTGGCAGCCGCGTTCACGACCACTGGAGTTTTCACGATGGCAAGCGCGAAGTCGGCCTGACCGTCAGCGGCGATCGTTTCAGCGATGACGCCGACGTGGTGCGGCTATGGGCGCTGGCCGGTGCCGGGATCGCTTATAAGTCATGGCTCGACGTGGGTACCGATGTGCTCGCCGGGCGCCTCAAAGTGTTGATGCCGGAACTGCTGTGTGAGCGCGCACCGCTGAATCTTTTGTGCGCCCATCGCGCACAATTGAGTAAGCCGGTGAACCTGCTGAGGGAGATGCTCGCCAGCCGTTGCGCCGAATTGGGTAGTCAATTTCCCGCTTTTCTCAAAGTTGATCATTAGTCGCAGGCAAATAGAGAAATTTCTCTCAGGAACAATCGCCACCTACGCAGGCCCGGGCGCAGGACGTCTGGCTTAACCCGCTTATACTAGCGCCCGCCTCATGCCTGCACTGACACCTGGCGCGCAGATCCCGTAACGCGTTGCCGGCTTTTGGTGGCGGTTGCAACTTCTGCTGCAAGGTTGTGTGCCGGAGCAGCTGGTGTCGGTGGCAGGCCTTGCCCCGGTCCAGGGCGGTTTTCGCGTGTTGGCCGATCACCCATTAGCGGCCAAGATGTCTCCGAGCGGTAGACGATACGATTCGACAGGGAGTGAACAAATGGAAAATGCACCGTGCATCAGCCAGATCGCGACATTGCTGGCCGACCCCAAGCGCAGCGCGATGATGTGGGCGTTGATGGATGGCTCGGCGCGGCAAGCCGAAGAGCTGGCCTTGCTGGCCGGGCTCTCGCCGTCGTCGGCCAGTGCGCATCTGGGGCGACTGTCCGCAGGTGGACTGTTGAACATCGAAATGCGTGGGCGCAAACGCTTCTTCCGCTTGGCAGCCCCGGAGGTGGGTGCGGCGATCGAGGCATTGGCCAGCGCCACCATTGCCAGCGCGCCACGGCAAATCCCCGCTGCGCTGAAACGCACCACGCCGATGGTCAGGCCACAGGCGGCGCCGTCTTCGCTGTTGCGCGCGCGGTTTTGCGACGATCATCTGGGCGGCACCCTGGCAGCTGATCTGTATCAGCGCCTGCTCGATGCCGGCTGGATCGAACAAATCGAGCAGCGTGTGGTGGTCACTCACAAGGGCTCCACCCGACTCGCCCAGCGCGGCGTGTTCATCCAGGCCCTGGCGCACCGCAACGTGCAGGTCGCTTGCGCCTGCCCGGACTGGAGCGAGCGCCGTCCGCACATGGGTGGCTCACTGGGGGCGGCGCTGTTGCAGTTGTTCATGCAGTCCGGCTGGCTGAATTTGCCCAACGATTCCCGCGCCTTGCAGTTGACCGCCACCGGTCAGCGGGAAATCCATCGCTTCGCCGCCGAGACCGAGCTGGAAACAGCGTTCTAGAGCGTCAGCCTGCGGTGAGCTGACAATCAACGTCGTCTACGGCTGTGAACAGGTCGCATTCAGTACGACCTCTGAATGACCATCGCGCACACTCGATCCGGGGATTTTTCCGGATGGGGAGCGCAACATGAATACACAACGCTATAGCGCGGCTGAGCGCCTGGAACGGCTGCCGCTCAGTGGTTATCACCGCGTCATTTTCATCATCATTGCCTTGGCGTTTTTCTTCGACTCCATGGATCTGGCGATGATGACTTTCCTGCTCGGCTCGATCAAAGCCGAGTTCGGCCTGAGCAGTGCGCAAGCAGGGCTGCTGGCCAGCTCGAGCTTCTTCGGCATGGTGCTCGGGGCGTCGCTGTCGGGGATGCTTGCCGACCGCTTCGGGCGCAAACCGGTGTTTCAGTGGAGCATCGTGCTGTGGGGCTTGGCCAGTTACCTGTGTTCGACGGCGCAGACGGTGGAGACGCTGACGCTGTTTCGCATCCTGTTGGGAATCGGCATGGGCATGGAATTTCCCATCGCGCAATCGATGCTGTCAGAGCTGATTCCGGCGCAACGACGCGGACGCTACATCGCCCTGATGGACGGCTTCTGGCCGCTGGGTTTTGTCGCGGCGGGCGTGCTCTCGTACTTCCTGCTGCCGCTGATTGGCTGGCGCGATATCTTTCTGGTGCTGGCGGTGCCGGCGGTATTTGTCCTGGCGATCCGCTTTTTCATCCCTGAGTCGCCGCGCTGGCTGGAACAGGCCGGGCGCGACGCTGACGCAGACAAGGTGTTGAACGGCATCGAAGCGCGGGTGCGTGCTTCGCTGGGCGCTGCAGCGTTGCCGGAACCGGTTCGTTTGCCCCGCACGGTGACGCCACCGGGCAATTTCTTCTCGGCACTCAAGCAGATCTGGTCGCCGCACTATCGCCAGCGCACGACGATGATCTGGAGTCTGTGGTTCTTTGCATTGCTGGGGTTTTACGGGCTGACTTCATGGCTCAGCGCGTTGCTGCAGCAGTCGGGTTTCGCCGTGACGCAGTCGGTGTACTACACAGTGCTGATTTCGCTCGGCGGGATTCCCGGCTTTCTCATGGCGGCGTGGCTGGTCGAGCGTTGGGGGCGCAAACCGGTGTGCATCGTCACCCTGCTCGGCGGCGGGATGATGGCATTTCTGTATGGGCAGAGCGCGGTGTTCGGCGGCAACGTGGCGCTGCTGATCGGCACCGGGCTGTTGATGCAATTTTTTCTGTTCGGCATGTGGGCGGTGCTCTACACCTACACGCCGGAGCTGTACCCGACTTCGGCACGGGCAACCGGCTCGGGATTTGCCTCGGCGATCGGCCGCGTCGGCTCGCTGCTCGGGCCATTGGTGACCGGGCTGGTGTTCCCGATTACCGGGCAGGGCGGCGTGTTCGCGCTGGGCGCGGCGTGCTTCGCGATTGCGGCGGGCGTGGTGTGGCTGTTCGGGATGGAGACGCGGGGCAAGACTCTTGAGGAGCTTACCGAAACCGAAGTCACGGGCTAACGCTGATCAAAACTGTGGGAGCGAGCTTGCTCGCGAAAGCGGTGTATCAAACAACATCTGCGTTGGATGACACACCGCTTTCGCGAGCAAGCTCGCTCCCACATTGGGTTATGTAGGTTTTGCGATGTTGCTTACGGCTTCACCAACCGCGCATCCAGACTGTTCTGCGCCAGGCGTTTGGCCTGATCCTGGGTCATGCCCAGATGCTCGTGCAGCGCATGGAAGTTCTCGGTCACGTACCCGCCGAAATACGCCGGGTCATCGGAGTTCACCGTGACCTTCACGCCGCGCTCGAGCATGTCGAGGATGTTGTGCTGCGACATGTGATCGAACACGCAGAGCTTGGTGTTCGACAGCGGGCACACCGTCAGCGGAATCTGCTCGTCGATGATCCGCTGCATCAGGCGCTCGTCTTCGATGGCGCGCACGCCATGGTCGATGCGCTGGATTTTCAGCAGGTCGATGGCTTCCCAGATGTACTCCGGCGGGCCTTCTTCACCGGCGTGGGCGACGGTGAGGAAGCCTTCGTCGCGGGCGCGATCAAAGACGCGCTTGAACTTGCTCGGCGGGTGGCCCATCTCGGAGCTGTCGAGACCGACCGCGACAAACGCGTCACGGAACGGCAGCGCCTGATCGAGGGTTTTCTGTGCTTCGTCTTCGCTGAGGTGGCGCAGGAAGCTGAGGATCAAACCGCTGCTGATGCCCAGTTGCGTCTCGCCATCCTTGAGCGCGGCGGCGATGCCGTTGAGCACCACTTCGAACGGGATGC
>Ga0308167_1003644_pt1 | contig 12044 bp, 12 predicted proteins | sample PhyCR1_2_FD_202138 | JGI IMG/M metagenome (GOLD analysis project Ga0308167, IMG submission 202138) | Phyllosphere microbial communities from UC Gill Tract Community Farm, Albany, California, United States - DLSLRC.R1 | ecosystem: Host-associated > Plants > Phyllosphere > Unclassified | place... | reverse complement strand
CAAGTTTAAAAAGCCGTAATGCCGGATCGGTGATTGTCGCCTTCTATGCCTGAAAACCCGTCGCAGACGGGTTTTTTTCATAAATCACACTGAAATTCCGTAGGCAATTTAATGGCATCACTTAGACCTGACACCCGTTGATGGTGAATGTCCACATTGAAAGTTGTATAGACATCGGCGTTTATATCAGTATTCGAACCGGCCAACAGAGAAATCTGGGATGAACCTCACTGCTGTAAAAGCATCAACTTGTTCATCTGAAACACTCCTCTCGCAGAAAATGGGTTTTTCTACGCCAATAGCTTCTTATCGAGAAGCTAAGCCTGACGACACAGGACATACGCTTATAATCTAAGCATCTACACGATCATTTGATCGCATCTGGACAGAAAACCGTTACTACGTGAAAGCAGTGGACTTTACTACTGACGACGCTGTTTGAAATCTGCATCAGTTTGCGGCGCAAAGTGCTCAAACTTTTAATCTCCTTTTTCTGGCGGTATGGAACGTATTTTCCCCCGTCTGTCCAGTGAAAACCACGGGAATAAATCGATCCAGAGATGATCCGGTCTGGATCTGTTTTCCGGCTTTTCTCCCGAATACGGAGAATAACCTGGTCAGCCAGGAATAAACTGCGGGGTGTCCGCCTCTGATCCGGGCTGCGATCGTCGTTTAACTCTTTGACCTAAAAAGGAAGAGTGGACACCGGGCGGGGCAGGGGGTGTACCAGGCACCCTTGGCTGGATGCCTGGCATGCGGGGGAGATTTCATAGCGGAAGAGTTTGGCGTGAAACTCATACGCTGATTCTAAAGGAAGTTATAAGATAAAATGTCAAGGCATTTATTGCCGGTTAAGTGACAAACTTTGGTATAAAAATATTCCATTTTCATTTGATTATACCTTTAGTATATTTTCATCAACCCAGAAGCACAGCAGCATAAATATTTATGCAGACCGGGCCAGATGCCAAATACCAGGGATTTTCTAATTCATAACAGATGTCCAAGATACTAAGAAAGCTAAAGGGCTGTAGTAAGCCCAGAATGAATGAAAAATTAAACTTAAATTTAAAAAATGATAGTTTTTTAGAGTTTGACCATAATAATATTTCAGCCAATACCTTCGAGGCCAAATTTTATAAATGAAAAATAAAAAGACATGTAGTTCCTAAACATATCCAGAAATCCATTATGCATATATATCTTGTTTTTTTCGCGATCAAAACAAAGCAGTCGCCTGCTTTCAGCTTCGGTAACAATATTTCGCAGGTGTGTGCGGGACACTCCACATGTTTTAGCAATTGAACTCAGCGTTTCGTTAGTGCTTTTGTTATTTAATCCAAGCAAATAAAGGGTGACGAGGATCATGTGGCCAGAATCTTTAGAAATAAAAACTTCAATATCTTTTACTAGATTTACAATAAATATCGACGAATCATGAATCTTGGAATATTGCTGAAAAAATTCAGGCAATTTTCTATCATTCAGTAAAACTGAGCATTCTGGTTCCGAAAATAATAACTGTAAACTGGGGGTCATAGTGTTGAGCAGCACTAATATATCGTTGGTACCTTTTTTAGTCATAAGGTATTTTTTTTTGCGGAGATCACGTTGACTGGCAACTACTGATATCCTTCCGCTGACTTTGAAAAGCGTGAGTAATGAAGAGACAGTATTTGGGCTTACCAGGCCCGTCTTAAGGCACTCATGTGTGACATCTGAAAAAAAGGCCTCTTCCCGGCTATAAAATACTGAAGCGGTAATAGTTGATATGATAAATCTATTGTTACTAAAAATAAATTTATAAAATAGTTTTCTCTGCCTGAACTCATGAAAAATACTGTCGCAGTGAAGCTTAATGGCTGCTTCAAGATTTTTATTTTCAGTGATTGAAGCATTTATTTTATTAATGCGTGCGTAAGTGTGGAGCTTTTTTTCCAAGGGATTACCTAGATTGTGAATATGGTTAACAAATACTAACATACAACATATTACGATTCCAGTTTTTGTTAGGATGGGTGGAAGATAATCTTATTTCAATAAGTCAGGTTTACTTCATTGTGTAAATTTTTCTTAATGAATCTTATAAGAAAATCAGGCTTAAATCTGGTTTAATATCCAAAGATATTTTTTCTGTTCATTGCTACTTTAATTAAGTAGAGAGCGTAACAGTCACTATAAGAAAATAAAATTTGAGATTACCTGATTGATTTATTAGCATTTTAGATAAGTTATAAAGTTGATTTTTTCTACGAATGCTTATGAGGGAGTGAAACTAATCCATGCTTAATGCATTGGGGAAGTTCGTTCATTCTTGGTTACCTGTACCATTCGTAAGAAAATATCGCGACTTTGATAATTAAAAAGTTGTGCTTAACAAAACAATGAATGAAATTGCTCAGGGATAGGGGGGGTTATGGAGATTTACCAGAAAATACAATTTCATAAAAGCTGCTCACATTATTTTAAAGAGGGGTTTGAGCAGTTACTCCTGAAAAGAAAAACAAATTATTCACAATTCTTAAACTGGGTTATTGTCTGCGAACTGAATTTTAGCTCCTTCAGGGAGATAATCTTGGATGTTGATAAGGGTATGTTTGCACAAGGAAACATCAATGTGCAGTTTCTATTTATAACCGAAGATGAACTGATACCGCTTGCCAACTATTTTATTCTGAAGAGTAACTACAGGGTAACAGTAATTAAGAAGAGAGACTTAAGCGCTATAGTAGATTTTCTTTGTGGAAAGAGAAAAAAGGTCCCGGGGATGATCATAACTGAAAAAGAATTTTCAGTATTAGCATTATCTTTGAAAGGGGAGAAAAATAATAAAAATGGTCTCAATCCAAAGACATTTTTCAGTCGTAGATATTCAGCACTTAAAAAACTAGGATTATCTCATTTTTCATTACTTTATTGTTTTTTTTAAAAGCTTCCATATTGTCTGGTTGCACTATGTACTTTGTTTTTGAACCTATAGTTCTGTCAGACAGCAGTTTTTTTGCTTATGAATGCCTGATAAGGCAAGATGGGGAAGATTAATATGAGAAGTTTTCCAGGGATGCCGGATTCTATTGATCCTGACAGGATTATAAGCCCATACAAAGGCCGGTTATGGCTTGATGACGTATCACCTCATAATGTGGCCGTAGCTGCTGATACAGTGAGCAGATTTATTTATATGATGACAGACAAGATTTTTTTTGAGTTTACAATTGCTTCCAGGTAATTTACCGGAGTTTTTCAGATTTATGATTAATATAAATAAACTTGGTTCAACTACCGTTGCAGAAGGTGTTGAGTGTGGTAATTACTTCAGAGATTTAAGTGATCTCCAGATACTTGCAAGTCAGAGATAGTGCTGGCGTTAAATATCAGCATCAAATTCTGAAAAATTATGTAAAGGTATTAAAAGCGCAATCGAGATGTTTGACTGTTATTTTTGCATCAGGGTCAGGAAACTTTAATAATCGTGAAGCTTAAAAATAATCTCTGCAGATCGGAATAATGTGGGTAAAGTATGTGTAATATTCGCAATATTGAAGTAGGTTGTTAAATCAAAGTTTATTTACTTATTAAATTCAACTATAAAAATATTGTTTCCGGTGCATGTTCACCAGGGTATTACCATGAAAAATCAATCAGTCTCTAGATTCGTCATGCGTGCTGCAGCTCTCCTGCCAGCCTCAGCATTTTTGGTCTCAATAGTTACGCTTCAGGGGAAAGTAACATCTCAGACCTGGAGCATCAACAGCAACACTAATGCGATCGTTATGATGCCAACATTCCCGTTAAGCTGTTTATACACGACCAGTAAGGTAACAATAGCCGCAGGGAAGAACGCGGGACTGACTCCGTTTACAATATCCGTAATAGGCTTTACCTCAAGCAGCAGTGCCCTGACTATATATCCTGAGTTTTTAGGTACCAGTGTTGATGCAACTACTTATGCCTTAAGTAATCCCTCTTGCTCCAATGCGGTCACCGGAGTAGGGATTGCACTTTATTCTGTTGCTGAGGGTAAGAATCAAATTAACCTCAACAGTGTCACACGAGGTGCTGCACTTCCGCTGGCAGCAAACGCTACGTCAGCCTCTGCAAAAACCAGCGCCAAAGATATGGCAACTCGAATAATCATGAAAATTAAGAAACATCTCTGCCGATCGGGATGGGGGCGAAATATGTGGGATATCCGCAATATCACAGCAGATTGTTAAGGTAAATTTAATTTACTTATTGAAAATAATTATAGAAATATTTTTCCGATACATAACTAATAGGATATTACTATGAAAAAGCAATCAGTCTCTAAATTCGTTGTGCTTGCGGCAATTCTCCTGCCAGCCTCAGCATTTTCGGCCTCAACAGTTACGTTTCAGGGGGAAGTAGCAGCGCAGACCTGTAGCATCAGCATCAACAGCAACACTAATGCGATCGTCATGATGCCAACAATCCCTTTAAGCAGTTTATACACGGCCAGTACGACAAAAGCAGCCGTAGGGAATAGCGCGGGGCTGACTCCATTTACAATATCCGTAACAGGCTGTACCTCAAGCAGCAGTGCCCTGACTATATATCCTGAATTTTTAGGTACCAGTGTTGATGAAAGCACTTATGCCTTAAGTAACACCTCTGACTCCAATGCGGCTACCGGAGTAGGGATTGCACTCTATTCTGATGCTGCGGGTACGAATCAAATCAACCTTAACGGTGTCACGAGAGGTGCTGCGCTTACGCTGGCAGCAAATGCTACGTCCGCTTCCGCAACATACAGCGCCAAATATATGGCAACAAGCGCGACTACAACGCCAGGTAAAGTTACTGGTGTGGCACAATATACGCTCAGTTATCTCTAACATTTTTCGGGCTGTGTGGCGCAGCCCAAATATTAATGGCTCAACATATGAAAAAAATGATATTTCTCACTCTGATTTTTTGCGTACATTCCGCAGTTGCCAGCGTAATAATGGTAGGGACGCGTGTAATAGTTAGTTCAGAAGCTAATGAAAAAACAGTTCAGTTCAATAATCCTGACCTTCAGCCCTATATTGTTGAGATGAAAGTTGATGACAGGGAAAATGCGCCTTTCGTTGTGGTACCTCCCGTTTTTCGTATCGAACCTCATCAGGGCCAGACAGTTAGACTGATCTCTACACCGTCAGCTAAGACTCTTCCGCGGGATCGTGAATCTGTATTTTACCTGAACTTTGTCCAGATCCCATCAATAAAAGCATCAGATCGACTGACTAACCAGCTTATCATTGCAGTTAATAGTCGGGTAAAAGTGTTTTATCGACCGGATTCGCTTGCAGGACAACAAAGTAACGCCTTCAAATCGCTCAGGTTCACCTTGGCAGATGGAAAAATTTTAGTGCAGAATCCAACAGGTTTCCATATATCAGTCAGCAGGGCGCGCTTTGTAAATAGTCATCAATCAACATTACTGACGAATGCGGTTATGCTGGCGCCTTTTTCCTCCACTGAGTTGTCGCCAGCCGGGAAGATAACTTCTCTACGTGGCGGGAAAGTACTCCTTACTCAGGTAAATGATTATGGCGCCTACATTGAAGATGAAAAGGATCTGTGATTATGTGAAGGCACGAAATTTATTCATAACATTGTTAACAGTGATAATTACCGGCATATTCTCTAAGGCTATGTCTCATGAGATAACAGATGAATATATTTTCGACTCATCACTCTTCAAAGGCAGCAATTTTAATCAGATGGCACTTGAAAAATTATCAAAAAATGACGCGATACTGCCCGGAAACTATAAGCTTGATGTTTATATTAATAAGCAATTTCTCGGCCATTTTCCGGTTATTGTTAAGGCGTATGCAGGGAGAGATCTTCCATGCTTATCAGCCATCCTTATCAGAAGTATCAGATTCAAAAAATTAGCGTCTGATGATGTCAGCGATGGAAAATGCTATTTTTTGGCTGACCTTGAGCCTAAAGCTACCGCCCATTTGTCAATCTCCAGCTTTAGAATGGATATTACCATTCCGCAGTCACTGCTTATCGTTAAGCCCAGGGGCTGGATCAATCCAGCCGAGTACGATACCGGTATTGACATCGGGTTCTTCAACTATCTGACAAACTATTATCACGTATCCTATTCAGGACAGAATGTAAATAACCAGGACTCAGCCTGGCTATCCCTTAACGGTGGCGTCAACTTCGGAACCTGGCAGTATCGTCAGTCAGGATCTGCCACATGGAATCAGCAGCAGGGTGCCTCATGGCATACATTAAGAAGTTATATTCAGCGCCCGATACCATCAATTTCCAGTGAGTTGATGGCCGGTCAGCTCATCACAAACGGAGATTTTTTTTCAGGCCTGAGTTACAGCGGCTTCAATCTCACAACATCCCAGGCAATGTTACCAGATACGCAGCAGGGTTACGCTCCTGTAATACGAGGCGTAGCTAACACCAATGCTAAGATCTCGGTACGCCAGAACGGTAATGAAATTTATCAGACAACTGTTCCTCCAGGTTCATTTGAAATCACAGATCTGAATCCAACAAATAATAATGGCGACCTTCTGGTAGAAGTGACAGAAGCTGATAACACGGTTAAGAAATTCATCGTGCCATTTTCTGCGATCCCTGAGTCTATCCGCCCCGGCGTTTCGCGTTATAACCTGGCACTTGGAAAAACACGAGGAATGAGCAGCGATGCTCATTTCGGTGATTTGATTTATCAGCGCGGCCTGACAAATGCTTTAACTGGTAACAGCGGTGTGCGGGTATCTGATGGATATGTCTCCACCGTATTTGGTGGTGTCTATGCCAGCCAGCTAGGTGCAATAGGGTCTGACATTACCTATTCAAGGGCTTCAATGCCTGAGGGGAATGTCCTCCAGGGCTGGATGAGTCGGGTAAGCTGGAGCAAAACCTTTCCTGTATCCGGAACCACAGTTTCACTGGCAAGCTATCACTACTCAACGTCAGGCTACCGCGATTTATCCAGTATTCTTGGCCTGCGGTATGACTCCTTCAGCACAGCTAACAGGCTTCAATATGCGAGTGAGCAGCGGGAAAGATTTGACGTCACCATGACACAGAATATGAACACTATGGGGAGCCTGTTCGTTACGGCGGCTACCCAGAATTATCGTAACGGACGCGCACGCGATACACAATATCAGATTGGCTACGGCAAGAACTTTGACAGCGGCATATCTTTGGGCCTTGCAGTCAACCGTCAGAAGGTCGGAAGTTCAGGAGGTATGGGATACCAAGAGACCGCGGTCACGGCCGCCTTTTCCGTCCCGCTGTTCCCGAAAAGTGGGCGCAGTTCATCGCTGAGCACGACTGTTAACCACAGCGATGCGGGTGGCAGTCAGTATCAGACATCGTTATCCGGTACAGTGGATGAACAGCAGAACATTAGCTACAGCGTCGGTGCTACTTATGATGAACAATTAAATCAAAGCACTCTAAGCGGAAGCATTCAGGATCGTTTACCAAGAATCACGCTGGGTATGAATGGATCAGCCGGTAAAAATTACTGGCAATTGTCCGGCAACGCCCAAGGAGGGGCAGCGGTCCATTCTGGCGGCCTGACGTTGGGACCTTATCTTGGCGATACTTTTGGTCTTGTTGAGGCTAAAGGGGCTGAAGGTGCAAAATTGTTCAGTTCCCCACAGACCAGAATCGACAGCAATGGATATGCATTGGTCCCTTCAATGACCCCATATCGTTATAACAGCGTGGCCCTCGATCCAGCAGGAATGAAAGGGAATGCTGAAATTTTGGATAGCCAGAAACAAGTGGTTCCCGTTTCAGGTGCCGTAAGCAGAGTTATCTTCAGGACGAAAACTGGCACAGCTATGCTCATCACAGTGCGCACTCCCCAGGGAAAAACTATTCCCATGGGCTCACCTGTCTTCGATGATCTCGGCAATTATGCGGGAATAGCAGGCCAGGGGGGACAGATTTATGTCCGGGCAGAAAAAGAGAGCGGCTACTTTACACTGACTTGGGGTGAGAACTCGCAATGTCAGATTCCGTATTCACTGAGCGTTGCTGAACGTAATATGTCGTTAGTAACGCTGGGGGCCAGTTGCGAGAGGACAATATGAAAATTTTAACTTTGATACTGCCAGCTCTCATCGAATTCGCATGCCTGACTGCGCTTCCCGTTCAGGCAAGCTGCACAAGCACCGGAGCCTCACAAACAGAGGACGTTCGCACTGCACTTATACCATTTGGAAAAGTGAATCTTTACGATGCATACTTTACGCCGGTAGGATCTATGATTGGCAGTGTTACAGTAGCGCCGACTAATTATACCTACGGAGGCGCTACAGCCTCTACAGTACTGTGGACATGCGATCAAAGCGATCTCTCCAGCATATATTTTCTGATAGCTACCAATGGTGATGATCGCGTTGGCGGATTCTACGATATAGGCACCCCAGACGGACTGTCCGGTGTCTATGCCACATACTTTGCGTACGTAGGTCTAAAATTAACGATGAACAGTCAGGTTGTGACCCGTTACTGGCAAAAAGTGCCGGTTACGAGCTACGCCAGTTCCGGGACGAAGATACAAATCCGCCTGCAGGATATTCCCCCACTTCAAGCTGAACTCTATCGTGTGAGTAGCCTGCCACCAACCAGTGCCGCCACTTCATGGTGCGGTAACAGTAATACGGATGGCAGTGGTTTGGTTTACGGTACAACAAATGGCGTTACATACAGTTGTGTACAGCCCAATGCCTATATTCAGTTACATGGCCCCGGCTTGGTTTCAGATGAAGCCGGCGAAGACAGCGCATATCAATGGGACTTCTGGTGGGAAGATAACGGATTTGGTTACGGAATGCGATCAGTCAACAGACTTTATAATACGCCCACATGTGTTGTGCGTAGCGCCACGCCAGTGGTGCTGCTACCTACGATATCTGTGAACGATCTGAATAGCGGCCAGTCCAGTAACGGCAGTTTCAGCGTCAGCGTGGAATGCAGTAACAGTGTAACTTCCGGCACAGCGACCTCACAGACAGCATTAGGGTTTCAGGTCTCACAAGGTGCTTTCAGTGCTGCAAGCATGATGGGTCTGGTAAACAGTTCCGGCGGGGTCAGTATGCTGCTTTCTGATGATTATGCCGCGGGCACAACTGCACAGGGCGTTGGAATTAACCTTGCCTATGCCAGCAGCCCCTCGACGCCATTAACACTCATCGGGCAGGCCGGAACCGACCCTTTAAACAGCAGTTATATGGGGAAAAGCGCTGGCTGGTATCCTGTCTTGGACAATGCAATTGCCACCGGCAGCAGTAATTCAGGATATACAAACTATTCCTACAACTTTGTCGCTACACTGAAAAAAATTAGCGGACAGACTGTAACGCCAGGAAAAGTAAAAGCGACAGCAACGGTAATGGTCAAAGTACAATGAGATATATTATTTACTTACTGATTAGCCTGTGGCTAAGTGATGCTGTAGCGGGAGTTATGCCTTCCCAATCAAGGATAATCTATAGTGAAAAAAATCGTGATCAATCAATTATGCTGGCGAATACTAATGATTGGAGAAGGCACACCGGATGTATCAAATATTCCCTTTGTCAGCGTTCCATCCGTATTCCGGCTTGAGCCACAGGGCATCAGAGGGATGCGAGTCATTTACAACAATACTTCTTTACCACAGGATAGAGAGTCACTTTACTGGTTGAATATTTATGAAATTCCGCCTGAAAAAAAAGATGCTGCGATTAAAAATAGCATTCTCGTTACCATGAATACACAGATGAAGCTTTTATATCGCCCTTCAGGAATACGTATTTCGCCTGAGAAAGCTATAGAAGGTATTGCATGCCATCATACTTACAAAAATACGCTGCGATGCTCTAACTCTTCACCAATAAACTTGTCCGTGATAGCTGTATACGCAAGATCTGCCAGCAAAACTATTAAATCGGTTGACGACGATCTGCTGATGGCGCCTTTTTCTGACAGGGAATTTCATTTCAACGAAGATTTTACGGAAAAAACAGTTATAATCTTAAAATATATAAATGATGCAGGAGAACAACTGTCTTATACTATTGATAAAAAATAAGATGAATTCATTTTTAGGAAGCGCAAAATAAAAAGTAGCCATTTCACTATGCCACTACAGATGTTCATTTTCAAAGGAATGCTGAAGGATTACGGCTAGTTTATTGCAGTTTTCTACCTTGCAGTTATGTTTCTTTTTTCAGTTACATTAGGCGCTATTTTACTAGCGTGGTTTATATACTCGTTAACGAGGTACAATACAGTCGCGTACTAAATATGCGCTGTAACGTCATGTGCCGTTATGTTAGTAGTGATTCAGGTTACAATGAAAATGATAAGCTTAAAACACTTTGATAAGGACGTTGCATTAAAAAATTACTGTCTGTTGAAGCCGGTAAAAAAGATTCAGTATTCTTTTATTCTTACAGAAACTTTATCGTATAATGTAATTTATGTTAATTTTCAAATACTTGTCATTTAAGCATTTCATCGCTTGATATTTAACATAGCAAAGCCTGGCCAAAATTATTCTGGCTCTCACAGTTCTTCGAAAGACCGGTCCATAATGTAGTCGTAGGATATTTCCAGTTGGCAATAATTCAGTCATATTGCAGACTACCGTCATTTTAAAAGATTGATTTGCCGTGTGCTGGCGCAAAACTGAAGTAATGTGGCTTATCGTCTGGCCCCTCGTATAAGGTAGCTTTGATCGCCGCATCCGGGCTGTAAATTGCAGAGAAACCACTGCTTAACGATGGGATCAAATAGTGCTCTGCCACTTTATAATGTTCATCTTGTGTGGCAAAAAATACATCACTAAAAGGCGGCTGGTCAAGTAAATAGGCCATACCAGGCAAATTGCAGCGTTGCTTATTATCACCCACTTGGTTTCGCTTGGTGCGATATTCATTGGTGTATTGGCATTTTTATCGGCGGTGAGCGCACAGCGTCCAACCAGCCAGCTCTCCCCTTGCGCGCGACATCGCTGCCTGTCACGTTGACACTAGCTGCAGTCAACATGGTAGCAGTACTACTATAATTACGGATTTCCATTACCATGAAATTCTGCTCACGATCTTCACGAATATCTGGCCTAACATGGTAAGATTTAAGCCGTGCTTTTATTGCCACCAAATTCTCTTTATCGCTATTCATCCACAGCCCTATGCTGTTGATAGTGGAGAAAATTTCATTGAAATAGCTAAGCAGGAGAGCAACTTAGACCAGAGAGCCAGTGGCTTTTTCCCTATGTGCTGTGAGCCAACGCCAAAGCAATAGAACCAAATTTACAGCTTTGCAATATATAACTCTCCAGTGGAATCAAATGGAAAATACAATGTACTCTCTGTAATGATAGCAGATAAGATACTTTGATAACTATTAGCGACTGTATATCTTAACAAGATTTCAGAGGGTTAAAATGCTAATGATTCAAGATCTTTAATAAGTAGATCCTTTTTTATGAAAGTAAGCGCACTATGCAATTTCTTTGAAAGGAGTTTTACAGCAGCAATACTTTTCTTGCTTATAGTGTTCACAATGATTCCAAAGACCTTTAAAAATTCTGCAATTCAATAGTTCAATGAAAACGTGATAAAACCAAGCCGCGCTTGTGCTTGAAAATGAATACCACGATGGAAACATCTCATATTACTTAACAGACGGCAGTAACCTGTATATACGGCTCGGCTTCGCGCATCCTGATCGAACAGTGCCACCTCTGAAAGCGCCAATTTTCTTCTAAAATTTTATTTTTTTACATATAGCGAGAGTTATCTATACAGGCGGTGCCTAATTTAATGTCAGATAAAAGACAGGACAGTGACGGCATTGTTTGAATGCAATTTGCTCCAACGTTTTTCTTAAGAGATAAGAAGGCTTCCTGTACATGCAGGTTAACCGTCTGTGCTGCCACGAAGCGATGAACCCCCCTCGCGTTGTGCAGACCGCGATCCCTGACTACCCTTGCTGTTGTTTCTACCCCAAAACGAGCCGGATAGCCCAAACGCCGGATGAGATCTGCAATT
>Ga0308167_1003640_pt1 | contig 12059 bp, 9 predicted proteins | sample PhyCR1_2_FD_202138 | JGI IMG/M metagenome (GOLD analysis project Ga0308167, IMG submission 202138) | Phyllosphere microbial communities from UC Gill Tract Community Farm, Albany, California, United States - DLSLRC.R1 | ecosystem: Host-associated > Plants > Phyllosphere > Unclassified | place... | reverse complement strand
AGGTAGGCGATGAAGGGGATTGTGAAGCTCAGCGCGGTGTTCGCTGCCGAGTTGGTGACGCGCTCGCGCACGCGCAGATTCACCCAGCCGATGACCGCGCCGAGGACGAGGGCGATCACGACGGCCCAGGCGAAGTTGGCAAGGGCGTCGCCGAAGGCGAATCCGGATGCCACGGCGGCGACCGCCGTGCGCAGCATCACCAGCGCGGTGGCGTCGTTGAGCAGGCTCTCGCCCTCGAGCATGGTCACGACCCGCGGAGAGATGCCGAGGCGTTTCGCGATCGAGGTGGCCACGGCATCCGTCGGACTGAGGATCGCGCCCAGCGCGATGCCCAGCGCGAGGCCCAGCCCGGGGATGACCGCCCAGAAGAACACCCCGAGCACGAGCGAGCTGAAGACCACCAGCAGCACCGAAAGCCCCGCGATGGGGGCGAAGTCGCGGCGGAACTCGATCGCGGGCAGCTGCACGGCCGCGGAGTACAGCAGGGGCGGGAGGACGCCGATGAGGATGACCTCGGGGTTCAGCGCGAAGGGCGGAACGAACGGCAGCAGGCTCACAGCCGCGCCGATCGCGAGCAGCACGAGGGGCCCCGCGACGTTGAAGCGCGGCGCGATGACGGTGGCGAGGGCGACCACGACCACGCCGGCGACGACGAGGATGAGGGGATCGATCACCCTCCGAGGCTAGCCCTCCGCTCCCGGCGCCCTCGATGCGCGAGCCCGGTGTCGGCCCTCAGCTCTCGGCGCGGACGGCGGCGGCGACCGCCTCGAGGCCGGTGAGGGTCTCGGCGAAGCTCGTCGACAGCGGGGACAAGCCGATCCGCAGTCCATGCGGGTCGCGGTAGTCGGGGATGACGTCCTGTCGCCACAGGCGTGCCGTCACCGCGCGCATGGCGGGGTGTGACAGCGTGACGTGGCCGCCGCGCTCCGCGGGATCGCGAGGCGAGGCGAGCCGCACACCGAGCGGGGTCAGCAGCGCATCGCTCGCGCGGAGGGCGAACTCCGTCAGCGCGATCGACTTCTCGCGCACGGCGGTGATCCCGGCCTCCTCGAGCAGGTCGAGGGTGTCCTGCATCGCGATCATCGCGAGCACCGGGGGAGTGCCCGACAAGAAGCGGCGCATGCCGTCGGCGGGCCGGTACACCGGGCCCATCGAGAACACGTCGGCCGCGCCCATCCACCCCTGCACCGGCTGGACGAGGGTCCCCTGATGACGTTCGGCGACGTATGCGAACGCGGGGGAGCCGGGCCCGCCGTTGAGGTACTTGTAGGTGCAGCCCACGGCGAGATCGGCGCCCCACGCGTCGAGCTCGACCGGAACCGAGCCGGCGGAGTGGCACAGGTCCCACAGCACGAGGGCCCCGGCGCGATGCGCGATCGCGGTGAGCTCGGTCCCGTCGGCGAGGAAGCCCGAGCGGTACGACACGTGACTGAGCAGCACCACCGCGGTCCGTCGGCTCACGGCGGCATCGAGCAGATCGGCATCCACTCCCCGCGCGGTGTCGACGTCGACCCACACCAGACGCGCACCGCGCTCGGCGGCAATGCCCTCGACGAGGTAGCGATCGGTGGGGAAGTCGTCTCGACCCACGACGATCTCGACCCGCTCGGGATCGGCGGCCATCTGGAAGTCGAGCGCCGCACGCAGCAGCTTGTACAACAGCACCGTGGTCGAGTCGCCGATCACGGTCTGATCGGATGCCGCGCCCAGGGCGACCCGCCCGATGCGGTCGCCGATGGCGAAGGGGAGGTCCATCCACGACTCGTCCCACCCGCGGATGAGACGACCGCCCCACTCCTCGGACACGAAGCGGGAGAGGCGCGCGGCCGTGGCCCGCGGCGGTCGGCCCAGCGAGTTGCCATCGAAGTAGACCAGCGAGGTCTCGGCTCCCACGAAGGCGTCGCGGTGGGCGGCGAGGGGATCGGCCGCGTCCGCACGTGTCGCGTCGCCGCGGAGCGAGCGGTGGGGCACCTCGAGGCCGTCGACGGAACCGAAGTCGGGGGTGGGGTCAGTCGACACGGGTGAGCTCCTCGGTGGGGACGACGGTTCCGCGGCTGAGCCACGTCGGCACGTCGTCGGGGTCGGTGGGGGCGGGGCCCGCGATGAACGTCGACACCGCGTCGTCGGATCGGACCGCCGGCCACGGATCGGTCAGCGCGTCGATGAGCGCGTCCCCCCGCACCCCGGCCTCGTGCAGGGCGAGCAGCTCCCGGCGGTTCAGGCCGACGGGCAGTGAGCCGTTGCCGAGGTCGGTGCCGTAGAGCACGCGCCCTCCGCGCGCGGCGAAGGCTCGGAGGTTCGTGATCGCCCGCGCGCGGTCGGCGCCCTTGTGGATGTCGAGCGTCGAGATCCACGCCAGTCCCCCCGACACCGCGCGCGAGATCTGCCGACGGGTCACGGGCTCGTCGAACGGTGTGTGGGCCAGGGCGTCGACTCCGGCCGCGATCGCCCGGTCGACCTGCCCGCGACCCTGGGCGTGCGCGACGGTCGGCAGACCACGCTCCCGCGCCGACGCCACGATGGACGCGAGCTCCTCGTCGGACACGACCGGCCCCGCGTCGGCGTGCAACGCGATCTTGATGACCGAGGCCCCGGCATCCGCCTGCTCATCCACGGCGGTGCGGGCTCCGCCCTCGACTCCCGGATGCCGAGAAGCGTCGGTGATCGTCCGCACGACGGGCGCCGGGGCCCACGACCTGCCCGAGGGGTATCCGCCGGGTGCGGTCAGGAAGGCTCCGGCGAACGACACTCGCGGCAGACCGGAGGCTCGTCGGGCGAGGGCCATCGGATCGCCGCCGAGGTCGACGACCGCGGCGATCCCGCGGGAAGGCAGGCCCGCGCCGTCGATCAGGTGCAGGTGCACGTGATGATCGACGAACGCGGGCAACGCCGTGCCGAGCTCTGCGGTGAGCGCGCGGCGCACCGGCCACGTGGCGGAGAGGGTCACGCCGACCCGATCAGATCAGCGAGAGCTCGCGCAGCTTCGACTCGACGTCGGCGTTCGAGGGCTCGACGTGGTGGCTGGAGTCGGGGTAGACGACCACGGGAATGCTGGTGCGACCCGAGATCTCCTTGGCGACGTCGGCGGCCGAGGGGTCGGCCACGAGGTCGATGTACTCGTAGTCGATGCCGAGCTCGTCGAGCTGCTTCTTCGTACGGATGCAATCGCGGCACCAGTCGGCGCCGAACATACGGATGGGTGCGTCGGAGGACATGTCTCCAGCGTACGCCGCCCCCGGCAGCCGGGCGTCAGGCCGTGACTTCGTCTTCGAGGGGCTCGATGGCGTGGACGACCTTGCTGACGCGGCTCTTCTTGGGCGCGTAGACCACGAGGGCGTGGAACACGAAGCGCACGACGAACGCGGCGACGAGGGTCAGCGCGGCAGCCACGACGCTCTGGAAGTGCGCCTGGCTCACGAGCACCCAGATCACCGGGATGCGCACGATGGCCTCGACGCCGTTGAACGTGAACGACTTGATGAAGCGATGCCGCATGAGACCCGACTCCGCGCGCATGTCGGCGAAGACGAGGTACTCGAGGGCGAGGAAGTTGGCCACGATCGTCACGATGCTCGCGATGACGGCGGCGATGAGGTACTGCACGCCCACGGCCTGCAGCGCCCACATGATCGCCAGGTTCGCGAGGGCGCCGAGACCGCCGACGAGCGCGAAGGCCGACATGCGGCCGAAGCGCAGCATGGTCAGCTGCGTGAGGAAGCGCATGCCCTGGCTGAACGACGCCTTGGACTCACCGGCGAAGCGCGGAGCGAACGAGAACGGCACCTCGGCCACGCGCATCTGCTTGCGGGCGAGGATCTCGAGCAGGATCTTGAATCCGCGGGGCTGAAGGGTGTCCATGTCGAGCGAGCGACGGTCGACGAGGAAGAAGCCCGTCATCGGGTCGGAGCAGTTGTGCAGCTTCTTGGGGAACATCGCCTTGGTCAGCAAGGTCGATGCGCGCGACACCGTGGTGCGCACAGCGTTGGCCAGACCGTCGGAGGTGCCACCGGCGATGTATCGCGAGGCCACGACGACGTCGGCGTCGCCCTCTTCGGCGCGGGCGAGCAGCTCGGCGATGACCTCGGGCGGGTGCTGCAGGTCGCCGTCCATGACGACGCACCGGTCGGCCTCCGCGGCGCGGATACCTTCGACGACGGCCCCGCCGAGACCGCCCACGGGGTCGTCGCGGTGGATGAGGCGAACGGGAATCTCGGATGCCGCGGCCACGGCCCGGATGATGTCGGGGGTGTCGTCGGTGGAGTCGTCGACGAAGATGACCTCGACCGTGCGGCCGAGCAGTGCCTGCGTGGTGCGCCGGACCAGCTCTGCGACGTTCGGGCCTTCATTGAAGGTCGGAACGATGACGGATAGATCCATGGGTGCTCGCGTTTTCGTCGGTAAGCCAGAAATACACAGCGTAGACCGGCCGACGCGTGCTCAATCTGGGATTGTGGCGGAGTTCCCTGGGAGGTAGCGGATGTTCACCCCAGTGATCCATGAGAAACCGCCCGTGAGACGGCGAAAACGCGGCGTCGTCACCCGATGCTTGCACGCAGGTCGTCGACCGTCATGCCGTAGTTGACGCGGATGACGGGGAGCGCCAGCTTGTCGGTGCCGATGCGCACGTAGCCGTGCTCGATCGTGCGGCCCAGGTCGAACCCGGCCTGTCGCACTCCTTCTTTCGTCGTGTCGTCGTAGTGGCCGTAGGGGTAGGCGACGACCTCCTTCGCCCCCAGGATCTGCGCCGATTGCTCGAGATCTGCCGCGATCGTGGCGGCGTCGTCGTTCACCATCCGCCCCCGGCCGTTCGCCCCGGCTCGATGCATGTCGTGCGTGTGCGAGCGCTGCAGGACGAACGGGTTGGGCGCGGGCGCGGTGCGGGCGGAGGTGATGACGAACGAGGTCGTGAGCACCCCGCGCGCGGCGACGATGGGGGCGGCGAGATCGAGCCACGAGCTGTCGGCGTCGTCGTCGGTGACCACGACGGATCGCTTGGGCAGGAAGAGGCGTCCGTCGATGAAGGCGCTCACCTCGTCCCACGTCGGTAGATAGAACCCACCGTCCTGCACGTAGGCCATCTGCGCGTCGAAGTCGCCGATGTCGGCGTAATTCAGGCGGAGCCAGCCGTCTTCGCCCCCGGGCTTCTGCGTGAACTGGTGGTACATCAGGATCGGCAGCTGCGTCTGCTCGGCCGCGTTGGCCTCGGGGGTGGTCCACCCGGCGTGCAGGGTGCGCCGGCGATCGGTGCACGAGACGAGGTCGGCTCCGTTGATGCGCTCCTTGAGCGAGAGGGTGCTCGCCGCGCCCGCGTCGGCGTACCAGCCGGCGAACACGCGCCCGGGCTGTGCGGGAAGGGGAAGTGCCTCGTACCGTGCGCCGATGATCTGCAGCTGCGGGGCGAGCGCGAGCGAATCGCCCTCGAACGACACGGCGCAGGCGTTCGGATCGGTGGCGGTCGCCAAGAGCTGCTCCGCCGGCGTGAGCGGAGTCTGCGTGGGCGTCCCAGCCGGGGTGGAATTCTCCGCGGTGGGCGAGGAGCCGGCCTCCGGGCGAGCGACGCCGCGGGTGACCGCGAGGGCCGTCACACCGGTGGCGATCAGGACGACGGACAGGACGGCGGCGACGACGGAGCGGCGTCGACGGACGGCGCGCGATGTGCGGCGGCGCTGCGCGACTCGGGTGCTGTGCATGGGGCCTCGGGATCGGGTGGGCGAATCGGCGAGAGCATAGTGAGATGACGCGAACGCTCGGATACGCGATTCGATCCGCGCGCACCCGTCGCGGGAGGATGAAGGAATGATCCGCATCGGCATCGTCGGCACGAGTTCCATCTCCGAGCAATTCGCCCGCGCGGTGGGTGTCGTCGACGGAGTCGAGGTGTCGCGCGTCGCCTCCCGTGACGCGGCGCGGGCGCAGGAGTTCGCCGATCGTGTGGGGGCGCCCGGCACCGCCGAGGGACTCGACGCCCTCCTCGCGGCCCCCGACGTCGACGCCGTGTATCTCGCGAGCCCGAACGCGGTGCACGCGGAGCAGGTGCGCGCAGCGACGGATGCCGGCATCCCGGCCCTCGTCGAGAAGCCCGCGGTCCTGACCGCGGACGAGTGGGATGCGGCGGTCGCGCACGCACACGAGCGGGGCGTCGTGCTGCTCGAGGCCATGCGCAGCGCCTACGACCCCGGGCTGGCGGAAGTGGAGCGGCTCGTGCCCCGGCTCGGACGACTGCGTCGCGTCTCGTTCCGGTACGAGAAGCGCTCGGCGCGGTACGACCACGTGCTCGCGGGGGAGCAGACCAACATCTTCGACCCCGCGCTGGGCGGTAGTGCGCTGCGCGACCTCGGGGTCTATCCGCTGCACGTTCTGGTGCGGCTGTTCGGTGCGCCGCGCGCGCTGCAGGGCGCACGCGTCGGCATCGCCTCCGCGACCGACGGCCTCGGTTCGGCGCTCGCCGCCTACGACGGCTTTCTCGCCGACGTCGCGTGGTCGAAGATCACCGACACCTCCCTGTTCAGCGAGATCCAGGGCGAAGACGGCTCGCTCGCGATCGATGCGATCGAGGCCCCTCGACTGCTGACCCTCACTCCGCGCGGGGGCGCGGCAGAGGTCGTCCGCGTCGAGGCCCCCGACAACCCGATGGTCGGAGAGATCGAGCGCTTCCGCGAGGCGATCGGCGGCGTGGACATCGCCCGCGATCAGGAGCTCACCGGGCTCACGCTGCGGGCCATCGACCAGATCCTCGCTGTTCCGTTGGTCTGAGGATTCACCTCCCGTTTCCCCCAGAGGAAGAGAATCGGCGGATGACGCGAGACGGCCGGGTGGAAGAGGTGTTCCGGGCGTTCCTGCGCCTCGGAGTGTCGTCGTTCGGGGGGCCCGTCGCGCACCTCGGCTACTTCCGCGACGACCTCGTCGTGCGGCGCCGATGGATGGACGATCGCGCCTACGCCGACCTCGTCGCGCTGTGCCAGTTCTTGCCCGGGCCGGCTTCGAGCCAGGTCGGCTTCGCCATGGGGCTGCAGCGCGCGGGCATCCTCGGCGCGCTCGCCGCGTTCCTCGCCTTCACCCTTCCCTCCGCGATGCTGCTGGTGCTGTTCGCCGGCGGGGCGGCGCTGGTGGGGGGACCGATCGGCGACGGAGTGCTGTCGGGCCTCGAGATCATCGCGGTGGCCGTCGTGGCGCACGCCGTGTGGGGGATGGCGCGCACCCTCACCCCCGACGCCCGGCGGGCGGGTATCGCGGTGGTCGGGCTCGCCCTCGCGCTGCTGCTGCCCGCGGCGCCGGGGCAACTCGGGGCCCTCGCCGTCGGCATCGTGGGCGGGCTGCTGCTGTTGCGCGGGGTGCCCGAGGCCGAGGGGCCGCGGCTGCCGTCGTTCGGGGTGCCGAGGGCCGTGGCGATCGCGTGTCTCGCCGCCTACGCCGCGCTCCTGATCGCTCTCCCCCTCGCGGCGACGACGACGGGGGCGGGCACCGCGCAGTTGGTCGACGCCTTCTATCGCGCCGGGGCGCTCGTGTTCGGCGGAGGTCACGTCGTGCTGCCGCTGCTGCAGGCGGGCGTCGTCGAGACCGGATGGGTGTCATCGGGCGATTTCCTCACCGGCTACGGCGCCGCGCAGGCCGTGCCGGGTCCGCTGTTCACCTTCGCGGCCTACCTCGGGTCGATCTCGAACGTCGGCCCCGGAGGCGTCGCGGGTGCCGCCCTCGCGCTCGCCGCGATCTTCGCACCTGGATTCCTCGTGCTGGTCGGAGTCCTGCCCTTCTGGGACGCCGTGCGCGAGAGGCCGCGGGTACGCGCGGCGATGCGCGGCGCGAACGCGGCCGTCGTCGGCATCCTGGCCGCCGCCCTCTACGCCCCGGTCTTCACGACCGCGGTGACCGGTCCGGGCCCGTTCCTGCTCGCGGCGGTGGGCTTCGTGCTGCTGACCGCGTTCCGTGCCCCGGCATGGGCCGTGGTCATCGTGGGCGCGGCCGGGGGAGTAATTCTGGCCTTCCTCTGAGTCGGCCCGACACGTCGGGATCGATGCCAGGATGAGCACACCGCAGCGCCGCGGCGAGCATCCTCGAGGGAGAGAACCGTGTTCCACAGCCCCCACCCGAGCGTCGAGATCCCCGACCACAGCATCTACGACTACCTCTTCGCCTCCCTCGACGACGCCGATCTGGCCCGCGTCGCGCTGATCGACCCGACGTCGGGGGCCGAGACCACCTACGGCACGCTCCGGCAGCAGGTCGACGCCTTCGCCGGGGCCCTCGCGCACCGGGGGGCCGACACCGAGACGGTCGTGGCGATGCTGTGCCCGAACGTCCCCGCCTTCGCCACCGTCTTCCACGGCATCCTGCGCGCCGGGTCGGTCATCACCACGATCAACTCCCTCTACACCGAGCGCGAGATCGAGACCCAGCTCCGCGACGCGCGGGCCACGTGGCTCGTCACCGTCTCGCCGCTGCTGCCCCAGGCGCGCGAGGCGGCCCGCGCCGTCGGCATCCCGGACGATCAGCTCATCGTGCTCGACGGAGCCGACGGACACCTCGACCTGCGCTCGCTGCTCGCCGAGGGGCGCACGCCCCCGGAGGTGCGGTTCGACCCCGCCACCCACACCGCGGTGCTGCCCTATTCGTCGGGGACGACGGGCGTCCCCAAGGGAGTGATGCTCTCGCACCGCAACCTCGTCGCCAACGTGGCGCAGTGCCGGGTCGTGATCGAGATCGCCCGCGACGACCGGGTGCTCGCGGTGCTGCCGTTCTTCCACATCTACGGCATGACCGTGCTGCTCAACCTCGCGCTGCGCCAGCGCGCCGCCCTGGTCACGATGCCGCGCTTCGACCTGACCGACTTCCTCACGACGATCCAGGAGCGCCGCTGCACCTTCCTCTTCATCGCCCCGCCGATCGCGGTGGCGCTCGCCAAGCACCCGGCCGTCGAACAGTTCGACCTCTCGAGCGTGCACAGCGTGTTCTCGGGGGCCGCGCCCCTCGACGGGGAGACGGCCGAGACCGCCGGGCGACGCATCGGCGCGCGGTTCTACCAGGGCTACGGCATGAGCGAGCTCAGCCCCGTCTCGCACGCGATCCCGGGGAACTCCGACATGCCGGTCAGCTCGGTCGGCGTGCTCATCCCCAACTGCGACGCGAAGCTCGTCGACCCCGAGACCGGAGCCGAGCTCGAGGAGCACGGCGACGACGGTCTCACCGCGCCGGGCGAGATCTGGGTGCGCGGGCCGAACGTCATGCTCGGTTACCTGAACCGCCCCGACGCGACGGCCGAGACGCTCGACGCCGACGGCTTCCTGCACACCGGCGACATCGGCGTGCACCACGTCGACGGGTACTTCACGATCGTCGACCGGCTCAAGGAGCTCATCAAGTACCACGGGTACCAGATCGCCCCGGCGGAGCTCGAAGCCCTGCTGCTCGCGCATCCGAAGGTCCAGGATGCCGCGGTCATCGGCGTGCGCGACGACGAGGGCGAGGAGATCCCCAAGGCCTTCGTGGTGGCGGCTCCGGATGCCGGCCTGACGGCGGAGGACGTGATGGCCTTCGTCGCCGAGAACGTCGCTCCGCACAAGAAGGTGCGCCGGGTCGAATTCATCGACGTCATCCCCAAGTCGACCTCGGGCAAGATCCTGCGGAAGGACCTGCGCGCGCGCGAGGCCGCGGCCTGACACACGACGAAGGGCGGGGCGTCGTGCGACGGCCCCGCCCTTCGTGGGTGCGGACTACGGTGCGATCAACGCACCGGACTGGGCGGCGGCCTCTTCGGCACGCTCGTCCTCTTCCTTCTTGCCTCGGCGCTCGTCGGCGGCCTCCTGCAGCGCCGACTTCGCCCGCAGCGGCGGCGTGCGGAAGAACAGCGACAGCACGAAGGCGAGCAGCACCACGCCCATCGCGGTCCAGTAGACCGTCGTGGCGGAGTTGTTGAACCCGACGAGGAACGGCTTCGTCAGCCGTGCATCCGCGCCCACCAGGAACGAGGTGTCGTCGAGGGTCGACCCGCCGATCGAGGTGTTCTCGTCGCCCGAGGTGAAGCGGTCTTCGAGGGTGGTCGCCACGGTGTCGACGAAGGCGGCGCGATCCGTCGCGTTCGAGAAGTCGAGGCTGACCGTGCCGTCGGCGGCGACCCGTGCGACGGGCACCTGCTGCTGGATCTGCGTGGCGGCGGCCTGCACGGCCTGGGCCACGGCGGCCTGCGTCGCCTGCGCCTGAGCGGCCGCGGGGATCTGGCCGGCGGCGACCTGCGCGGCGACGGCCTGAGTCGCGGCATCCGTCGCCTGCTGCACACCCTGCTGTGCCTGCTGCGTCACGGCCTGGGTGGTCTGCGCGACGATGGGGGCGTAGATCGACGACATGATCTTCTCGTTCGCGGGCGCCGACGACACGGTGGGGTCGAACGCCGCGTCGAGCGCGTCGGTCAGGGTGCCGCGGTCGGAGAACGATCCGATGATGTTCGAGGGCATCAGCGTGAACAGCAGCGACAGCAGCACCGCGGTGCCCAGCGTTCCACCGATCTGGCGGAAGAAGGTCGAGCCGCTCGTGGCCACGCCCATGTCGCGCAGGCCCACCGAGTTCTGGCTGGCGATGGTCAGCGTCTGCATGAGCTGACCCAGACCCAGGCCGATCACGAGCATCGCGACGGCGACGTGCCAGTAGGGGCTGTCGTACTTCAGGAACGTCAGAAGGAAGAAGCCGATCGACATCAACGCCGTGCCCAGGATCGGGAACATGCGGTACCGCCCGGTGCGGGCGATGATCTGACCGCTCGCGATCGAGGCGATCATGAGGCCGAGAATCATCGGCAGCATCTCGAAACCGCTCTGCGTCGGCGAGGAGCCGAGCACGAGCTGCAGGTACAGCGGCAGGGTCAGCATCGCGCCGAACATGCCGAAGCCCACGAGCACGCCGATGATGGTCGCCATCGAGAAGGTCGGCGACCGGAACAGCTTCAGCGGGATGAGCGCGTCGTCCTTCATCGCGGTCTCGGCGATGACGAAGGCCAGGATGCCGAGGGCGCCGATGACGTAGCAGGCGATCGCGATCGGCGAGCCCCAGCCCCACTCACGGCCCTGCTCGGCCACGAGCAGCAGCGGGACGAGCGCGACGATCACGGTCGTGGCGCCCCACCAGTCGATGCGCACGGAGTGCCGCGGCTGCTTCGGGATGTGCAGGAAGCGCCAGACGATCGCGAGCGCGACGATGCCGATCGGCACGTTGATGAGGAAGACCCAGCGCCATCCGGTGATGAACAGGATCTGGCTGGCGCCGGCGAACAGACCGCCGACGAGCGGGCCGATGACGCTCGAGATGCCGAAGACGGCCAGGAAGTAGCCCTGGTACTTCGCGCGTTCGCGCGGGGCGAGGATGTCGCCCATGATCGCGAGCGGCATCGACATCAGTCCACCGGCGCCGAGGCCCTGGATGGCGCGGAACGCGGCGAGCTCGACCATCGAGGTCGAGAAGCTCGCGAGCACCGAACCGATGATGAAGATGAGGATGGCGATGAGGAAGAGCGGGCGCCGACCGAAGATGTCGGAGAGCTTGCCGTAGATCGGCGTCGAGATGGTCGACACGATCAGGTAGGCCGTCGTGACCCAGGCCTGAAGGCTCAGGCCCTGCAGGTCGTCGCCGATCGTGCGGATCGAGGTGCCGACGACCGTCTGGTCGAGGGCGGAGAGGAACATGCCGGCCATGAGGCCGAAGATCACGAACATGATCATGCGGTGTGTCATGACCGTGTCGGTCGCCCCGGTGGTGGGCGAGGCCGCACGGGCGCGTCTGGTTTGAGTGATGTCTGACATCGGGGCCTCTTCGAGAGAAGGCCTGGCGGACGGCTCGGGTGGCTCAGTCGGGCGCCAGGTGTTTGCTAAAAGTCAACAAATAGTAGCGCTGTCCGGAGGCGTCCGTAACCACCCGCGGCTGTGGGGAAGCTATGCGGGCGTTCGTCGCGGTGTCCGGCGCGGCGCGGCGCCTCCGCCGGTCACGAGAACAGGGGGATGCCACGGGGACAGGGCGATATCGCGGAGAACGGCCCGTTCTCGACGCGCGTCTTGTTCTCAGGGCAGCGGGGTGCGGTG
>Ga0308167_1003632_pt1 | contig 12072 bp, 16 predicted proteins | sample PhyCR1_2_FD_202138 | JGI IMG/M metagenome (GOLD analysis project Ga0308167, IMG submission 202138) | Phyllosphere microbial communities from UC Gill Tract Community Farm, Albany, California, United States - DLSLRC.R1 | ecosystem: Host-associated > Plants > Phyllosphere > Unclassified | place... | reverse complement strand
ACGAGATGATCATCAACAGTGTCTCCCTGGGCAAAGTGCTACACCCTAAGCAAAGTTATGCCATGATGAAAACAATTTTTATCACTGTCATCCAGTCACTAAAGGAATACTGATGAACCTGCGAACCTTGCGTGCGTTTGTCGAAGTGGTGCGCCAGGGCGGGTTCTCCCAGGCGGCCGAAGTGGTTGCCCTGACCCAGTCCACCGTCAGCAAAGCGGTCAAGACCCTTGAGGACGAACTGGGCATGCCGTTGCTCAATCGTCTCGGCCACAGGAATGAACTCACCGCCGCTGGCGAAATTGCCTACCGTCGCGCCTTGGTGATGCTCGCCGAACGCACCGACTTGATGGTTGAAATCAACGACCTGCGCGGCCTCCAGCGCGGCGTGCTGCGCATCGGCCTGCCGCCGGTAGGGTGCGGCGTGTTGTTTGCGGCGATGTTCGCTACTTACCGCAGCCGTTACCCGGGCATCGACATCGAACTGACCGAGTACGGCAGTAAAAGGCTGCGCGAATGCCTGGAAGCAGGGGAGGTGGACCTCGCCGCCTTGCTGCTGCCGGTTGATGAAGGCTTCGACTACCAACCGGTGCGCAACGAGCCATTGATCGCCGTATTGCCCATGGGTCACCCACAGGCCCAGCGCGAGCGCATCGACTTCACCGACCTGGCCGACTCACCCTTCATCCTGTTCGAGGCCGGCTTTGCCCTCAATGCCAAGATCCTCAGCGCCTGTGAACGCAAAGGCGTGACGCCCAAAGTCACCGCCCGCAGTGGGCAAATAGACTTTATCGTCGACCTGGTCACCGCCGGGCTGGGCGTTGCCTTCCTGCCTAGGATGCTGGCGCACAAACACCAACATCCCGGCATCGCCTTGATCCCCCTGGACGAGCCTCATACCGATTGGCACATCGCCCTGGCCTGGCGCTCCAGCGCTCATCTGCCACCGGCAGCGCGGGCCTGGTTGGATTTGGCCAGGGAACCGCCGTATTCAAGCGAGCAGGGGGACGATTTGCGGAAAATTTCTGAGGACGCTTGACTTCTTCTTTTTAATCAGTAACATACGGCGCATTCCGCGATAGCTCAGTTGGTAGAGCAAATGACTGTTAATCATTGGGTCCCTGGTTCGAGTCCAGGTCGTGGAGCCAGATAGAGAAAAGCCTGTAGAGATACAGGCTTTTTTTTGCTTGGGATTTGACCCAGCAAACCAAACGCTTAGCGCGCTTAGCATGACGCCATCTCTAATCCTTCGATTCAGAGGTAAGGCCAATGAAAGTCGTTGCAGTCGTTTCAACCAAAGGCGGGCCGGGGAAAACCACGGTTGGCGCCAATCCAGGCGCGTTCTGCGCCGACGCGGGTCTCCGTACCTTACTCATCGATCTCGATACCCAGCCGTCACTGTCCTCGTTCTATACGCTAACGCATGAGGCGCCGGGCGGGACCTACCCACTGATCGCCAATAACGAGACGCGTGCCGATCAGGTCATTTCCAAGACCCGCATCCCTAATCTTCGACTGAAGGAGTTCCCGCACATCGTCTGGAGTATCGGTCTTGCGACTCACCGCCGCTCTCCAACGAACAGGAAGAAAAGCGGCGATAGCGAACACATATGGTTTACTGGATATTCGAATATCCGTATATTCGTTTCTCCATATGCATAGAGTTCAACCATGAGCCCTGCTATCAAAGTGCTTTTCGTGTGCGTTGCCAACTCAGCCCGCTCCCTGCTTGCAGAGGCTTTGCTGCGGCACACCGACCCGCGCTTCGAGGCCTTCAGCGCAGGGTCTGAACCATCTGAGGTTGATCCGTGCACGACTCAAGCATTGGAGGCGGTTGGAGTCGATGCAACGGGTCTGCGCAGCAAGTCCATCAACGAGTTTCAAGCTGATCGATTCGATTACGTAATCACTCTTTGTGATAAATCCGCAAGCGAGTGCCTACCAATGCCCAGCGCAGGTGAAGTCATTGCCTGGGATTTTCCTGACCCAGTAACCAGCGATGATCCTGGCGCATTTCGCCACACGCTCCACGACATCCACGAGCGCATCAAGCTCTTCGTTTTGGTCAAGACCAAACACCTGGAGGATCTGTGACAGAACCCATGAACCCCACCACCTTATTCAAGTGCCTGGCGGATGACACCCGAGCAAAAATTTCGCTGCTTGTCGTGAGTGAAGGTGAGCTGTGTGTTTGCGAGCTAACGGCAGCACTGGACCTGAGTCAGCCGAAGATTTCTCGTCATTTGGCGCTGCTGCGCTCTGCCGGTTTGCTGTTGGATCGTCGCCAAGGCCAATGGGTGTACTACCGGCTGAATCCTGATTTGCCCACGTGGGTGACTGCAGTTTTGAAGGAAGTGGTAGACGCCAATCAGCAATGGCTGGAAACCGAGGCTAAGCGCCTCTGCGGCATGAACGACCGTCCGATCAACCAAGCCGTGTGTAGCTGATTCACGCCCAACCGGATTAATGAAATGCTGATTGCCGTATTGATCTTTATCGCCACCATCGTCCTTGTCATCTGGCAGCCCAAGGGGCTTGGGGTGGGCTGGAGTGCGATGTTCGGTGCCATCGTGGCGTTGCTGGCAGGTGTCGTTACCCTTGCAGATATACCAGAGGTTTGGCACATAGTCTGGAACGCTACCGGAACGTTCATCGCGGTCATTATTATTAGTCTGTTGCTTGATGAGGCAGGCTTTTTCAAATGGGCTGCGCTGCATGTGGCCCGATGGGGAGGCGGGAGCACCCGTAAGCTGTTCGCATTTATCGTCCTGCTGGGCGCAGCGGTGTCGGCCCTGTTCGCCAATGACGGAGCAGCATTGATCCTCACACCCATTGTGATCGCGATGTTGCTGGCGCTGCGTTTTTCTCCTGCTGCTACGTTGGCATTCGTAATGGCAGCCGGTTTTATCGCCGATACGGCGAGCTTACCGCTGGTGGTTTCCAACCTGGTCAACATTGTCTCTGCCGACTACTTCGATATCGGCTTCAACGAATATGCTTCGATCATGGTGCCGGTAAACATCGTCAGCGTGGCAGCGACATTAGCCATGCTGCTGTGGTTTTTCCGCAAAGATCTACCAAAGACCTATGACCTCAACCAACTGGACAATCCGGACGAGGCGATCCACGACCGGGCCACTTTTGTAGCCGGTTGGTGGGTGCTGGCATTACTGCTGATCGGCTTCTTTGTCATTGAGCCATTGGGGGTGCCAATCAGCGCCATTGCAGCGGTCTGTGCGTTCATTCTCTATGTCATCGCGGCTCGTGGTCACGCCATCAACACAAGCAAGGTGCTCAAAGAGGCGCCATGGCAGGTGGTGATTTTTTCTTTGGGTATGTACCTGGTTGTTTATGGCCTGAAGAACGCCGGCCTGACCGACCACATCGCGCAGATCCTGAACGTGTTCGCCGGTTATGGTGTTTGGGGCGCGTCCCTGGGCACAGGGCTGCTAACAGCGTTGCTGTCTTCGATCATGAACAACATGCCCACCGTTCTGGTAGGCGCCTTATCCATTCATGCCGCCGAAGTCGATGGTGTTGTCCAGCAAGCGATGGTTTACGCCAACATCATCGGCTGCGACCTGGGCCCGAAGATCACCCCAATTGGGAGCTTGGCAACTCTGTTGTGGCTGCACGTGCTGGCCCGGAAAAACATAACGATCAGTTGGGGTTATTACTTCAAGACCGGGATCGTGCTGACCGTGCCCATCCTCGTCGCCACATTGTCCGCCCTGGCACTGCGCCTCAGTTTCTGAATCAAGGAATCGTCTGATGAAAGTCTTGTTCATGTGCACCCACAACAGCTGCCGCAGCATTCTGTCCGAGGCGCTCTTCAACCACTTGGCGCCCGAGGGTGTAGAAGCCGTCAGCTCAGGAAGCTTTCCCAGTGGCCGAGTGAATCAACGGGCATTGCAAACGCTGGAGGCGGCGGGTATCTCCACTGCGGGCTTGAGCAGCAAGGCTTCGGATGCTTTTGAGGGCTCGCCTCCAGACATCGTGATCACTGTCTGTGACCGGGCAGCGGGTGAGGCATGCCCAATCTTCTTTGGGCCAGCTTTGAAGGCGCATTGGGGTCTGGCCGACCCGTCTGACGCTAGCGGGTCGGAGGCCGATATCACCGCAGCTTTTGAAACCACACTCGCCAAAATTCACGAGCGCGTGAGCGCATTTCTTGCGCTGCCACTGAAGACCATCAGCGCTGAACAGTTGAAAGCTGAACTGAACCGCATCGGTTCGCTTTAAAGATCAACCGAGCGGCACCCAACCAGGCGCCGCCGTAGGAGTTTATATGCAAGACACATTGCCGAACGTACACGCTGACCTGATCGACATTCCGTCGCTGGAGCAACTGTCGCCTCGCACGCCTTCGCTCCATAAACCTCGCATTCTTCTGCTGTATGGATCAACACGAGAGCGCTCATTTAGCCGATTAGTCACGCAAGAGGCGGCACGCCTGCTGAATGAGTTTGGTGCTGAAACCAAGATCTTTGACCCATCGGGTCTACCGCTTCCGGATGACGCTCCCGATACACATCCAAAGGTCTCTGAGCTGCGCGAGCTGATGCAATGGTCTGAGGGACAGGTGTGGTGCTCCCCTGAGCGTCACGGCTCCATGAGCGCAGTATTCAAAGCCCAAATTGACTGGGTTCCGCTGGCGATAGGTGCTGTACGACCTACGCAGGGCAAAACCCTAGCTGTGATGCAGGTCTGTGGCGGCTCCCAATCCTTCAACGTGGTTAACCAACTGCGGGTACTTGGACGGTGGATGCGGATGTTTACCATCCCTAACCAGTCTTCCGTGGCCAAGGCGTTCACCGAGTTCGATGAAGCAGGCCGTATGAAACCGTCCTCGTACTACGACCGACTGGTGGACGTGATGGAGGAGTTGATGAAGTTCACGCTGCTGTTGCGGGATCGCCAGGATTATTTGGTTGATCGGTACTCCGAGCGTAAAGAGTCCGCCCAAGAGCTTTCCAAGCGCGTCAACCAGCGCTCCATCTAACGTCAGCACGAGGAAGCGATATGAGCCAGATCACGATCTACCACAACCCCGAATGCGGCACTTCTCGCAATACCTTGGAGTTGATCCGTAACAGCGGGGAAGAACCGACGGTTATCGAGTACCTGAAGACCCCGCCTGATCGCGCCACACTTACCAGGCTCATCGGGGACATGGGTATCGGGGTGCGGGCTCTTTTGCGTATTAAAGGCACTCCGTACGAAGAGCTGGGATTGGGTGAAGCTTCGCTGACGGACGAACAGCTCATCGATGCCATGATGGCTCACCCTATCCTGATCAATCGCCCCATCGTCGTGACGCCTTTGGGGACGCGTTTGTGTCGTCCGTCAGAAGCTGTGCTCGATTTGTTACCGCAAGAGCAGCGAGGGAGTTTCGCCAAAGAGGACGGCCAAATAGTCATTGATAAGCACGGTCGCAGAGTCTGATACGACGACGGTGAGGTGCCGCGATTGAGCCTGGAGGATGCTGGTGAGTCAGAATTCGAAACTTGATGTTGTGGTCATTGGCGGTGGTCAATCCGCGCTGACAGTCGCCTATTATTTGAAGCGGTCAGGCTTGTCTTACGTGCTGCTCGATGCGGAGTCGGCACCAGGAGGAGCCTGGCGGCATGGCTGGGGCTCGCTGCGACTCTTCTCTCCATCGGCATGGAGCTCGATTGCGGGCTGGCCGATGCCTGCCGTATCAGAAGAAACGCCTCACCGTGATGATGTTATCGACTATCTGACTCTGTACGAGCGTCGATATGACTTCCCCATCATCCGATCCGCCAGGGTGACCCGTGTCGAAAAAATCGAAGAAGGATTACGGGTTGTCTCCGGGGATAGGAACTGGGATGCCAAGGCGGTTATCAGTGCAACAGGCACCTGGAGCCGGCCATTTACTCCGAGCTATCCCGGACAGGAGTTGTTCGTAGGGCAGCAGCTTCATTCCGCTCATTACGTTGGGCCAAATGAGTTTGAGGGGAAAACCGTCCTTGTCGTGGGTGGTGGCAACTCGGGAGCCCAGATTTACGCCGAGGTATCTGAAGTGGCTCAGGCAACCTGGGTGACTCAAGAGGCTCCAAAGTTTCTACCTGATGAGGTTGATGGGCGCGTCCTGTTCGAACGAGCTACTGCTCGATTGAAGGCGCAACAGGTTGGTGTGGAGCCTCAGCAACCCGTTGGAGGGCTGGGAGACATTGTGATGGTGCCGCCCGTAAAGGGCGCTCGCGAACGCGGCGTGCTGAACGCGGTACGGCCATTCACGCACTTCACCTCAACGGGTGTCGTGTGGTCATCAGGAAACGAGACGAAGGTGGATGTCGTCATCTGGTGCACCGGGTTTTCTCCAGCGCTCGACCATCTGAACAACTTGGGCGTTGTAGGCCCGGATGGCAAAGTGGCTGTGGACGAAAACCGTAGTGTCGCTTCACCCAATCTGTGGCTGGTGGGTTATGGCGATTGGACGGGGCTCGCCTCTGCGACATTGATCGGAGTAACCCGCACCGCTCGAGATGTAGTCAAGCAAGTGCAAAGCTATCTCACAGATACAGCCTGATAGTTCACGCCGAGAGTTCGAGCGGGCTACTGTGATACGGCTTCAAGCTCAGGAAAAATAATTGGCTCCAGTGGCGGAGTCGCCTGGCACAGGCTGAGCCGCCAGTAGCCAACATCGTGCCATTTTCCAAGCTTGAAGCCTACCTCTGGATATGTGCCGATGTGCACGAATCCCAGAGACTCGTGCAGTCCCACACTTCCTTCATTGGGCTGCGCAATTCCGGCGTACGCTGCGCGAAATCTCTGTTTATCAAGAATCGGAAGCAAGGTCTCATAGAGTTCACGGCCAACACCCTGACGGCGAGCTGACTCTGCTATGTACACCGTCACGTCAACTGCCCATCGGTAGGCCGGGCGTGCGCGGTGCTGGCTTGCATAGGCATAGCCCTTGATCTCCCCATCTTCTTCGGCCACAAGGTAGGGATATGTCTGAAGTGTCGTGGCTATCCGCCGAGCTATTTCCTCAACGCTTGGCGGAATCTCTTCAAACGAAATCGCCGTTGTTGAAACGATGGGGGCGTAAATGCGCTGGATGGCTTCAGCATCTGCTACCGCCGCCGTACGAATCTTCGAAACCATTGAAGTCGCCTTAATTCAAAACGTAGACACTACTTTTCCGAACACCATATTGAATATGGCGATCTGGCGGTGCTACCGAAAGCATGTTTAGCGCCACAGATGTTGATCAAGAGTGGGCTGGTAGGAGTCTACTGCCTGCAGTAAACCGTCAGCATCCTATACGCTATGAAATCCACTTAGAGCTTGACATCCGGTCGCAATTTAAAAGGGATTTGAGGTACAGTGCCAGCTCTGCATCCCTTTGAGCTACAGGAACATCAGCATGACTGTACTCCAAACGATCTACTGGCAGCCTACGCCGCCTTAGCGCTACGCCCCCTCGCAACACCTTGCTTCCGCTAGCTTCGCTCGCGGGCGCGCACTGCTGTACGCCTGGTTTTTCACCTTAAGCACACAGCAAAACATCCTCAAAATTTGAATTTGTATCGATTAGCTCGCCGTTCCCTTGGCGTGCGCGATGCTTTGCCTTGGATATTTTCTATGCTGCAAAAACTTAGACAAACGTGGTTTTCCAACGTCCGTGGCGACGTGCTCGCGGGGGTAGTGGTCGCACTCGCGCTTATCCCGGAAGCCATCGCCTTTTCCATCATCGCCGGTGTAGACCCCAAAGTCGGTCTCTACGCCTCCTTCTGTATCTGTGCTGTCATCGCCTTTGTCGGAGGGCGCCCCGGGATGATCTCGGCGGCCACCGGCGCCATGGCACTGCTCATGGTTACGTTGGTTAAAGAGCACGGACTTCAGTATCTGCTGGCCGCGACCCTTCTATGTGGCGTACTTCAAATCCTTGCCGGCTACCTGAAGCTTGGCTCGTTGATGCGGTTCGTTTCACGGTCGGTAGTCACCGGTTTCGTAAACGCATTGGCGATCCTGATTTTCATGGCGCAGTTGCCGGAACTTACGAATGTCACCTGGCGCGTCTACGCCATGACGGCAGCGGGCCTCGGGATCATCTACCTGTTCCCATACGTACCGAAGATCGGCAAGCTGATTCCGTCACCGTTGGTGTGCATCCTGACGCTGACTGCCGTCGCCATTTACCTCGGTTTGGATATCCGCACCGTCGGTGACATGGGCCAACTGCCGGATACGTTGCCGATTTTTCTTTGGCCCGAAGTGCCTCTGAACTTTGAAACCCTGCGCATCATTTTCCCGTACTCGGCTGCCTTGGCCGTAGTGGGTCTACTCGAGTCAATGATGACCGCGACCATCGTCGACGATCTGACCGGTACCACCAGCAACAAAAACCGCGAGTGCAAAGGCCAGGGTGTGGCCAACATCGCTGCCGGCATGCTTGGCGGCATGGCAGGTTGCGCCATGATCGGCCAGTCGATCATCAACGTGAAGTCTGGTGGCCGCACCCGTCTCTCGACATTGTGTGCCGGCGTTTTCCTGCTGCTGATGGTGGTATTTCTTGGCGAATGGCTCTCCAAAATCCCTATGGCGGCACTCGTGGCTGTGATGATCATGGTGTCCATCGGCACCTTTAGCTGGGATTCTTTGCGTAATCTGAAAGAGCATCCGCTGTCGACCAACCTGGTCATGGTAGCGACCGTCGTGGTCGTCGTGGCCACTCACAATCTGGCTTACGGCGTACTGGTAGGTGTGCTGCTGGCTTCGCTGTTCTTTGCCAATAAGGTTGGGCACTACTTGGATATCAAGAGCAGTCTGGAAGAGACGAAATCGCATCGGACTTACCACGTCGTGGGCCAGGTGTTCTTTAGCTCTGCGGACAAGTTCACTGAGGTTTTTGACTTCAAGGAAGCGCTCAACAAGGTCACCATTGATCTCACGCAGGCGCATTTCTGGGATATTACCGCCGTCGCAGCGCTGGATAAAGTCGTGATCAAGTTCCGCCGTGAAGGCGCTGAGGTTGAAGTGCTCGGTCTCAATGAAGCCAGCGCAACAATCGTTGACCGCTTCGGTGTGCATGACAAACCCGGTGCCATCGACAAGCTCATGAGCCACTAAGGAGAATGACAGTGATCAACGCGGCGGCATGTTCAGGCGTGAAACGTTGAGAGGGTGTTCTGGTGCGCTGCGCAGCTCGCCGTTGGCGACCTGGCCTGGCAGCAAGTCTGCCTACAGCGCGGCCCAGCGCCTGCACTGGGTAAGCATAAAGGCCGTGCATCTAAAACGTGCGCGGTGATTGAACTGCAGGCAGGAGGTAGTCGAACCGTTGCGCAAGGTTCCAGGCTGATAGCCGTTGCAGCTCATCGACATCGATCGACTCATCTTCATGCGCGGTGTAGCACTCGTCACCACTGCGCCTGGCAGTCGGGCAGATACACCGAGGTCAGGTTGCGTTGCTCATCGAGGTGCGCATTCAAGCGCGCGATATAGACACCCATCGAAACCGCCACACCAATAACCAGCACCACGCAGGCGACCAACTGGCTGGCATAGCTGGCGCCCAGCTCATCACGACGCACGGGTGACATGACACGACCCTGTCTGCTCAACATTCTGGCCAATCAGAAACCAGCCACTGCCTCCCATGCGTACCAACTGAGTTTGCTGTGGAAGGATGCCCACCATCAGCGCGAGGAAAATCACGGCTAACAGCACCCCTTTGATCATCGAATACAGGTTCATGACGGTGACGAGCTCTGGATAAGAAGAGCCTTAGCCTAAGCAGCGCGGGGTTAACACCAGGTAAACATCGCAGGAAACAGCCTGACTTCCGCTATCCTTCACACCGCTGAGCACCATCTGCCCGAGGGTTTTTCCGTGCATATTCATCTGCTGCTGGTCGAGGACAACCTGGACCTGGCCACCACTGTCATCGAGTACCTGGAGATCAGCGGAATCGTCTGCGATCACGCCAGCAATGGCCAGGCCGGGCTCAACCTGGCGCTCAACCAGCATTACGACGTCATTCTGCTGGACATCATGCTGCCGCGACTGAACGGCCAGCAGTTGTGCGCAGGGTTACGCCAGCAAGGCATCCAGACCCCCATCCTGATGCTGACCTCGCTGGATGCGTTGCCCGACAAGCTCGCCAGTTTTGCTGCGGGAGCCGACGACTATCTGGTCAAGCCGTTCGAGCTTGCCGAGCTGGTGGCGCGGATTCGCGCCTTGAGTCTGCGGCGCAGCGGCCAGACCAGCCGCCTGCAAGTGGACGACCTGATCATGGAGCTGACCACTCGCACAGTCAGCCGGGCAGGGCAGGAGCTTCATCTGTCACCCATCTGCTGGGCCTTGCTGGAGCACTTGATGCGCGCCAGTCCCGAGCCTGTTCCCAGGGAGCGGTTGGAAAGCAAAATCTGGGGCGATGAGCCGCCCGACAGTAATACGCTCAAAGTGCATATGCATCGGCTGCGCAAGACGGTAGACAAACCTTTTGGCCGGCCATTGATCCACACCCTGGCGGGTGTCGGCATCCAGGTAAAGGCCCATGCGTAGCGGCCTGAGCCTGAAGTGGGTAATCAGCGGCAGTTTCCTGTGTCTGATTGCGGTGGTGCTGGTGATCTATAGCAGGCTGCTGCCTGAATTCACCGTGCGCGGCCTGTTCTACACCGCCAGCGCGATGATGGAGGAGGAAGCCCTGTATTTTCTCCGGCACTACAAACAGGACCCGACCACGCCGACGCCGCACAATTACTACTACACCAGCGTCATCGGCAAGGAGGCGTTGCCGCAGGACGTGCGCGAGTTGCTGAATGCACCGCCGAGCCTGTCCTTTGGTGCGGTGAATATCTTCGGCGATCTCTATTCCGATGACGACGAGGCGCCGTTCCATATCGTTCTCGAACAACCTCTGGGCGACGGCAAAACCCTCTACATGTATGACATCGACCACGATAAGGAGGTAGGGGGTGAGGTCGAGACGCCATTGTCCGACGCCTACTTTGACCAGGTACTGGAAAGCGTCCAGCTCATCAGCCTGGCCGTATTCGTGCCGGCGCTGATTATCATCGCGCTGTTGGTGTGGTGGTTGGTGCGTCCGCTGGGACGTCTGATCCAATGGTCCAGCACCCTGAACAATCCTGACGCCCTGGCCAGCGAGCGGCCGGGTTTCAACTTCAAGGAGTTCAATATGTTGGCCGATGCCCTGGCCAAAAGTGTTGTGCAAGTGCAGGCCGCCAGCCAGCGTGAAGGCCGCTTGTTGCGCTACACCAGCCATGAACTGCGCACGCCGCTGGCGGTGCTCAAGGCCAATATCGAATTGTTGGCTCTGCAATCGGGTGGTGTGCTACCACCCTCGTTGCAGCGCGTAGAACGCTCCGTGCTCAATATGCAGCTCATCGCCGAGACATTGCTGTGGATGAGCCGCGAACGTCCAGAGTCGTTGCCCGAGGAAGACGTTAATCTGAGCGAAGTAGTTGGCGAACTGATTGAAAGGCACCGCTACCTGATCGGTCACCGGGATATTGAGCTAAGCATCGACATCCACAACGAACCTTGCCGGCTGCCCCCTACGGCGTGTCGTATCGTGATCGGCAACTTCCTGCGCAATGCGCTGCAATACGCCGAAGAAGGCACGGTGGATATCAGTTTCAAATACCCCCGGCTGGTGATTGCCAATTACATCAGTGAGGTCAAGCCGCGGCAGGAGTCCGATGATTTTGGGTATGGGCTTGGGTTGCAGTTGATGCGGCAGTTGTGCGCAAAGCTGGGCTGGCAGATTGAGGTGATCCGTGAGCAGCAGCGGTTTACGGTCATTCTTGATTTTACGAGCGGGCGGGACACGCCGCCGGCAGACGGCGCACCTGGAGTCTGTTGAACGATTGTGCCTAAGCGAGCTTCACATTCATGGTGATGTGGGCGGTGAAGACCTTGACGCCGCCCGCATCGAAGATCTCCACCGGCACGATCTTGTCTCCGGTGGTTTGCCAATCGATAGCGCTGCCATCGGCAACAGCGCGGATATCGGTTTTCGCCTTGGCCAGATATTCCACAGTCATGCCTTTGGGAATCCAGCGTGCGCCTGCGGGGATCGAC
>Ga0308167_1003630_pt1 | contig 12075 bp, 13 predicted proteins | sample PhyCR1_2_FD_202138 | JGI IMG/M metagenome (GOLD analysis project Ga0308167, IMG submission 202138) | Phyllosphere microbial communities from UC Gill Tract Community Farm, Albany, California, United States - DLSLRC.R1 | ecosystem: Host-associated > Plants > Phyllosphere > Unclassified | place... | reverse complement strand
GACCCCGGAGCTCATGGGCCAGGTCGGTCGTCTCGGAAAGGTCCTGGGTCCGCGTGGACTCATGCCGAACCCGAAGACCGGCACGGTGACCCCCAACACGGCCAAGGCCGTCGAGGAGATCAAGGGCGGAAAGATCGAGTTCCGCGTCGACAAGCACGCCAACGTGCACTTCGTCGTGGGCAAGTCGTCGTTCTCGGCTGAGCAGCTCGACGAGAACATCGGCGCAGCGCTCGAGGAGATCGTCCGCCTCAAGCCGTCGAGCTCGAAGGGCCGTTACATCCAGAAGGGTGCGGTGTCGACCACGTTCGGCCCCGGCATCCCGCTGGACGTCAACGCCATCTGAGTGTGATTCCGGAAAGGCCCCCGCATTCTGCGGGGGCCTTTCTGCATCCAGAACGACATCGAGCGTCATCGGATGTTGGGGTGCGGGTCGGATGCCGCGTACTGTGAATGAGTTCCGCGCCACAGCAATCGCGCCTCATCGCACCCCAGGAGGGTCACATGTCCCGTCGCCTCATCGCCGTCACCGCACTGGTCGTCACCGCAGCAGCACTCACCGCCTGCAGCGGAAGCACGACCCCCGCTGAGAGCAGCTCGAGCGAGGCCGGCTCGGACTTCGGTCTCGTCAACGACGGCGTGCTCACGGTCGCCACCGAAGGGACCTACCGTCCGTTCAGCTTCCACGGCGACGGCGGCACGGGTGACCTCACCGGCTTCGACGTCGAGATCATCCAGGCTGTCGCCGACAAGCTCGACCTCGAGATCGAGTTCCAGGAGACCCAGTGGGACGCGATCTTCGCGGGCCTCGACGCCGGACGCTTCGACCTCATCGCGAACCAGGTCAGCATCAACGAGGAGCGGCAGGAGAAGTACCTGTTCAGCACTCCGTACACCTTCTCGCCCGGCGTCATCGTGGTCGCCGATGACGACGACTCGATCTCCTCGTTCGACGACCTCGAAGGCAAGACCACCGCGCAGTCCCTCACCAGCAACTGGTATGAGCTGGCCACCGAGTCCGGTGCCACGGTCGAGGGCGTCGAGGGCTGGGCGCAGGCCGTCGAGCTGCTCCGCCAGGGCCGTGTCGACGCCACCATCAACGACAAGCTGACCTTCCTCGACTACGAGACCACCAACAGCCCGTCCGGTCTGAAGATCGCCGCCGAGACCGAGGAGGCGGGCGAGCAGGCGTTCGTGTTCACCAAGGACAAGACCGACCTCGTCGAGGCCGTCGACGGCGCGCTCGAAGAGCTGCGGGCAGACGGCACCCTGGCCGAGATCAGCGACAAGTACTTCGGCGAAGACGTGACGCAGTAGCCGATGGAGAATCCCTGGCAGCTGTTCTTCGATTCACTCGGGCCGATAGCCCTGGCGGGAGTGACGGTGACGGTGCCGCTCGCGCTCGTGTCGTTCGCGCTGGGGCTCGTGCTCGCGATCGGCGTCGCCCTGATGAGGATCTCGGTCAATCCGCTGCTGTCGGGGATCGCCAGGTTCTACATCTCGGTGATCCGAGGCACGCCGATGATCGTCCAGTTGTTCGTGATCTTCTACGGGCTCGGGTCGATCGGACTCAAGATCGACCCGTGGCCCAGTGCGATCATCGCGCTGTCGCTCAACGTCGGCGGCTACGGGGCAGAGGTCGTGCGCGCTGCCATCCTGTCCGTCCCGAAGGGGCAGTGGGAGGCGGCGTACACGGTCGGCATGAATCGCACGCGCACGCTCACCCGCGTCATCCTTCCGCAGGCCGCACGGGTCTCGGTGCCGCCCCTGTCGAACACGTTCATCTCGCTCGTCAAGGACACCTCGCTCGCCTCGCTGATCCTTGTGACCGAGCTCTTCAAGGTCGCGCAGCAGATCGCATCGGCGACTCTGGAGTTCATGGTGCTGTATCTCGCGGCCGCCCTGGTCTACTGGGTGCTGTGCCTCGTGCTGTCGTTCGGTCAGAGCGCACTCGAGAGGAGACTGGATCGCAATGTCGCTCGCTGATGCTGCACGCACGCCCCACACGTCCACCGCAGACGCTCTTCTCACGGTGCGCGGCCTGCACAAACGCTTCGGCGACAACGAGGTGCTCCGCGGCATCGATCTGACGCTGCACCGCGGCGAGGTCGTCGTGCTGATCGGCCCGAGCGGGTCGGGCAAGACGACCGTCCTGCGCGCACTCAACGGCCTCGAGACGCCCGATGCAGGCACGATCGTCGTCGCAGGCGGGCCCGACATCGACTTCGCCCCTGAGACGCCGGTGTCGAAGCGCACGCGGGCACAGAAGCGACTCGCGCTGCGTGATCGTTCGGCGATGGTCTTCCAGCACCACAACCTCTTCCCGCACCTCTCGGTGCTCGAGAACGTGATCGAGGGGCCGTGGCGCGTGCAGGGGCGCCCCAAGGCCGAGGTCGTCGCAGAAGCACAGGTGCTCCTCGCCAGGGTCGGGCTCGCCGATAAGGCGGACGCCCGCCCGCACGAGCTCTCCGGTGGGCAGCAGCAGCGTGTCGGCATCGTTCGCGCTCTCGCGCTGCGCCCCGACCTCCTGCTCTTCGACGAGCCGACCAGCGCGCTCGATCCCGAACTCGTGGGGGAGGTGCTGCTGGTGATCAAAGAGCTCGCCGATGAGGGCTGGAGCATGGTGGTCGTCACGCACGAGCTGAGCTTCGCGCGCGAGGCGGCTGACCATGTCCTGTTCATGGATGCGGGCGTCGTCGTGGAAGAGGGCGCCCCGGGCGACATCTTCGGCGCCCCGCAGCACGAGCGCACGAAGAGATTCCTCACCCGCATCATGAGGCCCCTCGACGGCGAGTGACCGCAGACCGTGCCGAGACGCCGGGGTGGATGGCCTCGAGGCGTCTCAGGCGCCGAGCACCGGCAGCACCAGGCTGACAGCCAACGTGATCATGACGATCGCGATGAGGGCGTCGAGGATGCGCCATGAGCGTTCGGTGCGCAGCCAGCGACCGAGGTACCGGGCGCCGAACCCCAGCGCGGTGAACCACAGGATGCTGGCCATGATCGCTCCGGCCGCGAACAGCCAGCGATCCTCGCCGTGGGTGGCCGCGATCGATCCGAGCATCAGCACGGTGTCGAGATAGACATGGGGATTCAGCCAGGTCAGCGCCAGCGCCGTCGCGACCACCGGAGCGAGCGCAGTGCGCGTCGCGGTCGCCGTGGCAGGGCCGCTCGATCGGCCAGTCGCTCTTTCACCGTCTGCAGGGTCGACCCGCAGCTGCTCGCCGCCCCGCCACGCTCGACGAGCCGCGAGGATCCCGTAGACCAGCAGGAACAGGGCACCCGCCCAGCGAGCGACGACGATGAGCCAGGGAGCCGCTGAGATGACGAATCCGAGTCCGGCGACGCCCGCGGCGATCAGCAGGGCGTCCGAGACGGCGCAGATGATGACGACGGGCAGCACGTGCTCACGGCGAATGCCCTGACGAAGGACGAAGACGTTCTGAGCGCCGATGGCGACGATCAGGGACAGGCCGAGGCCGAGGCCGGAGAACACGGGGAGCATGATCCCACGCTAGGTCCGAGTCGACATCAACACCAGTTCGTATTCCTTGTCTACCATTAGCATCGCTAATGTGAAGATCGACCCCGAACTTGCCGTCACCCTTGCCGCGGTCGCTGACGAAGGAACATTCGACGCGGCATCCCGCGCGCTGGGGGTGACCCCCTCTGCGGTGAGCCAGCGGCTGAAGAGCCTCGAAGAGCAGCTCGGACGCGTGCTCGTGGTGCGCGCCAAGCCGGCGCGCCTCACAGAGGCTGGTGAGTCGGTCGTTCGACTGGCGCGGCAGATCGCCCTGCTCGAACACGACGCCCTCACCGCGCTCGGTCTCGACGATGTGAACGCGCCGCGCACCCGCATCCCTCTCGCCGTCAATGCGGACTCGATGGCGACGTGGTTCCTCAGCCCGCTGGCGAGACTCTCTGCGACGCACGAGCTCGATTTCGACCTGCATCGCGACGACCAGAACTTCACGGCCCGTCTGCTCGAGTCGGGCACCGTCATGGGGGCGGTCACCAGTGAGGCGGAACCCGTGGCCGGATGCTCCGTCTCGCCGCTCGGCGTGCTGGAGTACCACGCGATGGCCGCGCCCGCGTTCGCCCGGCGCTGGTTCGGCGACGGCGTCACGGCCGAGGCTCTCGCCGCCGCGCCCTTCGTCGACTTCGATCGACGCGACACGCTCCAGCATGAGTGGCTGAGCGCCATGGGCGTCGCTCAGCACGGGGTCCCCAGGCACTACGTGCCGGCGTCGCATGATTACGCGCTCGCCGTCCGGCTGGGACTCGGCTGGGGGATGGTGCCGCTGCTGCAGGGCGATCATGAGCTGGTGCGGCTCGGGGGACCACCGCTGCGCGTCAGCCTCTACTGGCAGCAGTGGAATCTGCGGTCTCGGCTGCTCGACACCATCGCCGCCGAGGTCGCGGACGAGGCTCGGCGGGTGCTGTCGCGCTGACGGCAGGATCCGTCGAGGGTGAGTTCGGGCACGACAACCAGCCGATCGGTTCTCGATCATCACAGACATTCAGTCATGAAATACCGATGTGGACGCCTGATCGTGATCACAGACCCCTTGAAATAAGACATTCCTTGGACAAAGCTGACGGGAACGACATGAACACTCGGATGCGGGCCGCAGAAGGGCGGCCATCCCCAGCATCTGCGGTTCATGAATTCCTGAGGGGGAATGTCATGGCTGAGAAGGATACGCAACGCAAAGTTCTGGCAGTTCTGGCCGGTGGGCTGGTGCTCGGCGTAGGGATCGGGGTGACGCTCGCGGCCTGGAACGATTCGGAGTTCGCGACCGGCACGTTCACCGCAGGCTCGTTCAACCTCGAGGGCTCGACGACGAGTGCCACGACCGGATATGCCAACCACAACGTCGACCTGGGGCAGACGGCCGCAGCGCTCGTCTTCGAGCTGCCGGCTGTCGCATCGTCGATGTCGCCGGGCGACGTCGTCTACGCGCCGTTCTGGGTGCGGCTCGACAGCACCACCACGAACAGCGCCACGCTCGTCCCGTCGGGGATCACCGCGGGAACGGGCGGAAACGAGGCGAACCTCTCGTACACGGTCACAGCGATCGACGCGGGTGATGCGTGTGATGCCACCGCAGCAGGGACGGTCGTCGCGTCGGGAACGACACTCAGCGCTCAGACCGGAGCCACCTCGGTTCCGCTGACCGAGGGCACCCCGGCAGGGACCGCGGGAACGCCCGTTCAGCTGTGCTTCGCGGTGACAGCCGGTGCCGGTCTCACGCAGGGTGCGACCGCGACCGCGACATGGGAGTTCACGGCCACCTCGACTGCGGACTGATCATGGCTGTCACCCGCAGAGGCGTGCGGGAGGCGAAGCGGCTGCTCTCCCGTCGGATTCGAGCCGTTCTCGCGGGCGGCCTGGTGTTCGGCGTCGGCGCGACCATGACCCTCGCCGCCTGGAACGATTCCGAGCACGGCAACGCGACATTCACCGCGGGGCGGTTCGACATCGTGGGTGCGACCGACGGCACGACGTTCTCGAGCCACCCCGTCGGCACTCCGGCAGCGCTGTCGTTCAGCGCACCGTTCTCGGCCATGGCTCCGGGAAACACCGTGTACTCGCTGTTCAGCGTGCGCACCGCGAACCCATCCGTCGCGGGCACGCTGCAGCTGAGCGTGACCTCGACGGCGGGAACCGGTCTCGGCACCTACCTGCGTTACGGCGTGCGGGCGATCGCCGGGACGACGTGCAACGGCACGACCTATACGGCCGGCACCGCGGTCGTTCCCGACAACTCGCTGATGTCGGTCGGCGGCACCGGAACCCAGGCGGTCTCGGCGAACGGCGGGACGACGGTGAACTACTGCTTCGCGGTGACGTTGCCCGCTGCGACCGACAACGGAGCTCAGGGACTGACGGCGATCCAGACATGGCAGGTCGTCGGCACCTCCAGCTGATGCGCGGGCAGAGCTACGGATGATGTCTGAGGAGGAACGATGAGCGCACCCACGAGGCGGAGCCTGCGTGAGCAGACGGCGACCGTCGACGCGTCGCCCTCCGCGCCCGCAGCGTCGGCATCCGTTCCGAGGCGTTCGACCCGTCGAGGTCTCGGGCGCGTGCTCGCCGACGCCCTTCTCTGGCTCTCGGCGATCGCCGGCGTCGCCTGCATGGTGCTGGTCGTCGTGGCCCTCACGGCGAACATCACCCTCATCATGTTCCGCACCGGATCCATGGCGCCGACGATTCCGGCAGGCTCCGTCGCGGTCGTCCAGAGCGTCGCCGCCTCGCAGGTGCAGGTCGGCGACGTCGTCACCGTCGATAGGGCGGGCGACCTGCCTGTCACTCACCGGATCACGTCGATCACTCCGGGGTCGAACGAGGATGAGCGTGTGATCACGATGCGAGGAGACGCGAACGCAGCCGACGATCCGTACCCGTACACCGTGCAGACGGTGCGAGTCGTGCTGTTCTCCGTTCCGGGAATCGCCACCGTGATCGTCGCGATGGGCAACCCCTACGTGCTCGGCGGCCTCACCCTCGGCGCGACGGCCCTGGTCGTCTGGGCGTTCTGGCCGCGCTCGTCGAAGGATCGTCGCGTGCGGACCCACACGGCGGGGGCCGGCCGATGAACCGGCGGGCCGCATGCGCGACGAGCGCCTCGGCGGTCGTTCTCGGAGCGCTTCTCGCGGGCCCTGCGTGGGCGTCGCCGTCCACGCAGGTGGTGCAGGGAGATGTTCTGCGGTTGGTCTCGGTCGCCGACTGGGACGCTGCTTCGAGCCTGTTGCCAGGACAGCCAGTGCACTGGGACGTGACGGTGAGTGCGGAGGCGCCCGACCCGGGAGTCGTGGCGGTGGGCGTGAGCGCGTCGGGAGATGCGTCGCTCATCGTGGATGCCTACCGGTGCGAGCTGGTGTGGGACGAGACCGGCTGTGCCGGCGGCGTGGAAGAGCTGACAACCGGCTGGCCGATTCCCCGAGACGGCGCGGAGGTGGACCTCCTCGAGATGCCGGACACGGAGGTCGCGCACCTGAGGCTCGTCATCTCTCTGGCCGGCGACGACGCCGGAAGCACGCAGGTGCGGGTGCATGCGCGCGGCGCCGGGGAGTCGGCCGTGATCGGCCCGGACGGGGGACTCGCGACGACCGGCCTCTCACCGCTCGCGCCCTGGACGATCGGCGCGGCCATCGCCGTGGGCGCCGTCGGAACGTTGCTGTTCGTGGCGGGCCGCCGCCGTGTCCTCGTCGAGAGGGAGGACGGGGCATGACCGGCCGACGTGGGCGGCGCGTCCTCGCCGGCGTCGCGGGGGCAGCTCTTCTGCTGGGCATCGGCATGGCACCGTCGGCTCAGATGACCGAGGCGGCTTTCACCGACAGCGACTACGCCCGGACGACCATCACCGCACTGCGTCTCGCTCCACCTCAGATCACCGGCTTCTCCTCGTGCATCCGGCCGCCCGTGCTGGGCGGTTCGTTCATGAAGATCGTCTTCCAGTGGCCGAACGCTGCGGCACCGTACTCGACCATGACATCGGCGAACGTGCAGTGGCGCGTCGGCACGACGGTGATCGCCCCCGTGGTCACGGGGCCGGATGCCCAGGGCAGGTACACGGCGGACATCACGACAGGATTGCTCTCGGGGCTGCTCGGGTCTTTGCTGGGCGCGGACGTCATCCTCGAGATGCGGACGACGTATTCGGGGTGGACCTCTCCCGGAGTCACCACAGCCACCTACAACGCTCCGCTGATCGCGGGCGCGCCGACCTGCACTCCCGCCAACGGCGTCTAGTCGGCGAGAGCGAGCGCGCGGAAGGCGTCGCGCTCGCGAAGGTGCTCGCGGCGACTGGCGGCGGCCGCTGCCGCAGCATCCGCTATCCGGGTGGGCACCTGCATGCCGGTGGTTCGTCGGTACAGCTCGTCGATGAGGTCGGTGGCGAGGCCGACGAGCTTCGCGATCTCGCGGTCGTCGCGATCGATCCAGACGCAGCGGGGCTCATCGTGGATCGGAGCGAAGTCGACGTGCTCCTCCCAGACGAAGAGAGTGCGCTCGGCGCCGAGCACGTGCTGCTGCCACCAGATCTGGCGGAGGTAGGTGCGGGGGATGCCGCGGAACGCCTTGTTCGTGGTCTTGATCTCGGCGAGCTTCACGCGGCCGTCCGCGTCGACGGCGATGCCGTCGGGGGTCGCCAGGTGCCGGTGCTCGACCTCGGCGCGGAACAGGGCGGACGACGGCAGGATGCCGTGGGTCGCCGCCACCCAGGCGGCGATCTCGGGCTCGCGGCGTCTCCCGTGATCGGTATAGGCGTTGCCTCCGAAGCGGGGGCCACCGCCGAGCTTCGAGTCGGCCGCGCGCGCGATCGACCTCTCGCTCGTGAGTCCGGCGACGTCCGTGGCGGTGATCCCGCGCGAGCGTGCCCTCATCCAGGCCACGCGGTCGCGGGAGTCCGCGACGATGCGAGCTTGGAGTTCGGGGGTCACCTATCGAGGGTAACCCCGGTCGCCGACTCTCCCTCCCGCACACGCCGCTCCGTGGCATCCCCCGGGCTCTCTCCGCGTCGGAAAGGGGTCAGCCGAGCTCAGGCCACCCCTGGGGGCCGAAGGATCCGGCGACGTAGTCGTCGAGCGGCACATCGCCCTGCCGCCACGCCTCGAGGATCGGGGCCACGATGCGCCAGGACTGTTCGGCGGCGTCGCCGCGCACTGCCAGCATCGGGTCGCCGTCCAAGACGCCGGACAGGACCTCGGCATACGCCTTGAGCGCACCCTCTCCGAGCTCGGCCGACAACGTGGCCCGCTCCAGCTCGAACGGGTCCTCGGACGCATTGAGGTTCAGCTCGAGGGACATCCGGTCCGGTCCCAGCGAGAACCGCAGCACCGCGCCGTCCGACGTGCCCGTGAGTCCCCGTGGCAGGTGGCGGACCGGACGGAAGCGCACGACGATCTCCCTTGCAGGCGTGCCGAGGGCTTTGCCGGAGCGGAGCCGGAACGGGATCCCCGCCCATCGGGCGTTCCGCACCTCGAACGTCGCCTCGGCGAGCGTCTCGGTCTGGCGGTCGGGGTCGACCCCCGGCTCGTCGACGTACGACGGCTTCGCCGCGCCGTCGATCTCTCCTGCGGTGTATCGGGCTCGACGCGACGACCCCGCGGGGTCGTCGCCCCACACCGCGGTCGCACGCAGCACCGCAGAGGTCGCGGCCCGGAAGTCGATCTCATCGAGAGTCGCCGGCTCCTCCATCGCGAGCACGGCGAGCACCTGCAGCAGGTGGCTCTGGATCATGTCGACCAGTGCGCCCGCTTTGTCGTAGTAGCCCGCGCGTCCCTCCAGCGCCAGCGACTCGTCGTAGACGATGTCGACCGACTCGATGCTCTCGGCAGACCAGAGCGGCTCGAGGATGCGGTTCGCGAACCGCGCCCCGAGGAGGTTGAGCGTGGTCGAGCGGCCGAGGAAGTGGTCGACCCGAAACACCTGGCTCTCGGGCACGAGGTCGGTCAACGTCCGGTTCAGCTCTTCGGCGCTCGCCTCGTCCGTGCCGAAGGGCTTCTCCATGACGAGCATCGCGCCCGCCGGCAGCATGTCGGGGGTGAGAGTCGCGACAGATGCCGCGGCCACGGCGGGCGGCACGGCGAAGTAGAGCGCGACCTGCCCGGTGCAGTCCTTCAATAGTGCGCGGAGGTCGTCCGGATGTGTGATGTCGGTCCGCGTGTACGTCACGTCCACGCGGGACGCGGCGTCCTCGGCATCCATCGACGCGAACGACGCGCGGACGACGGACTCGAGATCCGCGTCGGTCCACTCCTCGCGGTCGGCGCCGACGATGCGCACCGCGCGGGAGGGCTCCCGCGTCAGCAGCTGTCCCAGCGCGGGGAGGAGGAGCCGGGCGGTGAGGTCGCCACCGGCCCCGAGGATCACCAGCGTCGTCGCATCGGTCATGGTCTCACCGTATCCCGTCCACTCGACGGACGGTCGTGCCAGAATCGGTCGATGCCCGCTCCCATCGAGGACTACGCCCTGCTCAGCGACTGCCGCACCGGCGTGCTCGTCTCGAAGGAGGGCAGTATCGACTGGCTCTGCCTTCCTCGCTTCGACGCGCCGTCGTTGTTCGGAGCCCTGCTCGGAGAGGCGAGCAACGGATGCTGGAGCCTGCGGCCGCTCGATGCCGCCGCGACCTCGCAGCGCCACTACGTGTCGGACACGTTCATCCTGGTCACCCGATGGGAGACGGCCGGCGGCATCGCAGAGGTGCAGGAGTTCATGCCGCTGCACTCCTCGCGCAGCGATGTCGTTCGCAGGATCGTCGGCATCGCGGGCCACGTCGAATTCGTCACCGAGCTGCGCCTGCACTTCGACTACTCCCGCAGGCTCCCGTGGGTGCGGCAGGTGGGCACGAGTGACGAGCCGGCGCTGCGCGCGACGGCCGGACCGGAAGCCGTGACCGTGCGCGGCGTGCGGCTCGTCGCGGAGGACCACCGGCACCGTGCGACGTTCACGGTCGCCGCGGAGGAGGTCCGTGACCTGACGCTCAGCTGGTTCCCCTCGCACGAGCACGCGCCGGCGGCACTCGACATCGACGACGCGATCGCCGCCACGCGATCCTGGTGGCAGGGGTGGGCGAGCGGGATCCAGCACGACGGCGCGTACCGCGGCGAGGTCGTGCGGTCTCTGCTGGTGCTGAGGGCACTGACGAACAAGGACACCGGTGGCATCGTGGCTGCGGCCACGACATCGCTTCCCGAAGACTTCGGCGGCTCGCGCAACTGGGACTACCGCTTCGTCTGGTTGCGGGACGCCGCCCTGACGCTCGAAGCCCTCATCGCTCACGGGTTCCTCACCGAGGCGCACCATTGGCGGCGGTGGCTGCTCCGAGCCGTGGCCGGTGAGCCGAACGAGGTGCAGATCATGTACGGGATCGCGGGAGAGCGCGACCTCATCGAACGAGAGCTCACGAGTCTGCCCGGCTATGGAGGTGCGGCCCCGGTGCGGATCGGCAACGGCGCGGTCGACCAGTACCAGGGCGACGTGATCGGCGAGGTGCTCGTCGCTCTGGAGGCGGCCCGGATCGCCGGCCTCGAGGAAGGGGACTTCTCCTGGCCCCTCCAGCGGGCGCTCATCGAGCAGGTGATCGCCTCGATCCAGCGTCCCGACAACGGCATCTGGGAGATCCGGGGCGAGCCGCAGTGGTTCACGCATTCGAGGGTCATGATGTGGGCTGCGCTTGACCGCGGCGTCCGGGCCGTGCAGGAGCATGGCCTCCCGGGCGACGCCGATCGATGGGCGGGCGTCCGTGACGGACTGCGGCGCGAGATCGACGAGCACGGAGTCGACGCGGACCACGGGTACTTCGTTCAGCACTACGGCTCGATCGAGGTGGATGCGTCGCTGCTCGTGCTGCCTCAGGTGGGGTTCTGCGACCCTGACGATCCGCGGATGCTGCGAACGGTGGAGCAGATCGAGCGCACCCTGCTCACCGACGGATTCCTCCGCCGCTACCGCACGGAGTCGGGTGTGGACGGGCTCGACGGCGATGAGCATCCCTTCATCGCGTGCAGCTTCTGGCTGGTCGAGCAGTATACGACGAGTGGCCGTGTCGACGAGGCGCGCGATCTGATGGAGCGGTTGATGGGGATGACGAACGACCTCGGACTGCTGTCGGAGGAGTACGACGTCGCGAACGCGCGGCAGGCCGGCAACACCCCGCAGGCGCTCTCGCACCTGAGTCTCATCCGCGCCGCCGACGCGCTCGCGGGCCACGGAGGTCGCGCCGCGCACCGTCGGTGATCCCGACCGATTTGGGGCCGGGGATGCCGTGGGGTACAGTTGTCGTAACCGAAGACCGCTGGTCATCGTCGTGTGCGCAAGCGCATGAGGATCGAAGCTCTGCTCAGCAGGGGCCCGCGCAGGACACGAACTTCTCAAAGCTCCGTGCGCTTGCGCCGGAGCTTTTCTGTTGCCAGCGGTCGGAACCGGCGCCTCACCTCCGTGGGGCGCCTCGTACACACCAAGGAGTGACCATGGCGCAGAAGGACGCATCGGTTGCCGAGCTCACGAAGTCATTCGAGAACTCGACTGCCGTTCTGCTGACCGAGTACCGCGGTCTGACGGTTGCCCAG
>Ga0308167_1003629_pt1 | contig 12075 bp, 16 predicted proteins | sample PhyCR1_2_FD_202138 | JGI IMG/M metagenome (GOLD analysis project Ga0308167, IMG submission 202138) | Phyllosphere microbial communities from UC Gill Tract Community Farm, Albany, California, United States - DLSLRC.R1 | ecosystem: Host-associated > Plants > Phyllosphere > Unclassified | place... | reverse complement strand
TCTCATGCTGCTGACTCGTTCCGCAAACTCTACTACGACAACGGATCGCACGCGGGCTGCATTGTCTACGTCGGTGCGGGGCAGATTGATGATAAAAGCATGGAAGCGGTTAAAAATACGCTGACCGGCGCACGCGGGCGCGGAGCGTTCAAAAACCTGCTGCTGCACGCACCCGGCGGCGGCAAAGACGGCGTCCAGATTTTGCCGTTCAGCCAGATCACAGCGAAAGATGAGTTTGTAAACATCAAAGGGGTTTCCCGCGACGATATGCTGGCAGCGCACCGGGTACCGCCGCAGCTGATGGGCGCCATGCCTGATGGCAATGGATCATTCGGTGACATTGAAAAGGCGGCGCGGGTTTATGCCATTAACGAACTGACACCGACAATGGAGGCACTGAAACACGTTAATGAATGGCTCGGCGAGGAGGTGATCCGATTTAACCCCTACGCACTGCTTGAGCAATCGAAATAGAATGATCTGCCGGTCAACGCGACCGGCCACCCTCCAGCCATCCCGCGACAACATCCAACCAAACACCATTAAACCGCCTCAGCGCCACGCTGAGCGCTCCAATATCTTGACGCCGACGGATACTGGCACAACCCCGAAAACCCCGGAGGTTTGACCAAATCGACCCCAAAAACCCGATCTGAGCATAACCCTCCTACACCCCCCCTTTGCGCGGGCTTTCCCCCCCGCACCTGCGCGCAGCAAACGCCTCTTTTTTTGTGCATTTACAGATCCGGGACTGGACCGCACTGGAACTGGGCTAACGGGGTGCGATCTTGCCAGCAATAATTGTGCAGAATTGTGCATCTTTTGGCATGAAGCATATTGAAAAAAGTAGCTAATGTTATAGAGTTAATGAAATTAGTTTGTTAAGTCAGCATTTCAAACGCAAGCTCAAAATAACCCTGTAGTTCGACGCATGCGGAGTGTTTTTCTACGCATTGAGACTTTAATGTTTCTATCTCTACTTTGTTCGCTACTAATCATCAAATTCAACTCAAGGAAGGCTTATGAACGATTATGATTTTAAAAATTTAAATGATAAAGAGTTTGAAATACTAGCAATTGACTTACTCTCTAACTGGAAAAACTGTCTAATCGAAAGATTTAAGCCGGGTAAAGATGGCGGGATTGACGGGAGATTCTTTGAAAATGGTGATGTAACCATACAAATAAAACATTATGCCACAACCGGATACAGTGGTTTAATAAGCAGCTTAATAAAGGATGAGGTTGAAAAAGTTAAAAAACTAAACCCTTCAAAATATATATTCGTAACAAGCGTACCTCTCAGCCCTGCAAATAAAAATCAAATAAAAAAACTATTCAGCCCTTATATAAAAAATGATTCTGATATTATTGGCAAAGAAGGGCTAAACGATTTATTAAAAAAATACCCAAAGGTAGAGACTGACCACTTTAAACTTTGGCTTTCAAGCTCAAACGTTTTACAGTCACTATTAAATAACCATGTTAATCAAAAAAGCGAATATTTACTTAATGAATCCTTGAAGGAATCGTATAAATTCATTGAAACAGAACAGTTTAGAAAAGCAGTATCAATATTATCAAATAGCAATGCATTAATTATCACAGGATTGCCAGGAGTTGGTAAAACAACTTTAGCTAAACAATTGATGTTATGGTATGCGAGTCAAGATTACAAAGTTTACCATATTGAAGAAGCCATTTCAGAAATTGAGTCAGCATACTTAAAAGATGTAAAGCAGTTCTTTTATTTCGATGACTTTCTTGGGTCAGTCTACCTGCAAATATTTTCAACTAACAGTGATTCTAAAATAGTAAATTTCATAAAAAGAATAATTTCAGATCCTTCAAAGAAAATAATATTAACATCTCGAACTAATATATTGAATAAGGCAAAAGAGTTAAGCGAGGTGTTCAACATTGAAAAGATTGATAAAAAAGAATTTGAACTAAATGTCTCAAATTTAACTCAGGTTGAAAAGGCTGATATTTTATACAACCACATGTGGCATGGTCTAAAGTCTGCAGATTTGTCAGATGTTTTTTATGAAAATAAAAATTACTGGAAAATCATTAATCATAAAAATTTCAACCCTCGGATTATATCATTTATAACTGATCTTGATAGAGCACAACAATACGACAAGGATAGTTATTGGATCTATATCAAAGATGCATTAAATAACCCAGCATCTGTTTGGGAAAAATGTTTTAACAATCAAACGCCGGACGAATTATTTGACTTAGTTTGTTTAATAGTTTTGAATGGAACTCATATTAGAGAATTCGAATGCATAGAAGCTTTAAGGCGAGTATTTAAGATTAAATATCCGAATGAATATCACATTAAAACCAATCGAATCAACTCCTTAATCATTGAGTCTTTAAAGTCAACAGTTAGCAGAGAAATTTCGGTTGTTAATTCAAATCCCAAATATCCAGAAACTCCCATATTAAGGCCATTTAACCCTTCTATATCTGATTATCTTTTAAATCGTTTAGCTAAGGACTTAGATAATCTAAAATTATACTTTTTATCTCTTGATTCTTTTAGTTCTATAGATACATTATTTTCAATTCATTACGATGGTAAAATAGATGATGAAATCCTCACCTCAGTTTTATTTCGTTTGAATGAAAAAATAGTATTGGCAGGTTTAAACGATTACGCAATTCATTTATATGCCAAAATATTAAATTCTAATTTGAAAGAGAGCCTTAAAGTAAAATTAATAAATGTAGAACTTTTCAAAAAATTTGACTTCCATTATATAAGCTTTGATCTTTCTTTAGTTGAATGTATTCTGTGGTTGAAAAGCCGTGAACCAGAATTATTTTCACATAACTTTCATATGAACTTAATTCAATGTGCAATTGAAAAAAATAGCTACTCTCCTTTAGACCATGATGACTATATTTACTTAACAAAAGTTATAAATTCAGAGCCTGACATACTGAATGAAGACATATTCCTTGAGTTAAAACAAGCGATAAAAGATTATTGGTACAATAACGTTCAAGATATAATAACTAACTCTAGCGCAATTCAAAGTATATTTGAAGAACGTCACAGAGCAGATGATATTTCCTTTGGCATCCTTAAGAAATACATAATTGAATACAATATTGATTTTGATGCCAGCGATTTGGATGATATTTATTCAAATTTTGATGTAGAAAATGTATTTAGTAATGAGGATTACACCGATTATAAAAGCAAGCTAATGTCCGAAGAATACAATAAGCATTTGGAAGCCAAGGAAAACATTAGCTCATATATAGAAGACTTATTTAAAAAATAACATTAGCCTTTTCATAAGAAAATTAACATTATGCAACAGGCAATTTGTCGCATAATGTTATTTTCTATCACCAAGGAATATTTCAACATGAGAAAAATCAATACAAAATTCTACATTTAATTTTAACTACACTCAAAGAAATTTATGCCATTTAGATCTTTTTTAGCAGTAATGTTCGTTAAACACTTACTATAGTCGTCACAATATTTTCTATAAACATGATTAAAGGCTTCATTTTCACTTTCAAAAAATTCAGATGTTACCTGTTCCCATTGGCCATTTTTAAATTGACGGACATCCCATAATCCACCTTTGACCGGCCAGATAAGATAGGCACCGCAAAACCCAGTATCAGCCAATGGATTGGGGGGGCGCTCACCCCGCTTCAGCATGTAGAAAGTATAACCACCTGTCGAGAATTTGCGCATAAATCCACCACCTAAAGACTGTATATAAAAACAGTATATCAGGGCGCTGATTTTCCGTGATAGCCATTTACGTGACTATCACAACCACTCGTTCAGCATTTCATCACCGGTGCAGCGGTAACAACCGGCGCCCGCCGATGGATTTGCTGCACTCAACTCAGAGCCACAACTGCACCAGCGACGGACCGGCCTGATCTCCAGCTCGTTGCCGTTCCGCAGAATTACCTCGCGATTATCATCGAGCCTGATGCGTGCGCCCCTGATCAGCGCCATGGATAGATCTGGCGTGTAGGCCATGCCCTGCGTGGCGCACAGGCTGATCACCGCAGCGGCTAAATCATCTGAAATTACTGGCGCTACCGGCGGTTCCGCTCGTAAGTTTTGCGTTTTTTTCTCATCACGGCAGCTACTGCGCATGACTCTGAGCGCGGCGCGACGTTCCTGCCGTGTTAATGACGTCGGATCACGCAATTTTTCGGCGGGTAACTCTGTCGATAGCTCACGGGTATTGCTTATTTTTTGGTCGCCCGTAGAGTTATTGACAGAACTCCAAGGGGCGGCGGGGCCGCCCTGAGATTCAAAAAAATCAGAGTCAAAACCGGCACTGGGTTTGACTGGCTGTTTTTTGCGGATCGTCCAGGTTTTCAGGCGTGTGCATTGCCGCGAATCCTCGCCGATATGCGGCGACCAGACACCGGTAATTTTGCGTGTCGTTTCACCGTAGGCATTTGGCTCGTCGCTATCGTCATAGGCAACGCGGACGGCGTACCGCTCGCGCGGGATGAGCACTCCGCCCTGTTTCTGGATGTAGGTAGCAAAACAGCCCACGTCAGCAGCCGCCGCAATGGCATCCATAACCGGATCAGGCAGCAGTGATGCGCCGCGTTTGTATGTTCCAGCTTTGATCATGATGCTGGTCAGCTGATTACTGAGTTTGCGCAACTCACGGTAAACCGTGACCGGCGGCTGACCTACTGGCTGAAACTGGCGGATGCGATGCTGTGATGCCCAGGCCATAGCGAGACGGGCCGTTTCGCGCAGCGGGCGGCCGGTTTCGCTGTCTGTTTCGCCGTCCAGCGCATAACCGTCGATATTTTTACTAATGTATTTAGCAATATAGGCGGTTGCACCGCCCATTTTGGGGTCCATTTTCTTTGCTTTAAATCTGGCTGCTGTATTTTTTCCCAGCTCCGCACGATCTTCGCGCGTGAAATAGTCGCGCAGGATCTCGAGCGCGGGTTTTACCTGGTCAGGCGGCAGGAAAATCAGAACATGCCAGTGCGGTGTGCTGTCGTGATGCGGTTCTGCGACGCGGAACCCGTAGGGGCGAAGATCGCTGCGTTTCAGTTTGGCGGTTGCCCTGCCCCAAACCCTGCACAGGTATTTTTGGGCAACCGACGGCGTTGCCCCATCCCATTTGGGGTTTGCGTGCCCGCTGTGGTTGTTGCTGTGATATCTGGAGGGGCAGGTAATTGTCAGGAATAGCCCGACGTCGCCGCGTGACATTGCCACCTGCTCGACACCCATCATGCGGGCCATCAACTCATGCCGGCGGATTGCTGGATTGCTCACGCTCGCCAGCGCCATCGCCTCTAATGAGGCAACGTTTCCGTCGTCATCCTCCAGCTCATGACTGGCAATAAATTGCCGGTTTTTGCGGCGTTGCTCCTGCCATGCGGATAACGCGTCCTGACTGACGTAGGGATTGCGGCGTTTATGTATCTGCCCGATCGCGCGCAGCTGACACTCGCGCCAGTCGTTGCGCAGCCGCCATATTTGCCGCCCCCACCAATCAGCACTCATCAGCCTGCCCAGCGCGGACAGGCACAATAATTTATCAAAACGTTTATTGAGCGATCGCCAGTACGGCGGGCGAATACGCAGCACTCGCACCTCCTGGCCCAGGTGCCGGTAGAGCCACAGCAGATCTTCGTCGCCGATCTGCTCCAGCTGGGTATTTAGCGCGCGACACTCCGTGAAAAACATTTCGCTGATCTGCGCGGCCAGAGTGTTAGCCCACGTCAAAACCTGCCGGCGCGTCTGTTCTGCGAGATGTGACCAGCGGCGGAACCAGTACGCGCCCAGCTCGTTTGAGCTGCTGCGGGCCGCATGCGCCTGCCTCACACGCTCCAGACGCTGAACAGATCTGAGGATAGTGTTGCTGATAAACGCATCGCGCTGCTCAACTGGCCGGCGCTGACCAATCCAGTCAATTTGATTGAGTAGCGACTGCCTCAGATAAACCGGCAGCGTGTTGATGTGCGACTGAATGCCGCTGGCAGAGAGGTGCCACTCGCTGCACTCGACCTGCCAGGCCTCACGCTCTTTAAGTGCAACGCTACGCGCCAGTGCATTTACTGCAGCCTGCTGCCGTTCGTGGAATTCCTCGGCAGATATCGGTGATTCTCCGCCGTGCGGGTTAATTGCCTGACATGGTTTATTCCATGGGAAAAAACCGGGCGACTGAGGAGCCGCGCCGGCAAATGGTGGCGGAGGTGATGGTGCGAAACGTCCGCGTTGCTCTCTACTCATGCTTTACTGGCATGCGCTCACTAATGACAGGACTCAGCCAGATGCACTCCTGCCTCGTCTTGGTGCCCTTGCCTGCACTAATCCGTGAACTTTTAGTTTTCATCTGCCAGCCAGTCAGGAGATCCCTGTAGATTTCGCAGTCGTACCCGCTAATAACCACTCCGCCACGCATCAACGACGCTGTTGCCAGCAGCTCAACGTGATCGTCATCGGTCATTTCGTAGTTGTACTGGCGGCGGCCAGCTGCGCGGGTGTCGCTCACATAGGGCGGATCGATATAGTGCAGAGTGTCGTCACCATCATGGGCGCGCATTACCTCCAGCGCGTTTTTGTTTTCGATGATCACTCCCTGCAGCCGCTCACTGATTGCAGCCAGGTTTGCGGGGAATCTCGTCCACAGATGGGCGGCAGTGGCATACAGGCGTTTGCTGTCACAACGAAAACCAGAATGACTATCGAGCGCGGACGCAGAACCAAAACCCATGCATGCCCTAACCACCATTCGTCGGGCGCGCTCAACAGGATCAGATGCTGGCTGTTTGGCTAAATTGAACTCCTCGCGGGCATATGCGGTCAGGCTGCATGCGTCCCGCAGGCTCTGGCACATTTCAGGATCGCGCAGTACGCGGAACAGGTTTACAACCTCACCGTCCAGATCGTTATAAACCTCTGCATAGCTGCGCGGTTTCTGAATCAGTACGCCCGCCGCCCCTCCAAATGGTTCGACGTAACAGCGGTGATCGGGAAAATGACTGATAATCCAGGGTGCAAGCCGGAATTTGCCGCCGTGGTAACGCATGACGGGGTGTTTGATTTGAATGGTGCTGCTCATCAATCAGCCCTCAGCAGGATATAGGCTGGCGCAGGCTCGAGATTAGTGCCGCCGATTGGATAACATCCCGTGCTGAATTCGGCATAATCCCCAAACTGTTTGATCGCAGGGTCAATAAAATAATCACCTGATTTAACCAGAACATGACCAACACCGTTAATTACGCACGTCATTTTTTCGGATGGCCTTCCGGCCATGCTCAACAGATAACAGGTGATTTCAGCGCATTTCCCACACAGAAACGCGCCCTGATAGTTTGAATAATGTTTCGTTACGAACCGGCAGATCGACTCCTCAATCATGACTAACCTCCCGCCCGTGCTGAACGAATGCAGAACCCATCGGAGTTACAAACCAACCCACAGGGAATGCAAATGCCAGCAAGCCCCTTCTGTGTAGAGCCAGGGCGGTCCTGTTATTAGGGTTACGATCGCGAATTTTTGTTTTAGCCATCTCATTCAGAAACTTTTGCTGTGCCGATGTTAATTTCTCCATCAAACAGCCTCCTCTACATCATCAAACGCACCTGATTCACACATCGCCGCATAGGTCGCATCACCGCAGCACGGGCCGCAATCCGGGCACATCCCACCGCCTGCACTGTTGCAGCCCTCGCAGATTTTCAGGCAACCGATCACCTCGTTGGCCTCGGCACGGGTTTTCGCGCCCACTGAGCGCCGCGCGGTGATTTCATGCATGCGGAACGGGGAATAAATGCGGCGGGTTTCGGGTGTGTCGCTGCCGGAAAATACCGACGTTGCGCCATGCTCGTTGAATGCATTAACCAGTGTTTTAACCAGGGTTGCGTGCTGTTCAGCACCAAATCCGGCAGTGTGATAGCTGGCAAAATTCGCGGTGTCGCTGGCGGGCAGGTATGGCGGATCACAGTAGAAAATCGCGCCCTGTTTGGCGTGGGTGATTATGGTTGTGCGGAAATCAGCACACATAAAAATTGTGCGCGTGTCCCGTACTTTTTCAGCAAAGAGGCGGATCTCCTGTTCCGGGAAATACGGCGCTTTATAGCGACCATAGGGCACGTTGAATTCGCCCTGCTGGTTGTACCGCATCATGCCGTTATAGCCGTGCCGGTTGAGATAGAGAAAACGCAGCGCCTGTGTGAAATCCCACGTTGAAAGCGCCCACGCAGCCGGGCGTGGATCATTAAACATGCTGCGGGTTGAGTAATACGTTTCCTCATTGTTGCCATCGCGGAACAGAGCTGATCGCGCTGTGCTGATAAAATTCTCTGTGTCGCTGGCAATCACGCGGTAAAAATTAATCAGATGCGGGTTGATATCGCCGAGCACATAACGCCTGTAATCCGTATTCATAAACACAGACGCCCCGCCCACAAACGGCTCAATCAGGCAGTCGCCTTTTGGCAGATGAGGCAGCAATCTCGGCATGACGCGGGATTTGCCGCCAGGCCATTTCAGAGGCAGTGTTGTTGTCATTGGATGGATTCCCCGTTGTAGGTTTCATGCGTCATGAGCTGCCAGTGCTGGCCGCCGTTTTTGCTGAGCAGCCGCCAGCGAATGCCAACCCGGATCACCAGATAGCCATGCGGTTTTATGCGGGAAAAATTGTGCTCGCCGCGCTCGTACTGGCGGAGCAGGCGCAATGCACGCGCCTGAACCCGCAGCGCGACACGTTTGCAGGTCATAGTGATGGGCATCATGGGCGCTCCGCACTCACGAGGTGATCAGGCACTGAACGGAGATATGCCGCGCTCATGGCCGACAGTGCGCGCCAGGCAGATGTGATCAATTGAGACTGATGCAGGGCATCATTGAGCAGATTTTGTGATGTTCTGTCGCATATAGTGATGCAACCGCCATGGACTACGACGGGGATAAATTCGAGCAGCGTGCTGGCGCGATGGGCGTGTGCATATTGCCAGGCCGGGGCAATACCAGCGGCGGCCATTGCGCTATAAATGATCGGGGCGTCGTTATCGAGGTTTTTAAACCACACGGGGCAATTGCTAAATTCACCCTGACGCAGAACAAACAGGTTTAATCTGGCGAGCGCCTCGCGCAGCTCCAGAGAAACATCAGACAGCAACTCTGAGCGCGATTCAGCTGACTGGCGCAACCAATATTTAAACGCGCTGGCGCCAATGGTGCCGCCCTCGCGCTGACTGCTCTCAATATCAACAGGGCAGTACATTTGATCTGCTATAGCACCCGTCTCCGGATTAAATGCCACCGCTGCAATTGCGGCAATTGCGGCGCTCGGGCGCGAATCTAATGCCGTTACCCGGATCATGATGTGATTACGCTGATTAATCATTTTGCTGTCCTATGCTGTTTTATGGGCGAGCGCGGTCCGGCGGGTTTACGCCTGGCATTGCTCGGGTTTTATTTCAGATTTTAGTGGCTGGTATCAGGATTTAATCGCGCAATGTCGCCGGGCCTGTAACGGGCGGGAACTGTGCGCGCCAGATATCGAATGGATTCCATTCCGCGCGCGACTGTTCGGCGCTGCGGCAATGTCAGATCCTGCCAGGCAGCAAAAATGTCCTTGCCTTCCAGTTTCTGCATGGAGTGATCTGTGCATTCCTCGGCTATGGCATTGCCGAGTACAAAAACCGCTTTTCGCTGTGGTGCAGTTAATGCCGCATAGCGCTCTGCTGTTTCGTTCCGGCAGGCTGCTGCCTCCAGCTGCTCACGCATTTTGCAGAGCCAGCGCTGATGCGCCTCACTCTGCAGCGGTGTTTTTTGTTCATTGATAGGATTCATATTGCTGCCTGCTATTTCTGCAATTACTGACAGATACGATTATTAAAACGTTGTCGTATTTACCGGCACAGGCTCGGGTATAATTCCGCGCCTGCAATCAGCAATCATCGAGCTGAGTTTATTTTCGGCCTCGGTATCGCCGGAATATTTCGCAGTAAACTGCAATGCAATAAACGCCAGCCCCAAACTCAGCGTGTCGTTTTTTCCGGTATTTTCAGCGTCAAAATAATATTGCTGCAGAATGCTGTTGATTAATTCGATGTAAGGTTTTTTCATTCCCTAAATCCCCGTTAATTATTTAATCAGCCCGCATAGCAACGCCATGCCGTATGCAATCCCGCCAACCGCCATGAGCGTCAGCACGGCCAGCACAAACAAACTGAGTAAAAAAAACACTTCAACCATGTGCCGCCTCTTCCCGTTCTGCGTGCAGACGATCAATAAATCTCACCGCCTCAGCCTCTGCGAATTCACAACCGAAATACGCACCGCCCCGCGAAACGCCGTACAGGTTGAGCGGACGATGTGCAGTTCGTGGTGATTTAGTGATTGTGAAGCCGCGATATATAGCGGCATTTTTGCTTACCCTGATGATCGCGTTTAGCATTGATAAAACCTCAATCGCGTGACACGCCCAGCCATTTCAGCCAGCCGTCGCGAATCTCTTTCGGGCGGCTTTCATATGCGATTTTCAGACCATTATTCCAGGCAGGCAGATAAACCCATTTTTCGCTACGTGCTGATGGATTTAAAGGATCGGCCATTTCAATGATTGGGAGTTTTCCCTTTTCAATCATTCCCTTAACCGCCTCTTGTGATTTTCCAATTAGACGCGCGAACTCAGGATAAGGCACGGCATCCGTAAGTTTTAGTAATTGCATATCCATCTGATAGACTCCTCTTTTTACTGAGTTGCTTAAAGGCGCTTACAGTTGCTTGTAGTTACCTTAACAGCTCTGGTATTCACCTAATGAGAGTGAGGATAGACCATATATGGTCGATAGATCAATGACCGTTGCTGAAAAAATCATGTGCATCCGAGAAGAGGAGATGCTCAATAAACGGCAAGCCTCTGAAATCATGGGAATACCCTATTCAACCCTCCTTAAATATGAAACTGGCAAGGCAATGCCATCTTCTGACGTGCTCATGCGCATACTTCAGCTGCCCCAGTTCACAAAATATGCTCTGTGGGTAATGACTGACCTAACAGCTCCAGAGGCAGGGCAAGTTGCCCCAAGCGATTATGTTTTGCGAAAAGTCAGCAAATCGGAAAATGATGGAAAAAAAACAGGTTAAAAATGTAACGGAAATAACTAACCCTTTCGGGTTACTTGATTAAATATTGACCTTTCATGCCCTATCATTTTGACGTTATTTTACAATGGCTTAACGCCATTAACACAATGCATCAACAATGAAAATGAGGCAGAGCAATGTTTAATCAATTTTATAAACGTTTGAGAGTTGTCCTGGATCTTGAGCAAATCGGTAGTGGTGAGCTGAGGGGTTTAGTAGGTGATGAGCATTTCATGTTAAGCGCTGGCTGTCCGATACCGGCGGACATAACTATGCGGCTGCTAAAACACCGACAATTGCAAAAATACGCCATGTACCTCATGACAGACCAGATCGCACCAGTCGCCGGCCAGATATCGCCGGATCTCGCACACTGTGGGCAAACCGTAACAACCTGTTAGCACTGAGGCCAGAATGCTGGCAATCACTGCATGATCTCTACCTGGAGGAATTAAGGGAGGTAAAAAACCAGTTACCTGAAAACAGTTTTATTGATGCAGAGAACCAAACCATCCTGGAGAAAATGCTATGAGCATTAAAAAACTCAGTGATGGTCGATATGAAGTGGACATCAGGCCCGACGGTCGCAACGGAAAGCGCATCCGCCGGAGATTCAATAAACGGCATGAGGCAGCTGCATTTGAGCGTCATGCGATTAGCAATCACCACGATAAACCCTGGCTCGACAAACCCTCTGACGCCCGCCCTTTGAAAGATTTGATCGAATTATGGTGGAAACTCATTGGTAAATCGGGTGATTACGGGCTGACGCAAAAACGCACGCTGTTGCGTGTTTGTGAGGTTATGCGTAACCCGGCGGCATGCCAGATTGATTCAGTCAGGATCACTGAATTTAAGGCGTTGCGACTGGCGAGCGGCTCAAAGGCCAGCACGATTAATCGTGAGATTTCTGCCCTGGGTGGGCTGTTCTCTGCGCTAAT
>Ga0308167_1003628_pt1 | contig 12081 bp, 10 predicted proteins | sample PhyCR1_2_FD_202138 | JGI IMG/M metagenome (GOLD analysis project Ga0308167, IMG submission 202138) | Phyllosphere microbial communities from UC Gill Tract Community Farm, Albany, California, United States - DLSLRC.R1 | ecosystem: Host-associated > Plants > Phyllosphere > Unclassified | place... | reverse complement strand
GTCGTCAGCCACCTGGGCGAGACCCTGGTCGAGAACCGGCTCGCGGCCGCGCTCCTCAGCAGCTCGGTCGACCTGCCCGGCAACCGGCGCTACCAGGCGTGGCGGTGGTTCGTGACGGGTGAGGAGCTCGCGAAGTACGCGCCCGAGCAGCACGAGCGGCTGGGGCGGGTGGTGGTCGCGTCGCTCCGGGCGGCCGTCGGGCTCGCCGGCCCGGGCGACCGCCGGGCGACCGAACTCATCGCCGAGCTGCAGACGCGCAGCGCCGAGTTCCGCGACCTCTGGGCCAAGCACGAGGTGGCCACGCGCTGGTCGGACAACAAGACGATCGTGCAGCCGGAGCTCGGCCGCATCACCGTGGACTGCCAGGTGCTGCACACCGATGACCAGGCGCAGGCGCTGCTGCTGTTCACGGCGCCCCCAGGATCGGAAGACGCGCAGAAGCTCGAGCTCCTCGGCGTCGTCGGACAGCAGACCTTCGCCGGCTGACGACCTCGCACGGTGCGAGGTCGACCACCGCCGGTACCGAGCGACCAGGACCCCGTGCGACCCGCCCCCACCGAGAAGCAACGCCACGTCACACACTTGGGCGCGTGCGGTATGCCGTGCCTAGGGTGGGGGCGTGAGCACTCCGCGCGTGTACGTCATCCACGAGAACCCCGAGTGGTTCCCCCCGCTCGCCGCCGCCTTCGAGGCCGAGGGCGTCCCGGTCGAGGAGATCCTGCTGACCGAGGGGCAGATCGACCTCGCGGCCGAGCCGGCACCCGGCGTCTACTGGAGCCGCATGTCCGCGAGCTCCCACACCCGCGGCCACGAGCACAGCAAGGAGTACACCCGGGCGATCCTCGGCTGGCTCGAGCGAGCCGGCCGCCAGGTCGTCGGCGGCAGTCACGTGCTCGAGCTCGAGGTGTCGAAGGTCGCCCAGCACGGTCTCCTGCAGCAGGCCGGGTTCGACGTGCCGCGCACGACCGCCGTGTTCGGCACGACGACGCTCAAGGACGCCGCCCGCACCTTCACCGACGGGCAGGACATCCCCTTCATCACGAAGCACAACCAGGGCGGCAAGGGCCTGGGCGTCCGGCGGTTCGACTCGCTCGCCGAGTTCGACGCCTACGTCGACAGCCCCGAGTTCGAGGCCCCGGTCGACGGCATCACCCTGCTGCAGGAGTACCTGACGGCCCGCGAGCCCTTCATCACCCGCGTCGAGTTCGTCGGCGGCGAGTTCGTGTACGCGGTCCGCGTCGACACCAGCGCCGGCAGCTTCGAGCTCTGCCCCGCCGACGCGTGCGAGGTGCCGCAGGTCATCGCCGGCGCCGTCTGCGACGTGCCCGGCACCGAGACCGCCGGTGCACCCCCGGCGTTCGCCGTCCGGACCGAGATCACCGCCGAGCACCCGCTGGTCCAGCAGCTCCGCACGTTCCTCGCCGACCAGCGCATCACCATCGCGGGCGTCGAGTTCATGGAGACGACGGACGGCCGCACCGTCGTCTACGACATCAACACGAACACGAACTACAACCCCGCGGTCGAGGAGTCCGCGCCGGCCTCCGGCCCGCGCTCCATCGCGAAGTACCTCGGTGGTCTGCTGGAGACGCAGTACGCGGCGCAGCTCACGGCCTGAGAACGCAAGAACCACCGGACTGGAGGCCCGTGGCGGGCCCGCCACGACTGCCTCCGCTGGCTCCGGCAGCGCGACCCGCACAACGCTTCGCGTCGTCAACCAGCGGCTCCCGCCCGTCCGCCTTTCCCACACCCCCAAGGAACCAACGTGCGATTCGGATACTGGACCCCGCTCTTCGGCGGCTGGCTGCGCAACGTCGACAACGAGAACATGCCGGTCACCTTCGACTACGTGAAGCGCCTGGCGCAGCGCGCCGAGCGGATCGGCTTCGACCTGACGCTCGTGCCGGAGCTCAACCTCAACGACATCAAGGGCACGGCGGCGCCCTCGCTCGAGGCGTGGTCGCTCGCGGCGGCCATCGCGGCGACGACCGAGCGCCTGGAGATCATGGCGGCGATGCGTCCCGGGTACCACCTGCCCGCGGTGACGGCGAAGCAGGCGGCGACGATCGACGACATCTCGTGCGGCCGGTTCACCTTCAACGTCGTGAGCGCCTGGTGGGCGGAAGAGGCGAAGCAGTACGGCGGGATCTTCTCGGAGCACGACGACCGGTACAAGCGCACCGCGGAGTTCGTCGAGGTCATGAAGGGCCTGTGGCGCGAGACCCCGTACTCGTTCTCGGGCGAGTACTACGACATCGAGAACGCGCACCTCGAGCCGAAGCCCCGCGTGACGCCGCGCATCTACGCCGGTGGGGAGAGCGAGGCCGGCAAGGCCGCGATCACCGGGTACGCCGACGCCTACGTCACGCACGGCGGCACGGTCCAGGAGCTCCGCGCGAAGATCGACGAGATGAAGCAGCGCCGCGTCGACGCCGGCCTGCCGCCGTTCGAGGCGTTCGGCATGGCCGCGTACGTCATCGTGCGCGAGACCGAGGAAGAGGCGCAGGCCGAGCTCGCCCGGATCACCGACGTGCAGCACGGCAAGGCGTACGAGTCGTACCAGGACTTCATCTCGAAGTCGCAGCTCGAGCACGTGCCCTCGCTCGAGGACTACTCGGTGTCGAACCGCGGCCTGCGCCCCGGTTTCGTGGGGACGCCGTCGCAGGTGGCGGACCGCATCCGGGAGTTCGAGGACGCCGGCGTCGACACGCTCCTGCTGCAGTTCTCGCCGCAGCTCGAGGAGATGGACCGGTTCGGCGAGCAGGTCATCCCGCTCGTCCGGCAGTCGGTCGGGGCGCAGTCCTGATGGGGGCCACGCCGACCAACGCGGATGACGGCTGGGCGTTCGAGACCCGCCAGATCCGCGCCGGCTTCAAGGCCGACCCGGGCTGGGGCGCGAACGTGCCGCCGATCGCGCAGAGCGCCGCCTACGTCTACCCGTCGGGCGAGGACGCCGCCGCGCGCTTCATGCTCGACGCCCCCGGCCACACCTACACGCGGGTGAACAACCCGTCGGCGGCAGCCCTCGAGCGCCGGATCGCCGACCTCGAGGGCGGGATCGGTGCGCTGGCGCTGGCGTCCGGGCAGGCGGCGACGTCGCTGGCCGTGCTCGGTGTCGCACGCGCCGGTGACCACGTGGTGTCGAGCGCCTCGCTGTACGGCGCGACCTACACGCTGTTCGCCTCGACCCTGCGGGACCTCGGCATCACCTTCACGTTCGTGCAGGACCCGACCGACCTGTCCGAGTGGGCGGCGGCGGTGCGCCCGGAGACGAAGGCGTTCTTCGGCGAGTCCATCCCGAACCCCCGCGGGGACGTCCTGGACTTCGCCGGGGTGGCCGGGGTCGCGCACGAGGCCGGTGTGCCGCTCATCGTCGACAACACCATCGCGACGCCGTACCTGGTGCGCCCGATCGAGCACGGCGCCGACATCGTCGTGCACTCGGCGACGAAGTACCTGGCCGGACACGGCAGCGCCATCGCCGGGCTCATCGTCGACAGCGGGAACTTCGACTGGGCGGCCCACGCCGACGCCTACCCGCAGCTGGCCACGACCGAGCAGTCCGGGTTCGCGAACACGAACTTCGCCGACAAGTTCGGGCGACGGGCGTTCATCCAGCGCACCCGCTCGAAGCTGTCCGCCGACCTCGGGCCCGCGATCGCACCGTTCAACGCGTTCCTGGTGCTCCAGGGCATCCAGACGCTGTCGCTCCGCATGGACCGGCACGTGTCGAACGCCGCCACCGTGGCGAGCTGGCTCGACGCCCACGACCAGGTCGAGCACGTGCACTACGCCGGCCTGCCGGACTCGCCGTGGCACCACCTGCAGCAGCGCTACGTGCCGAAGGGACCGTCGGCCGTGCTGTCGTTCGACCTGGCCGGCGGGGTCGCCGCGGGCCGACGGTTCGTGGCGGCGCTCGAGCTGTTCGACCACGTCTCGAACCTCGGTGACGTCCGATCGCTCGTCGTGCACCCGGCATCGACCACCCACGTGCAGATGACCTCCGCCGAGCGGGCAGCCGCCGGGGTGGGGGACGGACTCATCCGCCTGTCGATCGGCCTCGAGCACATCGACGACATCACCGCGGACCTGGCGCGGGGGTTCACGGCAGCCGCAGCGGGATAGGTTGGGCGCATGACCACGTTGGCCGCACCGACCCGCGTGCGGACGCGCGCCCCCGGCAAGATCAACGTGTTCCTGTCCGTCGGGGCGCTGCAGGACGACGGCTACCACGACGTCGCCACGGCGTACCAGGCGGTGTCCCTGTACGAGGACGTCACCGCCGAGGCCGCCGACGACTTCTCGGTCACCTTCACGGGGCCGATCGACACGAGCACCGTGCCGGTCGACGAGTCGAACCTCGCCATCCGTGCGGCCCGGCTCGTGGCCGACGCGGCCGGACACCGCGGTGGGGTGCGGCTGACCATCGACAAGCAGGTGCCCGTCGCCGGCGGCATGGGCGGTGGCTCCGCGGACGCCGCGGCGACCCTGCTCGCCGTCGACACGCTCTGGGGCACCGCGCTCGGTCGCGAGGAGCTGCTCCGGCTCGCCGCGCAGCTCGGCGCCGACGTGCCGTTCGCCTTCGCCGGCGGCACCGCCGTGGGCACCGGCCGCGGTGACGAGCTGAGCCCCGCGCTGGCCAAGGGTGAGTTCCACTGGGTCCTCGCCCTGAGCGACGACGGGCTGAGCACCCCCGCCGTCTACCGTGCGCTCGACGAGCACCGCGAGCGCTACCGAGCCGACATCTCCCCGGCGCCGTCGCACCCCGTGGTCGAGGCCAACGTGCTGCAGGCGCTGCGCGCGGGTGACCCCGACCTGCTCGCTGACTGCGTCCACAACGACCTGCAGGCACCGGCCATGCGGCTGCAGCCCCGGCTCGCGGCGACGCTGGAGCTCGGTGAGAAGTCCGGTGCGCTGGCCGGCCTGGTGTCCGGCAGCGGACCGACGGTGGCGTTCCTGGTGGGCGACCGTGATGCCGCGCTCGAACTGCAGGTCGAGCTCAGCGCCGCCGGCCTCGTCGCACTCCGGGCCACCGGTCCGGTGCACGGCGCACGCGTGGTGCACTGATCCGACGCCCCGGCACAGCCGTCGGCGGCCGGACCGCCATCGTCAGCGGCTGTACTTCCAGAGGATGACCGTGCCGGTGTGCCAGTAGCGCACGACGTGGAAGCCCTCGGCCACCAGCGTCTCGGTGACCTGCGGGCGGATGTTCCGCGACTTGCCGCCGACGAACCACACGGTGTCGATGCCGGAGATCCGCTCGGGCACCGTCGTGGCCACGTCGCCGTTGACGTTCCAGAGCTGTCCGCGTTCGGCCCCGGTCTCGGCGACGGCGAGGTCGCGCATCCCGGTGAAGGCTTCGGGGTAGGAATCGGCGATGACCTGCGCGGTGGTGCCGGGGTGCCGCCAGACGCTGCCGAACACGACGCCCTCGTTCCGGTCGGTGCGCCGGTCCCGCTCGCGCTCGATGATCGCTGCGGCGTTCGCCCAGTGCGAGTCCTGCTTGGCGTGGGGCAGCCGGACGATCGTGCTCGTCGGGGCCGACACGAGCAGCATCCCGACGACCGCGAGCGCCAGCCACCGCCGGGGTCGGATCGCCGTGATCGCCAGGCCGATGAGCAGTGCGACGAACGGCAGGCTCAGGCTGGCGTACTTCGGGGTGTACAGGTGCTCCCCGGCCGTGGTCGCGCCGACGAGCAGTGCGGTGGGCAGGACCATCAGGGGGACGGCGACGCGGACGGCCTGCATCCGCAGCAGGTCGCGGGCGGCCGGGGCAGGGCGTCGGGCGGCACGCACGGCGAGCACGACCCCGACGATCATCAGGACCCACCCGAGCACCGCGTACGGCCAGACGGCACCGAACCACGCGGTCGCGACGACCTGGCGCACGGTGGCCCACCCGACGCCGGTGATCCAGCCGACCTGCTTGGCCTGCCCGGCGGCGAGCACGATGAACGGCGACACCACGAGTGCGGCGCCCACGGCGGCGACGCCCCAGCGCACGAACGCGGCTCGGTCGACGATCGGCGCGGCCACCGGACCGCTGCGCTCGGAGAGCACGGCGTCGCGCCGCGCGGCGCGGTCGGCGACGGCGGTCCAGAGGAGCACGACCCCGTGCGCGACGACGGCCAGGGCCAGGTAGACGTTGAACAGCACGGCGACCGCGGCGAGCATGCCGTAGACGACCCACCACCGGGTCGCGTGGTGCCGGATCCGGGTGCGGCGGACCGCGGTGATCCCCACGAGGGTCAGCGCGACGGCGAAGGTCGTGACGGTGGCGTACGGGCGCCCCTCGGTGCCGGCCCAGGCGACGCGGGGCAGGACCAGGAACACGATCCCGGAGACGACGCCGAGCCGCACGCCGCCGAGACGACGGCCGAGGGCGACGACGAGCCCGGCGGAGACCCCGATGGCGAGGGCACTCGGGAACCGCAGCGTGAACGGCGAGTACCCGACGAGCGTGAACCAGACGTGCATCACGGCGTAGTACAGCCCGTGGACGGCGTCGACGTTCTGCAGTTCGGCCCACAGCGCCGGCCAGCTCCGCTGGGCACTCGCGACGGTCGCGGCCTCGTCGTACCAGAGCGACGGCACCCAGCTGAAGGCCGCTGCGACGACGACGCCGAGCGCACCGACGGTGATCTCGGGGGTCCGTGCGAGGGCCCGGACGGCCGCCGCGGCGAGACCCAGCGAGCGCGCGCGCACCGACCCGTCCGACGTCGTGCGTCGGACCGGGACGGTACCGGTGCGGGGGGAACTCACGCCCGCGACCGTACCGATCTGCTCTGGGGATCCGCCGCGTCCAGGCACTGAACTCTCACATGCAGGAGTTCGGTGCGACGGGCCAGAATGACGGGATGGAACCCCTCGTCGCCCCCGCCGCCGCGCTCTCCCCGGGGCGGGTGCAGCTCGGTTCGCGGACCGCCGCGCTCGCCGAGGTCGGGGTCACCGGGCTGCGACGCCTGGCCACATCACGCGTCCTCGTCGTCGGGGCCGGCGGGCTCGGGGCGCCGGTGGTCGCGTACCTCGCCGGGATCGGTCGGCTCACCGTGGTCGACCCCGACGTGGTCGACGCCTCGAACCTGGCCAGGCAGACGCTCTTCACCGCCGCGGACGTCGGCTCGCCGAAGGCACGGGTCGCGGTCGCCCGCGCTCTCGCCGTCGACCCCGAACTCGACGCGGTCGCCGTGGTCGCGTCGTTCACGCCGGACCTGGTCGCCGGACACGACGTCGTGGTGGACGCCGCCGACTCGGTCGTGGTCACCCGGGCCGTCTCGGACGCCTGCGCCGCGGCCGGCGTGCCGTTCGTGTGGGGCACCGTGCTCGGTCACGACGGGCAGGTCAGCGTCTTCCGCGACGCCGGGTCCGACGGCGTCGACTTCCACGACCTGCACCCCGACGCCCTGCCCGACGAGGGATCGTGCGCCCTCGACGGCGTCGTCCCCGCACTCTGCGGCGCGGTCGGTGCGGTGATGGCGGGACAGGTCTTCGCGATGGTCACCGGCACGGGCGACCCGCTGCTCGGACGTGTCCTGACCGTCGACGCCCGCCGGTGGCGCTGGACCGAGAGCCCCGTCCGTCGGGGGCCCGCCTCGCGTCGACCGGCACCTGCTGCCGGTGCCTCCGCGGCGCCGCGCATCGCGCCGTCCGCCCTGGCCGCCAGGGTGGCGGACCCGTCGGACCCGCTGGTCGTCGTCGACGTCCGGACCGCCGAGGAACGCGCGGACGGCGTGGTCGCCGGTGCCGTCACCGACGACACCGGCGCTGACGAGGTCGTCGTCTACTGCGCACGCGGACCCCGCGCGGACGCGTGGGCGGCTCGGCAGCCGGCCGGGAGGCGCGTGGCGGTGCTCGACGGCGGCTTCGAGGCCTGGCGTCGCGAGGGCCTGCCCGTGTCGATCGAGCACCGGTCCTGACCCAGCCTGGTCACCTCCACCGCCCCTGCCGCCGCATCCGCGGATAGGATCGGTTGATCATGACGCAACTGCGGGTACGGGACGCTGCGGCCTTCCTCGGGATCAGTGACGACACCGTTCGTCGGCTCGTCGACGGCGGCACCTTCACCCGTGCCACGGACGACGCGGGGCGAGCCGTGGTCGACGGTCGCGAGGTCGCCGCCTACGCACGGGAACGCAGCTCGGAGCTGACCGACCCGGCGTCCGCGGTGAAGAGCTCGGCGCGCAACCGCTTCGTCGGGATCATCACCGACCTGGTCGTCGACACCGTGATGGCGCAGGTCGAACTGCAGTGCGGCCCGCACCGCGTGGTGTCCCTGATGAGTGCCGAGGCCGTCCGCGACCTGGGGCTCGAGGTCGGGTCCGTCGCGGTGGCGTCCGTCAAGGCCACGATGGTCGCCGTCGAGGCACCCGCCCACCAGGAGGACCCCCGATGACCCGTCGTTCCCGCTCGTTGCTCGTACCCCTCGCCGTCCTGGCGACGCTCGGCCTGTCGGCGTGTTCCACCGCCGACGCTCCCGCGGGGTCCTCGTCACCGTCGTCGAGCGCGGACGCCGACGTGTCGGGTTCGATCACCGTCTTCGCCGCCGCGTCCCTGCAGCAGACCTTCACGACCCTGGGCAAGCAGTACGAGACCGCGCACCCCGGCGCCTCGATCCGGTTCTCGTTCGCCGGCTCCAGCGACCTCGTCACCCAGATCCAGAACGGCGCCCCCGCCGACGTGTTCGCCGCGGCGGACCAGGCGAACATGACGAAGCTGACCTCGGGTGACCTGGTGACCGGGTCGCCGCGGGCCTTCGCCACGAACACGCTCGAGATCGCGGTCGCACCGGGCAACCCGCGGGGCATCGGCGGCCTCGACGACCTGACGGCTCCGGGTGTCCAGCTCGTCACGTGCGCCGCCCCGGTGCCGTGCGGTGCCGCGACGGCGAAGGTCGAGTCCGCATCGGGCGTCGACCTCGAGCCGGTCAGCGAGGAGCAGTCCGTCACCGACGTGCTCGGCAAGGTCGAGTCCGGTCAGGCCGATGCCGGACTCGTCTACGTGACGGACGTCCGCGGGGCCGGCGGCAAGGTGGACGGGGTCCCGTTCGACGAGTCGAGCAAGGCCGTCAACACGTACCCGATCGGCGTGCTCCGGGAATCCCAGGACCCGGAGCTCGCGCAGGCGTTCTCGGAGTACGTCCGCTCCGCCGCCGGGCAGCGCGTGCTCTCCGACGCGGGCTTCGGGAAGCCCTGACCCGTGGCTCCGCGCGCTGACGGACGGCCGCCGGTCGCGTGGTGGCTCCCGCTGCCCGCGGTGCTCGGCGGGCTGTTCGTCGTCGTGCCGGTGCTCGCGATGCTCGGCCGGGTGGACTGGTCGTCGTTCGTCGGGCTCGTGACCTCCACCGCGTCACTGACCGCGCTCGGGCTCAGCCTCGGCACGGCGCTCGCGGCCACGGGCGTCGCGTTCGTCCTCGGGTACCCGCTCGCCGTGCTGTTCGCGCGGTCGCGGTCGCGCTGGGTCGGCGTCGCCCGGGCCGTCGTGCTCCTGCCGCTCGTGCTGCCGCCGGTGGTCGGGGGTCTCGCCCTGCTCGCGGCCTTCGGTCGGCTCGGGGTGGTCGGGGCGTTCCTCGACGACCACGGACTGCACATCGCGTTCACCACGACGGCGGTGGTCATCGCGCAGACCTTCGTCGCGATGCCGTTCCTGGTGTCCTCGGTCGAGGGGGCGCTCCGCGTCGAGGGTGACCGGTACGAGCGGGTCGCCGCGACCCTGGGCGCCGGGCCGACCCGGACGTTCCTGACCGTCACGACGCCGCGGGTCCTGCCGGGGATCGTGTCCGGGCTCGTGCTGTGCTTCGCCCGGGCGCTCGGCGAGTTCGGGGCCACCCTGACCTTCGCCGGCAGCCTGCAGGGGGTCACGCGGACCCTGCCGCTCGAGGTCTACCTGCAGCGCGAGGTCGACCCGGACACCGCGGTGGCGCTGGCGGTCGTGCTCGTCGTGGTGGCCGTCGTCGTCATCGGGGCCTCGTCGTTCCGGACCCGCGGAGCCCTGGCGTGACGGCCGAGGGTGCGGTGGGCGTCCGGGCGCACGTCGTCGTCGGGCCGCGGGACGTCGACGTCGCGATCGAGGTCCGAGCGGGGGAGTGCCTGGCGGTCATCGGGCCGAACGGCGCGGGCAAGTCGACGGTGCTCGAGGCCCTGGCCGGGCTGCTGCCGATCGACTCTGGCCTCATCGAACTCGACGGGGTCCGTGCCTCGAGTCCACGGCACACCCTGTCCGCGCACCGTCGTCGGACCGGACTCGTCGCGCAGCGGCCCGATCTGTTCCCGTTCCTCGACGTCGTCGGGAACGTCGCCTTCGGGCCCCGTGCGGCCGGAGCCGGTCGCGCCGCGGCCCGGCAGCTCGCCCGCGATGCGCTCGAAGCCGTCGGGGTCGCCGACCTGGCCACCCGTGACCCCGGGACACTCTCGGGAGGCCAGGCACAGCGTGTCGCGATCGCCCGGGCGCTCGCCACCGACCCGGCGGTGCTGCTGCTCGACGAACCGACCTCGGCGCTCGACGTCGGCGCGCAGGACGAGGTCCGCGCGGCACTCCGGACCGCCGTCGCCGGCCGGCCCGCGGTGCTCGTCACCCACGACCCGGTCGAGGTCGTCGCCCTGGCCGACCGCGTCGTCGTGCTCGAGGGCGGCCGGGTGGTCGAGCAGGGCACCCCCGCTGCCGTGCTCGGTCGTCCGACGAGTGCGTTCGCCGCGACGTTCTCCGGACTCGCGCTGGTGCGCGGGACCGCCACCGGGGGTGGGATCGCGATCGACGGCGGGGGCGAGCTGGCGTCCGGGACGCACGCCGTGCCTCCCGGCCGGCCCGCCCTGGCCGCCTTCCACCCGACGGCCGCCGTGCTGACGCGGGACGGTGCCGGAGCCACGCGCACCGTCTCGTCGCTCGAGCCGCGCGACGGACTGGTGCGGGTACGGGCCGGTGACCTGGTGGCGGACCTGACGCTCGCGCGGCTGACCGCGCTCGGGATCGCCCCCGGCGACGCGGTGTGCATCGACGTCCCCGCAGCCGAGGTGGCGGTCTACGCGCCCCGCGGTTGAGACAATGGTCGGATGACCTCCTGGTTCCCCAAGGTGTGGCCCGTGGCCACGCCGATCCTGGCGGCCGTCGTGCTCGCGTTCTCGTACGGCCGCTACGGGCTCGGCACCGCCGTGGTGGTCGTCGTCGCCGTCGTGCTCGCCGTCACGGTCCTGGCGGCCGTCCACCACGCCGAGGTCGTCGCACACCGGGTCGGGGAACCCTTCGGCTCGCTCGTGCTGGCCGTCGCCGTGACGATCATCGAGGTCGCGCTCATCATCTCGCTGTCGAGCTCCGGCGGTGCGCAGGCCGAGACCCTGGCGCGCGACACGGTGTTCTCGGCGGTGATGATCACGATGAACGGGCTGGTCGGCCTCGCGATCCTGATCGGGACCCTGCGGCACAACACCGTGCGCTTCAACCAGGAGGGCGCGAGCGCCGCGACCATGACGGTGGCCGCGCTCGCCGTGCTGACCCTGGTGCTGCCGACGTTCACCACCGGCACCGACGACGCCTCCTTCACGGGGACGCAGCTGGTGTTCGTCGCGATCGCGTCACTGGTGCTCTACGGGCTGTTCGTCGTCACGCAGACCGTGGCGCACCGCGACTTCTTCCTGCCGGTCAACCGTGCCGGCGGGGTGCTCGTCGAGTCCGAGGACGCCCACGCCGCCCGCCCGTCCGGACGCACCACGATGGTGTCGCTCGGGCTGCTCGTCGTCGCGCTCGTCGCCGTGGTCGGGCTCGCCAAGGTGGAGTCGCCCGCGATCGAGGCCGGGGTCGCCGCCGTCGGGTTCCCGCCGTCGTTCGTCGGTGTCGTGATCGCGCTGCTCATCCTGCTGCCGGAGGGCATCGCCGCGTCGAAGGCCGCCGCACGGAACCGGATCCAGACGAGCCTGAACCTGGCGATGGGGTCCGCGATGGCGTCGATCGGTCTGACGATCCCCTCGATCGCGGTCGCGTCGCTGTTCATGCCGGGGACGCTGCTGCTCGGGCTCGGGCCGTCGCAGATCGTGTTGCTCGCGCTGACGATCGTCGCGGCGGTGCTCACCGTGCTGCCCGGTCGTGCCACGC
>Ga0308167_1003627_pt1 | contig 12087 bp, 14 predicted proteins | sample PhyCR1_2_FD_202138 | JGI IMG/M metagenome (GOLD analysis project Ga0308167, IMG submission 202138) | Phyllosphere microbial communities from UC Gill Tract Community Farm, Albany, California, United States - DLSLRC.R1 | ecosystem: Host-associated > Plants > Phyllosphere > Unclassified | place... | reverse complement strand
ACGACAAAGGGAGGTGAGCATTGAATATTCTGGCGATCATGGGCGCGCACGGCGTGTTTTATAAAGATGAGCCGTTGCGTGAACTCGACGCGGCATTAAATCTGCAAGGTTTTCAGCTACTTTATCCAAAAAACAGCGACGATCTGCTGAAACTGATTGAACACAATCCGCGTATCAGCGGCGTGATCTTCGACTGGGACGCGCATAACAGCCCGGAACTCTGTGGCGAGATCAATCAGCTCAATGAATACCTGCCGCTCTATGCCTTCATCAACACCCATTCGCAGATGGATATCAGCATCAATGAGATGCGGATGCCGCTGCACTTCTTTGAATACGCGCTCAATGCCGCCGACGATATCGCGCTGCATATCCGCCAGTACACCAATGACTATATTGACCACATCACACCGCCGCTGACCAAAGCGCTGTTCACCTACGTCAAAGAGGGTAAATACACCTTCTGCACGCCTGGTCACATGGCAGGTACTGCCTTCCAGAAAAGTCCGGTCGGCTGCCTGTTCTATGATTTCTTCGGTGCCAATACCCTGAAGTCCGATATCTCCATTTCAGTCACCGAACTGGGTTCACTGCTCGATCACACCGGCCCGCATCTGGAGGCCGAAGAGTATGTGGCACGCACCTTTGGTGCTGAGCAGAGCTACATGGTGACCAACGGCACCTCGACCTCAAATAAAATTGTCGGGATGTATGCGGCATCTGCCGGTAGTACGGTACTTATTGACCGTAACTGCCACAAGTCTCTGACGCATCTGCTGATGATGAGCGATCTGATCCCTATCTGGCTGAAGCCGACCCGCAACGCGCTAGGCATCCTTGGCGGGATTCCAAAACAGGAATTTACCCGCGCCAGCATCACGCAGAAAGTCGCGGCCACGGAACGTGCCAGCTGGCCGGTCCATGCAGTAATCACCAATTCGACCTACGACGGCTTGCTCTATAACACCCAGTACATTAAAGAGACGCTGGATGTGCCGTCGATACACTTTGATTCCGCCTGGGTGCCCTATACCAATTTTCACCCGATTTATGCCGGCAAAAGCGGCATGAGCGGTGAACGTATTCCGGGCAAAGTAGTGTATGAAACCCAGTCGACCCACAAGCTGCTGGCGGCCTTCTCACAGGCATCGATGATTCATATTAAAGGCGACTACGACGAACAGACCTTTAACGAAGCCTATATGATGCATACCACCACCTCGCCGAACTACGCCATTGTCTCGTCGATTGAAACCGCGGCGGCGATGCTGCGCGGTAATCCGGGCAAGCGGCTGATCAACCGTTCGGTGGAGCGGGCGCTGCATTTCCGCCGCGAGATCCAGCGTCTGCGCGAAGAGTCTGACAGCTGGTTTTTTGACATCTGGCAGCCGGAACAGATCGATGAGGCGCAATGCTGGCCGATCCAGCCAGGAGACGAGGCGTGGCACGGCTTTACCCAGGCCGATCGCGATCACATGTATCTCGATCCGATCAAGGTCACCATCCTGACGCCGGGCATGAGTGAACTGGGTGAAATGGCCGAAGAGGGGATCCCGGCCGCGCTGGTGGCGAAGTTTCTGGATGAACGCGGCATCGTGGTAGAGAAAACCGGCCCTTACAACCTGCTGTTCCTGTTCAGTATTGGCATCGATAAAACCAAAGCGATGAGCGTGCTGCGCGGACTGACCGAGTTCAAACGCGCTTACGATCTCAATTTGCGGGTGAAAAATATGCTGCCGGATCTCTACGCTGAAGATCCCGACTTCTATCGCAATATGCGGATCCAGACGCTGGCGCAGGGCATCCATCAGCTGATCCGCCATCACGATCTGCCGCGTCTGATGCTGCAGGCGTTTGATGTGTTGCCGGAGATGAAAATGACGCCGCATCAGGCTTTCCAGCAGCAGGTGAAAGGCAATATTGAAACCGTCGATATCAGCGAGCTGGTCGGGCGGGTGTCAGCCAACATGATTTTACCCTATCCGCCGGGCGTGCCGCTGGTGATGCCGGGTGAGATGATCACGGAGCAGAGCCGCGCGGTACTCGATTTCCTGTTGATGCTGTGCAGCATTGGCCGCCACTATCCGGGCTTTGAAACCGATATTCATGGCGCCACGCTGACCGACGAAGGGGAATATCGCGTTCGGGTGCTGAAAAACGACGCGGGTTAAGAACTTTGTAGATTGTCAGCCAGCGGGTGCCTGCGTAAGGTAGGCGCTCGTCTGAACTTAAGGAATTGAAATGCTGCAGTTAACGGCTATCCATCATATTGCGATCATCGCGTCAGATTATCAGCGCAGCAAAGCGTTCTATTGTGACGTGCTCGGCTTCAGCCTGATGGGCGAATATTACCGCGAAGCACGCGACTCATGGAAAGGGGACCTGGCGTTACAGGGCCAGTACACCATCGAACTCTTCTCTTTCCCTGAGCCGCCGGCGCGGGTCAGTCATCCTGAAGCCTGCGGGTTGCGTCATCTGGCGTTTACTGTGCCAGATGTCGCCGCAGCGGTTGCCACCCTGGCGGAGAAAGGCGTGGTGTGCGAACCGATCCGGATTGATGAGCTGACCGGTAAACAGTGCACCTTCTTTGCCGATCCAGATGGTTTGCCGCTGGAGCTTTATCAGGCGTAAAATAGCGCGCTCAGTGGGCCACATCCGGTGGCCCGATTGTCTGGATTGCACCATGTCTTTGTCCGCTCTTGATTCTCTGCTGCAACCGGATGCCGCGCTGGTGGTGGCGTTCAGTGGCGGACTCGATTCCACCGTCCTGCTGCATCAGGCATGGCGCTGGCAGCAGCACTCTCCTCAATCCCGCCTGCGGGCGCTGCACGTTCATCACGGACTGAGTCCCAATGCCGATCGCTGGGCGGCGCACTGTCTGGCGCTCTGCCAGCAATGGCAGCTACCGTGCGAGGTACTGCGGGTCAGGGTCGATGGTCGCGATAGCGGCATTGAAGCGGCCGCGCGCACCGCCCGCTATCAGGCGCTGAGCGCGGCGCTGAAGCCTGGCGAAACGTTACTGACTGCCCAGCATCTCGACGATCAGTGTGAAACCTTTTTGCTGGCGCTGAAGCGCGGCAGTGGTCCGGCGGGGTTAGCCGCCATGCCGGTATCCCGCATGCTGGGTGCGCATCGCCTGTTACGTCCGCTGCTTGATCATTCACGCCAGTCACTGGAGCACTATGCCCGGAGGCATCAACTGGTGTGGGTTGAGGATGAGAGCAATCAGGATTTACGCTACGACCGTAACTTTCTGCGCCAGCGTCTGCTGCCTGAACTGAGTCAGCGCTGGCCCCATTTTGCCGAGGCGACGGCGCGCAGCGCGGCACTCTGTAGTGAGCAGGAGCAGTTGCTGGATGAGCTGCTGGCCGAGCAGCTGGCTGGGCTGACTCAGCCCGACGGCAGTTTACACTTTCCCCCTTTAGTGACGATGAGTGAGGCGCGCGCCAATGCGTTGCTGCGTCGCTGGATCGCCGGGCAGGGCGGATCGATGCCGTCACGTGATGCCCTGAACCGCATCCGCCATGAAGTGATGGCGAGTCGCGAAGATGCCCAGCCGCGGCTGCAGTCAGGTCAGGCTGAACTGCGACGCTATCGCCAGCAGCTTTACTGGCTACCGCGGCTCAGCTCGCTACGCGACATCCAGCTGGCGTGGCCCGATATTAACCAGCCGCTGGCGTTGCCAGACAATCTGGGCGTGCTGCAGGCTAGCCAGGCCCAGCGTCCGTTACGTCTTCCCCAACCGGATGAACGGGTCTGCGTGCGGTTCCATGCGCAGGGTCAGGTTCATCTGGCGGGGCGCAGCGGCGGACGGGAAATGAAGAAGCTGTGGCAGGCGTTGCACATTCCGCCGTGGCAACGCGAACGGACGCCGTTAATTTTTTACAACCAGACGCTGATCTGCGCGCCGGATCTTTTCATTACCCGTGAGGGCGCAGCCATCGATTCTGATGGCTGGCAGGTTGTCTGGCATTCGAAATAAAACGCAGGAGAGTAATGATGAAAACGTGGATCGCGGCGTGTTTAGTGGTCGCCGCGCTACCGGCCTGGGCGGCGGGTGATGCGCAGAGCGGGGCGCAAAAGGCAGCCAGTTGTATGGCCTGTCACGGTGCAGCAGGAAAAGCTACCGTGCCGCTCTATCCCAGTCTGGCCGGGCAACACGCTGAGTATCTTGAACATGCCTTGCAGGCTTATAAAAAAGGTGAGCGCAACGGGGGGCAGGCTGAGGTGATGAAAGCGTTCGTCGCGGGATTAAGTGATGCAGATATGGCAGATTTGGCGGCGTACTACGGATCGTTACAGCCCTGAACGGAAGAGGGCGGGAAAGTCCCGCCCGGAAAACGTGGATTATTCTGCGCTGACAACCACCGTTCCCAGTTCAGGGTGACTGAAGCTGGCGATATGGTCGAGGCGTAACTCGCGGGTTTCACCGGCAAGATCAATAGCCAGGTATTCCACATTCTTGCGTGAAAATATCTCGCTGGCCTTCGCCTTGAGCTGCTCGCCATTTTTCATCTCCAGCGACAGCATCCAGTTATTTTGGCAGGCGAGTTCCAGATTGTCGTAATCATCGCAATTGATGGGTTGGTACGCTTCATTTATCAACATAGTCGCTCACCAATAAGTTAGCAGCGGCGTAGGCCGCCTGTTCCCTGACAGAAGAGTTTAGCGCAGTATTTGCGGCAATATCATTAAGCGCCTTCAATGCGCAGCCAATCGCATCGGGTATGTAACCTAAATCCCCGCTGCCGATTTCGGCATATTTTCGGCGAACTAACTCACAATAATTTTGCACGTGGCCCTCCTCAGCAGAGCGTCAATACTCTGGTTAACTGGCGACTATATCACAGCCATTTACAGGAAATCAGCCCGCTTAAAGCAGGAACAGCGCGCAAATCACTGCTAAAGTGACAGATTCCGCTGTCTGACGCGGAGAGAGTCAAAGCACAAAAGGTTAAGTGGATGAACAGGTTATCGGCAGTAAGCGCCATAAGCGCAGGGGAGGGTGGCAGATGATTATGCTGTCACGCAGTGTTGAAATCCCGGAAAGTGAAATTGAGCTGAGCGCGATTCGTGCGCAAGGCAACGGAGGACAACATGTCAATAAAGCCAGCACGGCGATACATTTGCGATTCGATATCGCCGCGTCCTCGTTGCCGGACTTTTATAAACAGCGATTGCTGAGCGCCAGTCATCATTTGATTACCCGCGAAGGGATCGTGGTGATTAAGTCGCAGGAGCATCGCAGTCAGGAGATGAACCGAGAAGCCGCGCTTCAGCGTCTGGTGAATCTGATTCGGGAACTGACTACGGTGGAAAAGGCCCGGCGCGCAACGCGGCCGACCCGCGCTTCTAAAGAACGACGGCTGGAAGGGAAAGCCCGGCGCAGTACCACTAAGTCGATGCGCGGCAAAGTACAATAAAAAACGCCCCGCGAGCGGGGCGTCTGGCTAACTTACTTATTCAGTGCTTTCAGCAGGAAGTCGACGATCTCATCCTGCTTGATCATCTGCTTCTCACCGGCACGGCGCGCTTTATATTCAATCTCCTGATTGTCGAGATTGCGGTCGCCAATCACGATGGTGTGCGGCACACCAATCAGTTCCATGTCGGCAAACATCACGCCCGGACGCTCTTTACGGTCATCCAGAATGACATCCACACCTTTGGCGCGCAGCGTCGCGTAGAGCTCTTCCGCCAGCTCTTTCACCCGGAACGATTTCTGCATATTCATTGGCAGAATCGCCACTTCGAACGGTGCCAGCGCCGCAGGCCAGATAATGCCGCGTTCATCATGGTTCTGTTCAATCGCCGCCGCGACGACACGGGTGATGCCGATGCCGTAGCAGCCCATGCTCATCACCTGATTGCGGCCATCTTCACCCTGAACCGAGGCTTTCATCGCATCCGAATATTTGGTGCCGAGCTGGAAGATGTGACCCACTTCAATGCCGCGTTTAATCTGCAGCGTGCCTTTGCCATCCGGGCTGAGATCGCCTTCGACCACGTTGCGGATATCCGCCACGCTGGCCAGCGGCAGATCGCGCTCCCAGTTGATGCCAAAATAGTGTTTACCGTCGACGTTTGCGCCAGCGCTGAAATCACTCATCTTCGCCACGGTACGGTCGGCGATGATTGGCATCTTCAGGCCGACCGGGCCGATAGAACCCGGACCCGCACCGACGGCAGCCCGGATCTCTTCTTCGGTAGCGAACACCAGCGGCGCAGCCACGATCTCCGCTTTTTCCGCTTTGATCTCATTCAACTGATGATCACCGCGCACCAGCAGGGCAACCAGCGCATGGCCGCTCTCTTCGGCACCTTTCACGATCAGCGTCTTCACCGTCTGCTCAATCGGCAGCTGGAACTGCTCGACCAGTTCGGCGATGGTTTTAGCATCTGGCGTATCAACGATGCGCATTTCCTGGGTCGGCGCGGCGCGTTCCCCAGCCGGGGCAACCGCTTCGGCCAGCTCAATGTTAGCCGCATAGTCAGAGTCAGTAGAGAAGATCACATCATCTTCACCGCTCTGTGCCAGCACCTGGAACTCATGTGACGCGCTGCCACCGATTGAGCCGGTATCCGCCTGCACCGCACGGAAATCGAGTCCCATACGGGTAAAGCTCTGGCTGTAAGCGCGATACATCGCTTCGTACGTCTCCTGCAGTGATTCCTGCGAAACGTGGAACGAGTAAGCATCTTTCATGATGAATTCACGTGAACGCATCACGCCAAAGCGCGGGCGCACTTCATCACGAAATTTGGTCTGAATCTGATACAGGTTGAGTGGCAACTGTTTGTAAGAGCTGAGCTCATTGCGGATCAGGTCAGTGACCACCTCTTCATGCGTCGGACCCAGCACGAACGGGCGATCGTGGCGATCGGCAATACGTAACAGTTCCGGGCCATACTCTTCCCAGCGACCGCTCTCTTGCCACAGGTCGGCAGGCTGCACCACCGGCATTGAAATCTCAATCGCGCCGGCGTTGTTCATCTCTTCACGCACGATATTTTCGACTTTTTTCAGCACGCGCACCCCGGTCGGCAACCAGGTGTACAAGCCAGAAGCCAGTTTGCGGATCATACCGGCGCGCAGCATCAGCTGATGGCTGATCACTTCAGCGTCGGAAGGCGTCTCTTTCTGAGTAGAGAGCAGATATTGAGTAGTACGCATTAATTACGATTCCAGTTGATCGGAAAGTCACAGACAGAATTTTGCTGGCGGCTAGTGTACCAGTGAGATCACCGGCTCAAAAGCGGGTTTTAACGCGGGTCGATGGCGATCACTTCCGTTCCGGCCTTGTCGATGCGCCAGCGCACATTAAAATCGATCAGCCAGGCGGCATATTCACGCTGTTCTACTTCACCTTTACGGTAAGCGGGACGGGGGTCCTGGGCCAGCACCTCGCTGATAAAGCGCGCCAGGTGCGGGTAGTGCGCCTGCTGCTGCTGTAGTTGCTGTTGTGCCTGAGTCGAGAAGCGGACCGGCATATCAGCCGCCGGTGCGGCCTGAGCAAAACCGGCCTGGGCGTGCGGTAACGCTTCCGCAAACGGCAGATAGGGCTTGATATCGACCACCGGCGTTCCGTCGACCAGATCCAGACTGCCGAGCTGCAGGATCACTTGCTGTTTGTCGACATGAATGCCTTTGAGCTCAACCAGGGACATGCCAATCGGATTAGGGCGGAAGGTTGAGCGGGTCGCGAACACCCCGATGCGCGCATTACCGCCGAGCCGGGGCGGACGGACCGTCGGTCGCCAGCCACCGGCCATGGTCTGATGAAACACGAACAGCAGCCAGAGATGACTGAAGGCTTCCAGCCCGCGTACTGCTTCCGGCTGGTTATAGGGTGCCAGCAGGTGCAGCTCGCCGCCGCCGTCCTGCACCAGACCGGGCTGGCGCGGTACGGCAAACTTCTCTTTCCACGGTGAGCGGATTACCCCAATTTGCGCAAAGGCGAATTCACTCATTGATTACTGACTTTCAGCGCCGAGCCCTGGCATACCGCCTGGCGGTAGCAACCTGGCGTTCCGGTCACAATTTCACATTTATGCAGCAGCACCGCGTTGGCTTTCATCTGCGAGGCGCGGATCTGCAGGCGTTTACGCGCGGTGGCGATGTTAGCCGGAGAGTTCTGGTTACTGATCTGGCAATCTTCAGCCGAGACTTCACCCAAATCGCGGAACGGTTTGCTGACCAGGTCAGCCGCATCGGTGTAGAGCTTAACCGGCGCAGGACGCGACGCAGGTTTGCGGGTCGGTTCGCTGGATTGCTGCGGACGAGAAGGTGCGCTGCTTATCGGGTGATATTCATGGACACACCCGGTCAGCATCAATGCTAACAAGCAGAGCGGTAAAAAACGCATGGCAACATCCTCAGGTTTCAAAAAGTGGCGTTATTGAAACAAGGACCAGAATAAATAACAAGTCGGGCAGGGCACCCAATAACAGAAAGGGCGGCATCGCGCCGCCCTGGAAGAAATGAGTAACCGAACTACCAGCCTTTAACGGCGCCGCCGTTGAAGACTTTGTTTGCGGCTTCGTTGACTTCGTCAGACTGATAAGCCTGAACGAACTTCTTCACGTTTTCCGCATCCTTATTGTCTTCACGCGCCACAATCAGGTTCACGTAAGGGGAGTCTTTATCTTCAACAAAGATACCGTCTTTGGCTGGCGTCAGACCAATCTGGCTGGCGTAAGTAGTGTTGATGACCGCCAGCGCAATCTGTTGATCGTCAAGTGAGCGCGGCAGTTGTGGCGCTTCCAGCTCAACAATTTTCAGATGCTTAGGGTTCTCAGTGATGTCCAGCGAGGTCGGCAGCAGGCCCACGCCATCTTTCAGTTTGATCAGACCCACTTTCTGCAGCAGCAGCAGGGTACGGCCCAGGTTGGTCGGATCGTTAGGAATCGCGACCTGAGCGCCGTCCTGCAGCTCATCCAGTGATTTAATCTTTTTCGAATAGCCCGCGATTGGGTAGACGAAGGAGTTACCGACGGAAACCAGCTTGTAGCCACGATCTTTGATCTGCTGATCCAGATACGGTTTATGCTGGAAGGCATTAGCGTCGATGTCGCCTTTGCTCAGCGCTTCGTTAGGCAGCACGTAATCGTTAAACGTCACCAGCTCAACGTCGAGGCCATACTTCTCTTTCGCGACTTTCTGTGCTGCTTCAGCCACCTGCTGCTCAGCACCGACAATCACGCCCACTTTAATATGATTGGGATCTTTCTCTTTTTGATCGCATCCTGCCAGCGCAATCGCGCCAATCAGTGCACCCACAGCGGCAATTTTTTTAAATCTGAAAGACATATCCTTTCCTTAATAGTGTTATTGCTGGCTTACTTATGGGACACCGCACGTACGATGCGGTCGCCACAGAATTGAATGAGATACACCAAAACCACTAACAACACCAATACCGTATTCATCACGGTGGCGTTGTAGCCGATATAACCGTACTGATAACCGATCTGACCCAGGCCGCCAGCGCCGACCGCACCGCCCATCGCCGAGTAACCAACCAGCGTAATCAGAGTAATCGTCGCTGCGTTGACCAGGCCAGGCATCGCTTCAGGCAGCAAAACCTTACGGACGATCTGCATTGGCGTAGCGCCCATCGCGCGTGACGCTTCAATCAATCCGGTTGGCAGTTCCAGCAGGGCGTTTTCCACCATACGCGCAATAAAAGGTGCGGCGCCGACGGTTAGCGGCACGATTGCGGCCTGTAAGCCAATTGAGGTGCCGACGATGACGCGGGTGAACGGGATCATCCAGACCAGCAGAATGATAAAAGGAATCGAACGGAAGATATTCACCAGCGCCGAGAGCACGCGGTAGAGTCCCTGATTCTGTAGAATCTGGCCTGGACGGGTGACATACAGCAGTACACCGACCGGCAGCCCCAGCACAAAGCCAAAGAAGCCCGAGACAAAGGTCATCATCAGCGTTTCCCATACGCCGCGCCCCAGCAACCACATCATCGCCTCAGACATAACCTAATACCTCTACTTTCACGTGATTCTCCTGCAGCCAGGCGATGGCCTGACGGGTATCGCCTTCTGTGCCGTGCATTTCGGCCAGCATAATGCCGAACTTCACTCCACCGGCATAATCCATCTGGGCACTGATAATATTGTTATTGACGTTGTAACGGCGAGCCGCTTCCGACAGCAGCGGCGCATCGACCGATTTGCCGGTGAACTCCAGACGCAGCAGCGGCACACTGTCGTGGCTGGCGGCGGCTGAAAGACGCTGTTGATAGTCATCCGGGATATCCAGATGCAGCGTTGACTGAATGAACTGCTGCGCCAGCGGCGTTTTCGGATGCGAGAAGACTTCACTGACGCTGTCTTTCTCAATCAATTCGCCCTGACTGATAACCGCGACCTGGTCACAAATGCGTTTCACCACATCCATTTCATGGGTGATGAGCAGGATAGTCAGGCCGAGACGGCGGTTAATATCTTTCAGCAGTTCCAGAATCGAGCGGGTCGTGGCCGGATCGAGTGCGCTGGTGGCTTCGTCGCACAGTAGCACTTTAGGGTTACTGGCCAGGGCGCGGGCAATAGCGACGCGCTGCTTCTGTCCACCTGACAGGTTTGCGGGCCAGGCATCATGCTTATCGGACAGGCCGACCAACTCCAGCAGTTCAGCGACCCGCGCCTTGATCTGCTCGCGTGACAGGTTGCCCAGCTCCAGCGGCAGTGAAACGTTGCCGGCGACGGTGCGGGAATTCATCAGGTTAAAGTGCTGAAAGATCATGCCGATCTGACGACGCGCCTGGGTTAACTGGCGCTCGTTAAGCGCGGTCAGGTCAGCGCCATCCACCAGTACCCGGCCCGAAGTAGGGCGTTCAAGTAAATTAACGCAACGGATCAATGTACTCTTGCCGGCACCGGAAGCTCCGATGACGCCATAAATTTGTCCGGCAGGCACGTGCAGACTGACGTCAGATAACGCCTGAATGGTGCGGTTGCCTTGCTGGAACACCTTGGTGATATTTTCTAATTTAATCATTACGTTATTTATTATCGTGTTGCGTTGTCCGTGGTGTGGCAGGCGGTTAAGCCCGATATGCTGTCAAAGCTGGATGGATGGTAAGGCATCCAGACGTCTAAATCAATGGAAGCGATTCAATCTGGCATTCTCCCTTTTATAGCAATCATGCGATACTGATCGGCAATTTTTATAGCAGGAGTTTCTACGTGGCGAATAAAGTCCCAGCCATTTTTCTTGATCGCGATGGCACCCTCAACGTCGACCATGGCTATGTCCATGAAATTGATAATTTCCAGTTCATTGACGGCACAATTGAAGCGTTACAACAACTGAAGCAGATGGGTTTTGCTTTGGTCGTGGTGACCAATCAGTCGGGTATTGCGCGCGGTATGTTTACAGAAGATACCTTTATGCGGCTGACCGAATGGATGGACTGGTCATTAGCCGACCGCGATGTGGATCTCGATGGCATCTATTTCTGTCCGCATCATCCTGAGGCCACTGTTGAAGAGTTCCGCCAGACGTGTGATTGCCGCAAACCGCAGCCGGGGATGTTGTTAACGGCTCAACAGGAACTGCATATTGATATGGCGGCTTCTTATATGGTGGGCGATAAAATGGAAGATATGCTGGCGGGTCAGGCTGCAGGCGTGGGTAAGAAAGTGCTGGTGCGCAGCGGTAAGCCGGTCACCGCGGAAGGCGAAGCTGCAGCAGACTGGGTGATTGATAGCCTCGCAGCGCTGCCAGCGCGCATCAAACAGGGTTAAAACGGCGCTTTTGTGCAAATTTCAGACGAACAGCAAAAAAGTTGAAATTTGCACTTGCGCTATCTGAAGCGTCCCCTATAATGCGCCTCCACTGACACGGAACACCGGCTTACGGAGTAACGGGTCAGCAGGCACAGGAGACTGCGCCGCCGGAGAAAAACTTCTGAAAAAGAGGTTGACTCTGAAGGAGGAAAGCGTAATATACGCCACCTCGCGACAGACGGTTAACCCGCTGCTCGCACTGCTCTTTAACAATTTATCAGACAATCTGTGTGGGCACTCGCAGGATTGATATCAGCGTCTCCGGACGTAAAAAATATC
>Ga0308167_1003625_pt1 | contig 12088 bp, 14 predicted proteins | sample PhyCR1_2_FD_202138 | JGI IMG/M metagenome (GOLD analysis project Ga0308167, IMG submission 202138) | Phyllosphere microbial communities from UC Gill Tract Community Farm, Albany, California, United States - DLSLRC.R1 | ecosystem: Host-associated > Plants > Phyllosphere > Unclassified | place... | reverse complement strand
ACGACAAAGGGAGGTGAGCATTGAATATTCTGGCGATCATGGGCGCGCACGGCGTGTTTTATAAAGATGAGCCGTTGCGTGAACTCGACGCGGCATTAAATCTGCAAGGTTTTCAGCTACTTTATCCGAGAAACAGCGACGATCTGCTCAAGCTGATTGAACACAATCCGCGTATCAGCGGGGTGATCTTTGACTGGGATGCGCACAACAGCCCGGAACTGTGCGGCGAGATCAATCAGCTCAATGAATACCTGCCGCTCTATGCTTTCATCAATACCCATTCGCAGATGGATATCAGCGTCAATGAGATGCGGATGCCGCTGCACTTCTTTGAATACGCGCTCAACGCAGCCGACGATATCGCGCTGCATATCCGTCAGTACACCGATGACTATATTGACCACATCACGCCACCGCTGACTAAAGCGTTGTTCACCTACGTCAAAGAGGGTAAGTACACCTTCTGCACGCCCGGTCACATGGCGGGCACCGCCTTTCAGAAAAGCCCGGTCGGCTGCCTGTTCTATGATTTCTTCGGCGCCAACACCCTGAAGTCCGATATCTCAATTTCGGTGACGGAACTCGGCTCGCTGCTCGATCATACCGGCCCGCATCTTGAGGCGGAAGAGTATGTAGCGCGCACCTTTGGCGCTGAGCAGAGTTACATGGTGACCAACGGCACCTCGACCTCCAATAAAATTGTCGGGATGTACGCGGCACCCGCCGGCAGCACGGTGCTTATAGACCGTAACTGCCACAAGTCGCTGACTCATCTGTTAATGATGAGCGATCTGGTCCCAATCTGGCTGAAGCCAACCCGCAACGCGCTGGGTATTCTGGGCGGTATTCCAAAACAGGAATTCACTCGCGCCAGCATCACGCAAAAAGTGGCGGCGACCGAACGTGCCAGCTGGCCGGTCCACGCGGTGATCACCAACTCGACCTATGACGGCCTGCTGTATAACACCCAGTACATCAAAGAGACGCTGGATGTGCCGTCGATTCACTTTGATTCCGCCTGGGTGCCCTATACCAACTTCCACCCGATTTACGCCGGTAAAAGCGGCATGAGTGGTGAACGTATTCCGGGCAAAGTGGTGTATGAAACCCAGTCAACCCACAAGCTGCTGGCGGCCTTTTCACAGGCATCGATGATTCACATTAAAGGCGACTATGACGAGCAGACCTTTAACGAAGCCTACATGATGCATACCACCACCTCACCGAATTACGCCATTGTCTCGTCGATTGAAACCGCGGCGGCGATGCTGCGCGGTAACCCGGGCAAGCGACTGATCAATCGTTCGGTGGAACGCGCCCTGCATTTCCGTCGCGAGATCCAGCGCCTGCGCGAAGAGTCTGATAGCTGGTTCTTTGATATCTGGCAGCCGGAACAGATCGATGAGGCGCAATGCTGGCCGATCCAGCCAGGCGACGAGGCGTGGCACGGCTTTACCCAGGCCGATCGCGATCATATGTATCTCGATCCGATCAAAGTCACCATTCTGACGCCGGGCATGAGCGAACTGGGTGAGATGGCTGACGAGGGGATCCCGGCCGCGCTGGTGGCCAGGTTCCTGGATGAGCGTGGCATCGTGGTAGAGAAAACCGGTCCCTATAACCTGCTGTTCCTGTTCAGTATTGGCATCGACAAAACCAAAGCGATGAGCGTGCTGCGCGGGCTGACCGAGTTCAAACGCGCCTACGATCTTAATCTGCGGGTGAAAAACATGTTGCCGGATCTCTATGCTGAAGATCCCGACTTCTACCGCAACATGCGGATCCAGACGCTGGCGCAGGGCATTCATCAGTTGATCCGCCATCACGATCTGCCGCGGCTGATGCTGCAGGCGTTTGATGTGCTGCCGGAGATGAAGATGACGCCACATCAGGCGTTCCAGCAGCAGGTGAAAGGCAATATTGAAACTGTCGATATCAGTCAGCTGGTCGGACGGATCTCAGCCAACATGATTTTACCCTATCCGCCGGGCGTGCCGCTGGTGATGCCGGGAGAGATGATTACCGAAGAGAGCCGTGCGGTACTCGATTTCCTGCTGATGCTGTGCAGCATTGGTCGTAACTATCCGGGCTTTGAAACCGATATTCATGGCGCCACGCTGACCGAAGAAGGGGAATATCGCGTTCGGGTGTTGAAAAACGACGCTGGTTAAGAACTTTGTAGATTGTCAGCTACCGGGTGCCTGCGTAAGGTAGGCACTCGTCTGAACTTAAGGAATTGAAATGCTGCAGTTAACGGCTATCCACCACATTGCGATCATCGCGTCAGATTATCAGCGCAGCAAAGCGTTCTACTGTGACGTGCTCGGCTTCAGCCTGCTGGGCGAATACTACCGCGAAGCTCGCGACTCATGGAAAGGGGACCTGGCGCTTCAGGGTCAGTACACGATTGAACTGTTCTCTTTTCCTCAGCCACCGGCACGGGTCAGCCATCCTGAAGCCTGCGGCCTGCGTCATCTGGCGTTCACCGTGCCGGATGTTGAGGCAGCGGTCGCAACGCTGGCGCAGAAAGGCGTCGTGTGCGAGCCAATCCGCATTGATGAACTGACCGGCAAACAGTGTACTTTCTTTGCCGATCCAGATGGTTTGCCGCTGGAGCTTTATCAGGCGTAAAATAGCGCGCTCAGTGGGCCACATCCGGTGGCCCGATTGTCTGGATTGCGCCATGTCTTTGTCTGCTTTTAATTCACTGCTGCAACCGGATGCCGCGCTGGTGGTGGCATTCAGCGGCGGACTCGATTCAACCGTGCTGCTGCATCAGGCATGGCGATGGCAACAGCACTCTCCTCAATCCCGCCTGCGGGCACTGCACGTGCATCACGGACTGAGTCCGAACGCCGATCGCTGGGCAGCGCACTGCATGGCGCTCTGCCAGCAATGGCAGTTACCGTGTGAGGTGTTGCGGGTCAGGGTCGATGGGCGTGACAGCGGCATTGAAGCAGCCGCCCGCACCGCTCGCTATCAGGCGCTGAGCACGGCGCTGCAGCCGGGCGAAATTTTACTGACGGCTCAGCATCTCGACGATCAATGTGAAACCTTGTTACTGGCGCTGAAGCGTGGCAGCGGCCCGGCCGGCTTAGCCGCGATGCCGCAATCCCGCTCGCTGGGCGCGCATCGTCTGTTACGGCCGTTGCTCAATCATTCCCGCCAGTCGCTGGAGCAGTATGCCCGGACGCATCAGCTGGTGTGGGTTGAGGATGAGAGCAATCAGGATTTGCGCTACGACCGCAACTTTCTGCGCCAGCGTCTGCTGCCTGAACTCAGTCAGCGCTGGCCCCATTTTGCCGAGGCGACGGCCCGTAGCGCGGCACTCTGCAGCGAGCAGGAGCAGTTGCTGGATGAGCTGCTGGCTGAACAGCTCAGTGCGCTGATCCAGCCTGACGGCAGCTTGCACTTTCCGCCCTTACTGACGATGAGTGAGGCGCGCGCCAATGCGCTGCTGCGCCGCTGGATCGCGGGTCAGAGCGGGGTGATGCCGTCACGAGATGGCCTGAACCGCATCCGTAATGAGGTGATGGCGAGTCGCGAAGATGCCCAGCCGCGGTTGCAGTTTGGTCAGGCTGAACTGCGACGCTATCGCCAGCAACTCTACTGGCTGCCGCGGCTCAGCGCGTTACGCGATATCCAGCTGGCGTGGCCCGATCTTCACCAGCCGCTGCGGTTGCCTGACGATCTGGGCACGTTGCAGGCCAGCCAGTCTCAGCGCCCGTTACGTCTTCCCCGACAGGATGAGCAGATCAGCGTGCGGTTTCACGCCCACGGCCAGATTCATCTGGTGGGGCGCAGCGGCGGACGGGAAATGAAGAAGGTGTGGCAGGCGTTGCACATTCCGCCGTGGCAACGCGAACGGATTCCGTTAATTTTTTACAACCAGACGCTGGTCTGCGCGCCGGATCTCTTCATTACCCGTGAGGGCGCGGCCATCGACCAGCATGGCTGGCAGGCTGTCTGGCATTCAAAATAAAAACGCAGGAGAGCAATGATGAAAACGTGGATCGCGGCGTGTTTACTGGCCGCCGCGCTACCGGCCTGGGCGGCGGGTGATGCGCAGAGCGGGGCGCAGAAAGCAGCCAGCTGTATGGCCTGTCACGGTGCAGAAGGAAAGGCCTCGGTGCCGCTCTATCCTAACCTGGCAGGGCAACAGGCGGCCTATCTTGAGCATGCCCTGCAGGCGTACAAAAAAGGTGAACGCAGCGGGGGTCAGGCCGAGGTGATGAAAGCGTTTGTCGCGGGATTAAGTGATGCAGATATGGCGGATTTAGCGGCGTACTACGGTTCGTTACAGCCCTGAAAGAGGAAAGGGCGGGGAAGTCCCGCCCGGAAAGCGTGGATTATTCTGCGCTGACAACTACCGTTCCCAGCTCCGGATGCGTGAAGCTGGCGATATGGTCGAGGCGTAACTCGCGGGTTTCACCGTCAAGATCGATGGCCAGATATTCCACATTTTTACGTGAAAAAATCTCGCTGGCCTTCGCTTTGAGCTGCTCGCCATTTTTCATTTCCAGCGACAGCATCCAGTTATTTTGGCAGGCGAGTTCCAGGTTGTCGTAATCATCGCAATTGATGGGTTGGTACGCTTCATTTATCAACATAGTCGCTCACCAATAAGTTAGCAGCGGCGTAGGCCGCCTGTTCCCTGACAGAAGAGTTTAGCGCAGTATTTGCGGCAATATCATTAAGCGCCTTCAATGCGCAGCCAATCGCATCGGGTATGTAACCTAAATCCCCGCTGCCGATTTCGGCATATTTTCGGCGAACTAACTCACAATAATTTTGCACGTGGCCCTCCTCAGCAGAGCGTCAATACTCTGGTTAACTGGCGACTATATCACAGCCATTTGCAGGAAATCAGCCCGCTTAAAGCAGGAACAGCACGCAAAACACTGCTAAAGTGACAGATTCCGCTGTCTGACGCGGAAAGAGTCAAAGCACAAAAGGTTAAGTTGATGAACAGGTTATCGGCAGTAAACACCCTAGGCGTACGGGAAGGTGGCAGATGATTATGCTGTCACGCAGTGTTGAAATCCCGGAGAGTGAAATTGAGCTGACCGCGATTCGGGCGCAGGGCAACGGGGGACAACATGTCAATAAAGCCAGCACGGCGATACATTTGCGGTTCGATATTGCCGCGTCCTCGTTGCCACCCTTTTATAAACAGCGACTGCTGGCCGCCAGTCACCATCTGATTACGCGCGAAGGGATTGTGGTGATTAAGTCGCAGGAGCACCGCAGTCAGGAGATGAACCGCGAAGCGGCGCTGCAGCGTCTGGTTAATCTGATTCGGGAACTGAGTACGGTAGAAAAGGCTCGTCGTGCCACGCGGCCGACCCGCGCCTCTAAAGAACGACGGCTGGAGGGGAAAGCCCGGCGCAGTACCACTAAGTCGATGCGCGGTAAGGTGCAATAAAAAACGCCCCGCAAGCGGGGCGTCTGAAACGATTACTTATTCAATGCTTTCAGCAGGAAGTCGACGATCTCATCCTGCTTGATCATCTGCTTCTCACCGGCACGGCGCGCTTTATATTCAATCTCCTGATTGTCGAGATTGCGATCGCCAATCACGATGGTGTGCGGCACGCCAATCAGTTCCATGTCAGCAAACATCACGCCCGGACGCTCTTTACGATCATCCAGAATGACATCCACGCCTTTGGCACGCAGCGTCGCGTACAGCTCTTCCGCCAGCTCTTTCACCCGGAACGATTTCTGCATATTCATTGGCAGAATCGCCACTTCGAACGGTGCCAGCGCCGCAGGCCAGATAATGCCGCGTTCGTCATGATTCTGTTCAATTGCCGCCGCGACCACGCGCGTGATGCCGATGCCGTAGCAGCCCATGCTCATCACCTGGTTGCGGCCATCTTCACCCTGAACCGAGGCTTTCATCGCATCAGAGTATTTGGTGCCGAGTTGGAAGATGTGTCCCACTTCGATACCGCGTTTAATCTGCAAGGTGCCTTTGCCATCCGGGCTGAGATCGCCTTCAACCACGTTACGGATATCCGCTACGCTGGCCAGCGGCAGATCGCGCTCCCAGTTGATGCCAAAGTAGTGTTTACCGTCGACGTTTGCGCCAGCGCTGAAATCACTCATCTTCGCCACGGTACGATCGGCGATAATCGGCATCTTCAGGCCGACCGGACCGATAGAACCTGGACCGGCACCTACGGCAGCACGGATCTCTTCTTCGGTAGCGAACACCAGCGGCGCAGCCACGATGTCCGCTTTTTCCGCTTTGATCTCATTCAACTGATGATCGCCGCGCACCAGCAGGGCAACCAGCGCATGGCCGCTCTCTTCGGCACCTTTTACGATCAGCGTCTTCACCGTCTGCTCAATCGGCAGCTGGAATTGCTCTACCAGTTCGGCGATAGTTTTGGCATCTGGTGTATCAACGATGCGCATTTCCTGCGTCGGCTGAGCGCGTTCCCCGGCCGGGGCAACCGCTTCGGCCAGCTCGATATTTGCCGCATAATCCGATTCAGTAGAGAAGATCACATCATCTTCACCGCTCTGCGCCAGCACCTGGAACTCATGTGACGCGCTGCCGCCGATCGAGCCGGTATCCGCCTGCACCGCGCGGAAATCCAGCCCCATGCGAGTGAAGCTCTGGCTGTAAGCCCGGTACATTGCCTCGTATGTTTCCTGCAACGACTCCTGAGAAACGTGGAACGAGTAAGCATCTTTCATAATGAATTCACGTGAACGCATCACGCCAAAACGCGGGCGCACTTCATCACGGAATTTGGTCTGAATCTGATACAGATTTAGCGGCAGCTGCTTATAGGAGCTCAGCTCGTTACGGATCAGGTCAGTGACCACTTCTTCATGCGTCGGGCCAAGCACGAACGGACGATCATGGCGATCCGCAATACGTAACAGTTCCGGGCCATACTCTTCCCAGCGACCGCTCTCTTGCCATAAATCGGCAGGCTGCACGACCGGCATTGAAATCTCAATCGCGCCGGCGTTGTTCATCTCTTCACGCACGATGTTTTCGACTTTTTTCAGCACGCGCACCCCGGTCGGTAACCAGGTATACAAGCCAGAAGCCAGTTTGCGGATCATACCGGCGCGCAGCATCAGCTGATGGCTGATCACTTCAGCGTCGGAAGGCGTCTCTTTCTGAGTAGAGAGCAGATATTGAGTAGTACGCATTGATTACGATTCCAGTTGATCGGAAAGTCACAGACAGAATTTTGCTGGCGGCTAGTGTACCAGTGAGATCACCGGCTCAAAAGCGGGTTTTAACGCGGGTCGATGGCGATCACTTCCGTTCCGGCCGCGTCGATCCGCCAGCGCACATTAAAATCGATCAGCCAGGCGGCATATTCCCGCTGCTCCACTTCGCCTTTACGGTAAGCCGGACGGGGATCCTGCGCCAGGACTTCGCTGATAAAGCGCGCTAAATGCGGGTAGCGCGGCTGCAGCTGCTGCAATTGCTGTTGCGCCTGATCCGAGAAGCGGACCGGCATATCAGCGGCTGGCGCTGCCTGAGCAAAACCTGCCTCGGCGTGCGGTAAGGCTTCTGCAAACGGCAGGTAAGGTTTGATATCAACTACCGGCGTCCCGTCGACCAGATCCAGACTGCCGAGTTGCAGGATGACCTGCTGTTTATCGATATGGATGCCCTTAAGCTCAACCAGTGACATACCAATCGGATTAGGTCGAAAGGTTGAGCGGGTCGCGAAAACCCCGATGCGCGCATTGCCGCCGAGACGGGGCGGACGTACCGTTGGTCGCCAGCCACCCGCCATGGTCTGATGGAACACGAACAGCAGCCACAGATGGCTGAAAGCTTCCAGCCCGCGCACTGCTTCCGGCTGGTTATAAGGTGCCAGCAGGTGCAGCTCGCCGCCGCCATCCTGCACCAGACCAGGCTGGCGTGGTACGGCAAACTTCTCTTTCCACGGCGAGCGGATTACCCCAATTTGCGCAAAGGCGAAGTCACTCATTGATTACTGACTTTCAGCGCCGAACCCTGGCACACTGCCTGGCGATAGCAGCCTGGCGTACCGGTTACGATTTCGCATTTATGCAGCAGTACCGCATTGGCTTTCATCTGAGAGGCGCGGATCTGCAGGCGTTTACGTGCAGTGGCGATGTTAGCGGGTGAGTTCTGATTACTGATCTGACAATCTTCAGCAGAGACTTCGCCGAGATCGCGGAATGGTTTGCTGACCAGATCGGCCGCATCGGTATAGAGCTTAACCGGCGCAGGACGTGGCGTAGGTTTACGGGTCGGTTCGCTGGATTGCTGCGGACGAGAAGGTGCGCTGCTTATTGGGTGATATTCGTGAACACACCCGGTCAGCATCAATGCTAACAAGCAGAGCGGTAAAAAACGCATGGCAACATCCTCAAGTTTCAAAAAGTGGCGTTATTGAAACAAGGACCAGAATAAATAACAAGTCGGGCAGGGCACCCAATAACAGAAAGGGCGGCATAGCGCCGCCCTGGAAGAGAGGAGTAACCGAATTACCAGCCTTTAACGGCGCCGCCGTTGAAGACTTTGTTTGCGGCTTCGTTGACTTCGTCAGACTGGTAAGCCTGTACGAACTTCTTCACGTTTTCCGCATCTTTATTGTCTTCACGTGCCACAATCAGGTTCACGTAAGGAGAATCTTTATCTTCGACAAAGATGCCATCTTTAGCCGGCGTCAGACCGATCTGGCTGGCGTAGGTGGTATTGATAACCGCCAGCGCAATCTGCTGATCGTCGAGTGAGCGCGGCAGCTGTGGCGCTTCCAGCTCAACAATTTTCAGATGTTTTGGGTTCTCGGTGATATCCAGTGAGGTCGGCAGCAGGCCCACGCCATCTTTCAGCTTGATCAGACCCACTTTCTGCAGCAGCAGCAGGGTACGGCCCAGGTTGGTCGGGTCGTTAGGAATCGCGACCTGAGCTCCGTCCTGCAACTCATCCAGTGACTTAATCTTTTTCGAGTAGCCCGCGATAGGGTAGACGAAGGAGTTACCGACTGATACCAGCTTGTAGCCACGATCTTTGATCTGCTGATCCAGATACGGCTTGTGCTGGAAAGCATTGGCGTCGATGTCGCCTTTGCTCAGCGCTTCGTTAGGCAGCACGTAATCGTTAAACGTCACCAGTTCAACGTCGAGGCCATATTTCTCTTTCGCGACTTTCTGCGCTGCTTCAGCTACCTGCTGCTCAGCACCGACAATCACGCCCACTTTAATATGGTTGGGATCTTTCTCTTTTTGATCGCATCCTGCCAGCGCAATTGCGCCAATCAGTGCACCCACAGCGGCAATTTTTTTAAATCTGAAAGACATATCCTTTCCTTAATAGTGATATTGCTGGCTTACTTATGGGACACCGCACGTACGATGCGGTCACCACAGAATTGAATGAGATACACCAAAACCACTAACAACACCAATACCGTATTCATCACCGTGGCGTTGTAGCCGATATAACCGTACTGATAACCGATCTGACCCAGACCGCCTGCTCCCACTGCGCCGCCCATTGCGGAGTAACCGACCAGCGTAATCAGGGTGATGGTCGCCGCGTTGACCAGGCCAGGCATCGCTTCAGGTAACAGAACCTTGCGGATAATCTGCATTGGCGTGGCGCCCATCGCGCGTGACGCTTCAATCAGTCCGGTGGGCAGTTCCAGCAGAGCATTTTCCACCATACGTGCAATAAAAGGTGCGGCGCCGACGGTTAACGGCACAATCGCGGCCTGTAAGCCAATCGACGTACCGACGATGACGCGGGTAAACGGAATCATCCAGACCAGCAGGATAATAAAAGGAATCGAACGGAAGATATTCACCAGCGCCGAGAGCACGCGGTAGAGCCCCTGATTCTGCAGAATCTGTCCCGGACGGGTGACATACAGCAACACGCCGACTGGCAGACCCAACACAAAGCCAAAGAAGCCCGAGACAAAGGTCATCATCAGCGTTTCCCATACGCCGCGCCCCAGCAACCACATCATCGCCTCAGACATAACCTAACACCTCTACTTTCACGTGATTCTCCTGCAGCCAGGCGATGGCCTGACGGGTATCGCTTTCTGTGCCGTGCATTTCGGCCAGCATAATGCCGAACTTCACACCGCCGGCATAATCCATCTGGGCACTGATAATGTTGTTATTGACGTTGTAACGGCGTGCCGCTTCCGACAACAGCGGTGCATCGACAGATTTGCCGGTGAACTCCAGACGCAGCAGCGGCACACTATCGTGGCTGGCGGCGGCGGATAGACGCTGCTGATAGTCATCCGGGATATCCAGATGCAGCGTCGACTGAATGAACTGCTGCGCCAGCGGCGTTTTCGGATGTGAGAAGACTTCACTGACGCTATCTTTCTCAATCAGTTCACCCTGACTGATGACGGCGACCTGGTCACAGATGCGTTTCACCACATCCATCTCATGGGTGATCAGCAGAATGGTCAGGCCGAGCCGGCGGTTAATGTCTTTCAGCAGCTCCAGAATCGAGCGGGTCGTGGCCGGATCGAGGGCGCTGGTGGCTTCATCACACAGCAGCACCTTAGGATTACTGGCCAGGGCACGGGCAATCGCGACGCGTTGCTTCTGGCCGCCGGAAAGGTTTGCGGGCCATGCATCATGCTTATCGGACAGGCCGACCAGCTCCAGCAGTTCAGCGACCCGCGCCTTGATCTGCTCGCGTGACAGGTTACCCAGCTCCAGCGGCAGCGAAACGTTGCCGGCGACGGTGCGGGAATTCATCAGGTTAAAGTGCTGAAAGATCATGCCGATCTGACGACGTGCCTGGGTCAGCTGGCGTTCGTTAAGCGCGGTCAGGTCAGCGCCATCCACCAGTACCCGGCCCGAAGTAGGGCGTTCAAGCAGGTTAACGCAACGAATCAATGTACTTTTGCCGGCACCGGAAGCCCCGATGACGCCATAAATTTGTCCGGCAGGCACGTGCAGACTGACGTCAGATAACGCCTGAATGGTACGGTTGCCTTGCTGAAACACCTTGGTGATATTTTCTAATTTAATCATTACGTTATTTATTATCGTGTTGCGTTGTCCGTGGTGTGGCAGGCGGTTAAGCCTGATATGCTGTCAAAGCTGGATGGATGGTAAGGCATCCAGACGTCTAAATCAATGGAAGTGATTCAATCTGGCATTCTCCCTTTTATAGCAATCATGCGATACTGATCGGCAATTTTTACAGCAGGAGTTTCTACGTGGCGAATAAAGTCCCAGCCATTTTTCTTGATCGCGATGGCACCCTTAACGTCGACCATGGCTATGTCCATGAAATTGATGATTTCCAGTTCATTGACGGCACTATTGAGGCGCTGCAGCAACTGAAGCAGATGGGTTTTGCGCTGGTGGTGGTGACCAATCAGTCTGGCATTGCGCGCGGCATGTTTACTGAAGATACCTTTATGCGCCTGACCGAGTGGATGGACTGGTCATTAGCCGATCGCGATGTGGATCTGGATGGCATCTATTTCTGTCCGCATCATCCTGAGGCGGCGGTCGAAGAGTTCCGCCAGGAGTGTGATTGCCGCAAACCGCAGCCGGGCATGCTGTTAACCGCCCAGCAGGAACTGCATATTGATATGGCCGCTTCTTATATGGTGGGTGACAAGCTGGAAGATATGCTGGCGGGTCAGGCTGCGGGTGTCGGTAAAAAAGTACTGGTGCGCAGCGGTAAGCCGGTCACCGCCGAAGGCGAAGCCGCAGCAGACTGGGTAATTGATAGCCTTGCCGCGCTGCCGGCACGCATCAAACAGGGCTAAAACGGCGCTTTTGTGCAAATTTCAGACGAACAGCAAAAAAGTTTGAATTTGCACTTGCGCTATCTGAAGCGTTCCCTATAATGCGCCTCCACTGACACGGAATACCGGCTTACGGAGAGACGGGTCAGCAGGCACAGGAGACTGCGCCGCCGGAGAAAAACTTCTGAAAAAGAAGTTGACTCTGAGGGAGGAAGGCGTAATATACGCCACCTCGCGACAGACGGTTAACCCGCTGTTCGCACTGCTCTTTAACAATTTATCAGACAATCTGTGTGGGCACTCGCAGGATTGATATCAGCGTCTCCGGACGTAAAAAATAT
>Ga0308167_1003624_pt1 | contig 12089 bp, 9 predicted proteins | sample PhyCR1_2_FD_202138 | JGI IMG/M metagenome (GOLD analysis project Ga0308167, IMG submission 202138) | Phyllosphere microbial communities from UC Gill Tract Community Farm, Albany, California, United States - DLSLRC.R1 | ecosystem: Host-associated > Plants > Phyllosphere > Unclassified | place... | reverse complement strand
ATGCTCACGACTGCCAACATCAATGCCGGCACAGTCGTGATGGATGATCTCAAAGCGTTTTTGGTTCTTGCGCGCCATGACAATTCCTCGCAGGATTGAAAAGCGCGCGCGGGGGAACACGGTGGCGAAAGGGTTCACTCTCTTATACGAGGTCACGGCATGCCGTGCCTTCAGCGACTCTACGCCGATACCGTGCGGATCACTCTCTTATTCGGGTGCGGACACACCAGTGCTAGCGACGAACTCTGCCCCGCGCGCGCGCCCTTCAACTCTAGACCCAGTTTGCTGCGCGACAGCGCGGCGTCGAAGACGGGGCGGCCACTCCTACAGTTTTTACGCTGAGCAAGACAACTGATAGAGGCCGTTCGGGGTTTCCAGTGTGCTCTCTACCCATGTTTGGATAGTCCGCACTTGCGCTGGGGTGAGGTCGTACTCATAGATTGCCTCTTCATCCGAAGCCCATCCCATGAGCGCTTTGAGCTGTTCAGCATGCTCGCCAGGGATAGCCACTTCGTTTATCAGCTCTTCTGTGGTCTTGTCGAAAATCAAAACAGAATGGTTCATGGTTCTACTTTCCTGGTGGGTTTGGCGGGTTTCGTTTGTTCACCGGTGTTTGCATTGAACTCCCCCAAGTGATTGCCGCGTTTGTCGTACATTTCTACCGCGCCATGCTGGTAATCCCATTCAAGTATTCTGCCGTCTGAGACTTTCCAGCGTAAAAGTCTTGGCCGGTGCAACTTTGGCATCTGGATAAGCGGGCAAAGCATTGGGCGCTGGGTGATACCCATGCCCCGGCACACTCAACACAACATAAAGTGGCGCCACACCCGAGTCAGCCGGGAACACCAAAATGAAGTCTTTGTAGTCCGGTGGATAAATCAGATTAACGATCAGCGCGTCAGCGGCTTTTGTCGGCGGGTAGATCCATATCTGCGGAGTGTGCGGCGCACCTTTCAGCGGTGGAATCCCGAGCGTGTCCTGAGGGTTTATCGCGGGCGTCCAGATCAACTCGACACCGCCACCAAAGTCCGCCACCTGCTGCGAATCTGGATAGCGTCGATCATTTTGGTCGGCATTGTCTGTAGGCAGACAGACTTAGGCTTGAAGGATTTCTACAGCGTGCAGTTTGAGAGGCGGGCACAGAAAAGCGCACCCTCCTACGTGAAGTGCGGCAATGGATGGCTTCTTGGTTTTAAAGGCAGGCGTACTGTGTGCCGTCACTGAAATAAACAGTGGTCGGGCTTGAGAATCCGAGGAAGAATAGCGACCTTAACGCCGCCCATCCCAATGATAGATGGCGTTTTTTGTGTGCCAGTTTGCTGTGTTATGGCGGCTGTGCGCGGGAGGCCTTCGTGCCTGCCGGGGTTCCTATGCTCCCGATTCTCAGCCCGCGTACGGCTGCCACCTTTAGCCTGAGAACCAATGGTGGTAGCTCTGAATCCCATAGGAGCTTCAAAAATGACCACCTCTTCCCCGATCAAAACCCTTGGCGTCGTGACCTTCGGCCCGTGCGGCGCAGACGACCATCAGCTGTTTCGTGTAAACCCGGATATCCCGCTGCGCCAAGCGTTGGAACAAGTCTCGGCCTTGTTGTTCTGTGCCAAAAAGCTGGCCCTTGATGCTGCCTTGGAACACGACGGCGAACGCCATGCCTGGGCCTCGCACTACCTGTGCGACATGGGCAAAGCCGTCATCGACGACCTGTGCCTGCACGACCTCTAACCAGCCCTCGACCCTGTAGGAGCGAGCTTGCCTCGCGATCTTTTAAACGATCAAAAGATCGCGAGACAAGCTCGCTCCTACAGATGAACAGCATTAAATCGACTATCCTCGCAGCCTCAGCAAGCGCGCAGCGGCATAAAGGAAGTCCCCATGGCATTTGATTTGAGCAACACCTTGGTCGTCGGTATTTCCGCTACCGCGCTGTTCGACATGAGCGAGTCTGACCAAATGTTCAAGGACGGCCTCGAAACCGACCCTGAGAGCGCGATCCCCAACTACCGCCGATACATGCAAGAGCGTGAAAACGAATTGCTGAAGCCCGGCACGGGTTACTACCTGGTCAAAGCCCTGCTGGACCTGAACCAGCATCGCAAAAGCGACGACCAAGCGCCGCTGGTCGAAGTAGTGGTCATGTCCCGCAATAGCCCGGACACCGGCATCCGCGTGCTTAAAACCATTCGTCACGACCAACTGGCAATCACCCGCTCGGCCTTCACCGGCGGCGAGTCAGTGGCCGATTACATCGATGCTTTCGATGTGGACCTGTTTTTGACCACCAACGTCGAAGATGCGCAAAAGGTCATCGACTCCAGACAATGCGCCGCAGCAATCCTCACCGCACCCCCGGCCAACGCCCCGCAAATCCCCGAGGGCCAAGTGCGCATCGCCTTCGACGGCGACGCCGTCCTGTTCTCCGACGCCAGCGAACTGGTCTACAAAACCAAAGGTTTGGTCGCCTTCCAGGCGCAAGAAGATGCGCTGCAACACACCCCCATGGAAGAAGGGCCCTACGCCAGTTTGTTAAAAAAACTGGCCAGCCTGCAAGAACGCCTGCCCACAGGCAGCAAAGACTCCCCCATCCGAATCGCCATCGTGACTGCGCGCAATTCCCCCTCAGAAATGCGCGTCATCAACACCCTGCGCGCTTGGGGCGTCTACGTCGACGAAGCTTTCTTCCTCGGCGGCGTCGGCAAAGCCAAAGTACTCACCGCCTTCAACCCGCACATCTTCTTCGACGATCAAGACATCCACCTGGAAGCCGCCGCCACCCTGGTGCCTTCCGGCAAAGTACCGTACCTGACGCGCACAAACGTACTGGAGCTACCGGCTCCGGCTGACAAGGAAGAGAGTGATTTGGAAGTGGCCGATTCGGGGGTTGAGTCGGCTGAGCCGTAGAAAGGCTCAATACAAAGAAAAGATGGCGCACCAGGCGGGATTCGAACCCACGACCCCTGCCTTTGGAGGGCAATGCTGTATAGGCATTTTGATCGTTGCTGAGTGCCTCTAAATGCAAGCACGCGCCGTAACCAAGTCCAGAAGGGGACGGGAAACCCTTTGCTTTATCTCTACCGCCCAAAGCGCGGCTGCATTGGTTAAGATGCGTTCCTTGACTCGTAAACAATCGCTCAGTTATCGACCAGGTCCGGGTGCTGGGCGTGGTAGAGGCGGTGCTCCGGATAGGGAGGTGGCGTGATGGATGCCCAGCAGCAACTGCAGCGTTTGCTTGAGGGCAACGGTGAAAAGTGAGGTGGTGGAGTTTAAGGAGGCCAAGAACAGCTATGACTTCGCCAAGCTCGGTAAATACTTCTGCGCCCTGAGTAACGAGGCCAACCTGAAGGGCGTGCAGAGTGCCTGGCTGGTGCTTGGTGTAAAGGATAATCAGCGTGTAGTGGGCACACAGTTTCGCTTGGCGTTCAAGGACCTGCAGTCGCTAAAGAAGGAAGTGGCCGACAAGGTCAGCCAGCGGCTCACCTTTATCGACATTTACACCGTTCAACATGCAGATGGCCGCGTGTTGTTGCTCGAGATTCCTGCTGCCCCTCAAGGTCTGCCGGTGACGTGGGAAGGGCATTACTACGGCCGCGACGGCGAATCCCTCGGGCCGCTGTCGCTTGATGAGATAGAACGCATCCGTGGTCAGAATCGTCTGCAAGACTGGAGTGCGGGCATTTGTCCCGGCGCAAGTCTGGATGATTTGAGTGCCGAGGCTATCGCTTTGGCTCGCCGCGAATACGCCACCAAGCACCCCAAGAGGGCGGCTGAACTGCCAACTTGGAGTGACGAGGCATTTCTCAATAAGGCCAAGCTGACCATTCAGGGGAGCATTACCCGTACCGCTATTCTGCTGCTGGGTAAGCCGGAGGCGGCGCACAGAGTTAATCCTGCGTCGCCCACTCTGAGCTGGATTCTCAAGGACCGCGACGGCCTGGAGCGCGACTACCAGCACTTTTCCTGCCCGCTGCTGGTCAGCGCCGATGAGCTTTACCGCAAGATCCGCAACCTGAAATACCGCTATATGTCGGAAGGCTCGCTGTTCCCCGAGGAGGTCGACCAGTACGACCCTTTTATCATTCTCGAGGCCCTGAATAATGCTATTGCCCATCAAGACTACGAGCTGGGTGGCAAGGTCTCGGTGGTGGAGTTCGAAGACGGCCGGCTTTGCTTTAACAATCCCGGAGCTTTTATTCCCGGATCGGTCGAGCAGGTAATCCAGGCCGACGCGCCGGAAAGTCGCTACCGCAACCGTTTCCTTACCGATGCCATGGTCAACTTGAACATGATTGACACCATCGGCAGCGGCATCCGCAAGATGTTTATGATTCAGAAGAACCGTTTCTTCCCACTGCCGGAATACCAACTGGAGCAAAACCGCGTGCAGGTGACAATCACTGGGCGTGTTTTGAATATCAGTTATGCGCGCAAGCTGGCCGAGCTGCCTAATCTTGCGCTGGACGACATCATCCTGCTGGACCGCGTGCAGAAACAGAAATCACTGAGTGATACGCAGGTTCGTCACCTCAAGGCGCAGGGGCTGATCGAGGGCCGGAAACCTAATTTCCATATTTCCGCCCAAGTTGCGCGGCATAGCGATGACAAGGCGCAGTACATCCTCAATCGTGGCTTCGATGATGAGCATTACAAACGCTTGATCAGTCAGTTGATCGAGAAATTCGGCACGGCCAAACGCGTCGATATCGATAGGCTGCTCGTAGACAAACTGCCGGATGTTTTAAACAGTCAGCAGAAAGCCCACAAGATCAAGAACCTGCTGCAAGCCATGAAAAAACAGGGGCTTATCGAGCCTAAGGGTAAGCTTTGGCAAATGTCTAAAGTCTGATGGTTAGACGTTTTTGCAGGGCCCTGGGCGGGTTTTTGGCGCAGGCAAAGAATGCCCGATGGTATGGCGAAAACTCATTTTATTGAAAAGATAGATTTAGACGAATGAGCCGATCGACTAGACATTCGGCAGGTTCTCAGCCAGCCCAGAGCATGGCTTTTATGCTCTATAAATCAATGAATTAGGGGCGTTCTAAATGAATGAAGTCAAATGTCTAACACCCATTAGCTAGACATTTCTAGACATTCGCACTGCGTGCTGAGCCCGTCTGGCCGCGATAAGAAGGGCATGTGCAAGGAAGCTGGGCAGAAACGAGTTTTCAGGCAGCACTCATCGGCCACTTCAAGTGCAGCTGATTTAGCTTTTGGGTTGCGCAGGATTTGAAGCGGATTGAAGAATCGTTTTCTTAAAAAACGATCAATACAAAGAAAAGATGGCGCACCAGGCGGGATTCGAACCCACGACCCCTGCCTTCGGAGGGCAGTACTCTATCCAGCTGAGCTACTGGTGCAACGCGGGCGCCATGATACTCATCTGCGTGTCGCCCGTCCATGCCGCTGATTCGTCGGGTGTTTCTTTGTGCGTTATGGGGTATTAATGAGGACTAGGTGAGAAAAGGGTGAAATCAGGCCGTTTGTTCTTTTTTTCGAACAGCCTATTGTCCTTTACCCCTGTTGACCCTAGGATTCGTTTGAGATTTCAAACGCTCTTGTCTGAGTGCTGAATCGCACGGCTTATTCTTTGTGCGCTATCCAAGTACTTTGGCAGTGAATGACTTCCTGACGGCAGCCTTCTATGGCGCCTTTCTTCTATCAATAATTCGCCCCGCCTCTGTGCGGTGCTGTTAAGGAAAGCCAACATGCAGCTCAAAGACGCACAACTGTTCCGCCAACAAGCCTATATCGATGGTGCTTGGGTCGATGCGGACGGTGGTCAGACGATCAAGGTTAACAACCCGGCCACGGGCGAAATCATCGGTTCCGTGCCAAAAATGGGCGCGGCTGAAACCCGTCGTGCGATTGAAGCCGCAGACAAGGCGTTGCCAGCCTGGCGTGCACTGACCGCTAAAGAGCGTGCAGGCAAACTGCGTCGCTGGTTTGAGCTGTTGATTGAAAACCAGGACGACCTGGGCCGTCTCATGACCCTGGAGCAAGGCAAGCCACTGGCTGAAGCCAAGGGCGAAATCGCTTACGCCGCTTCGTTCATCGAGTGGTTCGCTGAAGAAGCCAAGCGCGTCTATGGCGACGTGATTCCAGGCCACCAGCCTGACAAGCGCCTGATCGTGATCAAACAACCGATCGGTGTGACCGCTGCCATTACGCCGTGGAACTTCCCGGCCGCCATGATCACCCGTAAAGCAGGCCCGGCACTGGCCGCAGGTTGCACCATGGTGATCAAGCCGGCTTCGCAAACTCCGTTCTCGGCCCTGGCACTGGTTGAGCTGGCGCACCGTGCCGGCATTCCAAAAGGCGTGTTGAGCGTTGTGACGGGCAGCGCTGGCGACATCGGCGGCGAGCTGACCAGCAACCCGATCGTGCGCAAGCTGTCCTTCACCGGTTCGACCGAAATCGGTCGTCAACTGATGGCCGAATGCGCCAAGGACATCAAAAAAGTTTCTCTGGAACTGGGCGGCAACGCGCCGTTCATCGTGTTTGACGACGCTGACCTGGATAAGGCCGTCGAAGGCGCGATCATCTCCAAGTACCGCAACAACGGCCAGACCTGCGTGTGTGCCAACCGCCTGTACATTCAGGATGGCGTGTACGACGCATTCGCAGAAAAACTCAAAGCGGCTGTGGCCAAGCTCAAAATCGGTAACGGTCTGGAAGAAGGCACCACCACCGGCCCGCTGATCGATGACAAGGCTGTGGCCAAAGTCAAAGAACACATCGCTGATGCACTGAGCAAAGGCGCAACCCTGCTGGCAGGCGGCAACAGCCTGGAAGGCAGCTTCTTCGAGCCGACCATTCTGGTCAACGTGCCGAAAAACGCTGCCGTGGCCAAAGAAGAAACCTTCGGCCCGCTGGCACCGCTGTTCCGTTTCAAAGACGAAGCCGAAGTGATCGAAATGGCCAACGACACCGAGTTCGGTCTGGCGTCGTACTTCTATGCGCGTGACATGAGCCGCGTTTTCCGTGTTGCAGAAGCACTGGAATACGGCATGGTCGGCGTTAACACCGGTCTCATTTCCAACGAAGTCGCGCCATTTGGCGGCATCAAGGCGTCGGGCCTGGGCCGTGAAGGCTCCAAGTACGGCATCGAAGACTACCTGGAAATCAAATATCTCTGCCTGAGTATTTAACTCGGCGGGTGGTTCAGCAGAAGGGGCACGAGAGCGATGCTCCCTCTGTGTTTCAAACTGTTAATTTTTGTGGCCGGGCGCGCCATGCCAGTCGATCATCGCATGCTGGCATCGGTGCTACCCAGGCGCGTCAGCCTTGAACCACGCCGTTAGATAAACGGCGAATGAGGAACACCATGAGCAACAAGACCAACGCATCTTTGATGAAACGCCGTGAAGCCGCTGTCCCTCGCGGCGTTGGCCAGATCCACCCGATTTTTGCCGAGTCGGCAAAAAACGCGACCGTAACCGACGTTGAAGGTCGTGAGTTCATCGACTTCGCGGGTGGTATCGCGGTACTGAACACCGGTCACCTGCACCCGAAAATCATTGCCGCCGTGCAAGAGCAACTGACCAAGCTGACCCACACCTGCTTCCAGGTACTGGCTTACGAGCCGTACGTAGAGCTGTGCGAAAAAATCAACGCCAAGGTCCCAGGCAACTTCGACAAGAAGACCCTGCTGGTGACCACCGGTTCGGAAGCCGTTGAAAACGCCATCAAGGTTGCCCGCGCAGCCACTGGCCGTGCTGGCGTGATCGCGTTCACCGGCGCTTACCACGGCCGTACCATGATGACCCTGGGCCTGACCGGTAAAGTCGTGCCTTACTCGGCCGGCATGGGCCTGATGCCAGGCGGTATCTTCCGCGCTCTGTACCCGTGCGAGCTGCATGGCATCAGCGTTGACGACTCCATCGCCAGCATCGAACGCATCTTCAAAAACGATGCCGAGCCTAAAGACATCGCCGCCATCATCATCGAGCCAGTTCAGGGCGAAGGTGGTTTCTACGTGGCGCCGAAAGCGTTCATGGCTCGCCTGCGTGAACTGTGTGACAAGCACGGCATCCTGCTGATCGCTGACGAAGTACAAACAGGCGCGGGTCGTACCGGCACCTTCTTCGCCATGGAACAAATGGGTGTTGCAGCTGACCTGACCACCTTCGCTAAATCCATCGCTGGCGGCTTCCCGCTGGCGGGCGTGTGCGGCAAGGCCGAGCTGATGGACGCCATCGCTCCAGGCGGCCTGGGCGGCACCTACGCCGGTAGCCCGATCGCATGTGCGGCGGCACTGGCTGTGCTGGAGGTGTTCGAAGAAGAGCACCTGCTGGACCGCTCCAAGGCAGTGGGCGAGCATCTGGTGTCTGGCCTCAAGGCTATCCAGGCCAAGTACCCGGTGATCGGCGACGTTCGTGCGCTGGGCGCCATGATCGCAGTCGAGCTGTTCGAAGGCGGCGACGCACACAAGCCAAACGCAGCAGCCGTGGCTCAAGTCGTCGCTAAAGCGCGTGAGAAAGGTCTGATCCTGCTATCGTGCGGCCCGTACGGCAACGTTCTGCGTGTTCTGGTGCCTTTGACCGCTCCAGACGAGTTGCTGGACAAAGGCCTGGCCATTATCGAAGAGTGCTTCGCTGAGCTGGCGTAAGCCCGCCGTGAAGGTGTGACTCGATAGACAAAAAAAACCGCTTCGGCGGTTTTTTTTGGTTTAAGCGATTCAGATATGTGATTTTTCTGTATCCACGCGTTGCCTTTGTCTAAGGTGCAGGCATTGCGCTGGGAGCAGATTGAATGGCCGTTGTAGATTTATCCGTTGTACCGAGCGTATTGATTGCCGAGGCCGATCCGTGGTCCCGGGATCTACTCAAGCAAGTGGTGCTGAGTGTTCGGTGTGACGCGCAGTTGGATGTGTGCGGTGAAGGGCAGCAGGCACTCTTGCTGCTGAGCCAAAAAAGTTATGACCTGGTGATTTCAGACCGGGACCTGCCCGGTGTCAGCGGGCTGGATGTGTTGCGCAGTGTGCGCCAACGTCGTCGCAGCCCGGCCTTGCCGTTTATTTTAGTCAGCAGCCGCAATGACAGCGCCAGCGTACGCGAAGCCTTGCCGTTGGCGCCCACCGCCTACCTGACTAAACCACTGGACCTGAGCGGTCTGACCAAGCGTCTGCAGGGGCTGTTACTGAGCGCGGGGCAAGAGGTGCTGTGTGACGTGCCGTTACTGGCGCCCGGCATGACCCTAAAACGTTTTCTGACACAGCGCCGGGCGTCCTCGGATGGCGCGCCGCTGTGGATCGATGCGCGGGCAGCGGTCAAGCGCAGCCTAAGCCCTGACGGCCTCAACCTGGCGGCGCTGGAAGATGAAGTGTGCAAAGACCCGCAAATTACCGCCGTGCTGATTGCCGCGGCCAATAGCGCTGCGCAGCACCTTGCGCGGCCCGCCCAGACGCTGACCCACGCCTTGCAGCGGCTGGGCCCGGCGCAAAGCATGAACCTGGTGCAAGGGCTGACGCTCAAGCACAGCGCGCAACTGAACGACCCGCGTCTGGCCGATTACGCCGAGCACCAGTGGGCGGTGTCGTTGCGCGCGGCAGAGTACGGTCGCACCTTGGCAGGCATGCTCAACCTCGATCAGCAGCGCTGCTACTGCGCGGGTTTGCTGTACCGCCTGGGTGATCTGGCGGTGCTGCGCTGTTTGCAAGAATGGCAGCAGGCGGGGGGCGAGCTGGACACGCAGGTGATTGACGAGTCCCTGGCCGAGTTTGGGGCCGCCTACGGCTCTGCGTTGCGCACACGCTGGCGCTTGCCGCTGGAGCTGCGCGAGTTGATCGCGGCGGTGTATCACCTGGGAGGCGGGGTGTACTCGCGAGAGGCGCTGGTCATGAACCTGGCCGGGCAGTTGGCGGTGCTGGAATCAGAAGAAGGCCTGGATGCGCTGGCCAGCAGCAAGACCGCGCGTTTGCTGCGGGTAGGCACGGCAGAACTGTCACGCCTGATGAGCAAGGTGCAAAGCACCGTCTAACCTTGGCAAATCTGTAGCCGCTGACGAGGCACGAAGGCTGCGATGCGGGCCGCAGGACCGCTGTTTTGGGTCGCTTCGCAACCCATCGCAGCCTCATGCTTCGTCAGCGACTACCGTGGTAGTCGCTGCCCGCAACCGCTCTTAAACCGCCGCAGGGCGCAGCGAGTAGGTTTTCAGCTGTTTGGCGAACTCACGCAACGAATGAATCCCGCTGGCTTCCGCCTCATGGACCCATTCCTTGATCGCCGCCAGCATGTCGTGACCATTGGTGCTGGTCTTGATCCAGATCTGTTGCAGCGCCAGACGCTTTTCATAGATCACTTTGAGCGATTGGCTGTGCTCCAGCAGGGTTTCGATACGCTGATGATGGCGCTCTTCCAGCAGGCTGGTTTCACGCGACAGCAGGCGCTTGGCCCGGCGGAACTGGTGGCGAACCGAGTGATCGACCTTGGCCAGTTCTTGCTGCACCAGCGGTGCGATCACCAGCTTGCGGTACTGCGCCATGATCTGGAACCGGTTGTTGAGGATCGCCATCGCGGTGTCCATGTCCAGGCTGCCTTTGCCTTCGACCCGGTGGGCGATAGGCGCAACCCGCTGAACCTTGGCCAAACGCAAAAAGCTGAACACTTTTATCCACGCCCACCCCAGGTCGAACTCCCACTTCTTGACCGACAACTTGGCCGAGTTGGGGTAGGTGTGATGGTTGTTGTGCAGCTCTTCGCCACCAATGAGGATGCCCCACGGCACCAGATTGGTCGCAGCATCGCGGCACTCAAAGTTGCGATAACCGACCGCATGGCCCAAACCGTTGACCACGCCCGCGGCCCACACCGGGATCCACATCATCTGCACGGCCCAGATGGTCAGGCCGATGGCGCCGAACAGCAGCAAATCAATCACCAGCATCAGGGCTACGCCCAGCAGCTTGTATCGCGAATAAAGATTGCGCTCGATCCAGTCTTCAGGGCAGTTTTTGCCGTAAATACGCAGCGTTTCAGGATTCTGTGCTTCTTCGCGATACAGCTCTGCACCTTTTCGCAAAACGGTCGATAACCCTTTGACGACCGGGCTGTGCGGGTCATCGGCGGTTTCACATTTGGCGTGGTGTTTGCGGTGGATGGCCGTCCACTCGCGGGTGTTCTGCGCGGTGGTCAGCCACAGCCAGAAGCGGAAGAAGTGTTTCAGGCCACCGTTGAGTTCAAGTGAGCGGTGAGCTGAGTAGCGGTGAAGATAAACCGTGACACCGATAATGGTCACGTGGGTCATCAACAGGGTGACTGCAACCAGTTGCCAGGCTGACAAGTCAAGAAAACCGTTGTACCACATAGGCTGTTTGGCCCTCGGGAAGATGAAATAAATTGCAACACGCATTATCACCATGCAGCCATTTAAAACCAGTCGCCCTTTGAGATAAGAGTGGCTGGATGTTTCTTACTCTATAATTCCCATTTTTTTGTAGGCGTTATAACTTTCTCATGTCGGTTTCTTCTCGCAATGCCTTGCGTGCAGCCCTGCTTTACGGGTTGTTATCGGTAGTCTGGCTGCAAATGACTGATCATTTTTTGAGCAGTTTTTTTGACGATTCGGCGCAGTTGGCGCACTGGCAGCTCATCAATGGCTATGTGTGGGTGTTTGTCAGCGCCGTTCTGATCTTTGTCGCCCGCTCCCAACTGTTGAGTTTTCTCGGCGGGAGCGCCAGCTTGAAGCGCCAACGCGAGGATCGCGAGCGTCTGCGCCAAGCGGCGGCGGTGTTTGACTGCACCCGTGAAGGGGTGCTGGTCACTGACCGTACGGGTGCAATTGTGCATGTGAATCGGGCGCTGGTTGAAATCACCGGATATACGGTCGAAGAAGTGCTGGGTAAACGGCCCAACATGTTCAAGTCCGGTCACCATGACCTTGAGTTTTATCAGGGTGTTTTCAAGTCCTTGCAAGAAACCGGCGACTGGCACGGCGAGATCTGGAACCGGCGCAAAAACGGTGAAATCTACCCGCAGTGGCAAACCGTGCGGGCCATCACCGACGAAAAAGGCCAGCTCACCCACTATGTCGCGGTGTTCACCGACATTTCGGCGATTAAAAAATCTCAAACAGACCTGGCGCGGCTGGTCCACCAT
>Ga0308167_1003617_pt1 | contig 12113 bp, 9 predicted proteins | sample PhyCR1_2_FD_202138 | JGI IMG/M metagenome (GOLD analysis project Ga0308167, IMG submission 202138) | Phyllosphere microbial communities from UC Gill Tract Community Farm, Albany, California, United States - DLSLRC.R1 | ecosystem: Host-associated > Plants > Phyllosphere > Unclassified | place... | reverse complement strand
TTACATGGACTCGCCCAAGCCGAGGCGTCTGTGCGCCACGGTGGCATTCTATTAGAAGCCAACGACAGCGAGGGCGAGTCCATGAAAAAGAATACGACGACCAATCAGTACGTGCCAACCGATGTTTTGAAATGCACCGTCATCGCCGTAGACCTGGCTAAAAGGGTCTTCCAGGTGGCTGGTCAGGATGCTGCTGGCCTTACGGTGTATGAGGAACGCATCAATTCGCGTGAGTCCTTTCATACATTTCTTCGTAAGTTGCCAACAAGCGTAACCGTGTTGGTGGAGACCGGTCCGGGGGCTCAGGCATGGGCGCAACTGCTGAAAACACAAGGCAATCCTGTCCGGATATTGCCTGCCCAGCATGTCGCCAATCACCGCAGCGGCCCAAAGAACGATCGTAACGATGCACTGGCCATATTGCGCGCAGGCAGAGATACCAGCATCTCGTCGGTACCGGTCAAGAGTGCTGCAGCCTTGGCTATGCAAGCTCTGCATCGTGTTCGGCAAGGTTACGTGCGTCGTCGCACGGCAATGAGTAATCAGATGCGCGGTTTGCTGTTGGAGCACGGTCTTGCCATGGCGCAGGGCGATTCCGCGTTTAGCCAGGGCATCCCCCGTATTCTGGAAGATGCCACCCAGCCATTGCCTGATATGTTGCGCGAATTGATTGATGAGTTACTGGGCGAATGGAGTCAGTTGGGCGAACGTATCAACGTACTGACCGGTCGACTGGAAACAGCTGCAAAAAATGACGAAACAGCCAAGCGGCTGATGACCGTACGCGGTATCGGTCCGATTATTTCTACAGCAGTGATCGCTAAACAAACCGAGCCTGAGCGCTTCGCCAACGCGCGGCAGTTCGCTGCTTACTTTGGATTGGTGCCCAAGCAGAACAGCAGCGGAGAAAAAGTCCGATTGGGCAAGATGAGCAAACATGGCGATGCCTACTTGCGAAGCTTGGCGATTCAGGGCGCTCACGCGGTGTTGAGGCAGGTGAAAGCTAATTCAGAGGATCCAGATGACCGGCGATTGCAACGCTGGGTGTCCAGGTTGGGCCGTAAAGAGGCTGCCGTCCGGTTAGCCAACCGCAATTTGCGCATCATCTGGGTGCTGTTACAAAACGACCAAACTTATCGCCGCCAAGTGAACAATGACCTGGAGAAAGCGATGAGCTAAGGATCCAAAGAGTTCTGCCACCGGGGTGTAAACCGCTCCAACCCATGCCTAAGAACATTGATCACAGGTCAGACCGTCGCGAATTTATGCCTGCGCTCCTACCGGCCCTTGAGGCCTAACTGTAATTGGCATATCGCGAGCTCATAAAATGTTGGCCAGAAGCCGATTATGGCTTCCTAGAATAGGCCTTATACATAGATGCAGCCGGGTGTCAGTGGGCAAAAGCGGGTTGACAGTGGTGGGCGAGTCCATACATAGGAGCGAGCTTGCCTCGCGATCTTTTGATGTTTAAAAGACCGCGAGGCCACGGCGTCAGTTAATAATCCAGCTCAACACCCACAGCCCCAGCAGCAGCCAGATCACGCCGCCGATAATTGAGGCGCGCATAAAGGCGCGCACGGCGTTGTACAAAAACAGCAGCCCGAGCACCAGTACGGCGATGCTGACGATAGAGGTGTCCATGCCCAAGGCGCGGGCCATACCGTCGATAAAGTTGCTGCCTGCTTGAGTGATCATGGTGAACAGGCCGCTCAAGCTTTCGACGATCCAGCGAACGACAGTGCCCAACCACAGGCCCAGATTTCCAATAAAGCTTTCGACGTGCATGGGGATGTCCCGATCAATAAGATGGCCACTGTGCCAGAGATACCCCTTAGGCAACCAGACCAGGTGCAAAGTTGCGTAATGAGTAATGCTTAAAAAGATCGTGCTGTGGAGCACCTGCGGCCTGTTGCTGGCAGTCGCATTGCTGTGGTTGGCCGATCGGTTGTGGCCCTTGCCGTTGCCCAAGGATGACCTGGCTCGTGTGGTATTGGCCGAAGACGGCACGCCGCTGTGGCGCTTTGCCGATGCCAATGGCGTATGGCGTTACCCCGTGCAAACGGACGAGGTGTCGCCGTATTACCTTGAGGCGTTGCTGACCTACGAAGACCGCTGGTTTTATCAGCATCCGGGGGTTAACCCGCTGGCCTTGGGCCGGGCGGCCTGGCAAAACCTCAGCGGCGGACGAGTGCTGTCGGGGGGCAGCACCTTGTCGATGCAGGTCGCCCGTTTGCTCGATCCCCATGAACGTACGTTGCCCGGCAAGTTGCGCCAGTTGTGGCGTACGGCGCAGTTGGAGTGGCATCTGTCCAAATCCGAGATCTTGAACCTGTACCTCAATCGCGCACCCTTTGGCGGGACGTTGCAGGGAGTGGCGGCGGCCAGTTGGGCGTATTTGGGCAAGTCACCGCAGCAACTCACGCGCTCTGAAGCCGCGCTATTGGCCGTGTTGCCGCAAGCGCCGAGCCGCCTGCGGCCTGACCGTCATCCTGAGCGAGCGCAAGTGGCGCGGGACAAGGTGTTGCGGCGTCTGGCCGAGTATCAGGTCTGGCCGCAAGGGGCTGTGGATGAAGCGCTGGAGGAGCCGCTGTTGCTCGCCCCGCGACTGGAACCGAGCCTGGCGCCGTTGCTGGCGCGGCGTTTGAATCGTCCGCACAGCCCGCCGCTGATCCGCACCACCCTGGACGCCAACCTGCAACGCCGCCTCGAAGACTTGCTGCTGGGCTGGCGGGCACGACTGCCCGAGCACACCTCGGCGGCGATCCTGGTGGTTGAAACAGAGAGCATGGCCGTGCGCGCGTACCTCGGCTCTGTAGACATCAACGATGCGCGGCGCTTTGGCCATGTCGACATGATCAGCGCCTTGCGTTCACCGGGCTCGACCCTCAAGCCTTTTTTGTACGGCATGGCGATGGATGCCGGGCTGATTCATTCCGAGTCGCTGCTGCAAGACGTGCCGCGGCGTTACGGTGATTACCGTCCGGGCAATTTCTCGATGGGTTTTAGCGGGCCGGTGTCGGCCAGTTCGGCGTTGGCGTTGTCGCTTAACTTGCCAGCGGTGCAACTGCTTGAGGCCTACGGGCCGAAACGTTTTGCGGCCGACCTGCGCAACGGCGGCGTGCCGTTGAGTTTGCCTGCGCTGGCAGAGCCCAATCTGGCGTTGATTCTGGGCGGCGCCGGCAGCCGTCTGGAAGATTTGGTCAGCGGTTACAGCGCGCTGGCCCGGGGTGGCAAAAGCGCCAATCTGCGCCTGCAACCGCAGGACGAACTGGTAGAGCGGCGCATGCTGTCGCCGGGGTCAGCGTGGATCATCCGTCGCATCTTGAGCGGCCAGGCACGGGCGGACCGTGACCCGACCGCCGAGTTGGTACAGCGCCCCAGCTTGGCGTGGAAAACCGGCACCAGTTATGGCTTTCGCGATGCGCTGGCCATTGGTGTAGGGCCGCGCTATTTGATCGGGGTATGGATCGGTCGCCCGGACGGTACGCCGGTGCCGGGGCAGTTTGGTCTGGCCTCGGCGGCGCCGCTGATGCTGCAAGTGCACGATGTGCTGAGCAACCGCGACAGCCAGCGCGGCATTGTCGCGCCGGTGCAGCCAGTGCCGGGCAGCGTGGGCGTGGCAGCGATTTGTTGGCCGCTGGGCCAGCCGTTGAGCAAGAGCGACCCCAATTGCCGCCGCCAGCGCTTTGCCTGGACGCTGGATAACACCACGCCGCCGACCTTGCTGGCGGCGGATCAGCCGCTGGGCGTGGGCTTGCGCGAAACCCTGTGGGTGGATGGGCAAGGGCTGCGCGTTAGCCCGCAATGCCCTGGTGCGCAGCCACGAGAGGTGGCGTTGTGGCCTGCGCCGCTGGAGCCGTGGCTGCCCCGGGTGGAACGGCGTGAAGCGCGCTTGCCGCCCGCCTCGACGCAATGCCCGCCACCGGCATTGAACTCGGTAACAGCGTTGTCGATTGTCGGTGTGCGAGAGGGTGACCGGTTGCGGCGCCCGGCGGCGAGCCAGGCGTCATTGCGCCTCACGCTGACTGCGCTGGGCGGTGACGGTCGGCGCTGGTGGTTCCTCAATGGCACCCCGCTGGGCGACAGCGGCCATCAAGAAGCGCTCAACACCACCCTTGAACAGCCAGGGCGCTATGAGCTGAGTGTTCTCGACGAAAGCGGGCAAACCGCACGGGTTGAATTCAGCGTCGTGGAGTAGGCCTCCGGCTTGCGATGTTCTCAAAGATCAAAAGATCGCGAGGCGAGCTCGCTCCTACAGTTGTATCGCGTGCGCCCGTAGCAGTTGACGAGCTTTGCGAGGCTACGTCCGGGCGCGCAGCGGCCGTAATAAGAGCCAAGATCAAAAGATCGCGAGCAAGCTCGCTCCTACAGTGAATTGGGGTTATCACTTTAGTGAGTGGGGGTGTTTTATTTTGATGAGTGTGTTGATTTTTATGGTTTTAGTCTGCGCGTGGGCGCTGGTTATATAAGGGCTTAATACCAAGTAGTGAGTTGTTCAATACCCGGTCCGGCGTTGTGATGGAAGCCACGGATGAACGTATCTCTGACGTTAGAGCAGGGAGCCTTCGAACTCTGGCTAAGCAGGTGCAAGGGAATAATCATGAACACTCAACTGTGGTTAAAAACAAGTACAGCCCTTTTGTTAGTGATGACCGTCAGCCTGGCCGGCTGCCATAGCGGCGGTGGCGGTTCTAAAAGTCATGTTGAAGCCAGTACGCCCGATGCCGGTACGGGCGGCGGTGGTGATGGTAGCGGTGGCGGCAATAACGGCGGTGGTGACGGCAGCGGCAATAACGGTGGCGGCAACAATGGTGGTGGTAATAACGGCGGCGGTAACAATGGCGGTGGTAATAACGGCGGCGGTAACAATGGCGGTGGTAATAACGGAGGCGGGAACAACGGCGCCGGCAACACGCCACTGGTCACCGGGCAAGTTATCAGCCAGGTGAGCGGCGCTGTCGGCGGTGTCGGTTCGACTGTCAGCGACTTGGGCAACACCCTGACAACGGTGCCTGTGGTGGGCGCGGCAGGCGGGTTGGTGACCAACACCGGTAATGCGGTGACGTCCATTACCGACGGCCTGGATAAAGGCCTGGGCACGATTGGTACAGATAAAAACTCACTGGGCATCACTGTCGCTGGCGCAACCAATGCCGTGTCTGATATCGGCAAAGGAGTGTCCTCACTGGGCCAGGGCGTGAGCGGGGTGATCAATAACACACCGATCAGCCAGATCCCGATCGTGGGCGGCGTTGCGGGTAACGTCACGGATGTCACTGGCGGCCTGGTGAATAAAGTCGGGACCACGGTCACCATGCTCGGCAATACGTTGACCACCAATGTCACCAGCGGGCAATTGGGCCAAGTGACGGGCGGGGTCAATGACAAGGTGCTGGTGCCGGTGATTTCGCTGGTAGAAAAAACCACCGGGCAAATCGGCACAGCCACAGGGTTGGGCGCACCGGTTGACGGCCTGCTGAACAAAGTCGGTGGAGTGGTGGCAGGCGTCGGCAACAAAGTGACCGGCGTGAGCGATCAAAACCCGGTCACCAATCTGGTCGGTGGCGCGTTGGTCGGTGTCGGCGGTGTGGCTGACAAGGCGGGCGGTTATGTGAACCCTGCGGCTGGAACAGGGACCGGTACAGGCACCAGCACAGGCATTGGTGGCTTGCTGGGTGGCGTAACAGGTGCCGTCGGCGGTGCAGGTTCAGGCACCGGTACGGGCGCAGGCGGTGCGGTGGGCGGCCTGGTGGGCGGTGTTGCCGGCACGGTCGGCGGGGTGGTCAATACCGTCACCGGAGCGGGCGCTGGTACAGGCGGTGTAGGTGGCTTGCTGGGCGGTGGAGTGGGTGCGGTGGTGGGCGTAGGCGCCGGTGTCGGGGTGGGAGCAGGTACTTCTTCCTCAGGTGCGGGTGTCGGTGCCGGAGCGGGTGCCGCAGCAGGTGCTGGCGCGGGCGCGGGTGCAAGTTCGGGAACTGGCCTGGTCACAGGTTTGGTTGGAGGCGTGGTGGGCGGGCTGGGTAATTTGGGCAAGAAAAACTGACGAAATTGCACCTGGCCGGTTCGACGGCCATACCTACAACGCCTACGCTTGGTTGAGACGAGGGATTGTCATAAATCCCTCGTCTTTTTTTTGTATCCAGGTTGTAGGACTGCTGTTTGGACAGCGTCATTGCTTAATGGCGCGTTCAGGCCATTAAGCCGCTGTTGTTGACCATGGAGTGTCATATGCGAACTTATGTCCCGTTCTTGTTATTGGCCTTGGCCCCGTGCGTGGGTGCCGAACCTCTTCCACGCTATCTCAACAGCAACGAAACCCTGCAGTCGCTGCCCGCGCCCAACTTGCCGGTGGATGCCTATCGCCCGCAAACACCGGCGTTAAAGCTGCCCAAACCGGCCGCGACCGACGCCCAGCCCTTGATGATGAGCACACGCCTGACCATCCGCAAATTGCAGATCGAGGGCGGCACGGTGTACCCGCTGCAAGAGCTGGGCGCCGCCTATAAATCGCTGCTGGGGCATGAAATTACCCTTAGTGAGCTGATTGAAGCGACGCGCACCATCACCCAGCGCTACCAAACCGATGGGTACTTGTTGTCGTACGCGTTTTTGCCGCCGCAGAACTTTGATCAGGGCCTGGTACGAGTGGTGCTGGTCGAGGGGTATATCCGCGATTACCAGGTGGAGGGTGATGTCGGGCGGGTTAAAGGGTTTATTGATGAGCTGGTCGACAAGCTCAAGGGCGAACGCCCGCTAACCCGTAAAACCTTTGATCGCTATGCCACGCTGATGAGCCGTATTCCGGGGGTGACATTGCAGGCGCAAGTGCCGCCGCCGGGCACCACCGATGGGGCGGCGACGCTGCACGTCACGGCCAGCCGCAAACCGTTCACCACCGGCATGAGCCTGGTCGAAGGCAGCCGCGACAGTACCCAGGCCCTGTTCAGCGTCAACAGCAACTCGCAAACCGCCATGGCCGAGCAATTGACCGTGAGCGGGCTGTTCCCGCCGGGGCACGACAAAGAACACTACTACCGCATTGATTACAGCCAGTACCTGAACGCCGAGGGCACTCAGTTGAGCCTGTATGGCACGCGTTATCGCAGTGATCCGGCCACCAGTATTGCGACCAGTGACGGTTTTGAGCTCAAGCCCCACCGCGAAAATGATCGCTTTTCGATTGGCGTCAGCCACCCGCTGATCGTCGCGCCTGACCAATGGTTAAGCGTTGCAGGCCGTTTATATGGGGTGAACGATAAAACCGATTACGACATCGTCGGTTATTCGCAAACCATCAGCGAAAAAACCAATGTACGGGCTTTGGCGGTTGAAGGGGATTGGCGCAAGTCCACGGGCCAACAATTGCGGATAGTCAGTGCAGGTTTATATCAAGGGATTAATGGGTTAGGGGCCAAGACGGAGAGTAACTTGACCGGCAATCACTATGATCTGGATTTCTTTCGCTTGCGTTTGTCAGGTGTTCAAAGTGATACGTTTTTCGATAATTGGCAGGGCGTAGTATCGGGTGCTTTGTATTGGAGTGACGATACATTGGCGGACAGTGAACGTGCCGTATTCGGCGGTCAAAATTTTGGCCGTGGTTATCCCGATGATCAAGCGTCAGGTGACAAAGGCTGGGGTGTGGCCTATGAACTCAACTACAGTTTTAATCGCGACGGTGAGTGGGTGAAACTGTTACAGCCTTATGTCGTATTGGATAAGGCGAAAACCTGGTTTAACGAACTTCCGCTTAAAGGCTCTGATATGTCATCTGCTGCTGTCGGGCTGCGTTTTGGCGATAAGCGTTATTACAATATATCGCTGGAAGTGGCCAAACCCATGTCGGATATGGCGTTGGACAGTTTTAACCGTCGGCCGCGTTATACCTTGAGTTTTAGTTATCAGTTGTAAGGATGTGCTTGTCTTGCGATCTTTTAAGCAATCAAAAGATCGCGAGGCAAGCTCGCTCCTACAGAATGTGGGTTATGGGCGGACGGAGTAGAGTTTGGAGACGGGGAATAAGTAATTGAGGGTGTGGATCAACCGGTCGTGATAGATCGGTTTGCGGAACAAGTCCAGGACTTGCAAGCGCAATAAGTCGCTGACATTGTCCATGTCGGCGTGACCTGAAATAACGATAACGGGCAAGTGTTGTCGAGCGGTGTGATTTCGCAGGCGCTGGATTAATGCAATGCCGCTTTCTTCAGGCATGCGCAGGTCGGTGATGACCAGGGCAATGTCCGGGTGAACGGTCAACTGCCGAAGGGCGAGTGAGACTGAGGTTGCCGTAAAGCAACAAAAGCCCTCGCCCTCCAGCAGTTCGGCCAGCTCCAGCAGAGCGTCCTCTTCGTCGTCTACCAAGAGAAGCTGTTGGCGTTTAGATCGGCTGTTCATGAGGTTAAGCGGGTTTGGCAACAACAGCATCTTTAATAGTCGTGAACATCGTAGTGATTGCGCCCGATATTGGCGTGACGAAAGCCGCTAAGGCGATAGCGACCATCGCCGCAATAATGGCGTACTCAATACCCGAAGCGCCCTCTGTACGCTGCATAAATAGCTTGGCTTGCCGTGTCAGAAAAACGTTGGCCGGAACATAGAGTTTCAGAACAGTTGTTGAGAACATCTGATCTCTCCTGAGAACGTCGCGATAAGAGCAGTGAAAACAGTCCTATGGCAGTGTCAGGGTTATGTTTTAGTTACCGCTGTTTTAAGCGTCGTAAACATGGTAGTTATTGCGGCCGATATTGGCGTCACAAAGGCCGCTAGAGCAATTGCAACCATGGCTGCAATAATCGCATATTCAATACCCGACGCCCCTTCAGTGCGCTTTGTAAATTGCTTGACATGGTGCGCCACGAAGAGTTGGGTCGGAACATAGACTTTCAGGACAGTATTGGTAAACATCTGATTTCTCCTGGGTGCACCACAGAGGGCACTTCGCAGCAAGGGGACGACGTAATTACTATTTGCCATCACAGCATTGGCAAGAAAAGGGAATCCATCAACTGTTAAAAAGCACTAATGCAAAAGTATTAATCCAAAAGTGTCCAGATGAAAGTTACGGTAAATCAAGGTCTTCGGCGGCACTCTATTTTTTTTGAGTTGCCTAATGGCATTTTGCTTTGTGTGCGCTACTTTCAAATAGCGAAATGGTCGCAATAATAATGCCTGTCATAGCGACCGATAAGCGAATGGATTTCCTGATGTGCAGTACAGAGTGGCAAAGGGAGTGTGTTAATGAATAACCGACGCAGTTTGATCCTGGCCGCGCTCTTGTTTGTCGGTGCCATTGCCGCGGGTTTTTGGGGTTTGGTAATAACCCGCCAGCAGCCGGTTGCGCAGGTACCGGTAACGCAGGTCGTTGAGCAGAGTGTCGCCACGGTTGAAGACCAGACGCGCAAGCCTGTGGTGGTGCTGGTACGCGATGTTGCCCCGCATGTGGCCTTGACGGCCGACGATGTGACCCTTGAAAAACTGCACACGGCGCCCGCAGGCAGTTATGCCTCGGTTGATCAGGTGGTAGGGCGTGCTCCGTGGCGCAGTTTGAGCGCGGGTACCTGGCTGAATGAACAAAGCTTTGAAGTCGGCGGGCCGCTGGCGCGGATGATTCGCCCGGATGAGCGCGCACTGGCGGTGGCCATTGATGAAGTGATCGGCGCCAGCGGGCAGTTGTCCCCCGACGATTATGTAGACGTGTTGTTGTCCCTGCGCGAGGACCAATCCAACCCGCAGCAGTCGGCGCAAGTGGTGGTGCCGGCCGTGCGGGTGTTGAGCGTGGGGGATGAGGTGGGGCAGAGCAGCGACGGTCAGTCATCCAAGGCAACGCTGAGTGCCGACGAGGCCCTCAAGCAAGTGCAGCGCCGGGCCACTGCCCGTTCGGCCGTGCTGGCCGTTCCCGCGCCGCTGCTCAGCCAACTGATGCTCGCAGCCCAGGCGGGCACCTTGCGCCTGGCGGTGCGCAGCGCCAAGGAAGATCGCTTGAGCAAGTACTGGGCGGGTGAGCAAGACGCCCCAAGCAAGCTTGAGAACGCCCGACGCGACCTTTATCAGTTCAATCAATTGGCCTTTACCGGCCCGGCAAAAGTCGCCCCGGTGGCGAACCCTGGCGGCGGCGTCGTTCCGCGTGCGCGGGGCATCGAAATTATTCGCGGCAACCAAACGGCCCAACAGCCTGCTCAATAAAAAAAGCCTGATCTGCAAGGAAGACCCTATGAGCCATCGTTGCGTAGCGCTGTACAAACGAGCTGTCTGGACTCTGGTTCTAAGCAGCTTGCCTTTTGAAATGGCCCTGGCCGCGCCCTCCAATTGCTCAGCGCTTGGGCAATTGCCAGCGGTGCTGGAAGTGGGGCAGGGCATCCAGCAAGCTCTGGATTCGCCGGTTGCCATTACGCGCATTGCTGTCGGTGATCCGGGCATTGCCGATGTGCATGCCAACGGCAGCAATGCCTTTTTGCTCACCGGTGTCGCGCCGGGCACCACCAGCCTGATGGTCTGGACCGCCTGCTCGAAAACCCCGCGCCAGAGCATGGTGTTCGTCAAAGGCAAAGCCACCCAGAGCTTTACCAGCGCCTCCGTGTCGCCCTCAGAAGACCCGGCCTTGCTCAGCCAGGTACAAACCGACATTCGCTTTGTTGAGGTCAGCCGGACCAAGCTGCAGGAAGCCAGCACGTCGATCTTTGGTCAGGGCAGCAACTTTCTGTTTGGTTCACCCAACTCATTCATCACTAACGCTGAAAACATCATCACCGGCGGTCCGATCGCCAACAGCAAAAACTTCAACATTGGTTTTGGCGGTGGCCGGGTCCGGGCGATGATCAATGCGCTGGAGGGCAGCGGTTTTGCCTACACCCTGGCGCGGCCGAGCCTGGTGTCATTGAGCGGGCAAAGTGCGACCTTTCTGGCGGGGGGCGAAGTACCGATCCCTGTGCCGAGCAGCGGCAGCGATAACGTGTCGATCGAGTACAAGGAGTTCGGTATTCGCCTCACGCTGACTCCGACCGTGGTCGGCAACAACCGCATCCTGCTCAAGGTCGCACCCGAAGTCAGCGAGCTGGATTACACCAACGCGGTGAACATCGCCGGGACGCTGGTGCCGGGGCTTAACGTACGCCGTACCGACACCAGCATCTCGCTGGCCGATGGCGAAAGTTTTGTCATCAGCGGCTTGATCAGTACGCGCAACACCTCGCAGGTGAACAAATTCCCGGGGCTGGGTGACGTGCCGATTCTGGGGGCGTTTTTCCGCGATTCGAACATCAGCCGCGAAGAAAAAGAGCTGCTGATGATCGTGACCCCGCATCTGGTTCAACCCTTGGCTGCCAATGCGCCCCTGCCGAGCATGCCGGGCGAAAAACTGCGCAATTACGACCCCAACTGGTATCGCTTGTATTTCCTTGAAAACGGCAATTTCAATCGCCGTAGCGGGTTATCCCAATGAGCCAGAGCCTGAGCCAGACGTTTCTCGCGCTGACGCGCAACAACACCGATCTTGAGTGGCTGCAGGGCGCGTTGGCGCCGCTCGGCCAAGTGGTAGGGGCGGGTACCAGCAGTCTTGATGAACTGCTCGCATTAATTGACGTGACCTTTGCCGGGCTGGTGTTTGTGGGGCTGGACCGGGAGAAGGTGGTGGCCCAGTGCGCGTTGATCGAAGGCGCGCTGGAGGCCAAGCCGATGCTGGCGATCGTGGCCTTGGGCGACGGCATGGACAACCAGTTGGTGCTCAATGCCATGCGTGCCGGGGCGCGAGATTTTGTCGCTTATGGCTCGCGCTCCAGTGAAGTGGCGGGGCTGGTACGGCGGTTGAGCAAGCGCCTGCCGCCGGTGACGCCGAATACCGAGCTGGGCGGCCTTAGCGTGTTGTTCAGCGCGCAATGCAACGCCGATGGCGCGCTGCTGGCCAGCCACCTGGCGCTGGTGGTGCAAAAGAGCGGGCAGAAAACCCTGTTTCTGGATTTGGGCATTCCCCGTGGCGACGGCCTGGCGCTGTTGGGCCTTGAAAGCTCGTTCTTTTTTGGCGATGCGCTGCGCCATCTTCGGCGACTGGACAGCACCTTGATCGACAGTGCGTTCACCAAAACCCCGGACGGCTTGCGGGTGCTGGCCCACAGCAACGC
>Ga0308167_1003610_pt1 | contig 12138 bp, 12 predicted proteins | sample PhyCR1_2_FD_202138 | JGI IMG/M metagenome (GOLD analysis project Ga0308167, IMG submission 202138) | Phyllosphere microbial communities from UC Gill Tract Community Farm, Albany, California, United States - DLSLRC.R1 | ecosystem: Host-associated > Plants > Phyllosphere > Unclassified | place... | reverse complement strand
CCGAACACCGCGGCCGTGATGAGCACCTGCTCGTAGTCGGCGACGGCGTTCGCCAGTCGCTCCCGACGCGATTCGTCGAGCTCGGCGAAGACGTCGTCGAGGATGATGATCGGGTCGCCGAGGTTCGACTCCGCACGCAGGATCGAGGCGCTCGCGAGCTGGATGGCCAGCGCGAAGGACCAGGATTCGCCGTGACTGGCGTACCCCCGTGCCGGTAACCCGTTGAGCTGGAACAGAACGTCGTCCCGGTGCGGTCCCACGAGGGTGAGCCCGCGATCGAGTTCGTCCCGGCGACGTCGCTCGAGCGCGGCTGCGAAGGCCTCGGCCGCCGACGCCACAGTGACGGGCTCGTCGGGGGTCCCGAGGACGGGATCGGTGGCCGCCGCCGACTCGGGGTCGCCACCACGGATCGACAGGACACCGGTGATCGAGGCGTCGTGGTGCTCGCCGGCGACGGTCGCGTAGGCCTCGGCCACGAAGGGTGCGAGCCTCCGGGTCAGGTGGTCACGAGCCGCGACGATCTCGGCGCCGAGTCCGACGAGCCGGTCGTCCCAGACGTCGAGCGTCGACAGGGCGTTCGCCTTCGCGCCGGTGGCACGGGCTGACTTGAGCAGGGTGTTCCGCTGGCGGAGCGTGCGGTCGTAGTCGGCGAGCACGCCCTGCATCCGCGGCGCGATCTGGCCGAGCAGCTCGTCGAGCATCCGGCGCCGACCGGCCGGCTCGCCTCGGACGAGCGCCAGGTCCTCCGGCGCGAAGAGCACGCTCGTGCAGTAGCGCGGCAGCTCGCGCGGCTTGATCGCGGAGCGGTTCACCTGCGCACGGTTCGCGCCGGTGCGGTTGATCTGCACCTCGGCGAGGATGCTGCGTTCCTCGTGGGCGAGCCGTGCCCGGACGATCGCGGCGTCGCATCCCTGACGGACGAGGGCCGCGTCGGTGGGGACGCGGTGCGAGCCGAGCGTGGAGAGGTACCCGATCGCCTCGACCAGGTTGGTCTTTCCCTGTCCGTTGCGCCCGACGAACAGGTTCGGCCCGCGTGCGAGGTCGACGTCCGCCTCCCGGTAGTTCCGGAAGTCGGTCAGTTGGAGATGGTCGACGTGCACGCGGGCCGAGTCCGGGTTCCCCCGGGAAGTCCTAGGACTTCTTGACGGCGTGACCGCCGAACTGGTTGCGGAGCGCCGCGACGGCCTTCATCGTCGGCGAGGCGCTGCCCTGGCGCGAGACGAAGCGCGCGAAGATCGACGCCGAGAGCGCCGGCATCGGCACGGCGAGCTCGATGCCCTCTTCCAGCGTCCAGCGGCCCTCGCCCGAGTCCTCGACGTAGCCCTCGAGCTCGTCGAGCTTCGGGTCCTCGTTCAGCGCGAGCACCATCAGGTCGAGCAGCCAGGAACGGACGACCGTTCCGCGCTGCCAGCCGGCGAACACGGCGGGGACGTCGGTGATCAGGTCCTTGGCCTCGAGGAGCTCGTAGCCCTCGCCGTACGCCTGCATGATCGCGTACTCGATGCCGTTGTGGACCATCTTCGCGTAGTGGCCGGCGCCGATCGGGCCGGCGTGCGAGAAGCCTTCTTCGCGGGGACCCTCGGGACGCAGGGCGTCGAACACGGGCATCGCGAACTCGACGTCCGCGGCGTCACCGCCGACCATGAGGCCGTAGCCGTTGTCCTTGCCCCAGACGCCACCGGAGACGCCGACGTCCATGTAGCGGATGCCGCGCGCACCGAGCTGCTCGGCGTGCGTGGTGTCGTCCAGCCACTTCGAGTTGCCACCGTCGATGACCAGGTCGCCCTCGCCGAGGACGCCGGCCAGGTCGGTGATCACGTCGTCGGTGATCTTGCCGTGCGGGACCATGACCCACACGAGACGCTTGCCCTCCGGGAGGGCAGCGGCGAGGGCGCCGAGGTCGGCGACGTCCGAGACGGCGGGGTTGGCGTCGTACCCGGTGACCTCGATACCTGCGTTGCGGAGACGGGCACGCATGTTGTTGCCCATGCGACCAAGGCCGACAAGACCGATGTGCATGATTTCCTCTTCTGTTCGTCGTCGCGCTGATGCTGCCGGTGGTGTGCGCCAGCGCAGGTTGCCTGTTGCGCCTATCGCAGCAGCAGGTTCGGCTGCAGCAGGTACCGGTATCCATCGGTCGCTGCGGCCTCTTGCGAAGTCTGGCCGGTGATCAGCACCGGGCCCGGCTTGTTGGGGTTCTCCGTCTTGGTGAAGGAGATGCGGACGAACTCGGAGTGCACCGCGTTCAGTCCGTCCAGGAGGAAGGCGGGCTTCAACGAGACCACCGTTTCCTCGCCGGTCAACAACGCACTGATCGACTCTGACGCCTGCGCTTGTTCGGATCCGATCGCCTCGAGCGTGAGCCCGTCGACCGTGAAGGAGAACCGGAGCGCCGCTTCGCGCTCCAGGACGAGGGAGACCCGTCGGACCGCCTCGACGAGCTCCGCGGTGTTGATCACCGCGTGGTCGTTGACGGTCTCGGGGAAGAGCCGGCGGACCGGCGGGTAGTTGCCCTTGATGAGCAACGACGTCACGGTCTTGTCGTCGGCGTGGAACGCGATGAGCTCGCGGTCGGAGTTGCCGCTGATCGACACCGACACCGTGGACGCCGAACCGAACGTGCGGCCGACCTCCTGCAGGGTGCGGGCCGGGACCAGTGCGTGCAGGGGGTCCGAGCCGACTCGGCCGGAGTCCCACGCGATGGTGCGGACGGCGACGCGGTAGCGGTCCGTCGCGATGAGGGAGAGGTCGTTGTCGCCGACCTCGAGCTGCACGCCCGTGATGACGGGGGTGACGTCGTCGCGGCTGGCGGCGACGGCGACCTGGGACACCGCTTCGGAGAACGCGTCGCCGGGGATCACACCGGTCTGCGGCCCGATCTCCGGCAGCGTCGGGTACTCCTCGACCGGCATGGACAGCAGCGTGAAGTGCGCCGAACCGCAGGAGACGGAGATCTTGGCGTCCTCGGTGGTGAACGACACCGGGGCGTTCGGCAGTCGGCTCGCGATGTCGTTCAGCAGTCGACCGGAGACCAGGACCGTGCCCGGCTCGTCGATCTGGGCCGAGATGGACGTCTGCGCCGACACCTCGTAGTCGAACGACGAGAGCGTCAGACGATCTCCGTCGGCGTGGATCAGGACGCCCGAGAGGATCGGGAGGGTCGTGCGCTGCGGGAGGAGCTTCACTGCGAAGGAGACGGCTTCGGAGAAGACGTCCCGGTTGACCTCGAACTTCACAGCTGGAACCCCTGTCGATCGGCTTGGACTGTCCGGCCGCCCCATTCTGGCACAGGCGGACGGGGGCCGGATTTCTTGTCATCCCGCCGTCCACAAGGTTGTCCCGCAGAGATTGATCGTTAACCAGGAGTAATGGTGTTAACGCCTGTGCACACTGTGGATAACCCTGTGCATCCCGCTCCGCAGTAGGGAACTACACGCTTGTGACTTGTGAGCGGTGTGTGAGCGTTAACGGGATGAATGAATCTCATCTATCCACTTCCATCCCCAGTCTCCACAGGTGACCCCCCACCTGTGTACAACCGGGCGGCGTGTCCTCCACAGTTATCCACAGGCTATCCACACTGTGAGAAGTCCGGCCCATGGAACCGTCTCAGATGGTGGATGGGGCCGGGAACGGGCCGATCTCAGCGGTAGCGGCGGTCCTGCTTGATGCGGCTGGTGAGCTCGGTGACCTGGTTGTAGATCGACCGACGCTCCTTCATCAGCTCGGTGATCTTCTTGTTCGCGTACATCACGGTGGTGTGGTCGCGGTTGCCGAACAGCTGCCCGATCTTGGGCAGGGACAGGCTCGTCAGCTCGCGGCACAGGTACATCGCGATCTGTCGTGCCGTGGCGATCGCCTGGGAGCGGGACGACCCGTACAGGTCGTCGACGGAGAGCTTGAAGTACTCCGCGGTGTGGTTGATGATGTCCGTCGGCGCGACGACGTTGTCCTCGTCGAGGGTGATCAGGTCCTTGAGGACCGTCTGCACCAGGGCCATGTCCACGGCCGTCCGGTTCAGGCTCGCGAACGCGGTGACCCGGATCAGGGTGCCCTCGAGCTCGCGGATGTTGCTCGACACCTTCGACGCCATGAACTCGAGGATGTCGTCGGGCACCTGCAGGTGGTCGGACTGTGCCTTCTTGCGGAGGATCGCGATGCGCGTCTCGAGCTCGGGTGCCTGCACGTCGGTGATCAGGCCCCACTCGAAGCGCGATCGCATCCGGTCCTCGAACCCGGTCAGGTGCTTCGGCGCGACGTCGGACGTGATGACGACCTGCTTGTTGTGGTCGTGCAGCGTGTTGAACGTGTGGAAGAAGGCCTCCTGCGTGGAGTCCTTCCCCTGCAGGAACTGGATGTCGTCGATCAGCAGGATGTCGATGTCGCGGTACCGCTGCTGGAACTGGTTCGAGCGGTTGTTCGCGATCGAGTTGATGAAGTCGTTGGTGAACTCCTCGCTCGACACGTACCGGACGCGGATCCCCGGGTAGAGGCTCTCGGCGTAGTGCCCGATGGCGTGGAGCAGGTGGGTCTTGCCCAGCCCGGAGTCCCCGTAGATGAAGAGCGGGTTGTAGGCCTTGGCCGGTGCCTCGGCGACGGCGACCGCTGCGGCGTGGGCGAACCGGTTCGACGACCCGATGACGAAGTTGTCGAAGTTGTACTTGGGGTTGAGCCGCGACTCGGGGCGCCCGCTGGTGCCGGGAGAGTCGATCTGGCTCGGCACGAACGGCGCCTCGATGTACTGGCGCGGCGCGGCACTCTGCTCGACGGCTTCCTGCACGGGCTCGGCGTACTCGGGGACGTTCGGGTCCACCCGCGGCTCCGAGGCCATGTCGGGGTTGACCGTGATCGCGAAGTTCGCGACCGAGTCGTCACCGATGCGCGCGACCGCCTCGGTGATCGGGATGCGGATGCGCTGTTCGAGCATGCCCCGGGTCAGGTCGTTCGGTACCTCGAGGTACAGGGTGCCGGCGAGCACGCCCTTCGGCTCGACGAGGTTCAGGAACCCGTGGAGCTGCGGCGTGATGCGGGGGTCCTCGGCGAGGAGTCCGAGTACGGATGACCAGAGGTCCTCGACGGGGTCGGCCGGCATCGTCATGTCGCGCTCGTCTCCAGGGGTCGTGTCGTGCGTTCGCTGCCGGACGAGGGTGCGTCCTGCGGGGTCGGACATGCCGTGGCGTCCTCGGCGACCGCACTCGGGACCAGGTCGTCGCCGGCGGATCGTCGGTGGCTCCGGGGGCTTCGTCGACGCCTCGTTGCCGCGGAGGTTCCCACAGGGTTGTCCACAGTGTTGTCCACGACCACCTCGAGCCGTCCGACAGGAGTACTTCCCTGTCGTACCGGCCATCGGGGCGATCGATCACACCACTGTAAAGGACCGGACCGAGTCCCACCGAACGGAAGTTGTCCCCAATGTGGAGAATGGGCTCGAGCAGCGGCAGACCCGACGGCGCCGACGCAACCGGTCCGAGCGGGGTTTGACCTGCTCGCCGCTGTCACGTACCGTTAACCAGTTGACTGCGGCCCTTTGGTCGCGCCCATCTGCGTCGTTCGACACCCGGACGGCTACACATACGTGACGGCTCGCCGCGAGCAGCCGTGTGGAGAACATCATGAGCAAGCGCACCTTCCAGCCGAACAACCGCCGCCGCGCCAAGAAGCACGGCTTCCGCCTCCGCATGCGGACGCGTGCCGGCCGCGCCATCCTGTCGGCGCGTCGCGCCAAGGGCCGTACCGAGCTCTCGGCCTGATCAGGCTCATCGCCTGATCCGGTCCTCGGTCTGACCCCGGCGTCGCAGTGTTGGCCAGCGCCAACCGCATCGTGCGCGGGGATGACTACCGGAACGTCGTGCGTCGTGGTCGCAAGAGCGCCACGGCGCACGTCGTCGTGTCCGTGGTCCGTCAGCCGGCGGATCGCAACGGACCGACGCGGTTCGGCTTCATCGTCGCGAAGACGGTGGGCAATGCCGTGACCCGGAACCTGATCAGGCGGCGGCTCAAGGCGATCGCGCACGACCTGCTCGTCGAGTGCCCTCAGGGCTTCGACGTGGTGGTCCGTGTACTGCCAGCCGCATCGCAGGCCGGATGGCCTACCCTGCTCGAAGACGTCACGCGCTCCTTCGCGCGCGGGGTGGAGAAGGCAGCATGAACCGCACTCTGTGGACCCGGCTTGCCTGGGTCATCGCGTTGCTCCCACGCAACGCGTGCGTCGTCGTGCTCCGGGCCTACCGTGCTGTGATCTCCCCGCTGTACGGCAACGTCTGCCGCTACCACCCGTCGTGCTCCCGGTACGCCCTCGAGGCGATCCAGCAGTACGGCGTCGTGCGCGGATCCGCCATGGGCGCCTGGCGCATCGCCCGTTGCAACCCCTGGGCTGCTGGCGGCATCGACGACGTCAAGGAACGCCGTCACCCGTTCGTCGTCAACCGGTTCGGGTTCGTCCTCGCGCCGATCCCGCAGCAGCCGCACCCCGCGGTCGGAACGGTTCGGCCGGTCCTGCTCCCCCAGCGCACTCGAAAGGCGTAGCCGTCCCCATGGACATCATCGGAACGATCCTCTGGCCGCTCAAATGGGTGGTCTCGGCCATCCTCGTCGGCTTCCACTGGATCTTCGAGAACATCGGCATGGACCCGAACGAGGGCATCACGTGGGTGCTCTCGATCATCTTCCTGACGTTCGTCGTCCGCGCGGCGTTGATCCCGATCTTCGTCCGGCAGATCAAGTCGCAGCGCCGCATGCTCGAGGTCGCGCCGCAGCTGAAGAAGATCCAGGACAAGTACAAGGGCAAGAAGGACCAGTTCTCGCGTGAGGCCATGAGCCGCGAGACGATGGCGCTCTACAAGGAGACCGGGACCAACCCGCTCAGCTCCTGCCTGCCGCTGCTGCTGCAGATGCCGATCTTCTTCTCGCTGTACTCGGTGCTGCACGAGGCCCAGATCAACAAGACGGGCATCGGCCTGCTGACGAACGACCTCGCGGCGTCGTTCGGCAACGCGGCCCTGTTCGGCGCTCCCCTGCACGAGACGTTCACGAACGCGTCCGGGTGGGAGGTCCGTGCGATCGCGGGCTTCATGATCGTCGTGATGACGGCGTCGCAGTTCATCACGCAGCTGCAGCTCGTCGCCAAGAACATGTCGCCGGAGACCAAGGAGTCTCCGATGTACCGCCAGCAGAAGATGATGCTGTACATCCTCCCGCTGGTCTTCGTGATCTCGGGTCTGAGCTTCCCCCTCGGCGTCATGTTCTACTGGCTGGCCTCGAACCTCTGGACGATGGCGCAGCAGTACTTCGTCATCCGGAGCATGCCGACGCCGGGCTCCGAAGCAGCACTGGCCCGTGAAGCCCGCCTGGCCAAGAAGGCACAGCGTCGCGGGACCGCCACCCCGGTCCTCGCCGAGGCCGGTGCCGGCGCCGGTGCGACGGAGATCGAGCCCGTGCGCGTCACCACCCAGCGTCAGCAGCCGGTCGGCAAGCAGCGCCAGAAGAAGAACGGGAAGAAGTAAGTGACCGAGCAGGACACCGCAGCCGCCGTCCAGGCGACGGACACCGAGACGACGGACACCGAGATCGAGGACGCCCGCGACGAAGCGGACATCGCGGCGGACTACATCGAGGAGCTCCTCGACATCTGCGACCTCGACGGCGACATCGAGATCGAGGAACGCGCCGGTCGCGTGTACCTGTCGGTCACCGATGACGGCGAGGCACTCCGAGTGCTGTCGAAGCCCGACACCGTGACGGCGCTGCAGGAGTTGACCCGGATCGCCGTGCAGGCAGAGACCGGCGAGTTCAGCCGGCTCATCCTCGACGTCGGCGGCTCGCGGGACGCCCGTGCTGACGAGCTGCAGCGGCTCGTGGACACCGCCGTCGAGCGCATCGAAGCCGGTTCGTCGTCGGCTGCACTCCCCCCGATGTCGTCCTACGAGCGCAAGCTCGTGCACGACCTGGTCGCTGAGAAGGGCTTCCACTCGGAGTCCGAGGGTGAGGGTCGGGACCGCCACACGGTCGTCACCCGATGACGGACGCACCCGTCCCGACGCAGGCCACACCGGTGCTCGAGGCTGAGCCTGCAGCGGCCGCAGCACTCTTCGGTGACCAGATCGAGGGTGCTCGCTCGTTCACGAACGAACTTGCGCGACGGGGTGAGGAGTTGGGCCTGATCGGCCCGCTCGAGCTCCCCCGTTTATGGACACGACACATCCTCAATTCGGCGTTGCTTGCACCGCTCCTGGAGGCCCGTGGTCGCGTTGCCGACGTCGGCTCCGGGGCAGGGTTGCCGGGTCTCGTGCTCGCGATCGCCCGTCCGGACGTCGAGTTCGTTCTCATCGAGCCCATGGAGCGCCGGACGGATTGGCTTCGTGCCGAATCCGATCGTCTCGGCCTGCAGAACGTCACGGTGCTCCGCGGCCGTGCTGAGGACGTCGCTGACGACGTCGTCGTCGACCAGGTCACCGCACGGGCCGTGAGTGCCCTGTCAAAGCTCATCCCGCTCACCGTGCCCCTGGTGCGCTCGGGCGGGCAGCTCATCCTGATGAAGGGTGCGCGGGTCGACGAAGAGATCGAGAAGGCCCGAAAGGTCATCCTCCGGAAGCGCCTCTCCGATGTCGAGGTGCTCGAGCTCGGAGAAGGTGTGGTCGACGAGACCACCCGCGTCTTCCGGGCTACAGTTGACTGACGCTGCGGCTCGGGCCGGGACATCCGGCCGCCAGTGGCTCCGCGTTCCACGTGAAACATCGAACCGGGGAAGAGGCACTCGTTGAGTTCATCGACCGACTACGACGCGTCGACACCGCTCGCTCGCGAGATCGCCGACCTGAACCGTCGCCGGCGCGCGATCGCCACGCAGCAGTTCCCGCTGCCTTCCGAGACACGGATCATCACCGTCTCGAACCAGAAGGGTGGCGTCGGCAAGACGACGACGACGGTGAACCTGGCCGCTGGTCTCGCGCATGGTGGCGCTCGGGTGCTGGTGATCGACCTCGACCCGCAGGGCAACGCCTCGACGGCGCTCGGCGTGGACCACCAGGCGGAGGTCGCGAGCATCTACGACGTGATCGTCGATGAGGCACCGATGGCCGACACCGTGCAAGCCTCCCCCGAGTCGGACACGCTCTGGTGTGTGCCGGCCACCATCCACCTTGCGGGCGCCGAGATCGAACTGGTGTCATTGGTGGCCCGTGAGCAGCGCCTCCGGACTGCACTCGACATGTACCTGCAGTCGCTGGATGAGCCCTACCACTACGTCTTCATCGACTGCCCGCCGTCGCTGGGCCTCCTGACGATCAACGCCTTCGTTGCCGCACAAGAGGTACTCATCCCGATCCAGTGCGAGTACTACGCGCTCGAAGGACTGAGCCAGCTCCTTCGGAACATCGAACTGATCGAACGGCACCTCAACCCGAATCTCCGGGTCTCGACGATCCTGCTGACCATGTACGACAGCCGCACGAACCTGTCGAACCAGGTGGCGAACGACGTCCGTGAGCACTTCGGCGACCAGGTGCTCAAGGCCATGATCCCCCGCTCCGTCCGAGTGAGCGAAGCACCGAGCTACGGCCAGAGTGTCGTCGCCTACGACGTGAACTCCACCGGGTCGCTGTCCTACCTGGAAGCGGCCGCCGAGATCGCAGCACGAGGAGCGAAGCACTGATGGCACCGAAGCGAACCGGGCTCGGCCGAGGCATCGGCGCCCTGATCCCGACAGCGACCGATCAGCAGGACCGTCCCGTCGACGTGTTCTTCCCGACCGGAGGCTCGCCGGCGTCCGCACCGACGGCAGACGAGCTGGTGGCCGTGCCGGGAGCACGACTTGCCAACCTCAACCCGCTGGACGTGATCCCCAACGCGCAGCAGCCGCGGAAGGAGTTCCGCGAGGAGGAGCTCCAGGAACTCGTCCACTCGATCCGTGAGATCGGCGTGCTGCAGCCCATCGTCGTCCGGCCCATCCCCGGCGCGACGGGTACCGAGCCCCAGTACGAACTCATCATGGGTGAGCGTCGTCTGCGTGCCACGAAGGAACTCGGCCTGAGCACGATCCCGGCGATTGTGAAGGACACCCCCGACGACGCGATGCTGCGCGATGCACTGCTGGAGAACCTCCACCGTGCGCAGCTCAACCCCCTTGAGGAGGCGTCGGCGTACCAGCAGCTCCTCGCCGACTTCGGGATTACCCAGGAACAGCTCGGACAGCGCATCGGCCGATCGCGCCCGCAGATCACGAACACGATCCGACTCCTGCGGCTCCCCTCCCCCGTGCAGCGTCGAGTGGCCGCAGGCGTGCTCTCTGCCGGACATGCTCGTGCCATCCTCGCCGCCCCGGATGCCGAGGCGATGGAGTACCTGGCTGAGAAGATCGTCAACGAGGACCTGTCCGTCCGTGCTGCTGAGGCCATCGCGCAGCAGTTGGCGGCCAAGACGCCGCCGGCGAAGCCGAAGGCCGAGCCGTCCAAGCGCCAGGCACACTTCAACGATCTCGCTGAACGGCTCGGTGATCGCCTGAACACGCGGGTGAAGATCGCAGTCGGTGCTCGCAAGAGTTCCGTCACGATCGACTTCGCGAACGGCGACGACCTCAACCGGATCCTCGGCGAACTCGGCGTGCAGGACCTCGAGGGCTGAACCCATCGCTGTGCGGCCCTGTGCGGCGGTTTGAGCCCCTGTAACGGCTAGTCCGGGTGCGGACATGGGTAGGCCGTTTCGGCGGCTCCAGCGGCTCAGCAGCTCGCCCGGGCGGGGTTGCAACAGGGCTGACCGCGGTCTGCCTCAGGTGAGACGGTGGTGTCCTGAACAACTGCGGCTCGCCCTTCATGGTCCGAGGGACGTTCTACCGGGCCGTTGACCCGAGCTTCCGCGATGATCGCCCACAATGACGTCCAGCCCGAGGCGGCGGAGATCGTCGCGATCGACCTCGAGGACGCCTTGGCTCCTTGGCAGACGATCGCGGAGGCCGGCGGACACCGCGGTTGTGGGCGGTGCGTGACCGCCTCATCGAAGTCGCTGCGAACGGCTTGATCGACCCATCGCGGAAGACCCCAGGCCTCTGGCACCCGGTGCTGTTCAGGTGGAACGTGACGGACGCGCCGAGCGCCCGTCTGCTCGATACCCAACGCCTCGGCGAGTGACGCGACGTTCCACGTGGAACATCGATGCTCGCGTGCAAAACAGGCGGGACACGATGTGCCGGTGTTCCACGTGGAACATCGGCTGCAGGGTCAGGCGCGGTGGTCGCGGATCGCCTGCTCGGCGAGCTCGGCGTAGGTCCATCCGAGATCGAAACCGGAAGCCGACAGCGCCTGCGGAAGCAGTGACGTCTCAGTGAGCCCGGGGAGGACGTTGGCCTCGAGGAACCAGGGCGTCCCCGCCCCGTCGATGATCAGGTCGACACGGGACAGGTGGCGGAGTCCCAGAGCTGCGTGCGCGGCGACCGCAGCCTCCGCGGCTGCTCCGGCGAACTCGTCCGAGAGTCGCGCGGGCGTGTAGAAGGTCGTCTCCCCCGCGTTGTAGCGGGCCTCGAACCCGTAGATGCCGTTCCGCGGCACGATCTCCACGGCGGAGAGCGCCACGGGGCCGTCTCCGGTGTCGATGATCCCCACGGCGACCTCGGTGCCGCGGATGAGCTGCTCGACCACGACGTCGTCGCAGTACGTGTACGCCGTCACCATTGCCCGGGGCAGGTCCTTGACGTCGTCGACCAGGGTGACGCCCTGTGCACTCCCGCCTCGCGCCGGCTTCACGGCGAGCGGCACCGGGTGCTCCGTCGCGATGGCCTCGAGGACACCGACGGCACCGAGCTCACGGAAGACGTCGTGGGAGAGCGTCACGGAACGAGGGGTGCGGACGCCGGCGCGGGCGACCAGCGCTGACGCCGTGGGCTTGTCCCATGCCAACCGGGCTGATGTCGAACGTGAGCCGACGAACGGGATGTCCACGGCCTCCAGGATGCCCCGCAGGGCCCCGTCTTCACCGGAGGCGCCGTGCAGTGCCGGCCACACGACGTCCGGGCGTGATTCGGTGAGAGCCGGCAGGAGCATCGCGTCAGCGTCGCGCAGGTCGACCTGCCAGCCGTAGCCGGTCAGTGAGTCGGCGACCCGACGGCCGGAGCGGAGGGAGACGTCGCGCTCGTGCGAGATGCCTCCGGCT
>Ga0308167_1003609_pt1 | contig 12140 bp, 14 predicted proteins | sample PhyCR1_2_FD_202138 | JGI IMG/M metagenome (GOLD analysis project Ga0308167, IMG submission 202138) | Phyllosphere microbial communities from UC Gill Tract Community Farm, Albany, California, United States - DLSLRC.R1 | ecosystem: Host-associated > Plants > Phyllosphere > Unclassified | place... | reverse complement strand
CACACCGTCTTCCACCACCTTATTCATGCGCCGTGCGGTGTCTTCATCGCTGGTCAGCGGAAAGTCAGCGCTCACGTCAGGCAAAATAATCAACTCGTAGCCGCGCCCTTCAGGCAGACGACGCGGTACAAAGGGAATAACCGCCGGTTTACCGGTACGAATGAGCATATGCGTACCCACGGTGGTTGCCGCCTTTTCGACGCCAAAGAAGGGCACAAATACGCTGCTGCGCGGGCCATAATCATGATCGGGTGCGTACCAGATAATATCGCCACGCTTCAACGCCCGAATCATGCCTTTAAGATCCTTGCGATCTAACATCCCTTTGTTTGATCGCATGCGGCCTCGCGTCTGCAGCCAGTCGATGAGTTTGTTGTCGTTGGGCCGATAAACGCCGATGCCGGGATTGTGGATGCCAAACATCCGTGCGCCGATCTCCAGCGTTAAAAAATGCATGCCAATTAACAACACGCCACGCTGGGTGTCATGCGCCTGCTGGATGTGTTCCAGACCAGAAGGTTTGTGCCATTTGTGAATCCGCCAGTCGGGCCAGAACCAGGCCATGCCGGTTTCAATCAGTCCCATGCCCACCGATTCAAAGTTATGCTTGATCATGGCTTCGCGATCGACATCGGGCATATCCGGGAAGCTGAGTTCAAGATTACGGCGAGCAATGGCAACGCGTCGTTTCATAAATCGTCTGGCAAGGCGACCAATGCCGCTACCCAGCGCGTAGAGCAGCGGATAGGGCAGCAATACCAGGATATACAGTAAAACGACACCCAGCCAGGTAAACCAATAGCGGGGATGAAGAAGCGCACGTGAAAATTGAGGCAATTGGGTCATCTTAAATATTATTATCCTGCGTCGTGCACCAGCGGTGCTGTTTTTCGTCAGTTGCGGTTATTGTGCCATTTTTTTTCCCACTGCTGAAATGTTACAACATTTCGCAGATTGTTGCCGGGAGTGAAAAAAGAGAGATATAAGTACTCGGGCCAACGAAAATGTACAGGTTTAACTATCAATTTTTCTTATACGCTTCGCATTTTTATCAATTCAGGTATCATGTGTGCGCTAAATTTCTTCTATTGATAACAGGAACGAACACCATGCCAGTGTTACATAACCTTGTTTCCAATAAAGAGCTGAAGGCGCGTATGTTGGCTGAAACCGAGCCGCGCACCACAGTCTCTTTTTACAAGTACTTCACTATTGCCGATCCAAAAGCGTTTCGTGACGAACTGTACCTCGGTTTAACCGCGTTAAAGGTGTTTGGTCGTATTTACGTCGCGCACGAAGGTATCAATGCACAGCTCAGCGTTCCCGCCAGCCAGTACGAGGCGATGAGAGCTTTTCTGTACGGCTTTGATCCGGCGTTGAATAACCTGCGAATGAATATTGCGCTCGACGACGATGGCAAATCATTCTGGGTACTGCGGTTGAAAGTGCGTGACCGCATTGTTGCCGATGGCATCGATGACGAGACCTTTGATGCCAGCGATGTTGGCAACTATTTGAAGGCGGCAGACGTGAACGCCATGCTCGACGATCCTGATGCGGTCTTCGTCGATATGCGAAATCACTACGAGTATGAAGTGGGGCGTTTTGACAATGCGCTTGAGGTGCCCGCCGATACGTTCCGCGAGCAACTGCCCATGGCTGTGGACATGCTCAAGGACAAGAAAGATAAAAAAATCGTGATGTACTGCACGGGGGGAATTCGCTGTGAAAAAGCCAGCGCCTGGATGCGGCATAACGGTTTTGAGGATGTCTACCATGTCGAGGGCGGCATTATTGAATATGCCCGCCGTGCACGTGAACAAAATTTACCGGTACGCTTCAAAGGTAAAAACTTTGTTTTTGATGAACGTATGGGTGAGCGCATTTCAGATGATGTGTTATCTAACTGCCATCAGTGCGGTACGCCTTGTGACACCCACGTAAACTGCGTCAATGACGGTTGCCACCTGTTGTTCATCCAGTGTGAAAGTTGTGCGGAAAAGTACGAGCACTGCTGTAGCCCGCTGTGCCAGGAGGAAGCGCGCCTGTCACCTGAAGAACAACGTGCCCGCCGCGCCGGACGTGAGAACGGGAATAAAATCTTCAATAAGTCGCGTGGTTTGTTGAATATGACTATTCCAGCGCCAACCCGCAAATAGTCGCCGCCGCCTGAAGCCTGGCTCCAGGCGGCTTGTTATTACTTACGCACGCCTTCCACTGAGATGATTAACTCAACCTTCTGAGAAGCAGGGCCCAAATCCTGGGTAATGTTAAAGTCTTTCAGCGCAATCTCGCCTTCGGCTTCAAAGCCGGCACGATAGCCGCCCCATGGGTCCTTACCTTCGCCCATCATTTTGGCTTCCAGCGTCACCGGTTTTGTCACGCCGTTCAGCGTTAAATCACCCGTTACGGCCAGCTTGTCGCCCTCTTTTTTCACTGCCGTGGACTTAAACGTCGCCGTCGGATGTTTTGCGACATTCAGGAATTCCGGGCCACGAATGTGTTTGTCACGCTCGGCATGGTTGGTGTCCACGCTGTTGGTGTTGATGGTGACATCCACTTTATCCGACGAGGGGTTATTGGCATCAAAGCTGAATGAGCCATCAAAGTCTTTAAAGGTGCCGTACAGCCAGCTGTAGCCTAAATGCTGAATACGGAACTGAACAAAGGCGTGCTGGCCTTCTTTATCAATTTTGTAATCCGCCGCGTTGGCGGTCAGTGAACCCAGCAGTAAACCGGCGCTTGTGATGGCCAGAAGCGTTTTCTTAAACATATTACTTTTCCTTTTCAGAGGTTGATCGGATGCGCAGACCCAGCATCCTTTTCAGGGTGATATCGCGATCGATAAAGTGGTGTTTTAACGCGGCCAGGCCATGTAAGCCTGAAAGGATCACAATGCTCCATGCCAGCCATAAATGAATATCTCCCGCTAAATCTGCCTGTTCGCCCGCGCCGGTCAGTAGAGCAGGCAGGGAAAACCACCCGAATACGGAAATGGGTTTGCCGTCGGCGGTAGAGATTAAATAACCGCTGAACAAAATGGCGATAAGCAGGCTGTAAAGTAACCAATGCGCGACGACCGCGCTGATACGCACGGCGGCAGAGTAGCTGCTCAGGGGTTTGGGCGGCGGGGAAATCACGCGCCACAGGAGACGAATAATCAGGGCCAGCATCAGCATGACACCAATGCTTTTATGGATCTCTGGCGCATTGTGATACCAGGTATCGTAATAGCTCAGACCGACCATCCATAAACCCAGTGCGAACATGGCATAAATGACCAATGCCATTGACCAGTGTAAGAAAACAGAGAGCAATCCATAATGGCTGGATGAATTATTTAGCGACATTTTGCAGCGGCATCTTAAGAATAAGTGGAAATAAGAATCTACAGAATGAAACACAAAAGCAATAATGCTTACTTTTCTATAAATATCTTGTGTACTGATGAAATCGACTCGCGAAGTGAATCGGGTAAGCACAATATTATTGAATGAGAAAATTCCAGAATGGATGAAAAAGGCAAAAAGGGGACAAAACTGGCCGGTAATGGAGAGATAACGAGGGAATAAAACGTAAAAAATCGCTGAGTGTAAATTTATGTCAGCGCGGCGCCAGGTTAATCCCGTTCGCCGCACCGTTTTTAATGAAAACGTGACAGCCTGAACGGTGAGAGATCAAATTCAAAAGGCTGGTTCTGAGCAAACTGACTGGCAAGCTCACCTAACACGCTGGCAAATTTAAATCCGTGGCCGCTTAAGCCGGTTATCACCAGACGATTGGGTTCGCCCGGCAAGGTATCGATAATAAAATCTTCATCGGGACTGAAATCATAACTACAGGCTTCGCCGTGCAGACATACGCCCACGCCAGGCAAGAACTGGCGTAAAAAGCGAAATGTTTCACTGCCATCGGCGGCAAGGCTGCCGAAAGGTTTGCGGTCTTCCGGTTGGGTCATCAGCTGACCACCGTCATGGCGGCCTACCTTCAGGGCGTTGTTATCGGCGGGGAAGCCGTAATACTGGCTGCCATCGGCCATTTCACAGGTGAACCCCGGAAACGCATTGTTTTCACTGTAGCGCCCATCCGCCTGATACCAGGCAAAGACTTTACGGGTTGGTGATACCGGCAGGTCAGGTATCAGTTTGCTCACCCATGTGCCTGCGCTCACCAGCATCTTGCGACCGCGATAAATGCCGTCAAGAGTGGTGACCTGCTGTAAATCGCCTTCGCGGCTGATTTGCGTCACCGGGCAGTTAAACAGCTGCGCGCAGCCCTGTTTTTCGGCCAGCTGAATCCAGCTTCGTACGGCCTGTTCGCTTTTTAAAAAGCCGGACTGAGGTTCAAAGACGCCCAGATAACCATCGGGAACGGTAAACTGTGGCCAGCGTTTTCGGACTTCCTCGGCCTGTAATACCTCGACAGCAAGCTGCCAGGTTTTTGCGCTATTGATGACGTTTTGGATAAATTCGGAATGCGCGGGCGCGATATTTAAGACGCCGCAACGGTGCATGATGCGTTCGCCAGCCTGCTGTTCCAGCGCATCCCATAATGCTTGTGCCCGCAAAACCAAAGGGACATAGCGTTCGCCTTCTCCGTAAGCATGACGGATGAGGCGGCTTTCGCCGTGGTGAGCGCCTTGAGTATGGGGCGGATGTGCGCTGTCAATCATCAGCACGGAGAGGCCCGCTTGTGTGGCGTAATAGCCTGCGGCTGCGCCAACGGAACCGCTACCGACCACAATAAGATCGTAAATCATGAAAATGGAACTCCTGAAAGGGTTACATAATCAACAGCATACCAGAAAGCCCAATAAAAAAGGCACCCTGGAGGGTGCCTTGCTGATGCAGCAGTATTAATGCTTCTTTAGTAGTCGTTCTATCTGCTCGGCAGATTCAATCTTAGCGATACCCGCTTCAAGAATGGAGATGAACTGCTTTGCTACATCAGTCGTCAGCCAGTAGGTAGGGCCAACGTCTGCGTCTTCTTCAGTTTGATCTTGCGACGAAAGGGAGTGCAGACGGATCATCATCGCATCATAGCTGTCAACAGTACTAATATCCCAGCCCACCAGTGGATGGGTCTGAATTACATCTTTGCGACTGTCCATTATAACCTCCTTATTACTCGTTAAACGAAGTGCATGATGAGGTTCAATGCGGCTTTTTAATTTCCACTGCGAAACAATTATAACAGCAAAATAGCGATTTACTGATTAAACGTATCACGGAACGCCTGAAAGCAGAATATTTGTTTCTAAAACGGTAAGGCTGAGAAGATATAATACCTGAATGCTGGGGCAGTAATCGTCCTAATTGAACAATAAAAATGGCCTATTATCCCTCGTTGACACCACGTCAGATAAGCGAGGTTTCAGCGCCTGTCGTGCCGCTGCGCTTTTGTAACGTCTCTGCCAGGCGGGCAAACTGCTGCTGCAGCTGCTCATCATGGTTTTGATTTTGCGCTTCAAGAGAAAGATTATGCACCAGTAACTGACTGGCCCGGTCATCAAGACAGAAAATCAGGCTGGAGAATGCATTTTCCAGCACCGTTAAACGACGCTGCTGTTCACCGATAAGCGTTAACAGCTCGCCAAAGGTCATCGCTTCTTCTGGTTTGTCTGTAGTCATGGGATGCAACTCCTTTTATGCATGATCAGCGCCAGCATAGGGCATTGATCATTCGGAGTCCAGATGGGGCGAGCGGTTAGTCAGACTTTAAATGAAGATAAAAAAACCGGGTGGCGAAACCCGGCAAAAAACAGCACAGTAGCGGTTAATCGGTAATAAACCAGTCGTCAGCGCTTTCCCATGTTTGTTGCAGGATTTCGCTGATTTGATCACGCGTATCTTTATCACCACCCAGAACGCTTAACTGGTTAGCCGTGGCGTAACGCACCTTGACGTGGTTCGTGAATTGCGGAAAGTGTTCATCAATGCGGCGCGACAGCTCCTGGCTCAGGGCTTCCATCGCGCCAGCGGGAAGAGGTTGGGTCTTGGCAACGGTAATTTCAACACGCATAAAAGCCTCCGTATAAGATACTGTATATAACTACAGTATTATTAATCGGGAGGCAAGTGAAATTATTTTACGCGCCAGTTCAGCGTTTCACCGGCAAGGAAAGGCACCAGCTGATGTGAACCCATCTCAATGGTTTCTGCCACTGTCCACGGCTCACGCACCAGCGTGATCTGGTCCTGATTAAGCGGCAGGCCATAGAAGCGTGGACCATTCTCAGAACAGAACGCTTCAAAATGCTGCAGGGCATCGAGCTCTTCAAATACCGTCGCGTAAGCGGGCAGGGAGGTTGGCGCATTAAAGACGCCTGCACAGCCGCAACTGCTCTCTTTCAGATGACTTAAGTGCGGTGCCGTGTCGGTCCCCAGGAAGACGCGTGGATGACCGCTGGCTACCACCTTACGCAGAGCCTGCTGATGTGTATTGCGCTTCAGGATCGGCAGACAGTAAAGATGAGGACGAATCCCGCCGACCAGCATATGGTTACGATTGAACATCAGGTGTTGAGGGGTGATGGTGGCGGCCAGATTTTCATTGGCGCTTTCCACATATTCCGCCGCGTCTTTAGTGGTAATGTGCTCCATCACGACTTTCAGCGCAGGAAATTGCTGACGCAGCGGCTCCATCACCGTTTCAATAAAGCGGGCTTCGCGATCAAAGATATCAATATGCGCGTCGGTGACTTCACCGTGCACCAGCAGCGGCATGCCCAGCGTTTGCATCCGCTCCAGCACCGAGACAATTGACTGAATATTGGTGACGCCATGACTGGAATTGGTGGTCGCATGAGCAGGATAGAGCTTGGCTGCCGTGAACAGCCCGGAACGGAAGCCGCGTGTCAGTTCTTCAGGATCTAACGAGTCAGTGAGATAGCAGGTCATCAGCGGCGTAAAAGCATGACCATCAGGCAACGCGGCCAGAATGCGATCGCGATAAGCTTCGCCCGCTGCGACGCTTATCACCGGCGGAACCAGGTTAGGCATGACGATGGCACGACCATTGACCGCGCTGGTATAAGGCAGCACGGTTTTAAGCATATCGTCATCACGAAGATGGATATGCCAGTCATCTGGGCGGCGGATAGTAAGTTGCTGAGGTTGTGCGGTCATTAATACGGCTCCGGCATGAAGGATAAACGAATGGCGTGTTTGGGCCGGGTTATAAGCATAAGGACTCAGGCAACCGTTTGCACCTGTTTTTGCATCTCAAAAAAAATCCGCGCCGAAAAGCGCGGAATTGAAGCGGGATAACGACATCGGTAAAGCATTAATCGGTGAACGGAATCACCAGTTCGCCAGGTTTAACTTCCAGACCTTTAGCAAATTTTTTCGCCAGCGATTCAGCTTTACTGCGGTCGGCGCTCAGCACATACGCAGGCTGCTGGTCAAAATAGCTTTTTAGCGACTGATTCAGGTAGGGCGTCAGCGTTTTCATGATAGAAGCCATCTTGTCTGGCTGAACCTGCGCATCCACGATTTCCATATCACGCAGGTAGACGGCACCTTGCTGTTGATCGAACACAGGTTGGGCGCGCATCTTGAGTTGCATATCGGCCTGCTGTGGGCCAAACAGCGAGGACACATTGATCTTGGCATTACCCGATAACGTGACCTTACCCGGCTCCTCACGACCAATCTGACTGGTGAGGTTGTTCAGCACGATATGGGCATTAACCAGTCCCGACACACCAATGTCTTTTTCGAAGTTATTGTGTTTTTGCAGTGCCTGATTCACTTCCTGTTCGCTGATGGTGTATTGGGTTAACTGATTACAGCCGCTCAGCAACACCGCTAAAAACAGGGCAATCAGCCCGTAAAAAGCCTTCTTCATATTTCCCTCATTTAAATGAAAAAGTAGATCACGCCATAGCCTGCCTGAATGCAGGCAGTCTGTCATCAGGAATGGGCTGAGATGGCGTTGCCGTATGTGCCTTTCAGCCAGGGCGCTGGAGGTCCCGCAGGCATATAATGCGCGGCCTGAGCTTGTCCGGTAAATGCGCCTTCTGGCGCAAGTCAGGCGGCTTTGTCAGGGGCTGATGCCGTCAAGGCGAAGCAAGGAGGGGATGAAAACCACGGCGACATCAGACGCGGCCTTTATCATGCCGGTCAGCGTAAAACCATTCCGATCACCTTCACGGTCAGCGTGTCGGATGATAAACAAACAGCCCGGCGGCCATTGTGTGTGTAACGTTTTACCGCAGACCTGGCGACGGTTATAGTGAATGTTATCAAAGACTGGCATTTCCTTCCCGCCATGGATTTCAGGAGAGATGATGTTTGGCTATCGTTCTGCCGCGCTGAGGGTGCGACTCACCACCGAGCGGCTGGTGGTAAGACTGGTTCACGAACGTGATGCGTGGCGATTAGCGGACTACTATGCTGAAAATCGCGATTTTCTCAGACCCTGGGAACCGGTACGTGATGACAGCCACTGCTATCCGTCTGGCTGGCAGGCCAGGCTGGGCCTGATTGCAGAGATGCACAAACAGGGTTCAGCTTTCTACTTTGTTTTGATGGACAGCAACGAAACGGAAGTCCGCGGCGTGGCTAACTTTAGCAATGTCCTGCGTGGGGCGTTTCATGCCTGCTATCTCGGCTATTCCCTCGGCGAGAAGTGGCAGGGGCAGGGCATGATGTTTGAGGCACTGCAGTCGGCGATCCCGTACATGCAGCGGCAACAATATATTCATCGCATCATGGCTAACTATATGCCGCACAACCAACGTAGTGGTGATCTGCTGGCGCGCCTGGGCTTTGAAAAAGAGGGATATGCTAAAAATTATTTAATGATTAACGGCCAGTGGCAGGATCATGTCCTCACGGCGTTAACCTGCAAAGAATGGACACCTAATCGTCGTGGGTAAGAAGAGGAATGCTGAATGAAGATGGCCTTATCAGCGCAGGCCCTGCGCGTTCTGGGTTGCCTGCTGGAAAAGCAAATCACTACACCGGAACAGTATCCGCTCTCATTAAACGGCGTAGTGACCGCCTGTAATCAGAAATCAAACCGCGAACCGGTTATGGCGCTGAGCGAAAGCGACGTGCAGGCTGAACTCGATCTACTGGTAAAAAAACACCTGGTCACGTCTAACAGCGGCTTCGGTCAACGGGTCGTTAAGTACGAACAGCGTTTCTGCAATTCAGCTTTTGGTCATTTGCAACTGAGTCGTGCAGAAGTCGCCGTGCTCACATTACTGTTCCTGCGCGGGGCGCAAACCCCGGGCGAACTGCGCACGCGAAGTGGTCGCCTGCATGAGTTTGCAGATGTCACCGAGGTTGAACAGACCCTGGAAGGGCTGGCATCGCGCGAGGACGGTGCAATGGTGGTGCGCCTGGCCCGCGAACCCGGCAAACGTGAAAGCCGTTTTATGCACCTGTTTGCCGGCGACGTGGAGCAAATACCCTCTCAGGCTGATGCCGTCCCGGATGATGCTGCGCTACTGGAACGCGTGACGTTGCTGGAGCAGTCTGTTGCAGACTTACAGGCGCAACTGGCGCTTTTACTGGAAAGAGAACAATAGATGACGATTCGCATTGGTGTAGTCGGGTTGGGTGGTATTGCACAAAAGGCCTGGCTGCCTGTTCTGTCTCAGGCTCAATCCTGGCAGTTGGTCGGTGCCTTTTCCCCTGACCAGGCAAAAGCGCAGATCGTCTGTGAACGTTATCGTATTCCGTGTTTCGGTTCGTTGAATGATCTTGCTGCCGCCTGTGATGCCGTGTTTGTTCATACCAGTACCGCCAGCCACTACGAAGTGGTGCATGCGCTGCTGCTGGCAGGAAAGGATGTGTGTGTGGATAAACCGCTGGCGGAAACCCTTAACCAGGCTGAAATGCTGGTGACGCTGGCCGAAAAGAAACAGCGCCGGTTGATGGTGGCCTTTAACCGCCGTTTTGCGCCCCGCTATCAGCAGCTCAAGGCAGAGATGGACGCCGTTGCCTCACTGCGCATTGAGAAGCACCGCGGCGACAGCGTAGGGCCACATGATCTGCGCTTCACCTTACTGGATGATTACCTTCATGTTGTTGACACCGCGCTGTGGCTGGCCGGAGGACGCACGCTTCCCCGGCAGGGACATATCGCCACCAATGAACAGGGACAAATGCTCTATGCTGAGCACCATTTCAATGCCGGCCAGGTGCAGGTGACCACCAGCATGCATCGTCGCGCAGGAAGCCAGCGTGAACGCATCAGTGCGGTAGGGGAGGGCAAGTGCATTGATATTCTGGATATGCGCGACTGGCAGGAGGAGCGCGGGGCGGGCGTGATCATGGCACCGCCTGCGCCATGGCAGAGCCATCTTGCCCAACGCGGTTTTGTCGGGGCGGCAGAACATTTTATTCAATGTGTCGAAAATCAGACAAAGCCGGAGACCAGCGGCGAGCAGGCCCTGCTGGCGCAACGCGTGGTCGAATCGATGTGGCGCGATGCCGAACGGGAATAATGCCTTGTAACACTCAGCGCTGGTCATTTCGTACGATGGCAGTAGACTATCGCCCGAGCTGTGACCTAACCCGTGCTAAGTCACGCATTTAGCCGATTCTTTTCAGGATGCCCCGTCAATTATGAATTTGTTGAAATCGCTGGCAGCGGTCAGTTCTATGACTCTGTTTTCCCGCGTGCTGGGCTTCGCCCGTGATGCCATTGTGGCGCGTGTATTCGGCGCCGGCATGGCCACTGACGCCTTCTTTGTGGCGTTTAAACTGCCCAATTTGCTGCGACGTATTTTTGCGGAAGGCGCGTTCTCGCAGGCTTTTGTCCCCATTCTGGCGGAATACAAAAGTAAGCAGGGAGAAGAAGCCACCCGGTTGTTTGTGGCCTACGTATCGGGGCTGCTTACCCTGGCTCTGGCCCTGGTGACTGTGGCAGGAATGGTTGCCGCGCCCTGGGTCATTCTGGTGACCGCGCCGGGGTTTGCGGACACCGCAGATAAATTCGCCCTCACCAGCGCGCTGTTGCGCGTGACCTTTCCGTATATTCTGCTGATCTCCCTGGCGTCACTCGCCGGGGCGATACTGAACACCTGGAACCGTTTCTCCGTTCCCGCATTTGCGCCAACCTTGCTGAATGTCAGCATGATTGGTTTTGCCCTTTTTGCCGCACCGCACTTTCATCCGCCGGTTATGGCACTGGCGTGGGCCGTAGTGGTGGGCGGCGTGTTACAACTGGGTTATCAGTTACCCCATCTTAAAAAACTGGGGATGCTGGTCCTGCCGCGTCTCAACCTGCGTGATGCCGGTGTATGGCGCGTTATGCGTCAAATGGGGCCCGCGATTCTGGGCGTGTCGGTCAGTCAAATCTCGCTCATCATCAACACCATTTTTGCTTCTTTTTTGGTGTCTGGTTCCGTTTCCTGGATGTATTATGCCGACCGCCTGATGGAGTTTCCTTCCGGCGTACTGGGCGTTGCGCTGGGAACCATTTTGTTGCCGTCACTGGCGAAAAGTTTCTCCAGTGGCAATCATGATGAATATTCGCGCTTAATGGACTGGGGCCTGCGCTTATGCTTTTTGCTGGCGTTACCCAGTGCGGTGGCGTTAGGCATGTTATCCGGGCCTCTGACTATCGCGTTGTTCCAGTATGGCAAGTTTACCGCTTTTGATGCGGCGATGACCCAGCGTGCCCTGATCGCCTATTCGGTCGGCCTGATGGGCCTGATTGTGGTGAAAGTTCTGGCACCGGGATTCTATTCACGTCAGGACATTAAAACCCCGGTCAAGATTGCTATTGTAACGCTGATTGTGACTCAGCTTATGAACCTGGCCTTTATCGGCCCTCTTAAGCATGCCGGGCTGGCGCTCTCAATTGGTTTGGGTGCCTGTCTGAATGCCGCGCTGCTTTACTGGCAACTGCGTAAAAAGAAGATCTTCCAGCCGCAACCGGGATGGGTAGGTTTTTTACTGCGTTTATTGGTGGCCGTCGTGATAATGGCTGCCGCGCTGTTTGCGATGCTCTACTGGATGCCTGTCTGGGAGCAGGGCAACATGCTGTGGCGTTTGCTGCGGCTGGCGTTGGTCTGTGCCGTTGGCGGTGGCGCTTACTTCCTGGCGCTTGGGCTGATGGGCTTTCGCCTGCGCGATTATGCGCGACGCACGACCGTCTGAATGTAACAATGCCTTGAGCGT
>Ga0308167_1003605_pt1 | contig 12146 bp, 10 predicted proteins | sample PhyCR1_2_FD_202138 | JGI IMG/M metagenome (GOLD analysis project Ga0308167, IMG submission 202138) | Phyllosphere microbial communities from UC Gill Tract Community Farm, Albany, California, United States - DLSLRC.R1 | ecosystem: Host-associated > Plants > Phyllosphere > Unclassified | place... | reverse complement strand
GGCTCCGGTGCGGTCACGCGGTGTGCGGTCATGGGGGTCACGATAGCCGCCGTCCCGCGTCACAGAGCGTCATCCGATCCCCGCGTGTGACGCCGGGTTCCCTCCCGTGCCGATGTGTTTCGCGCGGCGTTGTCGCGCCTCGGCGCACCTCCTACGGTCGCGACATGACCCAGATCACCGACACGGAGCGCCCGACCGGAAGCCCGGCCGGAACTCCGACCGGAAGCACGGCCGGAAGCACGTCCGACGCGACCATCGACGCCGCCGGACGCGCAGCGCTCGACCGCCCCGTCGTCCCGCTGCGCCACCCGCTGCGGTGGATCGCCGCGGCGGTCGTCCTCGTGGTCCTCCTGAACTTCGTCGAGACGCTCTTCACCAACGAGCAGTGGGGCTGGCCGGCGGTCGGCAAGTGGCTGTTCAGCCCGGCGATCCTGACCGGCCTGCAGCTCACCCTCGTCGCGACGGCACTGAGCGCGGTGATCAGCTTCGCCGGCGGCATCGTCGTGGCGATCGGCCGGCTCTCGCGCAACCCGGTGCTGTCCGGGCTCGCCTGGGGCTACGTGTGGCTGTTCCGTTCGGTGCCGCTCATCCTGGTGCTCGTCTTCCTCTACAACCTCGGGTCGCTGTACCCGACCATCGGCATCGGCGTCCCGTTCGGACCGCAGTTCGAGGTCCCGACCGCGAACGTCCTCGGCGACCTGGCGATCGGCGTCATCGGGCTGAGCCTCAGCGAGATCGCCTACGCGTCGGAGATCGTCCGCGCCGGCGTGCTCGCCGTCGACCACGGCCAGCACGAGGCCGCGCAGGCCCTCGGGCTCCCCCGCCGCCGCCAGTTCGTGCGGGTGATCCTGCCGCAGGCACTCCGCTCGATCGTGCCGGCCTTCGTGAACCAGATCGTCGGCCTGCTCAAGGCGTCCTCGCTGCTGTTCTACGTGTCGCTCCTCGACCTGTTCGGCGTGGTGCAGAACCTGTCGAGCACGTACCCGACGGACATCATCCCGCTGCTCGTCGTGGCGACGATCTGGTACCTCGCGCTCACGAGTGCGGTGTCGATCGTCCAGTACTACGTCGAGCGATGGACGGCGCGCGGCTCGGTCCGCGCGCTCCCACCGACGCCGTTCCAGCGACTCCGGTCCGTGGTGCGCCGCGGTTCCGGGCGCGGCAAGAACGACGGGAAGGCCATCTGATGAGCGCCACCATCGGCATCCACGGCGCCGTGAAGGCCTTCGGCGAGAACGTCGTCATCGACGGCGTCGACCTGTCGCTGCCGTCCGGGAGCGTCACCGTGATCCTCGGCCCGTCCGGGTCCGGCAAGTCCACGCTGCTGCGGGCGATCAACCACCTCGAACCCCTCGACCGCGGCGTCGTCACCGTCGGCGGCGAGACCATCGGCGTCCGGGTGCGGACCGGCCGCGACGGGGTCCCCCGCTACAAGGAGCTGCCCGAGCGCCTGATCCTGCGGCAGCGCTCCCGGATCGGGTTCGTGTTCCAGCACTTCAACCTGTTCCCGCACCTCACCGCGCTCGAGAACGTGGCCGAGGGACCGATCGCCTCCGGTGTCCCCGCCGCCACCGCGAGGGCCCGGGCCCAGACGCTGCTCGAACGCGTCGGCCTCGGCGACCGCGGAGCCACCCGCCCGCGCCAGCTCTCCGGCGGGCAGCAGCAGCGCGTGGCGATCGCCCGGGCGCTGGCGCTCGAGCCCTCGGTGGTCCTGCTGGACGAACCGACCTCGGCCCTCGACCCCGAACTGGTCGGCGAGGTGCTCGGCGTGATCGCGGACCTCGCCGAGTCCGGTACGACGCTCGTCATCGTCACGCACGAGGTCGCCTTCGCCCGCGAGGTCGCCGACCACGTCGTCTTCCTCGACCACGGCCGCATCGTCGAGCAGGGCCCACCGGCGCAGCTCATCGACGACCCGCAGCACCCCCGCACGCGCGACTTCCTGTCCCGCGTCCGCTGAACTCCCCACCCGTTCCGACCCGACCCGACCCCTGGAGAACCATGTCCCCGATCACCCCCTCCCGCTGGCGGCACCGCGCCGGCGCCCTCGTCCTCGCCGCTGGCGTCGTCGTCGCCCTCGCCGGCTGCGCCGCGAACGCCAGCGCCGGCACCGGCTCGGACGACGGCACCGTCACGATCGGCGCCGCGTCGAACGGCGCCGCGACCGAGACGAAGGTCTCCGTGCAGGAGGACTCGAAGCTCCACGACGAGCTCCCCGCCGACGTCAAGCAGTCAGGCAAGCTCGTCATCGGCATCGGGGCCCTGCCGTCCGGGTACCCGCCCCTCGCCTTCACCGGCGACGACCAGAAGACGCTGACCGGTTCCGAGCCCGACCTCGGCCGTCTCGTCGCGGCGAAGCTCGGCCTCGAGCCCCAGGTCAAGAACGCCACGTGGGACAACCTGTTCGTCGGCATCGACGGCGGGTCGGTCGACGTCGGCCTGTCGAACATCACCGTGACGGAGCAGCGCAAGGAGAAGTACGACTTCGCCTCGTACCGCCAGGACAACCTCGCGTTGCAGGTGAAGGAGGGCAGCTCCCTGCGGTTCGACGGGGACCCCTCCGTGCTCGCCGGCAAGACGATCGCCACCGACTCCGGCACGAACCAGGAGAAGATCCTGCTCGGGTGGAAGGCCGACCTCGCGAAGCAGGGCAAGACGATCACGGTGAAGTACTACCCGGACGCGAACGCGAAGCTCCTCGCCGTGCAGTCCGGCAAGGTCGACGGCTACCTCGGCCCGAACCCGACGATCGCCTACCAGAACAAGCAGAACGCGGGGACGGCGAAGGCGACGACGACCGCGGGCACGTACTCGGGTGCCGGCGCCGACCTGCAGGGGCTCATCGCGGCGACGACGAAGAAGGGCGACGGGCTCGCGAAGCCGGTCCAGGAGGCCATCAACGAGCTCATCGACGACGGCACGTACGCCAAGTGGCTCACGGCCTACAACCTGTCGAACGAGGCCGTGGAGCAGTCCGAGCTCAACCCGGAGGGCCTGCCGCTCGACGCCAGCTGACCCGGCACGCGCGGGACGCGCGCACACGACGGACGGGAGGCGCGGTGCCAGCTGGCACCGCGCCTCCTGGGCCCGAGGCGGTCGCGTCGACGACCGACGGCCGGTCCGCGCGGATCAGCCCGTGTTCTGCAGGCCGGCCGCGATGCCGTTCACGGTGAGGAGGAGCAGCCGGTGGTCGCTGTCCGTCGGGTCCGTGCTGCCCGAGGTGCGGATCGCGCGGAGCGCCCGGAGCTGCAGGTGCGAGAGCGCGTCGACGTACGGGCTGCGGAGCCGGACGGCGCGGGCGAGGACGGGACGGTCCTCGAGGACGTCGCTCCCGCCCGAGACGCGCAGCACCCACTCGCGCGTGCGGAGCATCTCGTCGAGGACCTTCGCGGCGAGGTCGTCGCGGTCCGCGAGCTCGAGGTAGCGGCGGGCGATGTGCTCGTCGGTCTTCGCGAGCGACATCTCGACGTTCTTGATCATCGCGCCGAAGAGGGGCCACTCGGCGTACGCGGTGCGGAGGAGCTCCACGTCGCCGACGGCCTCGAGCGCGGAACCGAGGCCGTACCAGCCGGCGAGGTTGATGCGCGCCTGCGTCCACGAGAACACCCACGGGATCGCCCGGAGGTCCTCGAGCGACTCGACGCTCAGACCGCGGCGGGCCGGACGGGAGCCGAGCGGGAGCAGACCGATCTCCTCCATCGGGGTCACGCGCGCGAACCACGGCGCGAAGCCGTCCGCCTTCACCAGGCCGTAGAACGCCTCGCGCGAGACGTCGTCGAGCTGCTGCGCGAGGTCGGCGAAGCGCGTGGCGGCGACGGCCGTGCGGTCCTCGTTCGACGGCGAGGACGCGAACAGCGTGGCCGAGGCCATCTGCTCGAGGTGCCGCGCGGCGATGTCCTTGTCGCCGTACTGGGCGAAGATGACCTCGCCCTGCTCGGTGAGCTTGAGGCGTCCGTCGATGGAACCGCGGGGCTGCGCCAGGACGGCCTCGTTCGCCGGGCCACCACCACGGCCGAGCGAGCCGCCGCGGCCGTGGAACAGCGTGAGCTCGACGTCGTTGTGCTTCGCCCAGTCGGCGATCCGGGCCTGTGCGTCGTAGAGCGCGAGGTTCGCCGACACCGGACCGACGTCCTTCGATGAGTCGGAGTAGCCGAGCATGACCTCGAGGCGGCGACCGGTCGCTGCGAGGCGGCGCTGGAACGGCTCGGTGCGGACGGCCTCGTCGAGGATGTCGACACTGGCGTGCAGGTCCGCGAAGGTCTCGAACAGCGGGATGACGTCGAGCACCGGGGCGGCCTCGGGCGACCCGAGTGCGGCGACCGCGAGCTCGTGGACGTTCGCGAGGTCGGCTGCCGACTGCGTGAACGACACGATGTAGCGGCTGGCGGCGCGGACGCCGTAGCGGGCCTGCAGCGCGGCGATCGTGCGGAACACGGCGAGGACCTCTTCCGTGGTCTCGCTCAGCTCCCCACCGGCGCGGATCTCGGCGAGGGCGTTCCGGTGCACCTGCGAGTGCTGCCGGACCTCGAGCTCGGCGAGGTGGAACCCGAAGGTCTCGACCTGCCAGACGAGGTTCTGCAGCTCGCCGTTCGCGGGACGGGTGGCCCCGGCGGCGACGAGCGACGTCTGGATGGTGCGGAGGTCGGCCAGGAGCGCGTCCGGCCCGGGGTAGGCGAGCTCGGCCTCGCCCCGGCGCGTGGCGTCGATGCGGGCGGCGACGAACAGGAGCGCCCGACGGTGCGTCTCGTTCGGTGCACGGACCCCGATGCGCTCGGCGATCCCGGGGTCGAGTGACTCCTGCGCGGCGACGAGCGCGGTGAGCCCTGCGTCCGCCGGGGTCTCGCTCGCGTCGAGGGTCAGGGTGCTGCCGATGCGGGTGGCGGCACGGGAGAGCCCGAGCAGGATGTGCTCGGCCGCGATCTCCGCCGCCTGGCGGGTGACGTCCGCCGTGACGTGCGGGTTGCCGTCGCGGTCGCCGCCGATCCAGGTGCCGAAGCGCACGAACGCCGGTGCGGTGACCGGCACGCGGCCGGCGTCGTCACCGAGCAGCCGGTCGTCGAGCAGGCGGTAGACCTGCGGGACGATCTCGAACAGCGTCTGGTCGAACACGCTCATCGCCGTGCGGACCTCGTCGAGCGGGGTCGGGCGGGTCGTGCGGAGCGGCGAGGTGCGCAGGAGGGTCGTGATCTCCTCGAGCAGCCGGCGCTCGTTCTCGGCGAGGGCCGTGGCGTTCGTCGTCCGGTCGCGCTCGTCGATGAGGTCGGTGATGCGCCGCACGGCCGTGGTCACCGCGCGTCGGCGGGCCTCGGTCGGGTGCGCCGTGAGGACCGGGTGGAACCGGAGTTCGCGCAGCCGGGCCGCAGCGGCCTCGTCGCCGACCTGCTCGACGAGCGAGGCGTAGGTCGCCGGGAAGGAGTCCCCCGCGAGTCCGCCGTCGTCGCCGCGGTGCCGGAGCACGCGCACGCGGTGGTGCTCCTCGGCGAGGTTCGTGAGGTGGAAGTACGTGGTGAACGCCTGGGCCACGGCCTCGGCCCGCTCGGCGGACAGGTCCGCGACGATGGCCTCGGCACGCGCGGCGCCCTCGGCCTCGCCGCCCTCGTACGCGTCGATGACCGCGGCACGGAGGCTCTCCACGTCGTGCAGGAGGTCCTCGCCGCCGGTCTCCCGCAGGACGCGTCCGAGCAGCTTGCCGAGGTACCGCACGTCGGAGCGCAGGTCGCTGTCGACCGCGCCACTGACGTCGTCCCGCGCGCGTCCGTGGCGCGTCTGACCGTCGATCGTCATGTGGTCCTCTCCGGGTCTCGGCCGGGAAGGTCGTCCCGGTATCCCAGCAGCGTATCGGCCCGTCGGGACCGGTGACGACAACCGTCCGGACGGACCGCGGCGGGCGGGTGCGCGGCTTCGCTTCGTGAGCAGAAGAGGTCGCCGCGGCCAAGGGGACCCGACCGTTCCTGCTCACGAAGTGCCTCGGGCGCGGCGCCCGTTCCCATCGCACCCGGACGGACCACGGCGAGCGTTCGTAGAATCCGGCCAGGGATGCTCAGCATCCGTGGGTGGAGGGACGCCATGGACGAGACGGCCGAGCCGGCAGACCGCGAACCCGCCACGGGGCGGGCGCAGGACGACGTGGGGACGGGATCCGCGCCTCCTGGCCCGCCGGCCGACACGGCGGTCCGGAAGCCGCCCGTCGAGCGCTGGGTCTTCTGGCCGGCCGCGGGGATCGTGCTCGCGTTCGTCGCCGTCGCGCTCGCCGCGCCGCGTGCCACCGAGGACGTCTTCTCGGCCGTCCAGGGGTGGATCGTGCGGGACTTCGGCTGGTACTACGTGATCGCCGCGGCCGCGTTCGTCGTCTTCGCGATCTGGATCGGGTTCAGCCGGTTCGGCGACATCGTGCTCGGCCAGGACGACGAGGCGCCGGAGTTCTCGACGCTCTCGTGGCTGTCGCTGCTGTTCGCCGCGGGCATGGGCATCGGGCTCGTGTTCTACGGCGTCGCCGAGCCGCTCAGTCACTTCGCCTCACCACGGCCGGGGGTGTCGGGCGACGACGACGCCCTCGCGCAGCAGGCGCTCACGCAGACGTTCCTGCACTGGGGCCTGCACGCGTGGGCGATCTACGTCGTGGTCGGGCTCGCCCTGGCGTACGCGATCCACCGGCGGTCGCGACCGGTGTCGATCCGCTGGGCGCTCGAGCCGCTGCTGGGCAAGCGCGTGGTGGGCGGGTGGGGCAACCTCATCGACGTCCTCGCGCTGATCGGCACGCTGTTCGGCGTCGCGACGTCGCTCGGGCTCGGCGTGCTGCAGATCGGGTCGGGGCTCGAGTACACCGGCGCGGCGGAGAACACCCGGGGCCTGCAGATCGGGTTGATCGTCGTCGTCACGCTGATCGCCGTCGGGTCGCTGCTGAGCGGCGTCGGCAAGGGCATGAAGATCCTGTCGAACATCAACCTCGTGCTGGCGGCCGTGCTGCTCGTCTTCGTCCTGTTCGTCGGCCCGACGCAGTTCCTGCTCGGCGAGTTCGTGCAGTCGATCGGGCAGTACGTGCAGGGCTTCGTCGGGCTGGCGTTCGACACGAGCGCCTTCGCGGGTCGGGCCGGGCAGGAGTGGCAGGGCGCGTGGACGACGTTCTACTGGGGCTGGTGGATGTCGTGGGCGCCGTTCGTCGGCATCTTCATCGCGCGGATCTCCCGCGGACGGACCGTCCGGCAGTTCGTGCTCGGTGTGCTGTTCGTCCCGACGCTGCTGACCTTCCTCTGGTTCGCGATCATGGGCGGGACCGCGCTGTACGACCAGCTGCACGGCACCGGCGACCTCGTGGGGGCGGACGGCAGCGTGTCGGTCGAGCAGGTCCTGTTCCAGCTGCTCGGCGGGATGCCCGCCGGGTCCGTGCTCGTGATCGGGGCGATCATCCTGATCGGGGTGTTCTTCGTCACCTCGGCGGACTCGGGTGCGCTCGTGATGGGCATGATAGCGACCGGCGGGCAGATCGAGCCGAAGAACTGGATCCGGGTGTTCTTCGCCGGGGTCACGGCCCTCGTCGCGGTGGCGCTCCTGCTCGCGGGCGGGCTGAACGCGCTGAAGACCGCGGCGATCACGACGGCGCTCCCGTTCAGCGTCGTGATGGTGCTGATGTGCTGGTCGACGGTGATCGCCTTCACGCGGGAGCGTCGGGCGTACGCGCGGGCGGAGCGTCGGGCGTTGATGGCGGACCTCGCGGACTTCTACCAGCAGGAAGTCGTCGAACCCGCGGAGCGCGCGCCGAAGACCGGCCCGATCCAGAAGCTCGCGCGCCGCATGCGGCACTGAGGCGGGGGGCGGCGGGCGGCGGGGTGGCGGGCGGCGGGGGTGGCGGGCGTCGGGCGGCGGGCGGCGCTTCGTGAGCAGAAGTGGTCGCCCGGGCTGCCCGCACCCGCCAGTTTCCGCTCACCAAGCGCCCGCCGCGCGGCGCGGGCGGCACGAGCGGAACGGCGCGCGCGGCGCGGCGCGGCACGGGCGAAGGGAGCGCCGGGATCGCGGCGCGTGGCGGAAGCACCCCTGCGAAGCGACGCGCTCCGCGATCCCGGCGGGTCTGGTGGGCGGCACGTGGCCGCTCGGGTCAACTCGGCTCGGTCACGCGATCACGGCCACGTCGTCGCCCGCGCCGTGCGGCCCGTCGTCGTCGGACCACGCCCCGGGACGGCCGAGCACCGGCCCCCGCGTCGCGTCGAGCCCCGCGAGCAGCCCGCTGTCGAGCCGGTGCGCCAGCTCGACCTCGGCGATCACCCGTTCGCGTTCCTCGGCCGACCACGGAGCCGCATCGAGCTGCGCCCGGTAGGTCTGCTCGAACGCGCTCGGGTCGGCGACCTGGTCGAAGATGTAGAACAGGACGCCGTTCGTCTCGAAGCCGAACTGCTCCGCGAGCAGCCGCCCGATGAGTCGCCCCCCGGACAGGTCGCCGAGGGACCGCGTGTAGTGGTGGGCGACGAACCCGCCGGGCCACGTCGCCGCGACCTCGTTCAGTCGTCGGACGTACGCGGTGGTCTCGGGCAGCGGGCACACGAGCTCGGACCAGTCCGGACCGATGAGGTACTCGAGGTCCGCCCGGATCGCCGGCATCCGCGTCAACTGCGACGTGACGAAGGGGGCAGCCACGGGGTGGTCCGCCATCCGCTCGGCCGCGCGCTCGAGGGCGTCGTACACGAACGCGTACTGTCCGAGCAGGGCCGCGTACTCGCCCACGTCGCACCGCCCGGCGAGCAGGTCCTGCATGAACCCGTCGCCACCCGACCCCTGCGAGCGACGCGTGCGCCGACGCAGCAGCTCGGAGAACGGGATGACGGTGTCCATGGAGGTAAGGCTAACCTTACTGAGCGGTACGTCAAGCACAGCGCACCCAGAAGTCGAGAGAGGAAGCTCGCACCGATGAGCTCGAAACCCAAACGCCCCCAGCACGTCTTCGTCGTCGACCGTACGGAGCGTCTCTCGCCGCACATGGTCCGCGTCCACCTCGGCGGTCCCGCCTTCGACGAGTTCGTCGCGGCAGCGGACCCGGAGCGGCTCGCCACCACGGACAAGTACGTCAAGCTCCTGCTCGCGAAGCCGTCGCTCGGGCTCACGCCGCCGTACGACCTCGAGTCGCTGCGCGAGTCGCTCCCGAAGCACGACCGGCCGGCGCGGCGCACCTACACCGTGCGCGCCGTCGACCACGAGGCGAAGACCATCGCCGTCGACTTCGTCGTGCACGGCGACGACGGCCTCGCGGGTCCCTGGGCGGCCTCGGCGCAGCCCGGCGACCTCCTCGCGCTCTCCGGTCCCGGCGGCGGCTACACCCCGTCCACCGACCCCGACGTCACCCACGTGCTGCTCGGCGACGACAGCGCGCTCCCCGCGATCTCCGCCGCCCTCGAGGGCATGGCCGACACCGCCACGGGCGTCGCCCTCGTCGAGGTGGCGGGTCCGGCCGACGAGCAGGACGTCGCGCACCCGGCCGGGGTCGACCTGCGGTGGCTGCACCGCGACGCCACCGGCGCCGAGCCGGGCACGCTGCTGCTGGAGGCGGCTCGCTCGCTGGAGCACGCCTCCAGGCCGGTGCAGGTGTTCGCGCACGGCGAGCGGACCGCGATGAAGGCGATCCGTCGACTGCTGCAGGACGACTGGGGACTCGAGAAGTCCGAGATGTCGCTGTCCGCGTACTGGGCGCTGGGGCGCGCCGAGGACCGGTTCCAGGAGGAGAAGCGCGAACCGATCGGCGTCATCTTCACCGAGTAGCGCTCGGGCCTGGAGGCGCGGCTGGCGTCGGTGGGTCGGGCTAGCGTTCCCGGCATGGTCGCCCTCTCGTGCTGCGCGCCCGGTTGCGACGCCGGTGCGGTCGCGGCGTCGGCGGTGCCCGCGGTGCCGCTGTGCGCCGGACACGTCGCCCTCGTGGTCGACGCCGCCGCCGAGCACGTCGGCGTCGAGGACGTGCTGCCCGGCCCGTGCCCGGTGTGCGGGTCGCGGGTCGGGGTGCGCTTCCCCTCGGGTGCGGTGTGTGCGACGTGCGAGTGGCGCTGGGGCGACGTGCCGGACGGGGACCTCGCTCCCCCGCGGGTCGACGTCGTCTACTACCTGCGGATGCGGGACGACTTCGGCGACCGGATCAAGATCGGGACGACGGCGAACCCGCGGCAGCGGCTCGCGGCGATCCCGCACCAGGACCTCCTCGGGTTCGAGCGCGGCGACCGGACCCTCGAGCGGCGGCGGCACGCGCAGTTCGCCGGGTCGCGGTACCCCGGTACGGAGTGGTTCTGGGTGACGCCGGAGTTGCTCGAGCACGTCGCGGTCGTGGCCGCGGGCGTGAGCGACCCGTGGGAGTTGCACGCCCGGTGGCGGAGCGAGGCGCTGGCGCTGCGCGGGTGACGCGCGGCGCGGTGCGGTGCGGCGGCCGGCGGGCGGCGCCCGGGGGCGCACTTCGAACCACGAAAACGACGTCGCACCAGCCGTCGCACGCGGTTCGACGTCGTTTCCGTGGTTCGACGCGGCGCGGCCGGCGGGCGGTGGGTGCTGCGCACAACGCAAGGCACGTGGAACCGCGGGGAACCGCGGTTCCAGCCCACTGTGGTTGTGCGGCGGGCGAAGGCGTGCTCCTCCCGCGCGTCGAACCGCGAAAGCGACGTCGCACCAGCTGTCGCACGCGGTTCGACGTCGTTTCCGTGGTTCGACGCGGCGCGGCCGGCGGCGGGCGGGTGCTGCGCACAACGCACGGCACGTCGAATCCGCGGTTCCGGCGCACTTCGGTTGTGCGGCGCCGACGCCCGGCCGCCAGCGCGTCAGCGCGCGTACGCGTCGACGAAGAGGGCGCCGCGGACCTCCCGCAGCGTGTCGGCCAGGCGCGCGATCGTCCGGCCGGAGATCCCGGAGACCTCGAGGTCGTACGGCCCCAGCGCCTGCAGCCGCCCGGTCCGGATGCGGACGACCTCCCACCCGACACCGCGCACGGCACGGTCCTTCCGGCGGTCCGTCTCCTGCCGGGGTCCGACGTGCTCGAGGCCGTGACGTCCGGTGGAGTCGTACTCGATCGCGACGCGGAGCTCCGGCAGGATGATGTCCGGCCAGACCTCGACGTGGTCGAAGAACGGTCGGTCGAGGCGGATCGCGGAGTGGTCGAACGTGAAGGCGAACCGCTCGGCGAGGGCGGCACGGAGCTCAGCCTCGACCGCGGAGGCCGTCGCCGGGGCGCACACGCTCGTGAACGACTCCCCCGAGGGCAGCCGCGGCGTCTTCGGGCAGATCGACCGCGGGACGGCCGGGGGCCGGGGCCGGCGGGGTGCACCGGGTTCCGGGCGACGAGGGCGGGACCGCGTCGACGCCACAGCACCGGCCGGTGTTCCTCGAGCCGGAGCCGCGGGCAGGGTCTGCCGACCGGTGACCCGCACGACCCGCTGCGGCACCGGCACCGCGGCCGGCCAGTCGGAGGGCAGCACGGGCCAGCGCTGCGGCTGGGCCTGGACGGCGCACTCGGGGCACCAGACCGACCGGCGTCGTTCACGACCCGGACGGGAGCGCTGCTCACCCGGGGTCGCGACGAAGACGTGCCCGACGTCGCACTCCCACGTCAGCAGGACCTCGGCAGCGGGTGGCACCTGGCTGAGGACGACGCCGTGGTTCCACTCCGGGTGGTACTGCCGGACGAGTACCGGGTACGAGGACCACTCGGCACGGAACTCCCCCACGGCGTAGGGCACCGCCACGCCGCGCGACCACTGTCGGCGGCGCCACCACGCGTCGACGGGTTCGGCCACGCTGTCACGCTAGGCAGCACCACCGACAACCGCGACGGCGAGGGGATCAGTCGGCGAGGGCGTTCCGCACGTAGCCGACGAGGGCGTTCGCGTGCCCGTGTCCCATGCCGTGCTCGGTCTTGAGCCAGGCGACGACCTCCATGTGCTTCTGGCCGTCGAGCCGGTCCACGACGAGGTCGAGCCACTCCTGCACCGGACGCCCGTAGGTCTTCTCGATGCTCGGGAAGTACGACGCCGGCCCCTTCGGCTTGCTGCCGTCGGCCGGGGGCTCCGGTGCGGTCACGCGGTGTGCGGTCATGGGGGTCACGATAGCCGCCGTCCCGCGTCACAGAGCGTCATCCGATCCCCGCGTGTGACGCCGGGTTCCCTCCCGTGCCGATGTGTTTCGCGCGG
>Ga0308167_1003599_pt1 | contig 12155 bp, 12 predicted proteins | sample PhyCR1_2_FD_202138 | JGI IMG/M metagenome (GOLD analysis project Ga0308167, IMG submission 202138) | Phyllosphere microbial communities from UC Gill Tract Community Farm, Albany, California, United States - DLSLRC.R1 | ecosystem: Host-associated > Plants > Phyllosphere > Unclassified | place... | reverse complement strand
TGTTTCCGTCGATTACTGCCTCAGGTATCCCTAAAAATGCTGCCCTGAACGCGATTATGCAAATTGAGAAGACGCCGCGAGAGCTCTATTCCGGCGCAATCCTGCTGCTGGACGATACGCGCTTCGATGCGGCCTTAGTCCTGCGGTCCGTATTTCAGGACAGCCAACGCTGCTGGATACAGGCGGGGGCGGGAATCATCGCGCAATCTACGCCGGAACGTGAACTGACGGAAACGCGGGAGAAATTAGCGAGCATTGCGCCCTATTTAATGGTTTAAGGGTGACTGTTTTTAACCCCACAACTCGGAGAGTCCAAAGACAATTGAGTGACTCTCTGCCTCTTCTGTGACGTTACTCCTTATTTCTTTTCTCTTGATACGATATTTGAGATATCAGAGACGTGAACCGCCCGGATTGACTAAAAGGTACAGGCCATGAGAATCGGAAACTTTGAAAGGTTTAGCGGGTGGTTTTAAGCTGCGGATTTTAGTGTCGTTCAGAGATATAGGGTGGTCACTCCATAATCGAACTGAAATGACCCCAAATCAGACTACCAATCTTGCCCGATGCGGAGGGGGAAAAGAAAATGCATCGGGAAGCCTTTTCACACTAACTTGTTGAATCTAAATCGTATAAAGATTCGTGAAGATGCATGAAAACATAAATATGGCTCCCTGACTGGGATCGCCTTTGCCAGTAAGTGGCTAATAAGTAAGCTAATCCTGAAAGCTCTCCCGGTCAAGACCACCAGAATGACCACCAATAGTTGCGGTTTCCATAAATCTGGTATGAGCGTTCCGCAGCATGGGTGAACATGACTATTTTACTCTCTAAAATGAAGCGTAGTTAGAGGTAACGTCGAAGGCGTTTATCCTATGTGAAACTGTGTGCAAAGAGGTTTAACTGTCGGCTGAGTGCCAGGAGCGGACGTTGCTGACATCACAATGTGTTAATCAACCGGGAACAGTTTAGTCAGCAGGTGATGGGAGTGAGTTGTCAAAAGTTGTCGCCCGCCATCACCGCTAGCGAGGATTCTTGACTGTACGCGCTCTGAGATACAGTTGCTTCATTCAGTGGGCTACCATACTTAAGTTTTAAAATGATTCCCTTTATAAAATACATTTTAAAATAATACATAAAGTAAATTATTACCATTGTAACAATCAATCTATCTGAAGTGGTATTGGATTTTAATCAGGAAAAGTACTTTTTATTTTCAAGGGTAATAAGAACTTGCCTATTTATGAATCTTGTCATAAGTTAACTTTTTATATCTGAATATAAATGCAATTAATGAGTCGGTGGGGATGATGAATACAGTGAAACTTGAACACTTTATAAGAGCTATTGAAGATATTGGCGCTCATGGCGACAATGACATGTTGCCTTTTGATATCGATACAGTTTTCATTTCAGATTCAAAGACGCAGATAGCAAATATGGCTTTTGACTTCTTTGAAAGGCTTGAGAAAGATGGCAAAACGAATGCAAGAAATACTTTGAATGGAATTCAGGTTTACTCGGAGAGATTGCTTTCGCCAACTGGTGCAAGCGGCTTTAGAATTTCTACAAAGATACATCCATTTTGGAATATATATCTTAATGGTCTGGCTATCGCGATTGCAGAAATAAATGAATCAAAAAGAAGTCCAAATGCACACTCATATCGTTACGTAGAAACTGGTGAAAATTTATTTGATAGAGATAAGTCATGGAGGGCATATAAAGAAGTAACAATTAATGATGCAGCATTAATTAATGGTGGGGCTGTTGTCATCCAAACAGATATATCAAGCTTTTACGAGCACATTTATCATCATCGTATCGAGAATTGTATTAATGATTTATTTGGTGAGGGTTCTACAGTTGCAACTCAAATAGATAGATTGTTAAGTCAGTTGTCAGCTGGCAGATCATTTGGCTTGCCGGTCGGAGGGCAATGCTCAAGAGTTTTAGCAGAGTTGCTAATGACCTCAGTTGACCAACTTTTGACATCATCAAAACTTAAGTGGCATAGGTATGTGGATGATTTTACTATTATTGCCAGTGATCAAGCTGAAGCGTATCGTGCTATTTCAATTCTGTCGAACGCTTTGGCAGATTATGGATTGTCATTAAACAGAACTAAAACAACAATTTTAAAAGCCCAACACTATAAAAACTTTGTTTATACACAATTGTTTGTTGATGATGATAAATCTAGTAAACTTAAAAAAATTGACTTACATTTTGACCCCTATTCAGACAATCCTGTTTCTGATTATGATGAACTAGTTGAAACTGTCGAGAAACTAAATGTACAAGCCTTACTTGATTTAGAAATCCATAAAAGTCAGCCGGACACTTTCTTAGTTAATCAAATAAGTAGAACATTGAAACTTCATGAGCCAGCTTTAGCATTACAGTTATGTATAACATTACTCTCTCCAGAAAATTTACATTCCTTTAGAAGTTCATTTTCTACAATTATTAAAGGTGTAATTTCCATTAGGAACGATGAGCGGTATTCTTCTATCTATCAAATGCTTGATAGGATGGTAGATGATATTGTTGTGCACTCTGAGCATCTACTGCTACCAGAAGCGAACTGTTTGCATTATTTACGTTCTCTAAGAGTAATTAGAACAAATAATCGAGCTACTTATGTTCATAGTTTATTAAATGAAAGTTCATCTGAAACAATTAAAAGAGCGTGTCTTGATTGTATAAGAAATTGGAAAGATAGACCTTCATTCATTTCTGAGAGAAATAAGTGGTCAAAATTGACACCGGAAGTACAAAGAATACTTTGGCTCGCATCCTATAAATTTGGTGATGACGGAAAACATTTTAGGGATCAAGTAAAAAAAGCAATACCTAACTCTTGGTCATTAGGAATTGAACAAAAAGGAAAAACATCATTTTGTGAAATATTTATTAATTGGTGCCAAGGGGCGGAGAATAAATGAGATTTTTAAGGTTACCTGTCAAAGATCCTAGAACTGTAGCGCGAGATATTCCCGGCATCTGTGATTTGTTATTTCCACAATTGCTACCGGCAATCGTTGCACATCTCAATCGCGAGGCACAACCTATACCCGGCTGCACGATTATTGATGAAAGTATGTTGGTAGGAATAGATACAAATGCAGCTATGCTATTTGAAGTTGCCTATGTAAGAGCAGAGCAAATACTTGAAGAAAAAAATGAAGATTGGAATGAGTGTTTGTCTATCGCCCTGATTCGGCAATCAAGGTATTTTGATGCAGTTTTACCCGATAATTTATCAGATATTGAGATTAAAATAGCTAATCAAACTGCTACTAATCTAATAAAATCAATAAGATATTTGAGTGAGGAATGGGGTGATGGTAATGTAATTAGGTCTCCCATCATTCCTGGATTTCAATGGATAGCACAAGGTCAAGGAGATTTCTCAATCGGCCAGCGGCTGATCGAAGTAAAATGCACAAATAGAAACTTTTCGTCTTCTGATTACCGGCAGATTTTAATTTACTGGCTATTGAGTTTCTCATCCTCAATTGAGGGTGGTACGGATGAGTGGAAGACAGGTGTTCTATTGAACCCTAGAGCAAACAAATATATTGAAATTAATTTCAATGAGTTAGTTAGCATAGCAGCTTCTGGAAGAACTAAGTTAGAGTTGTTGGAGTTATTTTCGTCAATTGTGGGTGATTATGCATACAAATTAGGTGAGTAAATTCTACGAAATGAGTATGAGTGCTTTGCCTTCGCAGCCTGTAGTGGATAGCTAAATTTGGCCACTTTAACAGATATGTTAGTTTCCGCTTCTCGCTCTCAGCAGACCTTCAGCGTCACGTGTTTGTCTGCTCTGTGCCAGAAGCAGACACTGTAAACACAACAGGAAGTTAATAAGCAGTATAATTTTAGGAGAATTAATATAAATGGCGTCAAATAATTATGGGTATGAAGATTTTGAAGCATTTACTTATCTTGACTATCACAATCTTGCTGTGTCCTGGAATTTAGCGAGAGGAGCTTTTTGTTCTCCCTCAGAATTACCATCTAATGAATATAGTAATAGCTTCCTTTCCGTTGCTATTGCCGGAATGCTATCAAATACCGTTCCTACAAGGCTTTACAGCGAATTAGCCATTGATAGTGTTAGAGAATGTTTATTTCCTGATTGCGTATCAAGATTAAGAGGTTTTTTTGTTTTCGATGAAATAGAATCAATATCTAGATTTTGGAGTTGTAATTCTTGGGGCGGGCATTTTTCTGATCAATATTTATCTGATGTAGGTGTGGCAGCAACTAGATCTACCAGAGTAGATTCCAATTGGATATCTCATATAGTTGATGTGGATGGCAGACTAAAAGAAGGTTGGCATGAGAATACAGTTAACTATTGGCGTGGAGATGTGTTTCCAGGTTCTGAACCTATATGGGAAAGGATCGTCGAAGGTTATTTAACGGTTTGGAGTCCCGTTGTTAGGAAAGAAGCAATATTAGAAATAGAGGCTGTCTGGCCAAACTCCCTGAAATTATTGAACTATTCTTGCCTGTGTGCTGCTTATGGCTCTTTAGATGGAATGATTTTCCCATTTTTGATGCAAGATGATGAAGGTAATATTAAAGTTACCTATATATCTAGAATGATTCAAGCTAACGACAAAAATTTCATTGAAGCGATTATTGAAAACGCAAAGAAAATGCCTTCCTTTAGTGTTAACTTGAACGATACGACAACTAATGACGAAGAGATCAGCACACCTGATCTAACCTTTTTGAATGTCTCACTATCCTCTGACGATAATTGTGCTTTTGCCGACTTTGTTAAACTCATGAGTCACTCCCAATGATTCAGTTTCCGTGACCTGTTCCCCGTTAGTTAAAATACACGGCTGTTATGAAGTCATGTATTGTAACCTGATAGAATTGCATATTGTGAGGTCGATATGTCCACTCCTCGCTCACAGCGGACCTGGTTTGACATTTTGTGATCGGCTTAGTGCGAGAAGCGGACATTGTTAACCTGGTTACCGGAACGTTATCTTTGGCGGCTGATACTGTCCTCAGGCAATAGTCAGCTCGTTCACGACCTCAGCGACGCTTTTGACGCGGCGGATGTTTCCGATCCCCGTGCCAAGCGCGATATAGCCTTCATCTGTATTGCCTTCGAGCATGCCGATACGCAGACCCCGTAAACCGCCCATTGCATTACCCAGCTCTTCATTGCTTGCGCCAGCTTTATCCATCGACACGAGCTTTTCGGCCAGTTTACCTGGGAGTGAGCGGTAGTAATCAGGCAGGGTACGGAAAAGCAGCAAATCCAGGCCGTTGGCCTCAATGATTTTATCTTTCACCGGCTGTGGCACGCGGCTTTCTTCCGTGCCAATAAACACCGATCCGGCAAATACACCTTCTGCGCCCAGCGCATGGGCTGCACGGGCGGTGCGGTTGTCGGTAATACCGCCTGCAGCCATCACAGGAATGTTCTTCACGGCATCAGCAATCAATGGCACGATCGAAAAGGTTCCCAGCGCGGTTCCGGGTAACGTGCCACCCTCGTCAAAACCGGTTGCAACGACAATATCTGCACCGGCTTCTTCCGCGAGACGGGTGTTTTCAGGCGTCGGATTAATATCGCGGTAGATGATTGAAATGCCTGCCTCTTTTAAGTCTCTGAAGAGGTCAGGAATGACGGCACCCTCGCCGTAACCGGTATAAACTACGGCCCTGACGCCTTCTTCCTTGATTACCTGCAGGATAGGCGGCGTCCAGATATCATTCCCCGGAGTTGGGATAAGGTTTACCCCGAATGGTTTTTCCGTCAGCCGTTTAGTTTTACGGATTTCTTCACGCATCTTTTCGGCTGTTTCTTCCGGTGTTGATACAGCGGTTTCCGCCGTTAAGCCCGCGTTTGGACCGAGTACGCCCAGGCCACCAGCGTTACTTACGGCGGCAACCAGTCGTGCATCGGTGAGCCACGATAATGGCCCCTGAATAACGGGCTTTTCGATGCCCAGAATTTGGCAGATACGGTTGTTTTTCATGACGCGATCTCCTTCAGAAACGTTGTTCAGCCTGCCGGTTTCGGCGGCTGTGATAGGTAAATTGCTCTGGAGAAGATCCTAGCTTCATTATTGTTACGAAAAAGAACCTGATCTTTAAAACAGAATTACTAAGTTAGTAATAATGAGGATTTTAATGATCGCGCGCATTGTTCGCATCACTGAAAATAGTAAAGAGGCTGAATGCCCTGGTGGCTTATTGATGCTTCCGAATAACCCCCCCGTGGTAAACCTCTTTGATGAAAATCTCGTCTGCATCCAGTAAGGGTTGGATCAACGCCTTAACCGCAGAGATGTCCCGCAGGGAAAACGCTTCTTTAATCTCAACCGGCGAGATTAACGGATGCAGGTTAATTAATCTCCGGCCGCTATCTGTTGATATTTCCGGCTGCATTTCAGAGACTTCCCCGTCGGTCAACTTTATGATCGTGGAACGACATTGTTCGTACCCAATCACGCCGTTAACCAGCGCTCGTATATCTTCATATTCCAAAAGATAAGCAGGCAGCCCTCTCACACCCAGCGACTGCCGCAGGCTGAAGTCATCAGTCAGTGACGCCTGCGCGCTGCCGCCTTCATAGTGCTTAAGAAATTCGTTGACGCTGATGCCGGTGTCAGCCACTACCGCCAGTATTTCTTTCAGACGCGTTGTCGGCCTGCATTCAACCAGGGTGGCAAAGCGCAGGTTATATAAAAAGTGATCGGCTTTATTGCGATCCGCTAACTGAGCCGCCTTATAGGCCAGATTGAGCGGGATAGACGAGGTGTATTCCGTCGTAAAGAGCTGCAAATCCGTCATGTTTACAGGCATGCCGGTAATGCTTTCTTCGCTTTTGTATATCTCTGCCAGCTTCAGCCTGTATTTTTCAAGGGCATATTGCTTGCTCATCTTCAGGTCTTCAGGAACGACGAAATCATACCCACCCGGAACGCGTGCTGAGCTTTGTAGATATCGAGGGCAATATTGCCCCCGAAGACTGTTTCCTGAGTCGTCAGGTCATTGATTATCCGGAGGGCAGCGATGAGCAATTTTTTGATGAATTCATTGTGCGAACTCTGCATGTCCCGGCCTGGGCCAGTGCATTATATTCGGCGAGCCTTCGTTATAAAGTACGTGCCAGCGCAGTAAGATACATTTTTAAATCGATGGTTGATTACTCCGACCACGGAGAACTGATGGGTAAATTTCTGAACCTACCCTGTCCAAAAATGTTCATGTGCGGCGAACAGAATGCAACCCTGTCCTACCTTAATTATATTCAGCAGCGAGGCGTGAAGCTGGCTGAAATTCCTGAGTGCGGGCATTTTCCTATGTATTCCAATCCCGTTGCCATGTGGCGTCATATAAGCGAATTTCAGAAGTCGGCATTATCTGCACGGGTATCTCACCAGTAATCACTTTTATCGACACTGCGAGTTTTATACAAACAGAAAAAACGGCGGTGGTTATGATCCTTCCGTTTTACAGACCGTATATTCCTTACGTCTGTTATTGGCGCCATAAGTGCTTTGAATAGTGAAGGTGCCAGGGCGATTCCGGAAACTCTGATGTGCCTTTTATGCCAGCTCAATGCTACGTGCTCAAAGGATTTTCCCTGAGAGTGGGTAGTACGTTCTGCACCAATAGCTTACGGAAGTCATCACGTTGCTGCCGGGCGTCAGCCAGAGAAACATCGAGATAAGCGCCAAAGGCATCGGAGCATCAAAAGCAAAAAGCCCGCTTAAGTTTCCTTAAGCGGGCTTCTCTAAATATGGCTCCTCTGACTGGGATCGCCTTTGCCAGTAACTGGCGAGTAAACAAGCTAAATCTGAATTCCCTTTATGTCAAGACCACCAGAATGACCACCAATCGACACTGATGAGCGAATCAGGGGGGGATGTAGTTACTTATTATTGGAATTGGGGACATGCTGCTGCATCAATTCAATGATCCAATCAATAAAAACTCGCAGTTTGGCGTTGACATGGCGGTTCGGCGGAAACGCCAGGTGCAGGGGCATGGGGCTGATACGCCATTGTTCAAATAATGGAATTAAAGAGCCAACAGCCTGATGCGCTGCCGCCATATAGATTGGCAGCGCAATCACGCCTAACCCAGCTAATCCAGCTTCGAGGTAAGCATTGCCATCATCCACGGCAAGTACATAGCTGCCCGTGATTTCAATACGTTCACTCTCACTGCGTAGTACCAGAGGATCAATCTTACCGGTGCGTGAGGACAAAAATCCGACTATGCGATGGTCGCTGTTTTCCAGCTCCCGCGGGTGCGCAGGAGCGCCAAGGCGTGCCACATAACCGGGGGCGGCGTAGACGCCGATTGGCAAATCGCCGACGTGGCGTGCGATCAGGGACTGGTCGTTGATTTCTCCACCGCGCAAGACGCAATCCACGTTGTCGCCGATCAGATCCACCACCCGGTCGCTCACGCCCATGTCGAACTGGATATCAGGGTAGCGTGCGTGGAAATCAGGTAGCGCCGGCACCAGGACGAGGCGGGCCAGCGGGCTGGGCACATCCACCCGTAGCCGTCCCCTGGGCGTAATCGCCGCGCTGGACAGGCTGTTTTCAGCATCCTCCATGTCCGCCAGCAGGCGGATGACGCGCTCGTAGTAAACCGCGCCATCGGGAGTGACGCTGAGCCTGCGGGTGGTGCGATGGAGCAACCTGACGCGCAGGCGCGCTTCCAGCTGCTGAATGAGCTGCGTCACCGTGGTTTTGCTCATATGAAGCGTTTGGGCAGCCTTGGTGAAGCTGCCTGCTTCCACCACGCGAGCAAAGGCACGCATCGCATCGAAACGATCCATTCCTTAATCCTCTCTTTTCACAGATTGTTTGGATTTTACAAACAATGATGGACAAAGTCGCCTGTTTATCCGCCCGATCCGGCTGCTGTACAGTGTATGTATGTTCACCGGGCAGATTTTGCCCCATAGCAAAGGTACAAATATGAAGGCACGCGAAGCAGTATTTCCCATCGGTCGGCAGGCGCTGTATGAGCGCAATCGGTATTCACCGGCCATCAAATCTAACGGTTTCTTGTTTGTTTCGGGGCAGGTGGGTAGCCGCGAGGATGGTTCCCCTGAACCGGATCTAAAAGCGCAGATCGGGCTGGCATTCGATAACCTTAATGCCGTTCTCGCGGCTGCGGGCTGTACGTTCGGTGATGTGGTTGACGTCACCCTCTTTGTCGTCGATCCTGAGTCGAACCTCGACGCTATCTGGAGCGACCTGCCAGAATATTGGGGGGAAGCGCCTTATCCCACGTTGACCGGGATCGGCGTGACCTGGCTTTACGGATTCCAGTTTGAGATTAAGGTGGTTGCCAGGCTGCCCTAAGCGTTACGGAGCCAGGCGACAGCGAGCGGCGGTTGTGACTGCCGGGCGGTCAGAGAGATGGAGGAAGACTTGTGAAAGCAGCGGTTTATGACGCGGAAGGCGCTCCCGGCGTCCTGAAATATGTCGATATCCCCGAGCCGGTCGCCGGGCCTGACGATGTCCTGATTTCTGTCGAGGCCATTTCGATTGAAGGGGGAGATCTGATCAACCGCCGTTCAACGCCGCCGCCTCGTCCTTCATGGATCGTCGGCTACGCGGGCGCGGGCACGGTGGTTGCCGTCGGAGCGAACGTCCGTAGCCGGGCGGTTGGGGACAGAGTTACTGCTTTTAACATGCAGGGATCCCATGCGGAACGTTGGGCCGTGCCCGCGGAACGAACGTGGCTGATACCCGATGGCGTGGACGCGGCAGAAGCGGCGGTGCTACCGATCTCTTTTGCCACCGCGCATCACTGCCTTTTCACCCGCGGCATGCTCCGGCATGGAGAAACCGTCCTTATTCAGGCGGCGGCCGGTGGAGTGGGGCTCGCCGCCGTCCAGCTGGCCTCACAGGCGGGTGCGACGGTCATTGCCGTGGCGAGCGGCACGCAGCGCAGAGGCCGGCTGCTTGAACTTGGTGCCGACCATGTTGTGGATCGGGCTGCGAATAACGTGGTGGAGAGCGTCCGACAGCTCACCTACGGCGCCGGCGTTGATCTCGTCATCGATCCCGTTGGGACGACGCTGTCTGCTTCCCTTTCGGCACTCGCTGAGCAAGGACGTCTGGTCTTCGTCGGTAATGCGGGCGGTGGTAGCCTGACCGTCGATCTGTGGCCGCCAATGCAGTCTAACCAGACGCTGATGGGGGTATTTATGGGACCTCTTTTTGCAAGGCCCGAAGTTCGCTCAAGCGTGGACGATATGCTGCAGGCCGTAGCAGCAGGGCGTATCAAGGTTGTCATCGACCGCATATTCCCTCTGGCCGATGCTGCCGAGGCTCACGAATTCGCCGAGACCGCAAAACCGCTGGGCCGCATCGTGATGAAGCCATGAGGCGCGTTTGACCAGTATGAGTGCGCTGGGCTAATTACTTGGTTCTGGTGTCAAGGCTAAGTTCAGATGTCGGGGTGGGGCAAAAGGAAATCTACTCTCTGAGCCAAAAGCGGTCATAAATTTCCATACCAACGTTAATCCTGTATCATTTGATAACATGTTAGGATTACCGGACAAGCCGCCTAATGAAAGGATATTGATATGGATTTAACCACGCGATTTTTTCACGATCTAGATTACCAGAGAAAGTGCTCATTACTCACCGTCTTTATAAGGCTGAACCAATAGATCAGGGAGTGCATTGTCTGCATTAGTTTCTCTGCCGACAGATTTTTTTGTTTAGCTGGGATTTTTCCGGCAATTTTCATAATGCCATCATCACGTAGCACAGACCGACGAATAAAGTCCTCTGTTATTGTTAACAAAGATTTGAACTCACTTTTTGTCGGTGACCAAGCGCGATGTGCAGCAGCATTACCTGCATCAGTGACTATAAGTAACTGACTTTTCTCAGTTTCACCGATATAACCATCCTCTGCGAGTTTTTCGACTTTTTTCCCTAAAGGCAACGTAGGCAATATATTCAGAACCTCTGAAGTGCGGTCAAAAGCGGTCCTTAAACCAATGGAGGCCAAAATGTAGGATTCATTATAATAGGCCTGATACACTTCATTAAGTAATAGATAAAGTTGGTAATCAATTGCTGCTATATTTTCAATCCATTGAGGTCGGTGCTCAAGTGATCTCGGATAAGTTTCAAATCTATAGTTAGAAGTGATAACAGTCTGACCTTCATCATCATAATCGTAATCCAAATCTTCGCTGTCCCATGATTTTGAATGATAAAACACCGTATCACATCCTTTACATTGCAACAGGCGATACTCTGTACCCCATTGCATAAAGTTTCGCCTGTCACCGCTCTCCCAACTTCGCTTTGTTTCTCCGATGACTATACAGTTTCTTTCTCCCACGCATTCAGGACACTCAGCACGGAACGTTGTCTTATCGCTCATTCTATCCCCTTAAATGGGTTACCATTTCTAATGTAATAAATTTATAAAATAGCATTTACTGCACCTGTTAAACCGCTCTCGGACGATTATATTTCCCTTGTAACTCCTGAATTATTTATGCGTCTAAAAGTAGCGACTTTGCCTAGCGTATTTCAACCTTTTAAGGTCCGATTTTTGCTGTGCTGGATCAGATCACCTTCCTAATGACCTGGTATGGCTCTGTCAGTGGCTTCAGGTGGCCTTTCGCTAACAGGGATCGTATCCCGAATCGACCCTAATCCTTTCCCTTTAAGCGATGACGTTCTGGATTTACGCACTACTCTTCCGCTTCTGAGGCATTGCTGCAGTTCTTTTTTAATGCTCCTCCGGGTTTGTATAAAAAGCGTTTTATAAATCGTTTAATGTGACACATGCATTTCCTGATTATCGGAATAACAGCGTTTCAGCCAACCGGCGATTTGCTCCGGCGACCAGCCCTGATGTATCTTCTCTGCAATGATTTTTACACAATGTGGGGCTTTCAATTAGTTTGCAAGGTTTTGGTCCCAGAGCATTTTCCCACGCAGGAGCATCCGCTTTTGATGCGCGGAATTGTTTTGAACAACCGTGCTGTTAGCGCCAGTGATATAAGACGGTAATTCACCATTAGTATTGTCCGCTCCACCCAACATGTTGTTTCCTTGAGGTTCTCACACCAGAAAGGACATCAACATGCTGAGCAGAGAGGACTTTTATAT
>Ga0308167_1003598_pt1 | contig 12158 bp, 9 predicted proteins | sample PhyCR1_2_FD_202138 | JGI IMG/M metagenome (GOLD analysis project Ga0308167, IMG submission 202138) | Phyllosphere microbial communities from UC Gill Tract Community Farm, Albany, California, United States - DLSLRC.R1 | ecosystem: Host-associated > Plants > Phyllosphere > Unclassified | place... | reverse complement strand
AAGGAGCCAGGGATAAGGATAACCGTCTTTCTCAGCATGCTGACGTATCACAGAGACTTCTTTTGGTGTAAATCCTTCTTTTACAAGCATTTCTTCGATTTGCATTTTGTTCATAATGAGCGTCATTCATTTGTCTTACGATAGTCTGATTGTAACTCATTACCTAATCTCTACACAAACCGGACAGGTCTTTGAAAGGCTTCTGGTTTTTTTGTTTTTTTATATGGTTCCCTGGTGCTAACACTTGCGCATTAAATATGTGCTTTTAAATTCCTGTAGAAAATGAGATTGTTAATTATTGGATTCAATTAAGGTGATACTTTCCAGTTTCCATCACTTTTCGTGAATTTGAATTCAGCAACAGTTTGCTTTTCGCCCATGAATGGTAGTGTTACATCAGTATTCACTTTGCAGAGGTATGTACCTTTGGCCTCTGACTCTTTGCAGGAAACCTTTTCAGCTTTGTTCAGAGTTGTGAGCATGTCTTTGCTGTTCTCGCCGAACCGCTGTCTGGCTTGCTGGTTAGTGTGGTCTATATTGTCTTGCATAGCCTTTTGAATTTCTGATGACGAGGGTTCGCTATCGCAACCAGTGAGCAAAACTGCCAAACACAGGACTGCAACTGTTGAAACTTTATTCATTTTTTAATCCCTTATTTGATATTACTGATCAGTGTGTTGCTGTGGATTTGTTGAGTGTCTGGTCGAAAATTTCGCACCATTGCTTCAACTGCATTTCTGTATCCCGGATCCCTCGTTCATGGTGGAACCGGCCTTTACGGGGATAAAATTTTATCTGCCACTCCGGGCATTCAATGTCTCTAACTTCAATGAAGAACCCTGAGTTCTCGAAGTTTTTAAGGCGAGTAAGGTTGTTGTGACCTTTAGCCCCTGCCATACCGACTAAATCAAAAGCAACGATTTCACCTCCAACGGCTAAGTGATACCGCCAGCCTTTAACGTCACTGAACCTGTAGGACTTTTTACGCTTACCTGCCTCGAGCGTAAGCAACTCACTATTCGTATCAATGGTCATTTTGCTGTCCTGGAATTCATGGCTCCACAGACCGTTGTCATTGACGTTCAGCAGGTCGATAGTCGACGCGTTTGCTCTTTTATGTGTGTATGACACATATGCGGTGAGGAGTAGGAAGAAGGCAGGTAATGTCCACATGAACAGGAATCCTGCAGTATCTTTTGGATTTGAATCAGTCAGTATCCAGACAATCACCAGTACAACAATCCAGAATCGGATTGAACGAAAGAATGAAGGTTTACGTACTTTCTTAGCATTCAAAGCCGCTGTGTCCATTTTATATACCTGTAAGGTTATATGATTCATAACTTGCTGATTAGTAAATGCTTTTACGACGCATTTTTGAACGGGTTCAAAACTTAAGCAAATCACTTGTACCGATCGATGATCTTCATTTGATAGGTATTGGCTATCATATATTATTTATCGATCTGTAAAAACGATCAATTGTCTGTGCAAATAAGAACTTAGGCTGGAAAATTGCGTTGTAACAGGAGGTTATCGAAAGGGCACTTTTATGCGTTCAGTTAGTAATTGGTTGTTATCTGATAGCTCAGGCTCAGCTGAGAGGAGTGTATGAATTGTCGAAAATGAGGATTTTTGGTGGAGAAACGTCTTACCTGCCTTTTTGAGCCGGTCTGTGAAAGCGGCAAGGTAAGGAATGCTCAGTAGCCACTTTAATATCCTTGTCATGAAGTAGTCAGCACTGCTGCTTTGCTCGCATGCTATACGTGTAATGCTGAGGGGAGTTTGCGCTTCAGGTGTCTCTGACGATCCATCTCTATGTTCATACACATGAGGAGGCGTACCTTCGGATTCTAAACCAGCTGGTAATGACGGTGTAATTACTACATTAGTAGCTTCTATCTTTGGATCACTCGTCTCATCACCTCCCAAAGCCGAAGCTTTCAAAGCAAACAGTATGGGATTGTCACGTTCAGATTCGTAACGAAGCTTCTTTTGAAGGTTAGCCCATGAGTACGTCTTCCCCAGTTGTGAGGCTTTGAACGCAATTCCTCCATATTCGAATGAGAAACCATTCATACGACCCGTGGAGGAAATGTTGGGAATGGGCGTAATGCCGTGCTCGTGAAGTGCTTCAACGAAGCTAGGAATATCATTGGCAGTTACAAGTAACTCATCAATCGTATGCTGCAGAAACGTTTTAGGCGTTGGCTGACCTTCGCGCTTCTCTTTCTGTTGCTCGCCGCGTGATAGCTTCTTGCGTCTTCTGGCAGGGGAAGGGCTGTGTGAAGGAGAGGAGCCTTTTGTTTTGGTCAGTTCATGTGTTAGCTCCAGCTCCTGAATTATGCGTGTACTCGCAAGGTTTTCATTCCTTCCCAGATAAAGCTTTCCACCAATGAGGTCTACTCTGCTGGCAATGATATGAATGTGCTGGCCGGCCTCATCGTCATGCATGACATAGCAACGCAGGTGGGTGTCATTGAACCCCATGCGATTCATATAATCGTCAGCAAATGACACCCATTGCTTTGTTGTGAGTGATTCAGCGATAGGTAGGCGAAGCGAGTTGTGCCACACCGGTTTGACAACGTCAGGGCGAAGTGAAACAGAAGCGCTGAACTCAGTTATCAACTCAGCAGCTGAAGCGCCCAACATGTTCCCGCCGATAACTACCGGATCGGTTTTATGGTGCGTTCCAGGTTTCAATGCGTATAGGACAACACCTGTGAAGCTCTTACCTCGTTTGATCTTCTGCATGCCCTTCATCAGAGGGGATACTCCATAGATTAGCGGTAAGGAGGCGAAAACGAAGCTCACTGATTTGCCGCTTTACGGCGAATAGTTCAGTCTTAGTAAGCGGGTTACATGACTGCTTTGCGTTTAGGTGGTTAATAATCTCATTGAGCCTTTGATTTATCTCACCAAACATTTTCCATGCCGCTCTGTTGATCTCAGGAACGACAGAAGGTTGGGTTTTCAAAAGGCACATGCGGAGCCACTCGCCCTTAGCATGTTGCTTACGCTCTTGATCCAAAATATTTAGCTCTGAGTTATTGAGTCTGACGCTGACGCAATGAATACGTAGATTTTCTGCAAGGGGAGGGCGGTATATATCTTTCATAGAATCTCCATTTCTAAAAATAAGCATATTCCTTATGCCTGTTCTATTTATAACCGATAGAAGAATAATGTCAACGATGTAGGTTTTGACTTCCCTTTTTCAACCGAAGGGCAGAAAAAGCAAGGCAACTCAGCTTCGCTGAGTTAGCCCTTGCTTAAAAATTATAAGCAATGGTATATAGAAGTTGAAATATGGTTTGGCTAAATAAAAAACTTGCATGAGTGCTAGTGACTTCCAAAGGTATTAATTTAATCATGTTTAGGGTATTGATTGTGTTTATAAAAAACGTATTGAAAATTGAATCTGCGGTCTGGTTTAGAATGTGTCAATGTAATTTATATGTGAGTTTATTTAAAGGGAATATTATATAATCATACATCTTTTAATACTAGGAAAGAGATGATTAATTTACTTCATTATTGACTTAATTTTTTTATTTGCTATAAAGAATAAAATTGGATGGGGGGTAATGAAATGGCAGCGGTGGTAAATAAGATAAGGTGTGCATTTGGTTTATATTGGAACAAAAGAAGTGAAACGGAAAAAATGGTTATAGTTTCTCTTATTCCAATTTTTTATGGTGCGTTTTTAATTATCAAAAGTATAAATAACTAACGATCTATTAAATATAAATTACTGGGTTTATGCGAATCATCGACTTTGTGAACTGTATCATAGATGAAATAGCCGAACATTGCGATAAGGATGATTATTATCATGATGGCAACCCTTCTTTCTATAATATCTTGATTGGGGTTTGAGTTTTTGTAGTATTTTATAATGAAAAAAATAGCAACTATAAATGCAATTGTCCAGAGAAGATAGTTACTGACAAAGAAATTAAAATATTCTGCGTATCTACCTAATTTGTTAATTGGGTTCATTTTGTTATAACTCCATTTTGGGATGGCTGTTTTTGACAATTGGCGGCTTGGAGATGCAAGCCGCCCACTTAATATTATGAAATATGATACATTGGTTCTTTATAAGCGATTTTATTATCACTTTCCATTTTTATAATTATGGAAGTGATAAGGTTTTTCAAAGTGCCACTTGTAGCCTTGAAGCCCATGGCCCTTGATAAAGAATTGACCAACTCGTCTTGAGTAGCACCGAAGCTTTTATTGATAATCTCAATAATTCCCGCCTCCATCTCCTTATTAGATATATTTTCTGACTTTCTTAATCCTGCTGATTTAACATTCGTTCTGTCTCTCAATGTTATGGAAAGATTATTGTTGTATAAAAAGTCATCTTCCAGGGAAAATGAAGAGTTTGAGGTTGTGATTTTTATCGCATCTTTAACAATTGCTTCAATACGGGCCCCTGCACGTTGTAAACCCCATGCTGACCTGACACGAGTGATAACTTCATTCACATGTATTGGGGCTTCCACAAGAACAATTTGCTCAACTATCTTAGCGAGCACGCCAACTGGGGTTTCATGAATCTGGAATCTTGTGTCAACGTCAGGAACCGCCTCAACATATGCCACAGCTTCATTGAAACTGCCTTCAATTGTCTCAAGACCAATCTCTGTGACGGTCTCTCTTTCAACTGTCACTATCTCGACAGGTACAGCTCTTGACCGGGATAGAGAAGTTTCAGAACGATTTTCGAGCTCTTTCTTAGCCGCCTGAATAGCAGAGAGAGTTTTCTGTAGTTGCTCTTCGGGGCGCTGGAACCAATCCGTGCTCCAAATCCTGTGAATGATCCAACCATGATCCTCAAGCACTGCCTGACGTAAGCGATCTCTTTCTCTCGAAGAACGGGAAGAGTGGTAAGTCATACCATCGCATTCAATCCCGATAAGGTAGCGGCCTGGCATATCAGGGTCGGCAATGGCTAAATCAATAAAGAAACCTGCAATGCCAACTTGAGGGTGGACCTGGAAGCCTTCTTTTTGCAGAGCATTTGCAACCTGTTCTTCGAACACGCTGTCCATTGAACGGCCACTTTGTTCTGCAACTGACAAACGTCCTGTTCTTGCATATTGCAGGAAAAGTTTAAAAGCGAATACACCTCTACCCTTCGCCCTTTCGAGATCAATATCTTCGTCAGTGATTGAGGCATAAACTTCGCAACGTCTTTTGGCTCGACTGATAAGAACGTTCAGGCGTCTTTCACCACCCTCTGCTCCAAGAGGACCAAATCTCATTGCCATGTAGTTTTGTGGATTTCGCGCATATCCAACAGAAATGATAATGACGTCGCGCTCGTCACCCTGAATGTTTTCAAGGTTCTTAACAAAAAACGGTTCGCTTGGGTGCGCATAGAAAAAATCCTCGAACTCAGGGTTCAGCCTGCGAAGCACTTCAAGCTCGTCCTGAATACGCTTTCTCTGGGTAACAGAAAAGGTAGCAACACCTAAAGATAGATGAGGGTTGCTTCTTGCATGTTCAAGAATTGCTGTTGCTACGCGTTTTGCTTCGTTTGCATTGCTTCCAGACTCGAATACGCCATCTTCAACTTTATGGAAACGTAGGCCCATACCTGCTTCTTGTGTATAGGGGCTGGGAACTATAAAAAGCTTGTTTTCATAAAACTGGCTATTCGACACAGCAATCAATGACTGGTGACGACTTCTGTAATGCCAGCGAAGCATTTTTTGAGGCAACCCTCTAGCAACAAAAAGTCCCAGTATGCTCTCAATGTCTGCGACTTGTGCTGAGTCTTCATCATCCTGCTCATCTGCGGAACCTGTCATTTTGGCGAAGAAAGAAGTTGGAGGTAACTGACGTTCGTCTCCGACAACAACTATCTGCTTACTTCGTGCAATAGCTCCTAATGCATCTACAGGTTGGATCTGACTGGCTTCATCCATTACCAGTAAATCAAACGACTGCTTACCTGGCACCAAAAACTGGGCAACTGACAGAGGACTCATCATCATAACTGGCTTTAATGCCTGAATAGCTGCTCCAGCTTTTGTCATGAGCTGTCGAATCGCCATATGACCGCGTTTGCGTGCCATCTCACCCCGCAGTACACCTATAGGGCCTACGCCAACTTTAGAGGGAATTGCTCTGTGGTGAGCTCTTACGACTTCAAAACTCGAAGCTTTGATTCTTCGCAGATCCATCTCAGCGAAGCTTGCTACTCTTCTTGAATGCAAATCACCATCAAAACGAGCCAGTTCTGGCTCATCTTCGACCATTAAAGACAGAATTGAGTCGAAATAAGTTCTGTCAAAAGTGCCTAGTAAACGTTCCGAGGAAAGAACTCCACTACTCAAATCGGAGATTAATGGATAAATACCAAATGTTTTCGCCAGCTCTACACGGTTTTGCCAGGCAACCCATTTTGAAAGTTGTTCAGAATTATCTATCCAAAGAGTAATCTTGTCATAGACTAGATTAAAGGGTATTTCATGAACATTTTCATTTTTGAAAATTGATCCATAGGAAGATTTAAGAGAAGTAATCACTAATGTGAGTTTGGCAAACTGCGCTTGAATAGACTCACTCAAACTTCTTGATTTATGAACTAAACCCTGTCTGTCATCTATTTTAGATGCTAAAATTCTTAAGTCATCATTTGATTCAATCCAAGAATGAGATTGAAGTAACAGCTCCCAGTCACTGTTTTCTTTCAACCATAATGGAGACATGGTTGACTGAGCTAAATTATCGAAATTATGAATGATATTCATTTTTTGCTGGGCGCTTGATAACAAACTCAACAATTCAATACGATCAGAAAAAGAGGATTCATTTTTGACGAAAACATCTTTATACGCGGAGTCCATAGTGCTTAGCACATCAGACTTTACAAGGAGTGATTCCAGTGGAATGCTTTTAACGGAATAATAGTTATCAAAATACTCTTCTGGCGTGGCTCCCAATGAATCCCAAAAAATACGGCTTTCATCTAAAACTTCATGGGTGAGTTTTTTAAGCTGACTCACTTGATATGCTAAGGCGTCTTTGTTGGAGAGGCGACTTGCAATTATTCGGGCTTCAGAGTTGATACCACGTAAGGTACGCATCCATTCGACAAGTGATTTCAGCAATTCACTATCGCTATTCTCACCTCGCCAGTCTGAACCAAATGCAGACTGTCCGAATTCATTCAAATCAATGATGGATTTTCTCAATTTCTGTGCTTTTATCAACAGATCGAGGTACTCAACCTGCTGAGGAATCGTCAAACCTTTATCATTTATCAATGAAAGGGTAAGCTTTTTCGACTTTCGCCATTCGCTATTAAGGAATTTAAAAGCGCCAGTGTTGTTTTCAAGGCTGTTTCGTGTGCTTTCTACATCTGTTTCCCACGCCTTTTCAACAAAGATGAGATTGATTTTTAATTTATAAATACTAAGCTGTTTAATATCTGCAACCAGACTTGCCGCTTTATCAATACCACCTTCCCAGACAGTGGCAATGAATGCTTCTGGACTCACATTTGGAGCTTGAGTAATACTTTCACCCAACTCAATGAGACTTTCAATCTCACTTAAATTCGAGAATCCGATTTTAGAACCCAACTCCTGCTGCAATCTGGAAGACTCTTTTAAGATTCTAGGTGTAAGTGTCTTCAGTTTATAGGCAGTAGTAAAAGCATTAATACTAATATCTACAGGTAATTTACGATAATCTTCTGAAAGGCTGGCGACCTCGGTGTTGAATTTGTCTGCATGCAATTCTTTTTCAAGCTTGCTGTAGAGCTCTTTAAATGAGAATCCAGTTTCAATTAACGTCTTTGTCTCATCTTTAGAAGTGGCCCATAATGGCGAACTTAATGATTCAGGTGATAAATTAGGCGCTGAGTTAATTAATTCAGCTATTAGAATGAATTCCTGTAACTCTTTTAATGAGCCTATATGATAGGCTTCATGGGTAAGTTTGGAAAGATTGATAGACTCTTCAATAGAATCTGAAAGTTCAGACTTCAGGTTCGTTAATGAGGCAGTGAGTCTTTCAACTTCACTAGGAAGTATCTCAGTTCTATCGATACCATTCCATGGGTGCGAATCAGGAATGCCAATATGACTTATCCTCTCAATTAATTCATCAATAAGTGCATGTCTTTTGGCGAAATCGTCATTACTCCATGATTCATAACCGCTAAGCTTATAATCATTAGGATCAAAACCTGATTGTCTGAGACGTACCAGTTGCGCCATCACCTTATATGGCGTTAAGCCAGATGGCATGTACGTTTTATGAATCCTTGCGGGGTGATTGTTGAGGATATCTCGGCTTTCTGTGAGATTATTGACTAATGTATCTGGAAATTCTCCTCGAGGTGAACCAAGTTCCCAGACTCGCTTCAGTTCTTCAAGGAATGCTCTTTTGTTGGTTTTGTTGCTATGTAGCTCTAAACAAGCATCTCCGACACCCGCCTGATCAAGTCTGCGCTTAACTACTTCAAGGGCCGCCATTTTTTCAGCTACAAACAATACTTTTTTACCGTCTGCGACTGCTGAAGCTATGATGTTTGCGATTGTTTGAGATTTACCAGTCCCTGGGGGACCCTGAATAACCAAGCTTTTACCATTACGTACTTCGTGAATGGCAAGAGTCTGTGAGCTATCACTGTCCAAAATATGAAGCATTTCTCGGGGAGGAATGACAGAGTCAATTACAATGTCGTCAGAGATTAACTCTCCACCAGAGAAGCCTGTTTCTAAAAGACACTTAATTGATTCCTGATCTGTGATTTTTGAATCCGAAGGCCAGTTATCAGGATCTAAATCTGTATACATCATAAATTTAGCGTAGGAAAACAGACCTAAATTCACTTCATTGTCTAATACTTCCCAACCTTCTTTCAATGATATAGCTTGTTTTATCTCTGTGAAATAATTCGTTAAAGAAAAATCCTCATCGATACTCAGGGGGGGTAGGGTGATTTGGTGAACACGGCTGAGGAATGTCTCAAGTGACAGGTTGCTAATGATGTCCTCATCCCTGACTTTAATTTTAAAGCGTTCTCCTGCTTTAGCTCGCATTAATTCAACTGGTAATAATAAAATAGGGGCATGGCGTATGTTTGCTTTATTATTAGGATCTATCCATTTAAGCGATCCTAGAGACAGAAACAGGATGTTTACGCCTTGTTCTTCTTCAAGGGTTTTTGAGTCATAATATAAATCTAATAGCTTTTTTTGTAATGTCTTTGGCGTGAGCTTGGTCTGGAGTTTTGTATCATTATGGTTGGTTTCGGAATCATCTAAGAAAATAATATCTTCGGACTCTGAGTCTGTCTCACTATTCTCGTTGTTTTCATCTGTCTTTTTATCTTCTCGACCATGAAGAAAAGTAAACGGCTTGCCCTCTTCAAAAAGCATCTTGAACAAAATGTCAGATCTTTCATTAACTACTTCCAAAAATTTTGTAGTCTTTGATTTTGGTATGTTAAGTAAACGATTTCTAGCTGTTAGATCGAGTAACTCTGCTCGCGACTTTTCAAGTTTCTGGCTGAGTGACAGATTTGAGTTTTTGTAAAGTGAGCCTTCAATTTCGTCCATTACGCATAACCTTTGAATTGAGGATTTTACCTTGCTTATCAGTGCATTATCACTTTATAGCTAAGTAACTAAAATTTTTCTATACATATTAGAGTGTTTTGATATGAAAATTAAGAATTTTCTAATTAATATTGGTTTGTGTTTTTTAACACTTAAAAATCATGCACTTAAAAAATACCGTACAAGTTGTAGGTAAGGTTAAAGGAGTTTGACATAAGTAAGGTTGATGCTTTGGTGCTTTAAAGGTCAGGAAATAGGTAGCCAAGTTGGCGGTAACTTATATCCACACAGCATAACGTCGTAAAAAAGATCAGGTTGGGCTTAGAAATTTTATGCCTAATGTAGGTATAGATGCATTATTAGGTAATTTATTGGATGCTTTAGATGGTCATCAGGAGCTGGTTTCTAGATATAACTAAAGTTAATGTGAGTAACTGTCTGATTTTACTGTTTAATTTTTGAGGGTGGCTTTCGAATACTTGTAACAGTGCTTGAATCGAGTTACGTATGACTCCAGTTATGTTTGTTCACTACTCGGATTATGTGTCTAAAAACCGGCTGGATTCGAGTGTAACCCCCCAGCCAAGCAATACGATACTCAGATAGTGTATCGGTCAAAACGAGATTTAGTATTAATTGTATCTATGTTCATCTTACTATGAACTCTTAAAAATTAGACCTTGATCAAATACCCTTCAGTTTGTCAAAAGATCTCTTGATATAGCCAAGTATTGCTCATATTTTGGACAGAAGGGTTCCCTCATAAACGTTCACAGGAGAATTTCTATGGCACTCAAGCCTGGTCCGAAACGTATTGCTGACTCAACAGGTCAACCTGACCAGCGTCAGCGTGATAACAAGAAAACTCCGGGAAATAATCCAAAGGTAAAGCCTAGTAAAAATTCCAAACCATAGTGACATTTCTAAGTAGTACATAATAAAAAAGCCTTTTCGGGCTTTTTTTATTTACATAAAAGACCAATAAAAAATCTTCAATACTAATCTAAGCCAGAGTGAATGCTATAATTACCGCTTGCTGACATTTCAACATGTCCGCCCCACCAAGCCATCATTTCTCTTCGTTGATCAAGATACTGAGAACGGTTATAAGCTCTCCTGACCTCATTGGTATCAATGTGAGCCAGTGCTGCTTCAATGACGTCAGGTTGAAATCCCTTCTCGTTGAGAACAGTTGAGGCTATGGATCTCATACCATGCGCAACAAGGATATCTTTGAAGCCCATACGTTTCAGCGCCATGTTTGCCGTCTGACTGTTCATTGGTTCCTGCGGATTGCGGTATCCGGGAAAAACGTGCGGTCTGTGTTTGCTGATAGGTTTCATAACTTCCAATACGGCAAGTGCCTGCTCAGACAATGGAACAATGTGCATACGTTTCATTTTCATGCGCCCGGCAGGAATGTGCCATTCCTTTGTCTCGAAGTTGATTTCATCCCAGCGTGTCATCGCCGCTTCTGCCGGTCGTGTCATTGTAAGGAGCTGCCATTCGATAAGACAGCGCGTCTGTCTGCCAATACTCGCAAAGGCGAGATTCTTCATAAGCAGAGGTAGCTGTTCAGGTAAGAGAGCGGGGCGGTGTTTTACTTTTGGCTTATGGAACGTCTTACCGATTTTTGCCGCTGGGTTTGAAGTGACTAAGCCAGAGTTCAAAGCGTAATCCATAACCTCATTAATACGCTGACTTAGCCTTTTAACAGTTTCGAGTCTTCCTGCTGCATGAGTCGGGCTAAGAGATCCGATGAACTGTTGGGCTGTAATGCTGGAAATGGGCATAGAGCCAATATGTGGGAACACATATTTACTCATTGAACGCCAGATATCGTTAAGAGTGTGAGTTGTTAATCCTGCTGCCTCTTTGGTCTTAAACCACTCAGCTGCAACTTTTTCAAACGTACTTTCACTCACACTCTTCTGACGAAGTTGCTCTGCCTTTTTGTGCTCTTGAGGGTCAACGTCTTTGCTGAGAAGAGCGCGGGCTGATTCACGATTTTGGCGGGCTTCGGAAAGCGAAACAGAAGGGTATGAACCAAAGCTGATCATGGCCCGTTTACGAGTGAAGGGTTTGTAATAACGAAACCGCCAGAGTTTTGAGCCTCCGGGAGTTACCTGCAGTTCCAGACCATCCCCGTCATAAAGAACCAATGCTCGTCCAGCAGCTTTGGCGTTCTTCACTTCGGTATTGTTTAAGGGCTTGGTCTGTCTTGCCATGAGCAGTCTCCATTCTGTTCCTCGGAAGGCTTAGGCATATCAAAAGGCAGTCTTAAAAACGTATGCCCATGAGTATGCCTAAATCAGGTGGATTCCACTGTATCAATCAGGATTTCACTAGACAACAGAAAAACAGCAGGTTTCAACAACCTACTGTTTAAACTGTTTTTTATGGTTCTCTCTGGACTTCACCAGACAAAACGTTGGGAGAATTTGGTCGGCACGAGAGGATTTGAACCTCCGACCCCTGACACCCCATGACAGTGCGCTACCAGGCTGCGCTACGTGCCGAACTTTGGAAAGCTAGTCTACTGATTCTTCGTACGAATGCAAGCTA
>Ga0308167_1003597_pt1 | contig 12159 bp, 7 predicted proteins | sample PhyCR1_2_FD_202138 | JGI IMG/M metagenome (GOLD analysis project Ga0308167, IMG submission 202138) | Phyllosphere microbial communities from UC Gill Tract Community Farm, Albany, California, United States - DLSLRC.R1 | ecosystem: Host-associated > Plants > Phyllosphere > Unclassified | place... | reverse complement strand
CTGACACCGCTCTACCAGATTGCTTTCCGGCAGCTTGAACTCGAAGGACGCACGCTGCTGACCGTATTGCCCTGACACTTGCTACCCGGCGGGCTTTACCGCTACATTAAGCCGGTTGCAACTTCTGATAAGGACATTTGGCGATGCGCCTGGGTTTGCTGATTTTAGTTCTGCTGCTGACGGGATGCAGTCATCACGCTCCGCCGATTAATGGCCGTCTTTCCGATTCGATCACCGTGATTGCGGAACTGAACGATCAGCTCGGTAACTGGCGTGGTACGCCTTATCGCTATGGCGGCATGAGTCGTAACGGGGTTGACTGCTCCGGCTTTGTCTATCTGACTTTCCGCGATAAATTTGCGCTGCAACTGCCGCGCACCACCTCAGCTCAAAGCGATATCGGCACCCGAATCAGCAAAGACGAGCTGCTGCCAGGCGATCTGGTCTTCTTCAAAACCGGTCGCGGGGAGAATGGCCTGCATGTGGGCATTTATGACACCGATAACGCCTTTATTCATGCCTCAACCAGCCAGGGCGTCATCCGCTCCTCGCTCGACAATGTCTACTGGCGAAAAGTGTTCTGGCAGGCGCGTCGTATTTAAACGCAGGTCCGGGGAATCAGACTTAAGTCCAATTTTAAATAGAGTTAAAACAGAGAGTAAAAGGTTTATTTTAAATGACAGTTATTGAGCGTGGGTTTTAATAAACATAATAAACGCTTATTTAATTCCACTAATAACCGCTGTTTTATCGCTACTATTTGGCTTAAGGGTGATCGCCTGCTGCCAAACGGCAATGGAAGAGTAAAGAAGTTCGTCTCTTCAATGATTTGGCACTATTGCCTGCGCCTGACCATTACTATACGATATCCCCATCGCCGCATATTCTGGCATTAAAATGAAAATTCATCTTTCGGCCGACTATCAGTCGGAAATCTGGTTTTATCCTGTCTGTGATGTTAATGGGCGACTGACCGCTGTCGAGCTGGTCACGCAGTTTGTGCATGAAAGTGCCCCCATCACCCTGCCGCAGGATCTGTTGCTGCCGCAGCTCGATGAGTCGCAGCAGCTGCGCCTGCTGCAAAGTCAGATTGGATTGCTGGAGCAGAATCGCGGCTTTTTTGAAGCGCATTCCGTGTCAGCATTTATACGTATTGATGAAGGCATGGCCCGGACGCTGCTGGCCAGCGAATTAGTGATGCGCAAAATAAACCAGTTGCCATTCATTCTGTTGAATATCACTGAAACGTTTCCGCAACTAAAACTGGGAAAAAATAATCCCCTGCTGGCAAGCCTGCATGCTGAGTTTAATTTAGCAATTTCTCATTTCGGCGCGGGTAAGACCCCCTCTAATGCGGTCTACGATAATTTATTCAGCTGCATCTGCCTGGACAAAGAGTTTATTCATTCGCTGGCAAAGCGCGCTTCATTCGTGCCATTTATTCAGAGCATTATCGATAATTTCCGCGCCCATTGTGACCGGCTCATTATTTGTGGCATTGATGACGACGTGCTGCTGGATAAAGTCAGCCAGCTGAGCGGTGCCGAGTTTCAGGGTGCGCTCTTCCCGGTGGTAAAATCTGACGCGCTGCATTCGCTGATCTGCGCCGACGATCGTGTGCCATCCGCGCAGCATCCCGGCTGATACTTCCTGTTAATCCCCGCTATCAGCGTTACACTAGAGGACTAACCTTAAGTAACGCTGAGCATCGCATGGGAGAAACAATGTCCTCAGGCAAGGCCTCTTTTGACAACACCTGGTTCCGTGAACTTACCGGGTGTTACACCGCGCTGAACCCCACGCCACTGGCAGGCGGACGCCTGCTGTATCATAACGCACCGCTTGCAGCCTCAATGGGGCTGGATAGCGCGCTCTTTGCCGATAAGGGTCATGCCGTCTGGCACGGTGCCGCACTGCTGCCCGGCATGCAGCCGCTGGCGCAGGTCTACAGCGGCCATCAGTTTGGCGTCTGGGCGGGCCAGCTTGGCGACGGGCGCGGCATTCTGCTGGGTGAGCAGCGTCTGGAGGATGGCAGCAAGCTGGACTGGCATCTCAAGGGCGCAGGCCTGACGCCTTATTCCCGCATGGGCGATGGCCGTGCCGTGATCCGTTCCAGCGTGCGTGAGTTTCTCGCCTCGGAAGCGCTGCATCATCTGGGCATTCCCACCACGCGTGCGCTGACCCTGTCGATAGGTGATGAGCCGGTCTACCGCGAAACAACAGAGCGTGGCGCGATGCTGATGCGCATTTCACCGAGTCATCTGCGTTTCGGTCATTTCGAGCATTTCTTTTACAGCCAGCAGCAGGAGAAAGTGCAGCAACTGGCCGACTACGCCATTCGCCATCACTGGCCGCATCTGGACGCTGAAGCAGACCGCTATCAACAGTGGTTTACCGACATTGTGTTACGCACTGCGCGTCTGATTGCGCTGTGGCAGAGCGTGGGCTTTGCTCATGGAGTGATGAACACGGACAACATGTCGATTCTGGGTCTGACCATCGACTATGGCCCCTTTGGTTTTCTGGATGATTATCAGCCTGACTTCATCTGTAATCACAGCGACTATCAGGGGCGCTACAGCTTTGAAAATCAGCCAATGATCGGCATGTGGAATCTTAACCGGCTGGCACATGCGCTGTCGGGTCTGCTGACCACCGAGCAGTTGCGGACGGCACTGAGCGCCTACGAACCTGAACTGATGCGGGTCTGGGGCGAACGGATGCGGGCGAAACTCGGTCTGCTGACGCAGCAGAGCAGCGATAATGAGATTCTGACCGATCTGCTGGCACTGATGACGCAGGAGCATAGCGATTACACCCTGACGTTCCGCCTGCTCAGTGAGACGCAACAGGCTGAAAGCCGTTCACCGCTGCGGGATGAGTTTATCGATCGTGAGGCGTTTGATAGCTGGTATCAGCGCTATCGCAACCGTCTGGTGGACGAGCAGGTCAGCGATGCAGAACGCCAGGCCGTGATGAAGGCGGCCAATCCGGCGGTGATTCTGCGCAACTATCTGGCGCAGCAGGCGATTGAAGAGGCGGAGCGGGGAGAGCAGGGGGCGCTGGCACGTCTGCATCAGGCGTTACAGCAACCCTTTAGCGATCAGACAGCCGCTGAATATCGTCAGCGGCCGCCAGACTGGGGCAAAACCCTGGAAGTGAGCTGCTCCAGCTGATGCAGACTCAGAGGCGGTGAGAAACCGCCTCGGCCAGCAGGGCGAGCACCTTTTCGCTCTCCTGCCAGCCGAGGCAGGGATCGGTAATCGACTTGCCGTAGACCAGCGGTTCGCCGCTGACGACTTTCTGATTGCCCTCTTCCAGGAAGCTTTCAATCATCACACCGGCAACGGCCTGCGATCCCGCTTTAATCTGTTCTGCCACCTCTGCCGCGACATCCATCTGACGACGATGCTGCTTCAGGCAGTTACCGTGACTGAAGTCGATCACCAGCTGCTGTGGCAGATTAAACGCCGACAGACTTTCGGCTGCGGCGGCGACATCACTGGCATGATAGTTAGGCTGTTTGCCGCCACGCAGGATCACATGACCATGCGGGTTGCCGCTGGTCTGATAGATAGTCATCTGGCCCAGCTTATCGGGCGAAAGGAACATGTGGCTGGCGCGCGCGGCGCGAATCGCATCCACGGCAATCTGTACGTTACCATCGGTGCCGTTTTTAAAGCCGACCGGGCAGGAGAGGGCCGATGCCATTTCGCGGTGGATCTGGCTTTCGGTGGTGCGTGCGCCAATCGCGCCCCAGCTAATCAGATCGGCAATAAACTGGCCGATCACCATATCCAGGAATTCCGTGGCGGTAGGCAGGCCCAGCGCGTTGATATCAATCAGCAGCTGGCGGGCGATGCCTATGCCGCGGTTCACATCGTAGCTCCCATCCAGATCCGGATCGGAGATTAAGCCTTTCCAGCCCACTACGGTGCGCGGCTTTTCAAAGTAGGCGCGCATCACAATCTCCAGCCGATCTTCATAGCGGCGGCGTAACGTGTTCAGACGCTCAGCATATTCCAGTGCCGCTTTCGGGTCGTGCAGCGAGCAGGGTCCAATCACCACCAGCAGGCGGGGATCTTCGCCCGTCAGAATACGGGCAATACGTTTACGGGCAGCGGTGACATTGTCGGCAATTGCCGGAGAGACAGGATGCTCAGCCGCCAGGCTGGCGGGGGTAATCAGACTACCAATGCGTGCGGTACGCAGTTCGTCGGTTTTGTTCATGGGTTTCTCGAAAACGGTTCTTCGCAGCGGTGAAATACCGGGAAGTGATGGTGGTCACAATAAACCATTAGTCTGCGAATTCAACCCGGAATTTAATAATGAAATCAAAAGCGACGGCAGCGCCGCTTTACAGTTCAGCGCCGGTTACCCATCAGTACATGCGGCGAGTCAGGCCCATAATGTCGAGAATTTTGGTCGCAATCTCCTCCACGGAGTAGTTGGTGCTGTTGAGATAGCGGATCTGATGAGTGCGAAACAGCGCTTCCACTTCGCCCACCTCCAGCCGGCACTGACGCATCGAGGCGTAACGGGTATTTTCCGCCCGCTCCTGACGTATCGCAGCCAGCCGTTCCGGGTCGATGGTCAGCCCGAACAGTTTATTCTGATGCGCGCGCAGCGCGGGCGGGAGTTTAAGGTTATCCATATCGTCGGCAATGAATGGATAGTTGGCGGCGCGAATACCAAACTGCATTGCCAGATAGAGGCTGGTGGGTGTTTTGCCACAGCGCGAGACGCCTAACAGAATCACCTGCGCATCTTCCAGCCCGCGCAGCGAGATGCCGTCATCATGCGCCAGGGTGTAATCGATGGCCGCGATACGTGCGTCATATTTACCCAGGTTACTGGCATCCAGTCCATGGGTACGGTGTGCCACCGGCGCGGGCGATAACCCCAGCTCCTGCTGAAGCGGGGCGACCAGCGCCTGGACGATATCCTGACAAAAGCCGTCACTCTGTACGATGATGTCGCGCACTTCCGGCGTCACGATGGAGAAAAAGACCAGCGGCCTGACACCGCTCTGCTGATAGAGCGCGTTAATCTGGGCTTTAACCGCCAGCGCCCGCTGAACATTTTCCACAAACGGCAGCGTCAGGCTGGTGATATTGACCGGAAACTGCGACAGCACCGCATGACCCAGCACCTCAGCCGTAATGGCCGTACCATCGGAGATATAAAAAACGCTTCTGTCAGTTGTCATAACGAAATCAGCCTCAGACAAGAGTGAGCATTCAGCATGGGCCATGCGATTAAATAAATCATCTCTGATTTTAATTTCTGGAATGTCTGTCCGGATTATTTGTCTGTCGTTTCATCACGATACTAAAAATGAAAGGGTGGCTCGTTGAGCGAGCATTCTTTTTAATCCGTCGTTAAGCCGCAAATAGCCACGCAGTTGTTGCGCAACAAAACAGAATGCTTAAGTGGCTGAAAATCTGCCATTTCCTGTGGCATCAATCATTTAGAGAAAAAAGGCGACTTTGCGCAACAGCAAAATAATGCGCTCACAATTCCGAAACTGTGGCTGAAATTCTGCTTTAACGATTCAACAGATCGTTATTGAGAGGGTGATATGCCAGGCTGAAGACAGATTACTCCCTGTGTCCATTCATTGATAATTGATAAAGGATAAGCTCAATGTCCAGTAAAGGCGAACAGCCACTCGTGCTCTGGTATAACCAGCTTGGCATGCATGATGTTGACCGGGTGGGGGGCAAAAATGCCTCTCTGGGTGAAATGATTACTAATCTGTCGTCGCTGGGCGTTTCCGTGCCCAACGGTTTCGCGACCACATCCTACGCCTTTAACCTGTTCCTCGATCAAAGCGGGCTGAATCAGCGCATTTATGCGCTGCTGGATGAGACCGATATTGATGACGTTGATGCGCTGGCAAAAGCGGGTAAGCAGATTCGTCAGTGGGTCGTGGAGACACCGTTCCTGCCCGAGCTGGAGTCCGCCATTCTGGACGCCTATAAGCAGCTTTCTGCTGATGATGATGCCGCGTCGTTTGCCGTGCGCTCCTCTGCAACCGCAGAAGATATGCCTGATGCCTCTTTTGCCGGCCAGCAGGAAACCTTCCTGAATGTACAGGGCATCGACGCCGTCATGGTGGCGGTAAAGCATGTCTTCGCCTCGCTGTTTAATGACCGCGCTATCTCCTACCGTGTGCATCAGGGCTATGACCATCGTGGCGTTGCGCTCTCAGCGGGAATACAGCGCATGGTGCGTTCAGACCTGGCCGCCTCGGGTGTGATGTTCACCATTGATACCGAGTCCGGCTTTGATCAGGTGGTCTTTATCACCGCTGCACTGGGGCTGGGGGAAATGGTGGTGCAGGGTGCCGTTAACCCGGATGAGTTCTATGTCCACAAGCCAACCCTGGCAGCCGATCGTCCGTCGATTGTGCGCCGCAATATGGGCTCGAAAAAGGTTCGCATGGTCTATGCCGATTCCCAGGCGCATGGCGAGCAGGTGCGGATCGAAGATGTGCCTGAGGCCGAACGCGACCGTTTCTGCCTGAGCGATGAGGAAGTGCAGGCGCTGGCGAAGCAGGCGGTGCTGATTGAACAGCACTATCAGCGCCCGATGGATATTGAGTGGGCCAAAGATGGGCACACCGGCAAACTGTTTATTGTTCAGGCGCGCCCTGAAACCGTACGCTCAAATGGTCAGGTAATGGAGCGTTACACGCTGCAGGGGCAGGGCAGCGTCGTCGTGGAAGGTCGTGCTATCGGTCATCGTATTGGCGCAGGCGTGGTGAAGGTCATCCACGATATCAGCGAAATGAATCGCATTGAAAAAGGCGATGTGCTGGTGACCGACATGACCGACCCGGACTGGGAACCGATCATGAAAAAGGCGTCAGCGATTGTGACTAACCGTGGCGGACGGACCTGTCATGCTGCGATCATCGCGCGTGAGCTGGGCATTCCGGCAGTGGTGGGCTGTGGCGATGCCACTGATCGGCTGAAAGAGGGGCATAACGTCACGGTCTCATGTGCCGAAGGTGATACCGGCTACGTCTACGATCAACTGCTCGACTTCGACGTCACCAGTTCGCAGGTCGATTCACTGCCTGAACTGCCGCTGAAGATCATGATGAACGTGGGCAACCCCGATCGCGCCTTTGATTTCGCCTGTCTGCCTAACGAAGGCGTGGGTCTGGCGCGGCTGGAATTTATCATTAACCGTATGATCGGCGTCCACCCTAAAGCGCTGCTGGAGTTTGACCAACAGACGCCGGAGCTGCAGCAGCAGATCCGTAAAATGATGAAAGGATTTGATGATCCGGTGGAGTTTTACATCGCTCGCCTGACTGAAGGAATTGCCACGCTTGGCGCCGCTTTTGCGCCGAAACGCGTAATTGTCCGACTTTCTGACTTTAAAACCAATGAATATGCCAACCTGGTGGGTGGAGAACGCTACGAGCCGGAAGAGGAAAACCCGATGCTGGGATTCCGGGGTGCGGGTCGCTATGTCGCTGACAGCTTCCGGGACTGCTTTGCACTGGAGTGCGAAGCGGTGAAACGTGTTCGCAACGAGATGGGCCTGACAAACGTCGAGATTATGGTTCCGTTTGTGCGCACCGTTGAGCAGGCGAAGGCTGTGGTGGAAGAGCTGGGGCGTCAGGGACTGAAGCGCGGCGAGAACGGGCTGAAGATCATTATGATGTGCGAGATCCCGTCCAATGCCCTGCTGGCGGATCAATTCCTGGAGCACTTCGATGGCTTCTCTATTGGCTCAAACGACATGACTCAGCTGACGCTGGGGCTGGACCGCGACTCTGGCGTCGTCTCCGCGCTGTTTGACGAGCGTAACGAAGCCGTGAAGATGCTGCTTTCAATGGCCATAAGGGCCGCGAAGCAGAAGGGGAAATATGTCGGAATCTGTGGGCAGGGACCGTCAGACCATCAGGATTTCGCCGCATGGCTGATGGAAGAGGGCATCGACAGTCTGTCACTGAACCCGGACACGGTAGTGGAGACCTGGGTGAGTCTGGCGCAGTTAAATAAAACAGCCTGATACGGGTTGTTAGCACTCTTCAGGGCCCGCTATGCGGGCCTTTTCTGTTTATATCTGGTCAGATTCAGGCAAAAAAAAAGCCCATCACAGGGGATGGGCAAAGACTACACACAGCAATTCTTTACTCTACTCAGGGGAATGAGATTGTCTGAAAATCATCAGGTTGATTTCGAACATAGGAAACATGTTATTCATACGGCTGGCTGTCGTCTTTAAGAATCCTCTTATTAGTTTAAAGCCAATAATCTTTTGTGACCTTTACTTCGCCATTTGGCTTAAGAAACAGTGCAGAAAGTAATCTTTTTTGGCCCGAAAAGGTCACTTTCAGGCCAAAGGTGGCTTTTTTCTTAAAAATCGCTAATGGAAAACAGAATTTATCTGATCTGAGAGAAGGGGTGCGGTTAATCATCATTAACCGCACTAATCAATGCTTATGGGGGGTAGCGGCGCAGCGGGTTATTGCATCCCATCATACAGCAGGCGGGGTATCATCGTGATCCGCCAGGGCATCAGCCACGGCCAGTTGGTCACTATCCGGGGCAGGCGCTTCATGAACCCAGACGGAAACCAGACGATAGGAGACCGCCAGAACCACCGGCCCGATAAACAGACCAATCATCCCGAACGCAAACAGTCCACCAATAACACCAGAAAGAATCAGGATCATCGGCAGATCGGCACCCATACGGATCAGCATCGGGCGCAGCACGTTATCCATCGTGCCGACCACACAGCTCCAGACCAGCAGCACCGTTCCCCATGTTGTATCTCCGCTCCAGTAGAGGTAGATAATGGCGGGAACCAGCACCAGTAGCGGGCCGAGCTGTACCAGACAGCAGAGGATCATCAGTACCGTCAACAGCGTGGCGTAAGGAATGCCGGAGATCGCCAGACCGATACCGCCCAGCACGCCCTGCACCAGCGCCGTCACCACTACGCCAAGCGCCACGGCACGAATGGACTGCGCCGCCAGCAGTACGGCGGCATCACCGCGCCGTCCCGCCATGCGGAAAGCAAAGTGACGAATGCCCTGGGCAGCCTGTTCGCCACGCCAGTAAAGCAGCACGCTGAACAGTAACATCACGCCCAGATGGATCATAAAGCGTCCGAAATGACCGGCCTGCGCGACAAAAAAGCCGGTGGTACGGCCGATATAGGGCTGTATTTTTGCCATGACGCCGGCACCGCCGCTTGCTACCAGCGTGTCATAACTGACATAAAGCTTCTTGCCGACCATCGGTACATCGTTGAGCCATAACAGTCGCGGCATCATATGCCCCTGGGTAACCCAGGCAATCACCGGCGCGCTGTTATCAATCAGGCTGCTGACCAGCAGGGCGATAGGGATAATAAACAGCAGCAGCAGCAGCAGTGTCATCACGATCACCGCCAGGGAACGGCGTCCCCATAACAGTCGCTGGAATTTCAGCATCAATGGCCAGGTGGCAATCACCACCATGCTGGCCCAGGCAAAGCCCAGAATAAACGGCTGCACGACCCATAAACAGGCGACAATCAGCAGCAGAATGAACATCAGGGTGAAGAGTATTTGCGGTAAATCCATATCCCGGTACTGGCTTTTCATCATTGACTCATAACCTCGTCTTAATCCTTCATTTTCAGGCATTCGGATGCCCGTTTTTATCATGATCTATTTGCTGAGGTTTAAACAGAGTTGCGGAGAAAGGTTTTTGCCTTTTCTGAAAAAAGGGCAGGCGCAGGAAAAATATGATAAAACGAGAAATCGCTAATCTATAAACGCAAACGTTTACAACACCTTCGGTCAGACAATCATGATCCCACAGATTTCGCAGGCACCGGGCCTCGTTCAACTGGTGCTGACGTTCCTTGAGTCGTTGAAAGAGCAGGGTTTTACCGGTGACATGGCAACCAGCTATGCCGACCGTCTCTCACTCTCCACCGATAACAGCATCTATCAATTGCTGCCCGACGCGGCGCTCTTTCCGCGCTCGACTGCGGATGTTGCGCTGCTCGCCCGCGTGGCCGGAGAAGCGCGCTTTGCCAGTCTGGTATTTACCCCGCGCGGCGGCGGTACCGGCACCAACGGTCAGTCGCTGAATCAGGGGATTGTGGTGGATATGTCGCGCTACATGAACCGTATCCTGGAGATCAATACCGATGAGGGGTGGGTGCGGGTTGAAGCGGGGGTGATCAAAGATCAGCTTAACGCCTGGCTGAAGCCATTCGGCTTTTTCTTCTCGCCGGAGTTATCCACCAGTAACCGTGCCACGCTGGGCGGCATGATTAATACCGATGCGTCCGGCCAGGGCTCGCTGGTCTATGGCAAAACCTCGGACCATGTGCTGGGCCTGCGCGCCGTGCTGCTGGGCGGCGATATCCTTGATACGCGTCCAATGGCCACCGCGCTGGCTGAAACCCTGGCGCAGACGGCGACGCCCGAAGGCCGGCTCTATCAGCAGGTGCTGACGCGCTGCCGCGAGCATCGTGCGCTGATTCTGGAAAAGTTTCCAAAGCTGAATCGGTTCCTGACCGGATATGACCTGCGCCATGTCTTCAGCGACGATATGCAAACCTTTGACCTGACGCGCCTGCTGTGCGGCGCAGAGGGCACGCTGGCCTTTGTCACGGAAGCGCGGCTTGATATCACGCCGCTGCCTAAAGTGCGCCGACTGGTGAATATCAAATATGACTCCTTTGACTCCGCCCTGCGCAATGCGCCTTTTATGGTGGAAGCGCAGGCGCTCTCGGTAGAGACCGTTGACTCTAAGGTGCTGAACCTGGCGCGCGAAGACATTGTCTGGCACTCAGTGCGCGAATTGATCGCCGATGTACCCGACAAAGAGATGCTGGGTCTGAATATTGTTGAGTTTGCCGGTGACAACGCCGCGCTGATCGATCAGCAGATTGAACAGCTTTGTGGCCGCCTTGACGCACTGATGGCGCAGCAGCAGGGCGGCGTGATTGGCTATCAGTTCTGTAACGACCTGGATGGCATTGAACGCATCTATAACATGCGTAAAAAAGCGGTGGGTCTGTTGGGAAATGCCAAAGGCCGGGCTAAACCGATTCCCTTTGTGGAAGATACCGCGGTCCCACCGGAAAAACTGGCGGACTACATCGTCGAGTTTCGCGCGCTGCTCGACAGCCACGGGCTGAGCTACGGCATGTTTGGTCATGTCGATGCAGGTGTACTGCATGTGCGTCCGGCGCTGGATATGTGCGATCCGCAGCAGGAGATGATGATGAAGCAGATCTCCGACGAAGTCGTAGCGCTGACAGCGCGCTACGGCGGTCTGCTGTGGGGTGAACATGGCAAAGGGTTTCGAGCCCAGTACAGTCCGGCATTCTTCGGTGAGACGCTGTTTAACGAATTGCGCCGCATCAAAGCGGCCTTTGATCCGCTCAATCGCCTGAACCCGGGCAAGATCTGTACGCCATACAACAGTAATGATGAAATGATGCAGGTCGATGCGGTGAAGCGCGGAACCTATGATCGTCAGATCCCGTTAACGGTCCGGGATGAATGGCGTGGCGCGATGGAGTGTAACGGCAACGGGTTGTGTTTTAACTTTGATGCCCGCAGCCCGATGTGTCCCTCCATGAAGATCACCCGCAACCGCATTCACTCGCCCAAAGGGCGGGCAACACTGACGCGGGAGTGGCTGCGGCTGCTGGCCGGGCAGGGCGTCGATCCGCTCACCCTGGAAAAGCAGCTGCCTGAAAATCGGCTGTCGCTTCGCACCCTGATTGCCCGTACCCGCAATAGCTGGCACGCCAGCAAAGGGGAGTATGACTTCTCGCACGAGGTGAAAGAGGCGATGTCGGGCTGTCTGGCCTGCAAAGCCTGCTCCACCCAGTGTCCGATTAAAATTGACGTGCCCGCTTTCCGCTCGCGCTTCTTACAGCTCTACCACACCCGTTATCTGCGTCCGGTCAGCGATCACCTGGTGGCTGCAGTGGAGGGCTACGCGCCGCTGATGGCAAAAGCACCGAAAGTGTTTAACTTCTTCCTGCGCCAGCCGTGGCTGAAAGAGATAAGTAAAACCCATATCGGTATGGTCGATCTGCCTCTGCTTTCGGCCCCAAATCTGAAACAGCAGCTCAGTGGTCATCCCGCCATGAACATGACGCTGGAGCAGCTGGAAG
>Ga0308167_1003596_pt1 | contig 12161 bp, 10 predicted proteins | sample PhyCR1_2_FD_202138 | JGI IMG/M metagenome (GOLD analysis project Ga0308167, IMG submission 202138) | Phyllosphere microbial communities from UC Gill Tract Community Farm, Albany, California, United States - DLSLRC.R1 | ecosystem: Host-associated > Plants > Phyllosphere > Unclassified | place... | reverse complement strand
ATGCAGGGGCAACTTCTTCTTGTCGGCAGCAGCTGCTGTCATGCGCGGGATTCCTCGAAAAATGAATCTACTCTAACAAAGCGCGCAAGCCGCGCCGGTTCAGGGTTGCCGCGGCGGATACAGCGGCGGCAGCCCAGTGTCGATGGCGCCGGTGGCGGCCGACCAGTGCGGTCCGTCACGGAAGCTTTCGCGCAGGCGGGCCCGCAGCGCGCTGACATCCCCCATCCCGCCCCAGCGCGCCTGCTGCAACGCCTGCAGGGTCTGCCGCTGGGCCGGATCGGCCAGGCGCTCGATCACCTGTTCCAGGCGTTCCACGCCGGCCATCGAACACAGCAGCGCCTCTACGTGGTCGAAGCCCTCGCCATCGATCGCCCGGCGCAGCTCGGCCACGCTGGCACGCGAGGACGTTGCAGGGGCACTGGCTCCTGGCCGGGGAACCGGACGGGTGTGGACGACGGCACGGCGGCCACGTCGCCATCCCCATGCCAGGGTCAACAGCCATAGCAGCGCCAGGCCTGCGGCGGCCGCCATCCACGGCCACGGCCGGGGACCTGCTGCGGTGGGTGCAAGAGAGGATGCAGCGGCGGGTGCGGCGTCTCCCGGCAACGCGGCATCGGTATCGATCGGTTGTGCCACCGGCGCGCCGGCCCGGCCTGCGGCCACGGCCAGTTCCAGATCCGGCAGGCTGGCCTGCTGGGCACTGCCACTGTCCACGTTCCACCAGGCCACGCGCGGCCCCGGCACGCGCAGGGATCCAACCTGCCGCGGCACGATCGAATAGCGACGGGTGATCTTCAGGCGTGGCGTGCTGCCGTTGAAGGTCTCCTCGTACTGGGCCGGTTCGGCGAACACCTGTGCGGCGTCGCCGAGGTCGGGCACGGGCAGATCGGTGAACTGGGCCCGGGTAGCGCCGTTGGCGATCGCTTCGACCATCACGGTGGCCGCTTCGCCCGTGCGCGCACTGCTGGGTGCAGCGGTGTAGCGCAACTGCAGGCTGTGCAGGGGCAGCCACGGCTGCACGGCCTGCGCCGGTTGCGCCTGCACCTGCAACGTGCGTTCGGCACCGACGGCATTCATGCGGCCATCGCCACCGCTCCCGAAGAAGTCATCGAAGAAGCCACCTGCACTGCGGCCGGTGAAGCGCGCGCCAGGCAGGCGCAACGCCCCGCTGCGCTCGGGGATCAGCAGGAAGCGACGTTCGACCACGTTGTAGCGACGGCCGTTGACCTGGCGCACGTCGCTGCGATCCTCCCCCACCCGCTGCAGCGAAGCGCCACTGGGTGTGTCGAGCACCAGTTCGCCCGACGCCAGCTGCGAGGCGAAGTACAGCCTGACCACCACACCCACGCTCTGCTGCACGTAGGGCGTCGGGTCATCCACCTCGGTTTCGATGAAGGCGGTGGCGTTGCTCTGCGGGGTGGCCACCACGGCATCACTTACCTGCAGCACCAAGGGCACCGTGCGTGCTGCGCCTACCTGTAATGAAGGCACCTGCAGCGTACCGGTGCGGCGCGGCGTCAACGCAACAGTATAGAGGTTGCGCTGCTGGACGCCGCCATTGCTCCACTGCACCTGGCGGTTGCTGCTCTGCGCACTGAGCACGAAATCGGCATTCAACGGTGCATAGTCTGGCGCGCCCTGGTCGGTCTCGATGTGCAGGGTGACCGCATCACCGGCGGCGATGCTGTCCTGCTCCAGCCAAGCGCGCGTCTGCGCCATGGCCACCATCGGCAGCCACAGCAGCAGCATCGCCAGCACAGGCAAGGGCCACCGGATTTGCCTGCTCGCCATGCCTGTCATCGCCCTTCCCTCTTTCTACGTTCGTTTTCCAACTGGAACTTGGCCCGCAGCAGTGCCCCCGGATCATCCGGCACGCGCCGCATCCACGCCTCTACGGCCTGCTGTTCCTCACGCTGTTGCGGCGTGCCGCCATCGCCGCGCACTGCTGCCTTGCCGGCTTCGCCGGCACGCGCCTGCTGCAGGGCCTGCTGCATGCGCTGGCGCTGCTGGGCATCGGCCTGCGCCTGGGCCTGCGCGTCGGCTGCCTGCGGCGGCTCCTGCTTCGCCCCCTGCTGGCCGGCACCTGCAGACGCCGGGTTCTGCTGGCCCTTCTGGCTCTGCGGTTGCTGCTGGCCTTGTTGGCCTTGCTGGCCCTGCTGCTGATTCTGCTGACCTTGCTGGCCTTGCTGGCCCTGCTGCTGATTCTGCTGATTCTGCTGACCTTGCTGACCTTGCTGACCTTGCTGACCTTGCTGATTCTGCTGCTGTCCCTGCTGCGGCTTCTGCTGCCCCTTGCCCTGCCCCTGGCTGTTGTTCGAAGGCGGCTTACGCTTGCGCGCGGCGTCGACCACCGCACGGTTGGCGATGGCGTCGGCCATCTGCGGGTGGCGCGCCAAGGCCTTGTCGTAGGCGGCGATGGCACCGTCGTAGTCGCCCTGGCGGGCAAGCACATTGCCGAGGTTGTACCAGCCCGCATCGCTGTCGATGCCTTCGAACTGCTTGCGGGCAGTGGCGAAATCACCTTGACGGTACGCCTGCACGCCCTCGGCCAGGCGTGCATGCTCACGCTGGTCGGCACGTTCCCACATCGTGCCCGCTGTCGGCGCAGCCATGGGCGCGCGCGGCTGTGCCTGCAACTGCCCGCTCAAGGGCAGAAGACCCACGGCCAGCACCGCCGCCAGCACCGCGCGGCGACGGAACGCCAGCAGTGCCAGCAGCATCACCGGCGGCAACAACCAATAGCCTTCGTCCTGCCACTGCCGGGCCTGCCCGGGCCGCTGCAACGCACCGCCGTCGCTGGCATCAAGTACGTCCAATGCCTTCAGGTCGCGATCATCGCTGGCGATGCGCTGGTAACGCCCGCCACCTGCGGTGGCGACGGCGCGCAGGCTGGTTTCATCCAGCGCGGCCTGTGCGATCTGTCCTTGACCATCGCGATAAGCGGCGCCGGATGGTGTGCCCAGGCCCAGCACCGACACCTGCAGGCCGAGGCCACGCGCCTGCGTTGCGGCAAGCGCCGCTTCGCTGTCAGCCTGGTCGCTGACCAGCAGGATCTGGCCGCGCAGGGCACCGGTCTGCCGCAGCAACCTGACCGCCCAGTCGATGCCACGGTCGGCGCGCTGTCCATCACGCGGCATCACCTCCGGCGACAGCGCGTCCAGGTACAGCGCCACGTTGGCAGCATCGTCGGTCAACGGCGCCACGGTATAGGCATCTTCGGCATACACCACCAGACCCACCTGTCCGCCTTGACGGGCGCGCAGCAGAGCACCGATCTTTGCCCGCGCCTGCAGCAGGCGCGAGGGTGGCAGGTCGGTCGCGGTGATGCGGCTGGAGAGATCCAGCACCACCACCAACGGCGCACTGGCCTGATAGATCGGCTGCGCCTGCTGCCTCCAGCTGGGGCCAGCCATCGCCAGTGCCGCCAGGGTCCAGCCCAGCAGCAATGCCCATGGCAGGCGCGTGCGTCGCTTGCCCTCGCCCGCCAGGAGCTGCGACAGCAGATGGGCGTCGACCGCCTGCCGCCACGCGTCGCTGCGCCGTTGCCGGTAGATGGCCACCGCGACGATCAACGGCAGTGCCGCCAGCAGCCACAAGCCGTCCGGCCGCAGGAAATGCAATGCACTCCAGTCGAACGCGCTCCAGTCGGGCATCTTCAGGAAAGTGGCGTTCATCGGCGACGTTCCGGCCAGGCCCACGCCAATGCGCCCAGCAGCAAGGCGACGGCCAGTGGCCATGCATAGCGCTCGTTGCGCGGACGCAGTGCCGGTCCCTTCGCTGCGATTGGCTCCAGCCTGTCCAGTTCGGCATAGATGCCAGCCAGCTGGTCGGTATCACGCGCGCGGAAGAAGCGGCCGCCGGTCATCTCGGCGATCCTGCGCAGCGTTGCCTCATCCACCGGATCGCGGTCGGCAGCCACGGGAATGCCGAAGAACCGCGCACTACCGTCGCTGCCAAACGCCACGGTGTGCACGCGCACCCCTTCGGCACGCGCCAGCTCGGCTGCGCGCAGAGGTTCCAGCACACCGGCGTTGCTGACGCCGTCGGTCAGCAGGATCAGTACGCGCTGCCCTTCGGGCTGATTGCGCAGGCGTTTGACCGCCAGCGCGATGGCGTCACCAATGGCCGTCTCGCGCCCGGCAAGGCCAACCACGCTGTCGCGCAGTTGATCGCGCACGCTGGACAGATCCGCAGTCAACGGTGTGAGTGTGTAGGCACGATCACCGAACACCAGCAGGCCGACGCGATCGCCGGCACGACGGTCCAGGAAATCGGCCAGCACCGCCTTGGCTGCGGTCAAGCGCTCCACCGCCTGCGCACCAAGCACCATGTCCGGCTCGCTCATGCTGCCGGACACGTCCATCGCCAGCATCATCTGCCGGCCCTCCTGCGGCGGGGTGATCGCCTCACCCAGTTGCTGTGGTCGCGCCATCGCCAGGCACAGCGCCAGCCAGCCCAGCCACAGCAAGCCGCTGCGCAGCCAGGAAACGCCGACGCGACCGCCACCTGCCAGTGCTTCCAGTTCGGCAGCAGCGTAGGGCACGCGCAACGCTGCGCCCGGATCGGCCCGCCGCTTCCACGCCAACATCAGGATCGGCAACGGCAGTGCCAGCAGTGCCAGCGGCCACGCCAGCTGCAGATCCGGCCAGGGCCAGTAAGCTGCAAGCGCGCTCATCGGCGGCGCTCCTGCAGCAACGCCAGGTAGCGCGCCCGCGCCCACGCGCGCACGTCAGCCACGGCAGCGGCATCCACGTGTGGACGATAGGCCCCCTCGGCCAGCAGGTTGCGCTGCGCAGGCGGCAGGGTGTCCTTGGGGTCGATATGCTGCCACCACGCGTCATCGCGTAGTGCCTCGCTACCCGGTCGCGCCTGACGCGCCGCACGCCGCAGCAGGCTGGCGATGGCCGCAAGTTCCGACGGCGCGCCGTTCACTGCCGCAATCTCCTGATCGAACACGCGCATCCACTGCTGGCGGCGGCGACGACGACGCCATGCCACCGCAGCAACGATGGCCAGCAACAGCAGAACCAATGCGATCAGCATCAGCCAGCCAGGTGCGGGGGGCCACCACGCTGGCGAGGGCGGCAACTGCACGTCGCGCAGTGGCAGGGAGGCACTCATGCCGGCACCTCCGTCGGTGCCGGTGCCAGCCAGGCGTCGCTGGCCGCATCGGTGGACAGCACCTGCACATCGACGCGACGCGCGGCAAGCTGGCTGCGCAGCTGCTGCAGCGGTTCAACGAAATGCGCCTGCCAGTGCGCCTGCACATCGCTGCGGCGCAGGTCCAGGCCGATGCGCTGCTGCGCGGCGAGAAACTGCAGGGGCGCCGATGGCGGCTGCAACTCAAGCGGATCGACCAGCAGCAGCAGACTCAGGTCATGGTGCTGGGCCAATGCGCTCCAGCGCGCCGGCGGAATCCGGATCGCCTGCTGCGGATCGGCCAGTACCAGCATCCGGGCGCCGGGACGCAGCACCCGACCGGCATGGTCCAGCGCGCGTTCCAGGCCAAGGTCATCGGCAGGTGGCTGCGCGTACCAGCGCGTGAGTGCATCGAGTACGCGCAGTACGCCGCGGGCACCGCCGGCCGGCGCGATCGGCGCCTCGCGATCACTACCGCGCAATGCACCGATGCGGTCGCCGCGGCGCTGTGCGGACCATGCCGCAACCGCGCCAGCGCGTGCTGCCTGCACCGACTTGAAGCGCACGCGGGTACCGAAGTACAGCGCAGGTGAAGTATCGGCAACGATCAGGGTGACCCGTTCGCGTTCTGCCTGGAACAATTTGGTGTGCGTGCGCCCGGTGCGCGCGGTGACGCGCCAGTCGATGTGGCGCGCGTCGTCGCCCGCCACGTATTCGCGCGATTCTGCATATTCCATGCCGCGTCCGCGCAGCGGCGAAGGTGCTTGCCCGGCGCTGCCCGCGCGCCCACGACGAGGCGGCGGCGGGCGCTGTGCCAGGCGGCGCAATGCCACCAGCTCGGCAAGCTGCGGTCGCAGACCATCGCCATCACTGGTGCTCGGAGCAGGTTCCTTGGTCGTGCCGGTCATGCGCGCACTCAGGGTGCCGGTACCCGGGCCAGCAGTTCCTGCACCAGACGTTCGCCATCCCAGCCTTCGGCGGTGGCTTCATAGCTGGGCAGAACCCGGTGGCGCAGCACATCGGCAGCCACGGCACGCACGTCGTCGGGGGTGACGAAGTCACGCCCTGCCAACCACGCCCGCGCCCGTGCGCACCGCTCCAGTGCGATGGAGCCACGCGGGCTGGCGCCCCACGCGATGCGGCGCGCCAGCGAGGTGTCGTAGCGCGAAGGGTCGCGTGAGGCCAGTACCAGCTCGATCAGATAGCGCTCCAGCGCGGGGGCCATGTGCAGCTCCAGCACCTCGCGGCGCGCATCGAAGACATCCTGCATCGGCAGCTTTTCCGGCGCCGCTGCGGCCTCGCCAAGCGCGCCGCGGGCACGCTCGCGGGCCAGCCGCAGGATCTCCGACTCGGCCGTCTGGTCTGGATAACCAATGCGTACATGCATCAGGAAACGATCCAGCTGCGCTTCCGGCAGCGGGAAGGTGCCTTCCTGCTCGATCGGGTTCTGCGTGGCCATCACCAGGAACAGCGAGGGCAGTGCGTAGGTGTGGCGACCGACGGTGACCTGACGCTCGCCCATCGCTTCCAGCAGCGCGGACTGCACTTTGGCCGGCGCACGATTGATTTCATCGGCCAGCAGGATCGGGTGGAAGATCGGCCCCGGCACGAACTCGAAACGGCCTTCCTGTGGGCGCCAGATCTCGGTACCGGTCAGGTCCGAAGGCAGCAGATCCGGGGTGAACTGCACACGTGCGAAGTCTGCTTCCAGCCGCGCCGCCAAGGCCCGGATGGCCGTGGTCTTGGCCAGGCCCGGGGCACCTTCCACCAACAGGTGGCCATCGGCCAGCAAGGCAATGAGCAGGCGTTCGACCAGCGCCGCCTGGCCGACGATCTCGGCCGACAGCGCATCGCGCAGGTTGCTGAAGGCCGCATGCAGGCGCGAGGTGACGGGGGCAGGCGGCGGAGAAATGGATTCGGGCATCGGCGGAGGCAGGTTCATGGGGGCCTTTGACCGGCGCGGGATGGCTCGGGTTCCCCACATCATCGCAGGCCGTCCGGCTGCTGGCATCAAGAACGGCTGAACAGCCTCCACGCAGGGCGGATCTATTGGGCATGACGTGATCCCCCCATGCCTTATCCACGCATGGCGTGGATCTACTGGAGAGGCGTGGCGTGGCTCTACTGGGGAGGCGTGGCGTGGATCTACTGGCGAGGCGTGGCGTGGATCTAGCAGGCCTGGCCTGCGGTGAATCCATCGTCGGGCCTCCCGCGCAAACGACGCGGGGCCGCACGTGGCGGCCCCGGTCGGATACAACAGATGTGATGCCTCAGTTCTGGCGGGCCACGCGCAGGACCTTCGGGGTCACGAACACCAGCAGTTCGGCCTTGTCCTTGTTGCGACCACGCTTCTTGAACAGATTGCCCAGGAACGGCACATCGCCCAGGAACGGCACCTTGCTGACACTGTTGCGGTCGGTGAATTCATACACGCCACCGATCACCACGGTCTGGCCATCTTCCACCAGCACGGCGGTATTGACCTCGCGACGGTTGATGGACGGCACGGTACCGTAGCCCTGCAGCTGGATCAGCTGATCGACCTCGTCCTTCTTCACCGCCATGTTGAGGAACACGCGGTTGTCGTTGGTGATGGTCGGGGTGACCTTCAGTTCCAGCACCACTTCCTTGAACTGGACGTTCGGGGTGGCTACACCGCCAGCGCCGCCGCCACTGATGGTGACATAGCCGATTTCCTTGCCCTGTTTGATCAGCGCTTCGCGCTGATTGGTGGTCACCACCCGCGGATTGGAAATCACTTCACCACGCGACTCTTCCTGCATGGCGGACAACTCCACATCAAGCAGATAGCCTGCGTTGAGGATGGACAGCGCCAGCGAACCTGGATTGCTGGCAGTTGCCACCGGCAGGTTCCAGTTCAGGCCGCGGGTGATGGCCGAACCGACCGACACCGGCGGCGGGCCCACGCGGCCACCGGCGATCCAGTCGCGCTCAGCCTTGGCGTTGGTGCTGGCGGTGTCCACCTGCGATTCGCGGGTCTTCCGATTGGCCTCAAGGTCGCCGCTGAAGTACACGTTGTCACGGCTGCCACTTATGCCGAACTTGGCACCCAGTTCGCGCGCGAAGGTGTCGGTGGCGATGACGATGCGTGCTTCGATCAGCACCTGGTCGACCGGGCGGTCGATGACACTGATCAACTCGCGCATGCGCGCGATCTTCTTCGGAATGTCGCTGATCATCAGCGTGTTGGTGCGCTCGTCGGCGACGATGCGACCGCGTCCCGAGAGGAAGCCACTTTCTTCCTGCGAACTGCCACCACCACCGCCACCGCCACCACCACCACCGCCGCCGCCGATTCCCTTGGCTTCGGTCAGCGCTTTGAAGATCTGCGTGGCGCTGTGGTAGTTGATCTGGACGTAGTCGGTCACCAGGTCTTCGCGGTTCTCGATCGCGATGCGCGCGTCTTCCTTCTCCTGCTCGAACTTGGCCAGCTCGGACTGCGGCGCAACCCACACCACGCTGCCGTCACGACGCTTGTCCAGGCCCTTGGCACGCAGCACGATATCCAGCGCCTGGTCCCACGGCACGTTGACCAGACGCAGGGTCACATTACCCTGCACCGAGTCGGAGGCCACCACGTTCAGATTCGACTCTTCGGCAATCAACTGCAGCACGGTGCGCACGGGCACGTCCTGGAAGTTGAAGGTCACCGGCTTGCCGGCGTAGCCGCGCTGCGGCACGCCCTTGGCGGCCTGGGTCACGCTGCCGGCAGTGACTGCGCCAACGGCGGCCTGGGCCTGCCGCGGGCTGATCTCCACCACATACTCGTTGCCACTCTGGTAGGCCAGCGACTCGACCGGACCGCCCGTGCTCAGCACCAGCTGGGTGCCGGCCCCGGACGGCTTGGCGTCGATGCGCTGCACCGGGGTGGCGAAGTCGGTGACGTTCATCGGCTTCTGCAGGTTGGCCGGCAGGCGTGCGTTGCCGACATCGACAACCACGCTGTTGCCCTGGCTGCGCAGGTCGGGCATGGCGCCCTGGCCGTCGAACTGCAGGATCAGGCGGCCCGCGCCGTCATCGCCACGCTTGAAATCGATGCGTGCGACCGACAGGCCTGCCGGTGCAGCGGCCGGCGTGGCGGCCAGCGCCGTGCCGGTCGGCTTTTCCGACGGTGCGGCGGCCAGCGCCGGAGCGCAGGCCAGCATCAACGCGACTCCCAGCGCGCTGATGCGGTTCAAGGTAGAGCGCCGGATGGGACGCAGCCCCTTGGCTTGGTGAAAGGTCATCGTGCTATCCCCAGTAAACGATCATTGATCTTCCAGCGCGAGCGTTGCTGGACGTTCCAGCCAGCCACCCGCGCCATCCGGCACCAGTTCGATCAGCTCCACGCGGTCTTCAAAGACCGCGGTGACCCGCCCGTCGCTCTGCCCCAGGTAACCACCGGGACGCACCCGATAGGTCACCTTGTCCGGCCCCATCACCAGCGCCACGGTGCCGGCGCCTGTTCCGATGGTGCCGACCATGTCCAGCGCGTCCAGCGGGAAGCCTTCCATCGGCTCCTTGCGCCGGTTCGGATCTGGCCGCAGTCCCCCATTCCCCTGCTGCGGGTTGGTCCAGGCATCGGTAAACGGATCGCGCATGCCCTGCGCGGAGTATTCGAAGGTCTCGAACTGCTGCATCACCGGCAGCGGCTCCAGCGGCTGCGCCGGTCGCGCACGCTCGCTCTCGACCCACTTTTCCAGATTGGGTGCATCGCCCGGCGTGCTGGTCACGCCGCGGCCACAGGCGGCCAGCAGCAGCACGGTCAACGCCATACCACCACGCGCAATGAAGGAACGGATCACTTCTTCGCCTCCTTGCCCGCTTCAGCCTTCTGCTGTTCGGCGACCTCGGCCTCATCCAGGTAACGGTAGGTCTTGACCGTGCCCGACAGTTCCAGCGCACCGGCGCGGATGTTGCCGCCGGTCTTGTCCTTCGGCTTGAGGTTGATGTCGTGCATGGTCAGGATCACCACCCGCGGCAACGAGGCCACGCCGCTGACGAAGGCGCCGAACTGGTGGTAACTGCCCACCATCCGCAGCTTGATCGGCTTCTCGGCGTAGAACTCCTTGATCTGCTCCTGCTCGGGCTCGAACAGCTCGTTGGCCAGGCCACTGGACAGCGCGGTCTGCGAGATGTCGATGATCAGGTCCGGCATTTCGGTCTTGCTGGGCAGCTGCCGCAGCATCTGCTGCAGCACCTGCTCCATCTGTGCCAGCTGCTGCTTCAACGGCTCCAGGTTGACCGCGCGTTCCTGTTCCTTGGTGAACTCGGCACGCATCTCGGTTTCCCGCGATTCCAGGCCCGCCAGCTCCTCGCGCTTGCCGCTGATCAGCAGCATCCAGAGCACGAACATGATCACCAGAGCGATCAGCGAGCAGAACACGATCTTCGCGTTCCTCGGCCAGTTGCCGATGTCGTTGAAGTCCAGGTTCTTGATGTCGACTTTCTTGCTCATGCGCGATCCCCCTGCATCGGGGCGTGGAAGGCCTGCGGAGGCTGCGCCAGGCGGCTGCCCTCAGGCTTGGGTGCGGGTGCGGCTGGTGCAGGCGTGGCCGGCGCAGGCGTTGCCGCCGGTGCTGGGGCCTGTGCCGGAGCAGTTGCAGGCGTGGCTGCCGGTGCCGGAGTCGATCCCGGCGCCGGTGCGGCAGCAGCCGGTGCGGCGGCGTCCGGCCCGGCGCTGAGCGGTGCGACCGTCGGTGCCGCCGGCGTGGTGCCGGCCACACTGCCATCCGGGTTCAGGCCCGGCGTGGCGCCTGCTTCCTCGCTCTGCGCAGGCAGCTTGACCTTGACCTTGAACACGTACGGCAATGCCTTGATGTCAGCCACCGGGCCGGTCGCGCGCCCGTCCTTGTCCTTGTCAGGCTCACGCGCCTCGATGATCGCCAGCTCCGGATTGGTCATCCAGCCGGAAACTTCGAGGTTGCGCATGTATGCCGAGACACGGGCGTTGGACTGGGTGCGGCCCTCCAGGGTCAGCACGTCGCCTTCCTGCTGCAGAGCGGTGAGCACCACGCCATCGGGAATGGTGCGGACCAGCGCATCGAACAGGTGGACCATCTGCGAACGCTTGGCCTGCAGCTGCTCGATCACGGCCTTGCGGGCCAGCAGTCGATTCTTCTGCTCGTCGAGGCGGTCGATTTCCTTGTTCTGTTCCTTGACCTTGTCGATCTCGGTCTGCAGATAGGCATTGCGGTCATTCTGCCCGCTGACCTGCATGTCGTAGTAGAACCAGATCAACAGCGACAGCAGCAGGCCACCCAGGGCGGCCATGCCCAGCATGATGCCGAACTCGCGCTGGCGTTGCTTGCGCCGTTCGGCGCGCCAGGGCAATAGATTGATGCGTGCCATCAGTCAAAGCTCCTCAGCGCCAGACCGGTCGCGATCATCAGCGCGGGGGCATCCTGGGCCAGCGCGTGCGCCTGCACCTTCGGCCCCAGGGTCATCTGTGCCAGCGGGTTGGCGACCACGGTCGGCACGCCCAGCTGTTCCTCAACCATCTCCGGCAGGCCTGCAAGGGCAGCACAGCCGCCAGCCAGCACGATGTGATCGACGCGGTTGAACTCGCTGCCGGCGTAGAAGAACTGCAGCAGGCGGCTGATCTGCTGGACCGTGGCTTCCTTGAACGGCTCCAGCACTTCCATCTCGTAGCTTTCCGGCAGCCCGCCCTGGCGCTTGGCCAGACCGGCTTCTTCGTAGCTCAGGCCATAGCGGCGCATGATCTCGTCGGTCAGCTGCTTGCCGCCGAACACCTGTTCGCGGCTGTACAGGCTACGGCCACCACGCAGCACGTTGAGGGTGGTCATGGTGGCGCCGATATCGACCAGCGCAACCACGCCCTCGGCCGACACCGGCAGCTCGCTGGCCACCAGGGCGAAGGCGTTCTCGACCGCGAAGGCCTCCACGTCCATCACCTTGGCCTGCAGGCCGCCCAGTTCCAGTGCGGACTGGCGCAGCTCGACGTTTTCCGAACGCGAGGCCGCCAGCAGCACCTGGACCATTTCCGGGTTGTTCGGGATCGC
>Ga0308167_1003595_pt1 | contig 12170 bp, 11 predicted proteins | sample PhyCR1_2_FD_202138 | JGI IMG/M metagenome (GOLD analysis project Ga0308167, IMG submission 202138) | Phyllosphere microbial communities from UC Gill Tract Community Farm, Albany, California, United States - DLSLRC.R1 | ecosystem: Host-associated > Plants > Phyllosphere > Unclassified | place... | reverse complement strand
TCTGGGCGTGCTTGTGCAGGTAAAGCAGGGCCAGGGCGTCGTCGACGCCCGGGTCGGTATCGAAAATGACTTTCAGCATGTTGTTGTTCTTCTTCTTCCGTCTGGTGCAGGGGGGCCGGCGGCCCTGAGGGCAGGCCGGCGCGCCCCACATTGTCCCATCTTCATGACAGGCAGGGCGAACCGGCAGCGGTGGTATCGTCTGCGGGCCCGAACCCGTCGCAAGGAGCTGCGCCATGCTGGCTGTGACCCTCGTCCTGATTGCCCTGGTGCTGGGGCTGAACCTGGTGGCCAGTTTCGTGGTGCTGGGGCGCGATGACCTTCCCGTCAGCAGCCGCGCCGGGCAGCTGCTGGTGGTGTGGCTGCTGCCGCTGGTCGGCGCGATCCTGTGCATGGCGATGGCTACCGCCGATGACTCACCCGCGCGGGGCGATGGCGCTGGCGGTGGCGCCTATGATTCTTCTGGTGGTTCCTCCGGCGACAGCCACGGCAGCCACAGCTACAGCAGCTCGGACTGCGGCAGCGGCGACAGCGGTGGGGGTGGTGACGGAGGCGGCTGCGGCGGCGGCGATTGAGGAGAGATTCCAGGTTGCCGGCCAGCGGCCGCCACTACCGTGACCGGGCCTCGCCGGGGTTGTGCCGGCCGCTGGCCGGCAATCCCATGAGCTCAGCTTCCGCCTTCGGTCGGCAACGGCGCAGGCACGTTCAACAATCCGCCGCTGGCCACATACGCAGCCAAGGCCTGGCCCTGGCTGAGCAGGTGGCGTTCCATCGTGCGTTCGGCGGCTGCAGCATCGCGCTGGCGGAAGCAGTCCATCAGTTCGCGGTGTTCGGCCAGCGACTGCGCGGTGCGGCCCGGCGCCAGCAGCTGGCGGCCGCGATGCATCTTCAGGATGCGGTGCAGGTCGTGGGTGATGCGGATCAGCCACGGGTTGCCGGCGTAATGCTGCACCGTCTCATGGATGAGGTAGTTGTTGCGGTAGTACTCGGCGATGTTGCCCTCGGCGGCGGCCGCTTCCATCGCCGCGTGCAGGTCTTCCAGCTGCTGCACGCCTGCGTCGTCGATGTGCTTGACCGCTTCATGCGCACATCGGCCTTCCAGCATCGCCATCACCGGGAACAGCTGGTTGAGGTCTTCCAGGGTCAGCCGGGTTACCCGTGCGCCGCGGCCGGCATCGATCTGCACCAGGCCTTCGGCGGCGAGCAGCTTCAACGCTTCGCGCAGGGGCGTACGACTGATGGCCAGTTCCTCGCACAGCGCCGGTTCGTCGATCCACTCGCCCGGCGGCAGGCGGTAGTCGTAGATCCGCTCGCGCACGTGTTCGGCCACCTCCTCATACAGAGGGGCGCGCTTCTTCGGAGGACGCGGAGCGGGAGCGATGGTCATGCGGAAAGTGTAACGCCAGGTAGTGCCGGCCGCTGGCCGGCAACCCGTGATCGTTCGACAGATCCACGAGGTTGCCGGCCAGCGACCGGTACTACCGCAGGCATTTACATCCAGCCCGGCACCACGAACACCAGCCACGCCAGCAGCGGGCCCAATGCCACCACCAGGCCGCTGTAGACCAGGAAGCGGCGGAACAGCGTTTCGCGTTCTTCCTTCGCGGCCGAGGCCACCACCAGTGCGCCGTTGGTCGAGAACGGACTGACATCGACGATGGTGGAGGACACCGCCAGCGCGCAGATCACGCCAGCTGCACTGAGATGACCCTGCATCAGGAACGGCACGGCCAGCGGAATGGTGGCGCCCAGCACCGCCGCCGACGAGGCGAATGCGGAGACGATGCCGCCCACGTAGCAGACCAGCAGCGCGCCCAGCAGCGGGATGCCGATGCTGGAGACGCCGTGGCCGATGAAGTCCACGGCACCGGCATGTTCCAGCACGCCGATGTAGGTAACCACGCCGCAGATCAGCAGCACGGTGGACCAGCTGATGCCGTCCACCGCACCCTTCTGGCTCTGCGGCGACAGCAGGGCCAGCACCACCGCAACCGTGATCGAGACCAGGCCGACGTTGAGGTTGTAGATCAGCGCGGCCACACCCAGGCCGAGCAGGCCGATCAGGGTGAACAAGCGCTCGCGGGTCAGGCCCACCGCATCCAGTGCCACCGGATCGTTGGACAGGGTGCCACCACCGGCTGCGACCAGCGCACCGTGGCCTTCGATGGCGAACTGCCGCGACGAAGCCTGCGGGCCACCGGCCATCGCCAGCTCCGCGTTGCCCACCGTGCCCGCAGCAGTGATCGAACCGCGACGCAGCAGCGCGATGCCTCCGAAGGCGAAGAAGCAGATCGTGGCCATCATGAAGTTGAAGCCGAGGCTGGTCAGGAACACCGCCATTTCGGTGACTTCCAGGCCTGCCTTCTGCACCACGCCATTGGTGATGCTGCCGTACACGCTGATCGGCGAGAAGCCACCGGCCTGCGCGCCATGGATCACCAGCAGACCCATCATCAACGGATTGATGTTGTACTGCTTGGCAAAGCGCAGCGCGACCGGGCCGATGATCGCAACCGCGGCCGGGCCCAGCGCGCCGAAGGCGGTCAGCACGGCGGTGATCACGAACATCACCCACGGGATGGCCACGATATGGCCGCGTACCGCTTTCACCGCCCAGTGCACCAGCAGGTCGATGGTGCCGTTCTTCTGCGCGATCGCGAACAGGTAGGTGATGCCGACCAGGGTCAGGAACAGGTCGCCCGGGAAGCCGGCGAGAACCTCCTTGCCCCCCATGTCGACCCAGAGCCCGCCGACGATGAAGGCCAGTGCGAAGGCGACGGCGCCCATGTTGATCGGCATCGCGGTGGCGACGATGAACATGATCACCAGACCGATGATCGTTGCAATTTGTGGAGTCATGCGCCCTCCCAGACACCTGATTCGCGTGTTGCACGGATGGAAGCCCGCCATCCCGGGGTATGGCCTGTTACGTACTGCGCGTTACGTACTGCTCAAACCCGTTATTGAAGCCGCTGCAGCGCGCTGCGGACCCACGCCGCCGCGCCGTCCAGGCTCTGGAATTCCTCGATCGCGCGTACCTCGCAGCACGGATAGGCCGGCGCGATCATGCGTGCCAGTGCGTTGCCCGGGCCCAGCTGCAGGAACACCCGTGCGCCGCGCTCGAAGGCCTGGCGCATCACCTGTGCCCATTCGATGGTCTGTGCCAGCTGCGCGGACAGCGTGTGCACCACCGCTGCGGTGTCGCGCACCGGCCGTGCGTCGATGCCGGCCAGCAGCGGCAGGCGCGGCGCGTGCAACGTGGTGGCCTGCAGTGCGGCGGCGAACGGTGCGACCGCCGCCGACAGCAGTGGCGTATGCGCCGGCACATGTACCGGCAGCACGCGCACCTCGGCACCCTGTGCGTGCGCGGCAGCGGCCAGCGCAAGCAGTGCCGGCAGCGTGCCGCCAACGATGAAATGATCTGTGCCGTTGGCAATCGCCACGTGCGTGCCGTGGATTTCGCACAATGTCTGCACCGTCTGTCGATCCAGCCCCAGCATCGCCTGCATTCCGGCATCGACCGGACTGACGGCGTCCATGAATCGTGCACGCTGCGCCGACAGGGACAGGCAGGTGGTCACGTCGAAACTATCGGCGATGGCATGTGCCGCCAGTTCGCCGATGCTGTACCCGGCCACCACGATCGGGTCCGGCACGGCGCCGCGCAGGGCATGCCAGTGCGCGATGCTGGCGGCGCACAGCAGCGGCTGCGCCTGTGCGTTGTCGAAGCGGTCGTCGGCGGCCGCGGCCGCGAACACATCGCGCCCCAGCGCGTCGCTCGCCGCATCCAGTACCGCGCGTGCAGCGGCCATGCCGCGCACATGGTCGAACATCGCCGGATGCTGCGCACCCTGTCCGGGGCAGAGCAGGGCCAGGCTCATGCGCCCTCCTGCTGCAGCAGGAACCAGGCGCAGGCCAGCAGATCGGCACTGCCACCCGGGCTGAGCCGACGCCTCACGAACGCATCGCCGATGGACTGCAGGCGCACGCGCCAGTCCGGCGCGAAGGCGCCACCGGCGGAAAGGAATGTGGCCGCTTGTTGTTGCGCCCAGCGCAGGCCCTCGGTACCGCCGCGATGCAGCAGGTTCAGATCGTCCACCTGTGCCACCAGCTGCATCAGCGTCTGGCACAACGCGGCGTCGCGCGGCAGGCCGCTGTCCAGCGCATGGCGCAGGGCAGGCAGGGCCAGCTCGCGCAGCACCGGGTAGCCGGCGGCAGCCTGTTCGCGTACGCCGCAGACCCCATGACGCGCACGTGCGCGCTGTCCCGGGCTGTGCGGGTCCAGCGGCGCAGCGATGAGTGCGTCATTCCACTGCTGAACCGCCAGGCACACCTGCGCGCCCGACACGGCATGGCCATGCACGCGCCTGCGCTCAGCGGCGGCGGCCACCAGCAGGCCAAGGCTGAAGATCGCACCGCGATGGGTGTTGATGCCGGCGGTGGCGACCAGCATGGCCGCTTCAGCGGCAATACCGTGATCGCGCAGCACCGTGAAGGGGGCGCCGGCGGCACCGGCCCTGGCCACCGCCGTGAAGTAGTGGCGCAGGGCGAAAAGACTGCGCAGGAAGGTGCCGGCATCCATGTCGTCATGGCTGCCGCTGTCGAACGGTGTGACCAGGCCCGGCTTCGGGGCGCACGCCAGCTCGGCGTGCAGGCTGGCAATGGCCAGCCGTCCCAGGCGTGCGCTGTCGACCACCGCGTCGCGTGACGGCAACGGCTTCGGGGCGGCGATCATGCGATCGCCTCGCGCGTGGCGAACAGTGCATCACGCGCTTCCAATGCGGCTCCATCAAGGCGTTTCACCAGTACCTGGCGACTGCGGCCGGCAAGTTCGCGCCAGTTCACTGCGCCACCATCGGGCAGGCACAGCTCGCCATCAAGGCGATGCGGATGGCGGGTCTGCCATGCCAGCAACTGCGCGATCAGCGCCTCGGCCTGCTCGGCATCGGTCACCTGCCACAGCAGGTCGATGTCCGAACGCTCATGTACATAGGGCAGGGCGGTCAGCCATTGCCAGGCGAAGGCGCCGAACACACGGGCCGGGGCCAGTGCCTGCAGGTCGTGGAGTGATTCCTGCCACGGCTGTGGAACACCTGCGTCGCCTGCTGCCAGCAGCTCGCTCAACGCCGGCGGAGCCCGCATGTGCGCGACGTCGCACAGCGGTACGCGCAACGACACGCGCTGCTTGCCTTCGGCCGGTGGCAACGGAACGCCCAATCGCAGGCGCGTATCGGCATCATCCGCGGCACGACGCGCCACCACTGCAGGGAAGCCCTGCGCGAACCAGGCGGCAAGACGCGGCTCGTGCGCGGGCAGGTCGGCCCGCCAATCGGCATCGGCCGACAGCCAGACCAGCGTGTGCCGGGCCGGCCGCTCAGGCATTGCCCTGGCTCACAGCAGTGGCTACCTGCGCAGCCAGCGTACGGCCACCCCGTTCGGCGCCCAGTGCAGCGCGATGGTCACCGTCGACGGCTGCACGCAGTGCTTCAAGCAGGTGATGCGCCAGATCGCCATCCCACAGCGATTGCACTGCGCCCATCGCCACGTAGTTCTCCACGCCCGGTGCGAACACCGGCGAGGTCAGGCTGAGCGCCTGCAGTTTTTCCAACGGCTGCTTGGTCACCCGTGCCATCGCGCGCAGATCCATCACCCGCACCTGCGCATCGGGCAGGGCATGGATGAGGTCGGCCATCAGCCCGAACGACAGGAAGCCGCCGCTGACCGATTCGCCGTAGACCAGCGTGACCAGGCGCGCGCCACGGCGGCGGGCCAGGTCCAGGGTCTGTGCGAGGTGGGCGAAGTAGCCGTTGATGCCCAGCAGTTCATCGCGGCGCGCCAGCCGCTGGCCGGCGGTATCGACCAGCATCACGATGGGACGCTGCGGATGAGCAGCGGTGCTGGCCAGCACGGTGTCGGCCAGCACCAGCGCGTGGTCCACACCGACTTCGATCCTGTCGGTGGTGCCGATCACCGTCACCTCACCGTCGTCGGTGGTCGCTGTGCCGGTCAGCACCGAATCGTTCACCGCGATCGTATGGCCACGCGGGAACATTGCGTCCAGCAGCGAATTCAATGGCAGGCTCATGGCAGGCTCCGGTGCGCAGTGGCGGCAAGGAAGGCATCGGTTTCCAGCAGCGCCAGACGTTCCGGGTCGGCAATGCCCTGGCGTGCCCAGATCTGCAGGCCATCGTTGCAGTCGCCCCACGCCTGTACGCGCGCCTTCAACGCGGCGTGGCGTGCCTGCAGCGCGGCCAGTGCCGCGTCGGGGTCGGCACTGGCGGTGTCGGGCTGCAGCGCATCCGAGGCGGCCTCGGCGAACGCGCTGATCGCATCGGGCACCAGCACCTGCGCCTGATCGATCAGGTAGCGGTGCTTGCCACCGGTCACCCGCCACACCAATGCGCGGTCGCGCGAATCGAATTCTTCCACGCCGCGCACGGTCTCGATCACTTCGGGGCCGGACAGTGACAGCCGTCCTTCCTCGGACATGATCACCGTGCTGCAGCAGCGGGCGACGATGCCCATGCCACCGAAGGCGCCGTTGCCACTGCCGATCAGTGCCACCACCGGTACCCCGGCCGCCCGCGCGCCGAGCGTGGCGCGCATGATTTCTGAAATGGCGATCAATCCCGCATTGGCTTCATGCAGGCGCACACCGCCGGTATCGAGCAGCAGCAGCACGCCATCGGGATGGGTGTCCGCCGCGCGGCGCAGCAGGCCGGTCAACTTGGCGCCATGCACCTCACCCACGCCGCCGCCCATGAATTCACCCTGCTGTGCGGCTACCAGCACGTGCTTGCCGTGCAGGCGTCCCTCGCCGACGACGATGCCATCGTCGAACGCGGCCGGCTGGTCCAGCTGCGCCAGATGCGGGCTGATGGCGCGCTGGGCTGGGCCGAGAAATTCGCGGAACGATCCTGCATCAAGCAGCCCGGCGATGCGCGCGCGGGCATCGGCTTCGTAATAGCTGGTGCGCTGTGCGAGCGTCATGGCTGGCCTCCGGCAAGCAGGGTCTCGACGGCCTGGTCCAGGCGCAGGCTGACCACCGCCGGTGTAGCGCCGGCATCGTTGATCGACACGCGTACATCGCGCAGGGGGTGACGCTGTGCGAAGTCGGCGATCACCGCCTGCCATACCGTGCCGAAGCCACGTGCAGCGGTGATGATGCGTACGGTCATCGCACCGTCCAGGTCGGCCGGTTCCAGCAGGATTTCCAGGTTGCCCGAGGCCAGTACGCCCACAAGCACCGCATCGGTGGGGAAGCGCACGGGCATCGTGCCGGCGAATCGATAGTCGAGGGTTTCCATGGCGTGGCCCTTACCAGTTGCGGAAGCGCTTGGGCGGGTCGTACAGACCACCGGACCAGCGCACCAGGTCTTTCACCGAACGCGCGGCAAGAAGATCGCGGCTGGCATCGCGCACGTTGATGCCGAGATCGTCCGGGCGGCGGATCACTCCGCAGTCGCGCAGGTTTTCCACCATGGCGCGGTCCCGTCCCCTGCCCACGGCGGTATAGCCGGCCACGCCGCGGATCGCCTGCTCGCGTTCTTCCGGGCTGCGGCACAGCAGCAGGTTGGCGATGCCTTCCTCGGTCAGCACATGGCTGACGTCGTCGCCGTAGATCATCACCGGCGGCAGCGGCATGCTCGCGCGCTCGGCCAGGTCCCAGGCATCGAGGCGGTCGACGAAGGCCGGCGCCATGTGCTCGCGGAAGGTTTCCACCATCTGCACCACCAGTTTGCGCCCGCGTGGCATCTCGCCGGGCCGCGCGGCCTGCTGGCCCGCCTTGATCCAGGCGTCGCTGGCGTGGCGGCGGCCGCGTGCATCCGAACCCATGTTGGGTGCACCACCAAAGCCGGCGATGCGGTCGCGCGTTGCGGTGGAGCTGTTGCCCTGCAGGTCGATCTGCAGGGTGGAGCCGATGAACATGTCGCAGGCATACAGCCCTGCGGTCTGCGAGAACGCACGGTTGGAGCGCATCGAACCATCGGCGCCGGTGAAGAACACATCCCCGCGCGCGGCGATGTACTTCTCCATGCCCAGTTCCGAACCAAACGAGTGCACGGATTTGACGAAACCCGATTCGATGGCTGGAATCAGCGCCGGGTGCGGGTTGAGCGCCCAGTGCTGGCAGATCTTTCCCTTCAGCCCCAGCGACTCGGCGTAGGTCGGCAGCAGCAGTTCGATTGCTGCTGTATCGAAACCGATGCCATGGTTGAGCCGGTTCACCCCGTACTCGGCGTAGATGCCCTTGATCGCCATCATCGCCATCAGCACCTGGATCTCGGAGATCTGCGCCGGATCGCGGGTGAACAGCGGTTCGATGTGGTTCGGGCGCGGCGCCTGCACCACGAAGTTGACCCAGTCGGCAGGAATATCGACGCGGGGGAGGGTGTCGACGATCTCGTTGACCTGGGCGATGACGATGCCGCCACCGAATGCGGTGGCCTCCAAGATCACCGGCGTGTCTTCGGTGTTGGGGCCGGTGTAGAGATTGCCGTGGCGGTCGGCGGCCTGCGCCGCGACCAGTGCCACACGCGGTGTGAGGTCGATGAAGTAGCGGCCGAACAGTTCCAGGTAGGTGTGGATGGCACCGATCTGGATGCGCCCTTCGGCCACCAGGTTGGCCAGCCGCACCGACTGCGGCCCGGAGAAGGAGAAGTCCAGCCTGGAGGCGATGCCGCGTTCGAACACATCCAGGTGCGAGGGCAGCGACAGCACCGACTGCACCATGTGCAGGTCATGCACCCGTGCCGGGTCGAGGTCGGCCAGCGTCTGGGCGAGGAAGTCGGCCTGCTTCTGGTTGTTGCCTTCCAGGCAGACCTTGTCGCCCGGCTCCAGCAGCGCGTGCAGCAGCTCGGCGACATCGCCGGCCGCCACCTCGTGGCCCCTGGCCCATGGCGCGGCGCGTTCCAGCCGCGCCTGGCGGCCCCGCTCCAGCGTGTCCCAACTCGGGTTCATCGACGGACTTCCGAATGGCGTTGGAATAATTACGCCATAATTACGGAGGGGTGTGCAACCCGCAGTGCAGCAAAGAAAAGGCCCGCGCGAAGGCGGGCCCATTCAGGTGGGCCACGACCGTGGGTCGTGGCGGAGCGTCAGAAGCGTGCCGACCAACGGTCGGCACCCACCCCAAACAGTGGGCACCCACCCCCAACGGTCGGCACCCACCCTCAACAGTGGGCACCCCCCCCAATGGTCGGCACCCACCGTTCCCGGGTTGCTCAGAACTTCCAGCGCAGGCTGGCCGCCACGAAGCGCGGTTCGCCGTAGTTGTTGTAGTCCAGGTTGGCCCAGTAGGTCTTGTCCAGCGCATTACGCACGCTCAGCGTCGCCGTCCAGTTGTCGCTGATGCGGTAGTTGGCGTTGAACTGCACCAGCGCATACGCCGGCTGGTTCACCGTCACCGTGCCGCCGAGCGGGTAGGGGATGTTGTAGCCCTGCACCTTGCTCTGCCACTGCACGCCACCGCCGATGCTCAGGCGTTCCAGCGCGCCGCGCAGCTGCAGCTGGGTGTTGAGCTGCAGCAGGTCTTCGGCCGGATTGGCGTACAGCAGGTCGGTGGCCGCGCGGGTCACCTTGACGTGGGTATAGCCGGCATTGACCGTCCAGCCCGGCAGGATCTCGCCGTTGACGTCCACTTCCCAGCCGCGCGCCTTGGTGCCGTTGACGCCGATGTAGGCCGAGCTGCCGTCGCTCAACGAGCCCTCCGGCACGCTCATGTCGCGCACCGCGTAGTTGTCCTGCTTGGCTTCGAACACCGCCGCGTTGGCGGTCAGGCGACCGTCGAACCACTGCGTCTTCAGGCCCGCTTCCAGGTTGGAGCCCTGCACCGGCGCCAGCAGGTTCTCGTTGCGGTCCTTGTAGTTCTGCGGGTTGAAGATCTCGGTGTAGCTGGCATAGGCCGCCACGTTCGGGGTGATGTCGTACACCAGGCCCACGTACGGGGTGATTTCATCGCTCACCTTGTACGCGCCGCTGGTGGCGGTGTAGGCGCCGGCCGCGTTGTAGGCGCGGGTCTGGGTCTGCCAGCGGCTCAGGCGTGCGCCGGCGATCAGCGCCAGCGGATCGGCCAGGCGCAGGCGGGTGGCCAGGTAGAAGCCGCTCTGCGTGGTCTTGGCCACGCGGCGTGCGCCGGTCAGGGTGTAGGTCACTTCGGAGATGTCGCCATCCCAGGTGTGCACGTTGGGAATGTAGTAGCAGCGCTCGCTGCCGCAACGAGCCCAGTCACGCGGGTAGTTCAGCGCAAGGGTGTTGGTGGTGCCTTCCAGGTCGGCCCACTGCGCGCCCACGGTCACGTCGTGCTGCTGGCCCCACAGGTTGAAGGTGCCGGTCAGGTAGGCGTCGACGTTGCGGCGGGTGTCTTCCGAATCGCCGGCGGCGGTGCGCAGGTAGATGCCCGCGCCGGTCACCGGGTCGGGATTGCCAGTGCCGTACAGGCGCATGTTCTGCACGTTGCCACGCGTGTAGGCGGTGTTGATCTTCAGCAGCCAGTTGTCACCGAAGCGCTGCTCCAGGTTGGCGAACACCGTGCTGGTCTCGCGCTGCCAGTAGCTCCACTTCGGTGCCAGGTTGGTCGAGCGCGGCAGATGGGCGAAGTTGCCCTGGCTGTCGAAGAACGGCACGGTGCCCCAGGTCGAGCCCACCGGGTTGTTGTCCTGGGTCTGGTAGCCGACGGTCACCGTGGTGCTGTCGGTCACATCGCCTTCCAGCACGGCCATGCCGGCCATCTTGTTCTCTTTGTAGCGGTCGTAATAGAAATCGCGATCGGTGTAGGCGGCGACCACGCGGCTGCGGAAGCGGCCGTCGGCGGTCAGTGGTGCGGTCACGTCCGCTTCCATGCGGCGGTAGTCCCAGCTGCCGGCACTGACCGAGAACGAAGCGTCGAACTCCTTGCCCGGGCGCTTGCGCAGCAGGTTCACCGTGGCCGACGGCACACCCGCGCCGCTGAGCAGGCCGTTGGCGCCGCGGATCACTTCCACCCGGTCATAGAAGGCGGTGTCGTATTCCTGGTTGGTCGAGCCGCTGTAGGTCGGAATGCCATCCACCTGGAAATCGGTGATGGCAAAACCACGCGCGTAGTACAGCGGGCGCTGGGTGTCATAGAAGGACACGCTGACGCCGGTGACATTGCGCATCACGTCGTTGAGGCTGAACAACGATTCGTCCTGCAGGCGCTGCAGGCCGATCACCGTCGACGACTGCGGTGTTTCCTGCAGGGTGATCGGCAGGCGGGTGGTGCTCGATGGTGGCGCGGACTGCTCGGCGCGCACGCTCACCCGGTCCAGGGTCTTGGCGTCGGAGGCGTCGGCAGCGACCTCGGCCAATGCCGACGGCGCAGCCAAGGTGAGGCAGGACAGCAGGGCAGCGGGCAGCAGCGCACGGCGGGGCAGGCGGCTGGGGAAAATCTGGGTCATGGCGGGCTCGAAGCGTGGAGGCGGAGAAGGGGCGGCAACAGTCGTCCAGCACCCGGGCGGCGGCTTCGGGCACATCAGGTCCATCTGGAGGGGCGCGGTCACTGCGCAGGATGCAAATGTAAATAATTCTTAACAACATTACAATTCGCGCCATTGCGCAGGGGCTTTCAGGCGCGCAGCAAGCGTCAGGGCGGGGTCGGATCCCATTGCCGCAGGCACTGGGCTCTGACCCTGCGAGGGGTCTCCCGGAACGGGTCAGAGCCCTCCCGTGCGGGAGGGATCCGCCCCGTCGCCGCCCGCAAACGCAGACGGCCACCCGAAGGTGGCCGTCCGCAGGCATCCGCCAAGCGCAGGCTTACAGCGCCTGCAGCTCTTCGTTGGCGTTGCGCTTTTCCTTGGCCGGCGCAGGCGCAGGCGCTGCCGTCGGTGCCAGTGCTGGCGTCGTACCTGCTTCCACCGGAACCTCCAGGTAGGGCAGGTGCAGGGTCTGGCTGGTCAACGTGCGGATCTCGTTGGTCAGCGCGGCACTTTCGTTGAGCTTGCGGCCGTACGAGGGAACGATCTCGCGCAGGCGGGCTTCCCAACCGGCCTTCATCTGTTCCGGGAAGGCCTTGGCCATCAGGTCCAGCATGATCGGCGGCGAGGTCGAAGCGCCCGGCGAGGCACCCAGCAGCGCAGCGAGGGTGTGGTCCTTGTCGGTCACGATCTCGGTACCGAACTGCAGCACCGCGCCCTTCAGCGGATCACGCTTGATGA